>Ga0129314_1000415_pt1 | contig 45737 bp, 83 predicted proteins | sample O1111metagenome_FD_94431 | JGI IMG/M metagenome (GOLD analysis project Ga0129314, IMG submission 94431) | Orangutan individual fecal microbial communities from fecal samples from Wisconsin, USA - O1111 metagenome | ecosystem: Host-associated > Mammals > Digestive system > Large intestine > Fecal... | reverse complement strand
TGCATGGTTGATTTTCATCTCTATTAAAACAACGAAGAAATTCAAAGACGCATTTTGATTTAAAATCAATTTATTGTATAATTAGTATAGAAGAAAGGGAGAAAACGTCATGACAATGAATAAACGTCGCTTAAAACAAGCGAAGCTCAACGGCAACTTTCAAGGTTGGTTAACGAAAAAGAAAATCATGAAAATAAAAGGTAATGTGTGTTGTTGGTGTGGTTGCGAGTGTACAAACGATTTTGTAATCATAGGCGGACAGAAACAACCTCTCCCCCACACTGCTACTGTCGAACATTTGATCCCTATCGCAAAAGGCGGACAGCACAATATAAATAACGTTGCGATTGCGTGTTTCGAGTGTAATCAAAAGAAAAGCGATACAGATTTAAACGAATGGATTACTTTCAAAAATAGCAAGAGAGTTACGGCGTAACTTGATTTAAAATCAAAGGAGAGGTGAAAATGAGTAAATGGACGGAAGCTAAAATCATTTTTTGGATGTTTGTCGAGTTTATTATTTGCACCGCTGTTTTATTGGTAGATGTCGTGTATTTTTTGCTTGTCGGAAAGTGCAGAAAGTAGAAAGGGAGATGCTTAGTGTTTACAGTGTATTTTCAATTCCATAAGTCGTGCTTGAATGGTTTTTCGGAGTTAGAAATGGAAAGTGCGCTAAACGCGTTAAAAGCAATTGGTGATAACGCGAATGCAGATATTTGCCACGATATCCAATACGGCCCCGGTTATGTACGTGTGTTTTTACTGTTGCGAGCTACCGACATTGTCGAGTTCATTCTAGCGCGTGATGGTATTGATTTAAACATGGAAGGTCGAGGTTTCGAAGAGAAAGTGTTAGGCGTTGAGATTCACACAGAAGATAAAACAATCACGGAAGAAGTATTGCTGCATGGAGAACTAGAGAAAAAGGCATTGACGCTAGTTAAGTTTCCACGTGTTAAACATTTGATTAATAAACTACGCAAGGAGGGATGACAAATGACAGTAAGCGAAGTTATCGAACGCTTAAAACAGTTTGAAAAAGTATACGGCAAAGATATGCCGGTAGCGTTGGAAATCGGGAACGAAATTAATGAAGTCGCGCAGATTTACGTAGATAAGTTTATTGACATAGCGATTATCAAAGGCGAAAAACCTTAACAAGGAGGGAACGTTTATGATTATTTATCAAATTTACCCTAGCCAATGGGGCAACTTAAAGAACATTACAGCGAAAGCGGGATGCTATAAAGACTTAGGTGTGGAAGCAATTTGACTTTCTCCTTGCTACCCCCCCACAGTGGTCGGGATAACAATCCGGCGTTGCATAACTTATACAAAGAACTAATCGCAAAAGATAAAAAAGGAGCGCGAGCAATATGTATGAACATCTACTAATTGTTAATACGGACGAAGGCAACGGAGAAAAAGCGGTTTTGGTGATTGGCGCAGATAACGAACAATTAAAAGTATTCTTTGATTTTGCAACGCATATCTACGCGAAACCGGAAAACGCGTTTATCAAAATAAATGGCAATCTGATTCAACATTCGAAAATAGCGGAGTGGACAAGTTTTACTAAAGAAGAAATCATGACAGAACTTACTAGAAAGGTGGAAAAATAATGGAACTATTTTTAATGTTTATCTGTTGCGCGTTAGGTGCGGTTGTTGGTTATGAGGTTGTTAAGTTTTTGCGTGTGTTGTGGTTCTTTCATAGACTAGGCAAGGCGAAGAAAAAGTTGGACAAAGCACTAGATGAATTGAATATAACACTAGCGAATCAAGATGAAGACGGACTAACCGAAGGAACGCTTGAGAAATCTTTTAACGACTTAGGAAAGGCAATGCATACCTTCGGAACATCTATTCGAAAAACACCAGAAGACAAGGAGGAAGAATAATGGACAAAAACAAAGAAATGGAAATGGTGGCATTCTTAGGTATTGGCGGAGAACGTTTGGATGAGCTAGGACAGAAAGCAGTAGACTTAGGCATGACAGTTGAAGAAATACAAGAGTTCACGCAACTAGCGATCGCTTGCAGTTCGGTTATAGGATTGACAGAAGACCCCGACGCAACGTTGGCAGACATGTACGAAGGCTTCGGTGCAACTTGGTTAGAACAATTGGGAGTTGATGAGTAATGCATTATGAAAATGTTTGTGTATTTTGTAGCGCGCGCGATGATGTGGATAAAGATTATTTGAAACTAGGCTATGAGGTTGGCAAGCTGTTAGCTGTCAACCAATACGCCACCGTTACCGGTTGTTCCGTTTCCGGCGTCATGGGAACGGTAGCGGCTGGAACATATGATTATAACGGATATAACATCGGTGTTTATCCTGAAGAGTTGGCGCATTTAGAACGTCCTTTCATGGATTGCGAAGAACTTTACTTAGAAGAGCGTTTGATCGATCGACAAGCGCGTTTGATTGAATTAGGCGACGCGTTTATCATTCTGCCCGGCGGTTCTGGTACAATGTACGAATTGTTTGAGGCGTTGACAAAAGTCGCTGTTGGTTCTAAAGATGAAGTGCCGATTATTATCGTGAATTACAAAGGTTTCTACGATGATTTGATAAAACAACTAGTTAAATTAGAACAAGAAGGAACGTACAACTTCCCACCTACCCTCTTCTTTGCACGTGATGTAGATGACATCTTGCCAATTTTGTTAGGCGAAACAGATTAGAAAGGAGAAAGAATCATGCTAGAAGATGTAACACAATTGATCGTAACGACTTATAAAGGACGAGAAATGTATTTTGTGCATACGAAACTAGCGATTACCGACTACGGCTTGGAGCTATTTAACAAAGACAGCTTAGAATTAGAAAATATGATCCCACGAAATCAAATTAAAAAGATGGTTATTGTTGTGAAGGAGGACGAAATCAATGGATAAAGAACAATTGTTAGAAACGTTATACGAATCGGCAACAAAAATTTTGTATGAACAAAAAGGAACGCTACATCCTTTCGAGGTTATCGAGACAATTCAAGAAACGTTACATTTTAACGATGTTATATTTGGAGAACCCGAACTCTCCCCGTTCGAGATTTGGGCGTTGTTCCAAGCGGTCTCGAACGAAGCGTTAAATCCATACGACGAAACTTGATTTAAAATCACAAGGAGGGGAATGATCGCTTATGATTGTGTGGCTATGTACGGACGCAAGTTTTAGAGAGAAATCTCACGTGTGTGGTATCGGTTGCCAAGTGCTAGTTGACGGCAAGCAGTATCAATGGAGTGCCTACGAAAAGAACGTTTACACCTCACAACAAGCCGAGACGTTGGCTCTGTATTACGGAATCAAACGCGTTATGAACGAGTTCGGCGCAAAAGATACTGTACTCGTGATAAAGAGTGATAATAACAGCCTAGTCTGGCGTATTAACGAATTGGTCGACAATGACGACTTACCACTAACGAACCTAGAACAACGTATTATATTGATGATGAGAAAGTTTAAGTTTTGCGGGCTTGCTTGGCATGCGCGAGAAAACAACCGGTGTGCGGACAATTTGGCGCGGCAAGGCATGCAGAAATACTTCAAAGAACAAAACAAAAAGAGGGCGTAAGCCCTCTTTTTCGCATAGTTACAAAAACCGTAACTAATGCTTATACGATCGTTAAATAGATATCCTTGATTCTAACATCGTTCACAGCGCCTTCGCCGTTCGCTTTGTTACATCTGCGCAAGATAACATCTACTTTCTTCCCTTTCATCCAGCCTGCATCGACCGTCACATCTAGCCCTAGATGTTCCCCGCCTTTATAGCCGTATTGTTTCTTGACGTCTGCGCGTTTAATACCGGCAGACTGAGCGCGTGTCAACTCTTTGTTTGTGCCGTGTTCCATGATGATGATGTACGCATATGTGCCGATCGGCCCTGTTGGTTTATCCGGCACTAACCAACCTCTGACGTGCAATTTGTTTTTCTTAGGCATGTCTAATACCTCTAATTTACCCCACGCGTTCCCTTGATGGATTGCAGGACTTTCTAGTACGGCTTGCGCGTGCGTTTTTGGTTTGCTTGGTTTTGGTTTGTTTGGTTTTGGTTTGTTTGGTTTACTTGGTGTAGGTTTCTTCCCGCCTTTTACACGGAATACTTGCCAATAAGGATATCCAGCTTGCGCTAAACGTTGATCGTGATTAAAGATACCAACGTTCATGATGTATCCTGTTTCTTCGATCCAGTTTTGATTATCTAGGCAGATACCTGTGTGCCCGTTCGCTCCGTAACTATTGCCCGGTTCCCCCCAGATAATAATGTCGCCTTTTTGCATGTTCCATGACTTATTATCCGCAATCAATTCAAAACCGTTATCGTATAACCATTGCGGCATAGTCACGGTAGAAGGCGCCCAAGCGTATTGCCATTGCTTACCGCCCCCCCCTCTCACAACCGCCCAATAAACAAACGAGCTGCAGTCAGCCGTCCCTCTTTCCGGATCACGTGGGCCGGTCATACTATAAGGAACTTTCCCAACGAATCTTTTTGCGTATGCGATTGCGCCATCCATATTTACTGCCATTATTTTTTATCTCCTTTATATTTATTGCCTAAGTTCCCGATAGAATCGTCTGTGAAGTCTCGTAGTTTGATAAACAAGTCTTTCGCGGATTTCGGAAACGGAAAGCCACATTCTAAATAGTTTTCAGTGATTGACACTGCATATGTAAAGATGTAAAAACCTAACACGAACGGAATGCCTACAGTTAGGTTCATCATGCTTAAGATAGTGTAAACTACTACATTTAAAATCAACACGTTTGCGTGTTTCATTAAACCGCCTAGCCCAATTGAGCTAGACAGTTTTTTAAGCACGACTGCCTTACTAAAACCGGTAAACACATCCAATCCAATCGCCGCCAATAATACGATAAACAACGGATTTTGTGGGATGCTTTGTAGTATAGCAAGAATGATCGTTAACATTTTCATCGTCTCCTTTTTAGATTTCTTCGATTGTTCCGAATAACATTTCAACTTCTTGTATCTTGTTCGGGCTGTCTCCGAAGTCGGTCTTGAATTCCAATGTATCTCCTTTATTCATAGTTACGATATATTTTAGTGGTACATTGGTTTGAAATTTTAGCGTAGCCGTTCCGCTGCTTGTTCCAAACCCGCCGAGTGCCGCCACAGCACATTCATCCGCTTTTAAGCCGTTCTTATATGCAAAGATGTAGTTGTACGGCGTGTTAGTGTTACCGCGCATTTTAACAGAGAAATCGAACATCAATTTGCATACTTTCGTAGCTGTGAATACTCCGTTGCTTACTGTTACCGCACGTGTGCCATGTACTCCAAGTGAAGCGCCCGGCGTGATCGTAGTTAACTTCGCTGTATCCGCTCCAAACGATTTGCCTTTGTCAAAGTATTCTTTGTAGCGGTCTAGTTCTTTTGTTTTAGCTACTGTCGCTAGATAAGCAGCGTCCGTTTGAGATACTACATAATCACTTGGTTTATCGCTTAACGTGTATTCTAGGTTCACATAGTCGATGATAACTTTCGGTTGTGGTAACGAATCGCTTACGGCACTACCACATAACCAATACAAGACCGTTCCATCGTCGTTGATACGTCGGGCGCAAGCGTCGTTATTGTTACTGTAGAACTCGGCGCGTGCGAACTCGGTTGATTCTCCGATGCCTTTCAGTTGTGGCGTGTCGATCGTGTCTACGTTTGACAATGAACTTCCGATCTGAATATTGCCGTTCGTGCCTTCTCCACGTACCCATACATTGAATTTCAACCCTTGCATTTTTGCTTTTAGAACATCAACTTTTTGTTTCGTTGTCGTTAGTCCTTTGAATAGGTGCGGATGTTCTTTTCCGATTGCGGTTACTAAGTCAAATTTGTACTTAGCTTGTCCGACATAACCAGTTGTCGTTTCTGGTCTAAGAACGCTTGCTAGTCCGTCGTTTTTGTTTTGTGTTCTGCTGTACATGTCGGCGTCTGCTTCGTATGTGATTTCGCTCATGTTCGTAGCTTGCGCGCTAGTGGATTTCAAATATACTGCGTGCGGACAGTTTGTGTTATCGCCGCGTGTTTTGAATTTGAAGTCCATTACACCTTTAATCGTTGCGGAATCATCCGACAAGATTTGTGTGAGGTTGTCCTTCGTCACGTCTCTTTCGATCGGTGTTAGGAAGTCGTCGGAACTTAGATTTAATGTGTAGTCTAGGCGTGCGTAGTCAATTTCGATTTTGACTGTTACATTTGTTTCGCTCGCTTGGACTGTCCGAGTTCTTGCACGGAAAATAATAGAACCGTCGTCTTGTACACGTGCGCGCGTGTATAAGTTTTGTACTAGTTGATCGTACACTTTTTCAGTTACGGCGCTTTCGTTGTAACTTCCTTTTTTCACTTCTGCGCCCCACACGTCGCCTTGTGCCACGCTGATATAACATTCGCTATTTGTGTTTTTAGAGTGGGTCGTCAAAACAGCACTCTCGATATAGTTACGGATTTTCATTACTTTCTCGCCTTGCGTTGGGCAGTCGTCAAAGAAAGAAGGATAGTCTTTTGTGATTTGTGATATTAAATCAAACTTGAATGCCGTCGTTCCGGTTTGTCCCGCTGTATTTGTAGCCGCTCCGCCAATATTTCCGTCTAGTGCTTTTAATTTGTCGTAAAAAACTTGACTACATTCGTAGGAGTTGAAACATTTGCTCGGTGCTTGGTTTGCGTGTTCATACGCGATAGCAAAGTTTGCACATCTGTGCGGGTTTGGATGTGTTTTATTTGTTACTTTGCCCGCGAAATCTGCCATACCACCAGCGACAATCGGTTTGTTTGCTAGATAGCCCGGCAAGTCTGTTTCTTTCATCACGTCCGCCGCTGTTACCTCGGCTAGAATCTGATCCGCGGTGCTTTGCACGGTGTTTAGTGTGGTGTTGACATTGTTTAGTCGTCCGTCGATTGTGTTCGCTTTGCCTTCTAGCGTTGTGGTGCGTCGTTCGACATTTTCTAGTGCGTCTTGAATGCCGTCAACGTCTACTAGTTCCGTATAATTCCATACGTATTTAGTAGGGTCGTTCGTATCTAGGATGCCTAGCCCTTTGTAGGTTGGCACGTCTATTGGTGTACTTACTTCGCCTTCTTCGATTTTTATCCATTCAATATTACATTGTCCGATACTGCTTTGTGGCGACTGATAAACACTGAAAAGGTTAGTTACGCCAGTTTCTATGTGAGCTTGTGTTACTGTGAAAGTAGTTTTCCATAAATCAGGAACTCCTTCTACAGCTTTGAACGAACCGATGCCTACACTACCACCAAGCAGAAGCCCGATGAAAGTTTGCGTCGATGGTTTTGTAGCTTTTAACGTAACTGTGTATTTTTTTCCTACTTGATAATTCTTGATGTTTTTCCCTAGATAGATGTTATATGCGCTAGCTTTAATTGGAAAAACTTTTTTGGGATCGGCAATATTTTCGTTAGGATATTCGCGGCACATGTTATAAGGTTCTGCCAATAAGTTTGGCTGGTATGGCGTGGCGGTTGAGCCTTCTTCTATTTTGATGTTATAACCTAAATAGCCTGTGCAAGCCCCAGCTGATTTACCAAACCAGAACGTTATTCTAGACTCTTCTGTAGTCACAAAATCAGCAGCTGTAGTAAACGTAACGCTATAGGTCGTTCTAGTGGTACTCACAGGTTTGCCTATAAGCGCCCACACATTCCTTACTGTTGTTCCCTCTTTTAATTGAATGCCACAAGATATCGCACCAGATGGCAATTCCATGTCCGCCCATACATCAACGCTGAGAGTGTAAGTTTTGTTTGGTAACAATGTACGGAGGTTTACTAATTTCCCAGCCGGAGAAGCATCTGCAGTTTTTGTAACCGCAATGTGGTCTACTCCATCTTTAGCGGTGTAGCCAGTTTGAGAGCCATTGTTGTAGAAATCATTAAAACCTACATTAGGCGCAATATTCGGATTCCCCGAATAATCATAGTCTTCGAAGTCCAATGTATCAATATACATTTCGCGCAATCTTTCTAGTTGTCCGATTTCTGCTTCTAGTCCATCAATACGACCCATTGCGCCGTCGACTGCTGTGTTTGCGTCTTTTGCCGCTTGTTGCAAGTTTTTAATTTCGGTATCTAGCCCTTCGATTACTTTGTTTGCTTCTAAGCTTGCTGCCGCTAACAATTGTTTGAAGTCTTCAATGAAATAGTCTGCTTTGTCTTGTGTTAGTCCGTCGATCGCTGAACGTTTCATGCGGAAGGTAAAGCCTAGATTGTCGCTTGTCGATCCGTCCGGATACTCGATGTAAACATAGGCTTCTACCATGCCGCTGTAAGCTTTCATTGCTTCTGGCAAGATATACACGACGTGTCCGTTTAGGAAACTTTCGGTAATGAGGTTTTTCGTGATAAAAGGGATTGGCTCTTTCTTGATCGTTCCATCTACTTCGTCATAGATAAACATCAATAAGCGCAAGTTAGCGCCTAGCAAGTCTGCCGGTGTGCCGTCCTGTTGTGCGACGTTAAACTCTAGTGCTATTTGGTTATCGTATGATTTAAACACAAGCCCTGTTGCTTGCAAATCAAAGTCTTTAGGTTGCGTTGGTACTTTAATAGGCCCTTTTTTGATGATATGTGCCATTATTTCACACCTTCTATTTTAACAATTTTGATTTCTGCATTTGTGTCTTTGGTGTAGTTCTTGCCTTCAGTGATTGTTACTTGCGCTGATCGGGCAATTTTATAACGTGTATTTGTTACACGCTCTAGTTTTAGTTCGTACACTTCTAAGCCGCCCGCGTCGTCATACAGGTTCGTGAACGAGATGACCGGGTTAGACACGTCGTTCACTTCGTACACTTGAGTGACCCGACCTCGAATATGGATGCGCATAGAAGCGTAGTGGGTCATACTGTCTTTTAAGTCGATTGTTGTACCTACACCGCGTCTTTCGCCTTCGAATAGTCCGAAGGTTGTCATGACTTTCCGGAAGCCGGGACTGTTATAACCATTGTCTTTACCGTGCGTGCGTGCGATGTAGATGTTTCCACCATAACCGTCTGAAACCCAAATTAATTTTCGTTCGTTGTGTTCTTGCATAACGCCGATCAACAAAAATGAACCTTCAGCGCAAAAAGTGATTTGTCCGTTGGCGTGCCAAAAGTTCATAGTAGCGTAAATGCCCGGTGGTATGTCGTACACGTTGGGGTATAAATCTTTTAACTCGTTATTTTTCAACCCGATGCCACGTGCATTCATTGCGATTTCTGGCGTACAAAAGCCGGCATTTAACGGTGTAGCGTCTACGTGCGCTTGTTGTGGCGTGCCATCGAAATGAATTTCTAATTGCTGCAAGATCCAGTCGATAGCCTTGCGCATTTCTTTTATTTCTTTTTCCAATGTTTAAACCTCCTTAATACGAGAAACTTCGGTTAGTGTAGTGACCTATGCCTTGTACTTCAATCGTACGTTTCGTTGTGTCGATTCGGACGTTGGCGAAGCCCGCTTCGTTCGTTTTGTTGTATTGATCTTCGTCCGGGAAAGCCTTTGTGCAAACGATGATCTGCGTTGTTCCTAGTTGCTTCACTCTTTCACTGTGCCAATGCCCGGCAAAGATTGCCACGACTGTTCCTTGTCCTTTTGTTGCAAAGTTGTATGTCTTTCGTCCTATCGGGCTAGGGTTGTACCCTTGGATAGAATTGTAGTCGATTGTCACGCTTGAGCCTTGCTTGAAGCCGTCTAACAAGGTTGCGAATTTTGTTACGTCTGCTACGTAATTTTCTCCTTCTGGTGGTACGTGGCACGCAATAACAACGTGGTAGCTTCTGTCAAGTTGTTCTAACCATTGCCCAAACGCGTGCAATTGATCCTGCCCCAACTTGCCTTCTGGAAAACTTTCCCCATTGTAACGACCAGAATACTCGATGAATTTACCTTGCGAATCTACAGCGTCGCTGAAATCGTCTGTATTCAAACGGTAGACAGCAATCTTCTTTTCTGGGAATAAGACGCCGCCGTAGTTGCCGTTGTAATACTCTGCAAAAACAGCGCCGGTCAACGAATCTTGTGGGCTACGTCCATCGTTTGAAAAAGGAATTTTCCCTGTTTCATGGTTACCTTGGCAAAGTAATACAGGTACTTTCGCGCCAGCGGTTGCCGCACTAGCGAAACGTTTTGCTACGTGCATATTTTTTGCTCGTCTGTCTTTTGGCGTATAAGGATAAATGCCTTGTGCCGTCGCGCCACTGTATCCGTCGATGTTGTCGCCTCCGTACACCATTACATCCGCAAAACTTTCTAATGTACGGAACTGCCCGATGATGTTCCAACGACGTTCCGTTTTCACTTTGCTATCTGGCATGTCGGAGAATTGTTGATGAGAATCGACGTGCGTGTCTGTGATGAACCCCATGTTAAACTTAGAAGTATCAGCGTCCTTGATAACTTTTTCTAGATTTAACGGTACAATCGTCTTGTATGTTCCATCATCGTAGAAACGTTTGTCGATACGGATCGGTACTTGTTCCGCGCCTTTAGGAACGCTGAAGGTTTGCCCTTTTTCGAGTGCCGCTAAACGTTCAGCTAGCGAGTTATAGTTGCCGCGTGCGTCGATGATCTCTGTTAAGATTTTTCCGCCCGGATCGAAACTTTCTAAGAACTCTCTGTTATCTTCGACAAATTTCTCCCACTCCGCTCGGTTTTCTACCATGTACGCTTTGATGCGTTCGATTAGCTCATCTACTTGCCATAAGTATCCACTATCTAAGATAGGTTCTTTATGTATACCGTGAATAACTTCATATTCAAAGTTGCTTGTCGAAAATACTTCGTTACCTAATTCGTCTTTAAAACTAAAATAGGCTTTGTTTTTTCCTAACCATTGTAAGGAACGTGCGCCTAGTGTGAATTCGATTCTTGATTCTTGCGGATAAACCTCGTCAACGCGCTCGATGATTGGCTGCCCACTGTCGGAACGTGTGACGTTTACAAACTCTACAGTATAACCAACGAACGGAAACAATCTTCCGTTCGCTGTGATCTCTACTGAAAGGGTTTGTGTTTGCGTGTCGTCTTGTCGGAATCGTAAGAAAATTTGATGGTTTGGCTCTGTCAATGAAAGAACCGCTCTGTAGTTAATTCTCGCCACGTTTCACAACTCCTTTTTATTTTGGTGGAATACAGATAGAAGCAATGCTGCCGGCGTTAATGAACCCGCGCACGCATTTAGCTACTACTTGACCGTATTCCGTATTTTGTTCATACGTGAGAATCGCACTCCCCTCGATACCTCGGATCACTCCTGTATGTCCGTAAGTCGGGTCTGTCGTCCACGCATTAGGCCCGCCGACGCTTGCACCTTGCGTCCAGTTGATAATAGCCCCCACAACTAACTGATCTAGCGAAGGATTGAAAACCACTTTCCAGCCTACAGCGCCCCAATCATAGCCCGAACCGATGTTACTTGCTGCCGTAGTATCTCCAATCACGTGTGAAAAGCTGTATTTCGTACCGCTTCCCATGCCACAACCTCCGAGAAAACCCGAATATTCTGCGGATAAGGCATAACATTGTCCGTTTCCTACACGTGTATTCATGAGACTTTCTAAGTGTTTCAAACCAGCTTCACCTGTTGCTTGCGTCGGTTTCAAGTCCTTAAATTTATTGTACCATTGGATAGCATAAGTTTCGCGTTCTGGATGAGTTGCCGCAGGTCGTTCGTAGTTACGTTCAAACGCGCGAGCCGCAAGCGCTGGATCAGTACATGCTTTGAAAGCCGCGACTGTCGACGGTTCGATAACGCCCATCCATTGAGACGTTCCGAATGTCCATAGCAGCAGTTGAACTTGTCCGCGTAAGCTTTCTACAGGCTCTTTGATGTTTGCGGCGTTGAATAAGTTTTGAACATACAATTTACCATCCCCTGTCGCCGGCCCTACTAATGGATACGCCGAACCATCCCATTGAACTAAACCATACGCCGGCCCGCCGACTTGTCGAGTATCCGGATCGAATGTGTAGCCGGTTTCTTGGTACATGTTTCCTAAGATGCCACACGCCGCTTGCTTCGTGAATTTGTTTGCGCAAAGAATATCATAGATTTGCCATGCACGTTTTTCGACGTCGGTTTTCAAACCGTCTGGAACGCCACCAGTACCACCACCGCCACCGGACGGCCCTCCGCCTTGACCCGGATAAACAGCTTGACCGTTGTTGATTGTTAGCCCGCCTTTGACGGCGAGATTGCTATTCATTGTCACGTTGTTATGGAAGAGTGTTTCTCCTTGTACTTCAAAACCTTTTTTAAAGATAACCTTATCGTTAAAAGTGATTTGTCCTCCGCTAAATTGCCCCTTGCCAAACATTTTATAGTAGCGATTGTTTGCGTTGCTATCCGCGGGCAATTGAAACACAGGTGCGTTATATTCTTCGCCCATTACGTTAATCGAAAAGATTTGATCTTTTGCCTTAACAATTGCCGCACCGTTTGCTCTGCCCGTTTCCGCGTCGTACGTACCTTTGAACTCTGCAATCATACTACCTTGTACTTTGTCACGCCAATTCTTATCGGAATAGTCGATTTCGCTTGGCGTGTCTTTCACTGTTTGGATAGCGAATTTCCCATGATCCATAACAGCTTGGTATTGTTTCTGATTTCCATTGACATAGAACGTTTTTAGTAACGCCCCTTCGATAAGGATACCTCGTAAAATACCCGCCATAATGAAATTAGCGTTAAACGTTCCGTCAATCGTCCACGCAGTGTGAGAATCGCCGTTATGAACGTCTTTGATTGTTTTCCATTGCCCTTTTTTACATTCTTTGAAGCTGATACCTTCGCTGTTTGCCGTCATGAAGTGAGATGAACTAGGGATGTTTTTCCCATTCATCCATACATATTCATACACTTCGCGGCTATCTGATACGCCGGCCTCGATCCCGTTTACTTGATAAATCGATCCACCTTCTTTGCCAGCCCCGCGCATGATATCGTCTTGAAATTTACTAATTTCAGTCGATTGATAGAACGTCATTTTTGTTTTTTCCATTGTGTTAATAGACTGAACAGCGCTTAGCGTGCTTGTTTTGCTGTTGCTTGTTAGGTTGTCCCCTAAGTACACTTTCTTCACGTTACGGACAAAATCACGTTCTTGCTTATAAATACGCGTCTCGTAGTGATAGCCGCGATCATGCCTATGGATAGAAACAGTGTTCCCTATGTATTCAGCGCCTAGCACGGTAGAACTAAATTGCACTAGTGGGCGTTGGTATTCTACTAAATTTTGCCATGTTAACTTCAGTAGCTCATTGGGGTCTTCGCAATCATCGAAAACGATCACTTTCTCACGTTTGCGCATGCCGGAGCCTACAGGAATACCATATTTTAGTGTTGCGTCTGGGTCTTCTAGGAAGATTTGTCCTTTTGGTTTGTCCAGCGGGTCTCCTTTTGCTTTGCTCCATACCACGTCGGCAAACTCAATACGTCGTCCGTATCCGTCTCCGACTTCTTCACCGCGCCCGCGCCCAATTAATGAGGTCACGATATTCGTGCGTTCGATTTCTTTTTCTACTGTTAACGCCTTATCACCATATGTAAAACGTGTACCAGTATTTGTGCCGATCTTGTCGTACACATCTAGGTATTTTTTAGCAACGCCAAACTCAGTTAAATCGCAACCGAATGTAAATTCTATTCCGTGTGTTTGCAATTGTTTCAGCGCCTCACGTACGGTCACGTAGTAAAAGTTGTCTGTGATTCTTGGTAGTGGTGTGTGGACGCGTATTTTCCAACCGTTCACGCCTGCGTTTTCAAAAAGACGAACAATAAGGCTTTGTGCATCTTCGTTGTTCGGCCTTATGTCTTTTATCACATAGCCGTCTAATTCATCAGGGCCGAAGTTGACGCCGCTCAAATTTAAAATATTTCGGCTTGTTTTAGCGCTTAAAATACGGTAAAGGGAAAATATGCCATCGTCTTCCCTAACCGCCATAAACATTGCTTTTTCTGCCTCATCGCTATAAACAACGCTAGTTTCTAGTGTATCGTTCATTAGTTCGGCTTTGTCGGATGTGATTTCTTTATATTGGTTTAACGTACCGATTTTCTTAAGTGGCACGCGTTTGATTAGCTGTTGCTGTTGATTGAATAAGTATAACATCATGACACCTCCGAATAATGGATAATTAAGTTGTTCACGTTAGACGTGATTGTCATACCGTTTTCTAGCGTGAAGTTTTCAAAGTCAGAATCTAAAGCGATGATTTTATAATCTAGTTTGCCGTTTGAATACGTCTCGCACGTCACAAAATCGATTTTAACGTGCGTTGACACCTCTGCGCTTGCGTTTGTACCCTTGATAGTGTGAACACCATTAGAAACGAAATAAGGGGCATTAGAAGGGATGTCGAACTCTATGCTCAACGGAATGAGTTTTCCTTCATGCCTGATAAGTCCGTCGCTCGTTGTCAACTCTCTGCCGTAACGTTTAGGATCACTGCACAAGATTGTGAAGGTGCTTACTACGCTATTGCTTTCGACCGGCACGCTATCAACCGCCGATAGCCTTCCGTAGTAAACCCAATCGCGCTCGTCGTTAAAAAAGATAGGCACATCCCTACCCGTCTTAAGTGCTCTTTCTAGTCGTTTGAAACGCACTAACAGCTCTTCTGACGTGTCTGCATCTAGTTGGTATGTAATTACAAGCTCACGCGCCGGAGTGCGTTCCTCGGTCACGATACAGCCGTTTAACACATCTTCCGTCGATAGTTCTACACCGAGCATTTCACGCCCGGACACCGTAAGAGTTCGATATCCGGGTACGATATGCTCAATGAAACCGCCGTCGAAGTTCATAGCTACCGTTGGCAACCATTCTTCGTGGAAGTGCCAGTCACTCGTTGTATCTCTAAAGTTGTACATCATGCTACCTCCTTTTTAGAATACATCTAGGCGAACGTCGGTTTCGTTTTCGTGTTCGTCAAAAATGTCGGATACAAAGGTTTTGTACACTTGACCACCCATATTTAACGAAATGTAAGCCGGTTGGATGTTCGATCCGTCGATTTCATGACGCACACGCGTTTTAGTGTTTCTGTCGATCGTCATTGTCGGGTTCACGTCGTTAATTGCGCTATCGATGCCGTTTGTTACGCTAGTATCACTTAGACAAGCCGTCACGCTCTTAACGAAGCTTTGCACTGCGCCGAACTTGCTCTCTAGTCCGCCTAACAATCCGCTCATGATCGCTTTACCGGCTGGAATTAGCAAACGTTTATCGTAGCTGATAGGCCCTTTATGTTCACGAATCCAATCAGCAATACCGCCTACGAAGTCTTGCACTTTCTTCCATGCGTCTTTCAGTCCACCTAAGAAGCTATCCATGATACTGCGTCCGGCTTCTCCTAAATCAAAGCTTTTCAGCTTGTTAAACCATTCGCAAATACCTTCCCAAGTTTCTTGCGCGCCTGTTACCAGTCCATCCCACCAACCTTTTACGGTATCGCAAACAGATTTCCAAGTGTCAGAAAACCAATTACCAGTTTCTCTCGCTTTGCGTGGTAGCCATTCACAAAAGGCGTTCCATGTATCTTCTAACCACTTCGTGAAGGCATTCCATGTGTTTTTAACGCCGTTGCATAAGTCTCTCCAAGCTCGTTTGAACCATTCTTTCGTATTTGTCCATGTTTGATTCAACCAATCACAGAAGCCTTTCCATGTATCCTCAATCCATTGCGTGAAGTTTTCCCATGTTTGTTTTACGTTTTCGCACAGATCTTTCCACGTTTGTTTAAACCACTCTTTCGTACTTTCCCACGTTTCATTTAACCAGTTTGTGAACTCTTGCCATTTTGTTTTTAAGAAGGTGCACAAATCCGTCCACAATGTTTTAGCTGTTTCTTTGATTGCGTACCATACATTCCACCATAGGTCTTGCCACATTGCGAATGTATCATTAAACCACGAAACTAGCTCGTTCCAAATTCGTTTAATGCTACCCGCGAACTCACTCCAAAGCATAGCGGCGTCTTCTTTCAATTTTTCCCATTCGCCAGTGATAAGGTCACACAGCAACAGCACCGGCGCCATCACAACAGCTTTGATTGCGTTCCACGCTTCGCCTGCTATGTTTTTAATCGCTTCCCATGTTCTGCTTAGGATATTGCCAATCTCTTTTCCTGCGCCGCTTAAACCGGCATATAATGCGCCGAATTTTTTAAGAAATGGATTGATAAATTTTTCAAGCACCCAAGTTTGAAACTTGATGAAAGCGGTTTGTACTTTTAACCACATCATTTCGAAGAAGAAAACAACGTCGTCTTTAATTTCTTGGACTTTCGTCTTGAAAGCAGTTTTCAAATCTTCCCATTTTTGGATAGCGGCATTTTTGGCGTTTTCAATGCCATTAGACACCTTGTCTTTCAAACTATCCCATTTATCTTGGACTGCTTTTACAGCTCCGTCTACAGCTTTACGCGTGCTTTCTTTGAAGTTTTCCCACGCTTTAACTGTGTTTTCCGGCAAATCTTTGAACCATTGAATCACTTTGTCGATTGCTTTACCGATTTCTTCCATGTCTTTCTTGAACTTCTCAACTGATTCACTGACCGTTTTCTTCACAGCATCCCAACAAGCGTTTACTTTGTTTCTGAATTCTTCGTTTGTTTTGTACAGATGCACTAGCCAGATAATCAGTCCGGCAATTACTACAGCTAACGCAACAAACGGATGTGCCATAATTGCTCCACTTAGCAGCTTGAATGCACTAGCTAACTTGCTTAGGATTTTCACAGTGTTCGCGATCGTCGTAGGAATACCGATGATAAATGTTGTGAATTTGCCTAGCGCCCACAATAATGGCCCTGTAACTGCTAAGATTGCCGCAAACACAACGATTATTTTTCTCGCAGGTGCCGGTAGCCCGTTGAATGCGTTGACCATGTCTGTAAACGCCTTGACGATGCGTGTGAGCGCCGGTTCTAAGTCTTCGTAGATTGTGATTGCCATCGTTTCTAAAGATCCGCCAGCCTCTTCCAAAGCGCCTTTCAGGTTATTCTGCATTGTCTTCGCCATTTTCTCGGCAGAACCGTCAGAGTTTTCGAGTGATTTGGTTAGTTTATTGATTTCTTCCGGCCCGGCGTTCATTAGCGCCAACATCCCACTTAACGATTCTGTACCGAACAAGGTAGCTAGTGCGTTGTTTTTCTGTTCATCAGATAAACCGCCTAGTTTGCTTTGCAATTGCTCAGTGATGCCAGACAAGGATTTCATTTTGCCGTTGCTATCGTATATAGAAATGCCGTATTGTTCCATTGTGTCGTTCATCGCTGCAGTCGGTTTCATCAAACGAGTTAACGCACCGCGCAGTGTTGTACCAGCTTGTTCCCCTTTAATTCCGGCGTCACTCATGATCCCAATCGCGGCAGCGGTCTGTTCTAAAGACCAACCTGCAGAATTGGCGGCAGTACCGGCATATTTCAGCGCATAACCCATATCTTTCGTTTCTGCATTGGTGTCAGCGGCAGCGCGTGCAAATACATCCGCAACGTGTCCGGCTTCGCCTGCATCCATTCCAAACTGTCGAATAGCGCTAGCGGTATACTCGGACGCCATTCCTACATCCCTACCAGAAACCGCGGCAAGGTCTAGTAGTCCGGGCATCGCTTCCATAACCTCGTTGGTGTTGAAACCGGCGGATGCTAATTGTTCCATACCGTCAGCGGCTTCCTTAGCAGAAAAGGCGGTATCCGCACCGAGTTGTTTCGCTTTCGAGTTTAGTTTCTTCATGTCGGATGGCGTAGCGCCTAGAATCGCTTGTACACGGCTCATCTGCGCTTCAAATTCTGCGCCGACTTTAGTTGCTGCCGCAAACCCCGCTACGATTGGCACAGATACATATTTCGTCATACTTGCGCCAACTGATGTCATTGCCGTACCGGCCTCCGCCCATGCCGCCTTAGTCTTTTGACTAGACTGCTGGGAACGTCCGCCGACGCTTTCCGTTTGCTTTTCTAGGGCTTTTGCTTGCGCCTCTGCCTTTTGATATGTACTACTAAAGTTCTTGTCGATCGCTTGCAAAACGGCGGTAACTGAATAGCTTTGACCCATTAGGAATTACCTCCCTTTAGTTCATCGTATTCTTTTAACCGTCCTATCCGTTTTAAGATACGTTCCCTAGTGTCAGGGCTGATATGATCGCGTTCGTATCTTGTACCATCCAATACGTTATCAATTTCTTTCTCGTAGTCGAAGAACTCATCGAACGTTTTGAATTTCGGTTTGCCTCTCTTATCCGTTGATTGTACAACTTGATTTAAGTAGGCTTGTTCGTGCATTTTCTTACGCTCATCTACCTGCCTGAGCTTAAAAGCAAGCATACGAAGGCGGTACTCTTGCAATGTCATTGCACCAACCTCCGCAGCACTTGTGCAACCTAAGAAACGGAACGCAGATAAGAGTATGTCTTCGTATGTCTCAACTTTTTTTATTCGATTGTTTGGGCCGCTTCCGCTGTTTGGTCTTCCATTTTCTTCGCTATAGTCTTCGTCAACGGTTGCTTTTTTATTTCTTCTAGCAATTCAGCGCATAGCTGTTCTACGTTGTCATTTTCAATCATGAACTTTTCAATGGAGAATTTGCCTACTTTTGTAGGTTTGCCTACTTGGACAGCTTGTAGCACGTTAGCGACCGCGATAGGGCTTCCTTGTTCTAAGTCAGATAGTACGTGTTGTACGCCGAAGCCGAATTTAATACCGTGCATTTCTACAGCGTAGATTTGATCCAACGCGTTAATAGCGTCCAATGTGAATACCACTTCTAATACTTTATTATCGATTTCATAGTTTAACATACGAGATTACTCCTTCTTGTTTTTAATTGAAAGGGCGGATGTACCGCCCCTAGATTATTTGGCTGCTACTGTAGTATCAGCGAATACGTATTGTGCTTTCTCAATGATAGATGCATCGACTGTCGCGTATCCTTCTTGTGGCACACCGTCGATGTTCGCTTCTGTGCTGATTTCCACCAAATCTTCTACGTTGTAAGGTACTTCCCAAGAAGCTACTTTACCGCGCATGTATTCAGCTTTGTATTTGTTTGCGTTGTCGCTTGTTCCTTTTTGGCTTAGGTCTACAGACCAAAATTCCATGATTGCGCCGTCTTTTACAGCTTTCTTCATGTACTCATTGGCGTCGTCTTTAGATGCTAACCCGCTTAGTGATAATGTAACCTCTAATCCGCCATCACTGTTTACCGCACCGTCTTTTGTTTGAGTGGTATCTAGTGAACGTTCATAGCTGATAGTATGTTCAATTTGGAAAAGAGGTTTAGCAGCCGCTTTCGTTTTCGCTTCGTCTAACCGACGTACTAACAAAATAACCTGTTTACCTTGTGTTGCCTCTGCCATGTTATAGCGCTCCTTTATCTATGTATTTTAGTGTGATTGGAATGATCGCATGCCATAACGGACGATGTTGTGGCATTTGGTTGGTGCCTTGTTCTGGTATCATCGACGGCTGACTTGTGCTGTCTACGTAATACCATCTAAAGCTAGGCGTTTCTTTCATTCGCTTGATTTCATTTAACAGATTGCTTTTCATATCAGAAACGAGCTTCCTGTTTGCTATTTCGCCGTATATATGCAACGTGACGTTCATTTCACCAGTGTAGGCAAACTTGTTGCCCTGTGGCAGTTCTTGCGTCTGCCCGATATACACGAACGGATAGCCCTCTTCCTCGGCGGGGAGGTAGTCAAACGTTGCATATCCTAGTTCCTGTGATAACACGAAAATCTTGTCATATAATTCTTGGTCTGGACTCATGCGACCAACCTCCTTAAATCCGCTAGGAATTGCACTTTCTGATAATTGAATGCGCGCCCGACGAACTCGTTAGCGCTCATGTAACGCGTGCCGTAGTTTACATACGCGGCGTAGTCAGCTGTTGGTGTAACCTCACCTCGTAGCACATCAGCAATATCGAAAACGATAGAATTTCTCAGGAAACCTGTATCCACAGGGCACTCTTCTTTCATTTTCTTTGCTAGCAAGATAGTGTGCTTAGCGACGACTTTCTCGGCTTCTATGAGTTTCTGTCCGTGCTGTAAAGCTTTTACTAGCTCGCTGTTACCCTCTAAGGTGCATTTGTAACCGCTCATCGTTACACCTCCTGTAGAATAACTGTGACACGTACTTCTCCGCGCCTCGTTATCTCTTGCCATGTCTTACCATCGAACAGCACGTGTGTATAGCCTTCTGGCGGAAAGTCGTAAGGCATGAAGTGCATTTCTTTCTGCCCTTGCTTGACATTACCGTACACCGTCGCACTACGTTCGATGCCTACGTCCGTCACGTTTACATGCATTGTCTTTAGTGTTACATCGTTCGGAACTTGTTGACCTTGCGCTGGATCATATTTCGTCGTACGTTTGACAAATGTTACTTCTCGCGTTCTCATATGAACTTCACGCGCATAAAGCCCGAATCGTCATGTTCCTTTCTGTATGCGTTGATTTCGTCTATGTACTCGTCAAAGTCGGAATCAGGGAACGCCATCGACAATCCTTCTTGTGAATAGCTTTGCATCCCCTCTTGTCCGATTCTGTTCAGTCGTTTTAATGACACATCGAAGAGTACATCTTGAAATGATGTCGGGATATCTGCCACGTCTAGGTCGATCTCTAACAAACGCGCTAACCGTCGTTCTGTCAATTCACTGACAATCTGTAGTTTTTCATCAAGCGAGCCGGTTAATAACAATTTCATCTTGCTAATATCCATTTTTCTCGCTCCTTATAAGCGATTCTAAGGCATTTTCATGATAGATTGCCCATCTAAACGAATTTAAACGCCTTAGAATGCTCGTATATTACGCTTCTGGCGATGCAGTTCCGTCAATCATCTGTTGCGTTAGGTTGACAGTTACATCTGTAGGTTCACTGTCTCCTACCGCATTCTTGGCGATGACTTGCAGCTTGTATTCGCTCGGCGTTAACTTGGAAATGTTCCAATCGATTGAATACGTTCCGTGATCCACTGTTTTAGTGATGCTCACCGCTTTGCCGTCTACACGTTTTAAAACAACGTCAGTCACGTTGTCGCTCTCTGTATAAGTTCCCCCAATTGTGTAATGTCCTACTTCGCCAGCTTGGTTAGTAGTGACAGTTACTTTTTGGGGAGGCTTAGGGTCTTGATTCTGCTGCTGTCACTGTCAACTTAAGCGCACGAGATTCGTTGTAAAGCGCTACTCCGTACATTGCAGAACCATAGTAGTTAGTCAAACGTTGTGAAGCTTTGCGTTCTGGTTCGATAGTCACCGGCACTTTGTTAATAATTTTAACTACAGGGTCGTTATTTTGATGTGATTCGCTGTTGTAAGTACCAACTTTTACCATAACAGCAGTACCTTCTGTAATTTTAGAAGCACGGACGATTTCGATGCCATCAACTTCCATAAACGTTCCACTGATTAAAGCGTTAGCGCCCACTTCTGTGTTAGCTAGTGTAGTGTTTGCCATTGATTTACGTACTTTACGTGCGTCTTTAGGGTTCATGAACAAAATTAAGTGATGATCTACTTCTTTAGTGAAGAAGTCTCCAGCAGTGCTTACACCTTCATAGTCTAGTGTCATATTCGCCGTGTTAGTAGTCGTCAAAAGCGCGTTTAAGATATCAGTATCTAAACGATCTCCGAAGTGCATGCCTAATTGACGAGTTCCTTCGCCTAGTGGATCACCGATACCGATTGCTTTCGCTTGGTCAGTAACTGCGAAACCTTTACCAATTTCTTTGATTGTCACTTTGCGTGTGCTGTGAGTGATTTTATCTACCGGAATTTCTTGAAACTCTTCGATGTATCCTTCGATACCGTCCATCATATTCCATGAAGGGATTGTAACAGTCGATCCCGGTTGACCGACTAAAGTGCTATCTGTTTCAGCTAATACCCCGAATAACATTTGGTGATCGAAGCTAGCACCTACCATCGCAGACAACACTTCCGGGTCATATACGTCTTTACCCTTTATAGATGTCGTGTTAGTCTGAGAGTTTGTCGTAAACATTTGCAAGTTCATTTTGATTAATTCTGCGCTCATTATGTATTCTCCTTTTTATATGTTATTTGCCCATGATTCGCTTGTATTCTTCCGGATGCGCTTGTTTAAACGCTACATGGTCGCCGTATGTCATGCGTAAGATTTGCTCTTTCGTTGGTAGCTTACTGTCAACGTCTAACGGTGTAGCTGTTGCCGACGGTTTCGCTTTGCCTTTGCTACGTTCTACATCCCATTGTTTCTGCATAGCTTCCATATTTGCCACATATGCCTTGATTGCCGCGTTTGTTTCCTCTGCTGTCTCACGAACTAACATGTCTACCATGTCTGCACTCGCCGTCAGATTAGCCTCTTTCAATTCTTTCTCAACTTGTGCCGCCATTGCATGACGTGTTTCTGCTTGCTCATACGTTTTGATTTGCGCTTTTAGCTTTTTGATTTCTTCGTTCGCGCGTTCCTCGGCACTCATTGCCGCCAACCGTTCAGCTTCTTTCTGCTTAGCTTCTTGATCCTTTTGCCAACGGTCTAATCGTTTAGCGATGATTTTGTCGACATCTTCATCCGTGTATTTCAGTTCGGGTTTTGGTGGGGTCGGATCGGATAGTTCGTTTTTTGGTTCCGGCGTTGGTTCTGGGTCAGGTTCGCTAAACATCTGCAAATTCATCTTCAATAATTCATCTTGGTAAAACATATTAATTCGCTCCTTTTCCATAGCTTTTATAGTGGATCAATGCTTACACTTTTATGTACCATAGCTTTTAACGTCTTCAATGCTAGGACGGGTAATAGTCGTCAGGTAACGCTACTACCGAACATCTGCAGTGTGGATGGAACGGCGGCGTGTATATCCACTCGTCCATCCTAAACACTTTACCTAGATAAGGCGTACATTTACCGCATGCGTCTGGTTCTCCGATAATCATGTATCGTTTTACCTTTGCTTTCTCAAACATGCGATGCTGTACTTCTGTTTGTATTCGCGAGCTTTCTGTCCTAGCTAATCGTACCGCTTGACTCGTTGTTACGTTAAACACCCTTTTAATCTCTCGCGCTGTTATGCGTGGATGTTGCCCGGCAAGCGTTGCTCTCGTTACTAATCTTTCTAACTCACTCTGCAACACTCGCTTAGAGCCCCATAGCTTGGAAGAAAATTTCACGAATCCGTCTTTGCCCTCTTCATCTAAGTAACTACCATTAATTATAGCCGTGATTTGCGTTCTAAAGCTTTTCGGCGTTGTCTCCCCAAGAATGCCCGCTTGTCTCTTAAACTCGTCCATGGCGTCGTTATATAGCTCACTAGCTACTAATTTGTCGACGTCGTTCATCATCGCGGTAAGTTCGAGGTTTAGCTGCGCTTTGATGAGTTCTAATCGACTAACTTTCATTTTGTAGTTATATAGACGCAATTCTCTATTCGCCTGCGGACTAAAGTCTTTCGTTCGCACATAAACTTTTGCTTTCTCGCTAAACAACTCTACGTCCATCTTGTCAGCTTGCTTAAGTAACTCATCTACTGAAATATTCTCTCTGCCTGCCAAGCTTTTTCTCAGGTCGTTTATCTGTTGCGTTATCTCTGCCTGCGCTTGCGCGATGATTCGTTGTATTTCTCGCTTAGTCACTCTGTCTTTGCTTAGCATTTCTTCGATGTGTTGCTTCTCTCGTTTTATGAAGTAATCCATTCTGCCACCTCCTAAAAATAACGCCCGCTTGATTTTAAATCAAAATTAGGGCTGTTGATATGACAACCTTAAATGACTTCCTCTCACGGGCGAAATACAAAATTTAAATAACGGTTATAGGCTATTCATCGCTTTCAGGATCGCTTGTATCTTTTGATTGGTTAGCATTAGCATAATCTTCGTCTTTAGCTTCGCTATCATTGTAAAAGCCTCCATTTTCCTCAATCAGTTTCATGTTTTCCGCACGTTCTTCCTCGATGCGTTCTAACTCTGCCGGTACGTCCTGAACGATGTCCAAAATTTTAAGCGCCGTTTCCGTACTTGTCAGATTTGCCGTTGTTGTCGCCGCTTGAGCTTGTGCTAAATAATCGATCGGCATATTCCGTTTAAACGTGTACTCGATTTGTTTATAAGAATCAGCGAAAGATTGAGGCATATTGACCGTTAGACTAAACAATAATTTGTACCGTGTTCGCAATGCTGATTGAAACTTTCTGTCAAACGCGTGAGCTAAGTTATTCATCGCTTGGTACTTATGCTCTAGTGCTACTCCTGACGTTGCTCCGAAGTTCTCGTCACTGATATCCGCCACCATAGAGATTTGGAATATCATCTTATGTAATCTGTCTAATAAGTTTTCTTGTGTGGCGTCGCTATCTGGTTTATCTAAAAACTTGATATCTACTTTTGTTCCGTCCGGGCCGTATGCGTTAATGATCCGGTTATCTCGGATATTCTTTGCGTCTTCTTCTGTTAGTTCCATTCCTGTGATTGCTAGATAAGCGTCAGCAAAATAATCTACATCGTTTGCTTTTTCTGAGGTCGCTTTGTTCATTGCGTTAATGAGGCTAACAACGCCTTCGAATATTCCTGCCCGGCTATCGTTTAAGATAAACTCAATGACCGGGATACCGTCAAAGATGTTTGGCGCGCTATCTTTAAATACTACGCCACCTGTGTTTCCTTCGATGTCGATTTCTTCTGTTTCTGTGTAGACTGTTCCGAATACTTTCATTTCCTCATCTTGTACATAATGCACAGCGAAAACTGGTTTCATTTCTTTCGTTGTGTCGTACACAATGAAACACTCTGTCGGGTCTACGTAGCATACGCATGTTTTACTGTCTTCGTCTTGGTACATGATTTCAAACGAATGTCCATAGATACACGCTAGTCTTGCTAGTTCGCTTTCTTCGTCTTCTATGTCGTTATCATCATCAAATAATTGGATAAGCTCATTTACCGTTTCTTCTTCGTGTTGTTTATGTATTGGGATGCCGTTGAAATAGCCTGTGAACGTATCTGTGATGTATCTCGCATACCCGATGGATAAACGATTGTCAGGCTTGTATATCTCTTTATCTGGTAAGTTGAATACATCTGTGTTATTTTCGTACATATTCATTAAGTAGTCATAACGTCTTTTGTTTACGCTATGCTTTTGGATAAATTTATTTACTAAGTCTTGCGTTACCTCTGTGCCCGGATGAACTCGGAAAGGTTTCGGCTTTTTTTCGCCGTCAATAGGATTGTAATATCTCACGTTGCCCACTCCTTACAGTTTAAATGTTTTAACGTGTCCCGGCCCGCCACCGTTGATCGGTTCTAATGCGTAACGTATCGCGTCTATACCGTGGTTAAATGTGTCTATCGGTTTGTTTATGTATTCGCCTGTCTTTTTGTCTTTTTGCCATGTGTAGTTTTCAAACTCTTCGATAACTTTCACGCAACGATCATCGATGATAACGTCGAACTGTTTGATAAAATCGATCCCTTGCAGAATACTGTCTGGTTTCTTTTTAACTGCCTGTATTCTATCAACGCCGATCCTACGTATTTCTGCGATTGACTTAGGTTCTGCCGCGTCCGCCATTATTTTTTCTTTTCTATAGCCCATATCAGTGATTGCTTGCGCTATTTTGTCGTTTTCTTGTCCTTTGCGTACCCATTCTTCAACTATGTATAACTTTTTGTTTGGTTGGTCTACCGCTACCCTTACGAACGCCGTCGGGTCATTCGTGTAACCAAAGTCAAGTCCGAAATAGTTAGGATATTTTTTCATTTCGTCGTAATTCAACCGCTTGATAGTTTTCTTAGGAAAGACAAGTTTGTCTAGCGTTGCGAACTCTCCTAATGCATATATCTTATAATACACCGGATCGCGATCTATCAGCAGTTCTAGGTTCTTTTTGGTTGCCTCGTCTAAGAATTTGTTATCCTTGTATGTAGTGTGATAAATCACAACATCTTCTTGTTTTTGTTCAAAGAAAAACTTGTATACCCAATTCGCCTTACTAACCGGGTTAAACATCATAAACAATTGACGTTTCTTGTAAATCGGTTCACGCAAACGAACGGTTAACTGCATGTAGTCCTCTTGATTGAACTCCGTCGCTTCTTCCATTACGATATCTGATACAGCTTTGATAGATTTTACTTTCTCGATGTCGTCTGCACCTTTAAACAGGAATACCGCACCGTTAGGCAACGTAATGCGGTAGTCACTCATATTCACTTTGCAATATGGTAAAATCTTGAAACTTGATAGACAACGGATCACATCTTCAAAAATAGAGTCTTTGATCGTTCGCCCTACTTTACGCATCCACAACACACGGCGAGGTGCATCCCACGGTTGCAATGCTTTAAGTACTACTTTTTGCACTACTCCGTGAGATTTGCCGGATGAGCCTCCACCATAATGTAGTTCTGTAGGGCTATCATAGTTGTATAAGATATCGTAGATATGTTTGTTAAATACACGTTCCGGATGTTTGATGTTTATTTTCATATCTACGCAACTCCTTTATAGCATAATTTCTATCAAAATATGCTGCCCCGCCGACTTAGTAAACAGCACCTTTGTACTTTTTACAGTTTCATAACTAAGCGTTATGTTTTTTGCTTTACCTACGAAAATATCAACGCCTACATAGCGTATAACTATTTTTTGATCCAATGGCAACACGTCTAATTGTTCTTTCAGCGTCATCCCTTCATCTCCCCTACCCTTGAAGCGCACAATATGCACAAACCCATAAAAGGACAAACAAGAATATCGGGATAACTATAGCCTCTCCAAATATTCCGGCTAACCAACTAACAAGCAAAATTCCGCCGCCAATTACCAAGCAAAACACTACCGTTGCTATAAAACTAATTATTAAGTCGCTCATCCTTACCCCTCCTTGTGTAATACGTGTATTTCTTGCTCTCCATCACAGTCAATATCTAACGCAAGCACTTCGTCGCTCATCCAACTGTTAACTGTAATATCACTCAAGATATCTTCTACATTTCCGCAATGTAAAGGCAAATTTTCTAGTTTACTTTCTACTGTCGGTTTACCAATAATTATTACAAAACTCCGCGGATCAAGTAATTGTAAAATGTCGTATAGTCTAACTGTGTTTCCCATCTTTATTCCTCCAGCCCTTTATTTTTGTAGGATTATCTGCAAGTTTAATTTCATTTCGTGATTGTTCAGCTCTTCGTGGTCTAGGTCAATCGTTTTTATACTCGCTTCGTCTTTTTCGACCGCGTCTAAAATCGCTTTGACAGTTCCGTCTAAAATCACTTTGTTTATAAGTTCTTTTGGCAGTTCTATTTTCATTTCGCCACCTCTTTTTTCTAAATATCCCACGGATCATAATCCGGATCATTTTCCATAGCCCAACAGTGCATCGCTTCCCAGTGGTCTATGTGGCAAAGTCCGCACGTTTCGCATGTTGCTTCTGGATAACATTCGTGACACGTCATACATTCGCAATTGATAATCGCGCCGCATTCGTCACATCTTACTTCGTCCATCATTCTTCCTCCTCGTCCGCGTATTCTCCGATCACGATTTCGAAGTTTACGTCGTGAGTAGCGTCCACTTTCTCAATAGGTTTCAAACCAGCTCTGTCTAAAATACTGTTTGCGGCGTCTAATCGAACTTTCTCAGAACGCGCATTCAGTAGCTTCTTAACGGTATAGATCGAATCTCCGATCAAATCAGTAAAATAGCGGTGTGCTACCTCGTTGGCAATACGTTGATAAGTATCATCATGCAACGTCCATTTTGTAATCGTTTGAATTGTCAATCCCAACTCGTCCGCAACCTCGATTTTTTTCTTACGCTTGACGATTAGTAAGATTGCGCATTCTTTCATCAAACGTTCGCGCTCTTGTTTATCCATGAATTGATTCGCTTGATTCTCCTGTGCCATTGTGCCCACCTCCTGTATAAAAATAATATATGTGCCCGGCTATGCCGAAGTGTTGATATATGTAAACGGCACAGAAACATCCATGCCGCCAAGCGCAAACCGTAGTAATACGCCTCCGAGATTATACCGTAGTACACTGCTCGATAAATGGAGTAGACGGAATTGCACCGTCTAACACGTGTCGTCTGTACCCTCCAAAAAGAGAACGTCTTCTCCTTGCCGCCGAAGCGGTCTCGATGTTTTAAGGTGGCATAACTCACATCGATGTTTTGCGCGTCACACTACCGGTCGTCAGCTTGCGCGGACTAACGACACTCGTGATTTACGCCCATTAATGCCCCATGTGTAAATAACTCAGCTTTGACCCCTTGTTATCCAACGTTCTAACGCGTTGTTTCTTCATGTATAATTATAACATTTACTTGATTTTAAATCAAGTTAACGCTGATTTTATGCGGTTTCTGCATGTATAGATGATGAATTTTCGTGATGTGTTTTTCGTCATATGAATACAACTGTATCATTTTCTTGGATGTAACATATCCGTTCTTGATTTCGTAATAGTCGTTCGGTTTAATTGTTGGTTGCTGATAAATTGTCATGCCGTCCTTGTCATTTACAGGAGAGGTAACTTCTTTCTTTTGATGATGTAAATGTCCTGTAAAACATACGCGTTCTTTTGTTGTGCCCCATATCTCGGAATATTCCGTCGCGAAAATCATCGGCAAGTTTCGGCGTCCGAGGTCTCCGTGCGCTAAACACATCATAATGTTGTCGTTCACTCTGCACGCAAAGCGGTGCTGCAAGTTCACATTAAATTTGATTGGTGTACGTTGGAAACGTGCTTTCAAGTATTGACCGAATACGTAACTAATGGATAAATCGTGATTTCCAACGACCATATTCACACGAACTTGTTCCGCGCGATGGTATGCCATGTCAATGATTGGTTCTAAGAACTCTTTTGCGTCCTCGATTGCTTTTACCATGTCGATATCATCAACGCGTGTTCCCTTCGTTGTTGTTCCCAATACCATCGAATCGCTATGAAAAATATCGCCCAACAAATTAATGTGAACGTCAGTAGGTTTTTCTAAAATGATTGCGTTCACTATTTTCGTTTGCATGTTGTGCAATTCTTCGCCGTATTCTAAGATGCCAAAATGTAAATCAGAAAGATTAATGATTAAGCCGGTATTCACAATCGTGCTTTTGTTTTCATAGCAATCAATTACAACCGGTCTTGTTTCGGCTGTGATTGCTTCGATGAGTTCGCTCATATTGATTTCGTCCGGCTTGCGAGGCGCAACTGTGATTTTTGACTGATACATGACTTGCGGTCCGTCCGCCGTTTGCCCATCCCAAATGTTAGATACAGCGCTTTTAACTTTCCATTGTTTTGGATCGTATCCGTGAGCTTCTAGCAGATAGTCCGGATCTTTACTCTGTTCGCGCGTCATCGCGATTTTGATTTGACTGATTTGCTCTCCGTTCTCTTTCAGCGTCACGCTTGCGTCCTGTTGCATTTCTTTTGCCTCGCTTTCTAAGTTACGTCTATAGTGGGAGCGTATCTTTTCCCATGAGTAATGAGTGCCGAATGATCGGTTAAATTCATCTGTTAATTTGTACCAACTACGACTCACTTGCCTGTGGTTTACAATAAAACTATTCATTTCGTTGTTAAATTCCTTCATGTAACCAGCTCCTTATTCATACTAAAAAACGACGCTATCGAAATCGATAACGCCGCTTTTCGGAAAGGGATAGGAAGGAGGAAAAGAACCATGCCGTAGCTCTTGGCTACATTCTTATTATATATCGTTCTTGATTTTAAATCAACTTCCCATCAAACACAGCGTTAAACAATGTAACCAAATTTACCGTTTTTCTTTTTAATTGTCGATTTCTTTCGCGCATGTTTCCCTTTTAAGTCATCTTCCCAATCGTCGCCATCGGGATCGTCATAATCAGTCTCGAAGCTACTTACTACGTAACCGCCGCAACAATTTGCCATGCTCAGTGCTGTCTCGTAATCGTGGTAAAAATCAATATACGTTCCGTAATAGTCGTATACGTGATATAGTTCAATCATAACGCCACCACCTAGAACAAATTTGTTTGAGTGTATTCTGGTTCTTTCAAAAATAAATTTGCGAAAATCGCTTCTAGTACATCAACAACAATGCTATTCCCTGCTTGTTTATATAGCTGCGTATTCGAATTAACAGCCTCTGCTTTATGAAAAGCCTCGTCACTGAATCCCATCAATCGCCAACATTCTAACGGCGTTAGTTTTCTGATGCGGATATCTGTTGTTAAGGTTGCCGCCGTATCGTTACATGTTAACGTAGGGCTAACTTGCTTTTGTACTCGTCCGCGCCGCGTGTTGCTTTCTAGGAATCCTGTATTAATTCCGTCGCCCGGCTCGCATTCAAGATACCCTTTCTTTGTGCCGTTCTTGATTAATACACATGGTTGTAACCCGCCACCTTGCATCGTGCCTAATGTTGGCGCTATGCCGTTCGGATTGTACACGCGATTGCGGTTAGGGTTCTTTCTTTTTTCTGATTTCTCCATACCTACTTGCAATATCTTGTCACGTCTTGTCTCGTTTACGTAGTTATTTCCGTTTGCTACTCGCGTTGTTATGCAAAAGCTTACGTCATTCTGATTCGCTACGTCGTGGTGTTTTAAAAACTCCGCCGACCACATCACGGCGTTGGGGTCTGCGCCGTGTTTAAATACTAACTTATCTATCGTTTCTTGCTTCAAGTAAAACCTATCATCTACATTACTCTCCATGATATCAACTAAATGTTTTTCTAACGGCACAGGTTCTGGAAAATTGTACCTTCTGCCATCTAATACGCTCACGCAAAAGACACGCTCGCGATTTTGCGGCACGCCGTAATCTTTCGCGTTTAATACTTGCCAATAATTCGTATAACCGTAACTTTCTAATAATGCCAACCATTTTTCAAAGTTCGGCAAGTTCTTCTTGCTCACTAGCGCTTTTACGTTTTCCATCAACAAGAACGGCGGACGATATCTCTCAATAATCTTCTCGCACTCCCACAATAAGCTTGACCGCGTTCCACTACCTTTTTCGAAACCTCGCTTTTCGCCAGCGTTCGATATATCTTGGCAAGGGAAAGAGTAGGTAAACAAATCAAAAGGAGGAATATCAACTTCTTTTGAAATGTCTCCAAAGTTTGTCACTTCTCCGTGGATTACCTCGTAACTTTTGATTGCATATTTATCAATCTCAAAAATGCCAACCGTTTCTACATCAATACCGATATTTTTCAGTGCTTGAACTTGCGAGCCGATGCCCGCAAACGCCTCTACTAATCTTAGTTTCATGCTATTCCTCCTTTGATTTTAAATCAAGTTACTTGCCAAAATAATTGATAACAAAGTCCACCAACTCTAAAGCTAACCATACAAGCCCCATACCTAACAAAACGATACCGCCGCTTATTAAGATTGCTAAGATAATTGTGTCCACCATCATTCCTCCACCTTTTCTATTTTTTGAGCCAAGAAAGTGACCGGGTTGTTCTCGTTTTCCATTGATACCCTCATAAGGTCTACTGCCGCTATTGCTTTAAGTTCACTTTTGAAGTTTCCAATCATCATGCTTGGTTGTCCGTCCTTGTCTAGGTAGTAAACTGTCGCTTTATACATTGTGATAACCCCTTTCGTCTTCCGTTAACTTTCTACTAGCACCATCCACAGGCAAAATAGGAAACGTTGCTATAACATCGTTTTCTAGGTTCTTCATGATGTAGTGGAAGGGATGGACTTTCACAACCTCCCACAGCACACCCCAGTGTCTATTTAGTATCACGTCGCCTACTTTGAATTTTCCGCTAATCATTCTTCTTCCTCTTCGTCGTTTTCTACCCAAAAAACACCCTCGTCACATTCGCACCAATCGAAAGGCATACCACAATCGACGCACTCTTCCGAGTCGTCGTACCATACGCTTTCATCGTCTTCGTCTTCGTCGTCTTCTGTGGCGTCTTCCGCATCCATAAGTATTTCAATAGCGCTTAGCGGATCGATATTAAATTCTTCACAACTTGCAATAAACGCCGACCCTAACGCGTTTAAAAACTCGCACTCGTTCATATCTTCCGCTTGGACGTTTATATCTTCGCTATCGAACGTTATTTTGATTTCTTTCATCGTTCTACCCCTTCCCATAATTCACCCTCTTCTTCCATTCTGCGAGCTATTTCGATCGCTTGCTTATACGGCACGCCCAATTCATCACAAAGCGCTGACAACGCCTCTGTTAACATGATAAGCATTTCGCCCGCATTTGCGTCCTCTATGTGCATATTTGAGTGTGATCCGTCGTAAGTGATAACAATCTCTTTTTTCATCATTCTTCCTCCTTGATTAATTCGATAATAATTTCGCATACGTGCATCCTACCCGCATGAAAGCCGTTTAACCAATCGTCTTCCGTCCTGTTTACTTTGTACAACGAACCTTCATGCATGCCCTCCAGTACTTCTAACAAACACTTTTTATCCATTCTTCTAGCACCTCGATTGGCACAAAAGTAATTTCGATACGCTGACGCTCTTTATCTTCTTTCACGATATCTATGAAACCTTGCACATACTTTCGGTTGTCATTCGGCAACGCACCAGCTTCTACCAATCCATCTAAGATAAACTTCTTCGCAAACGCAATATTGTCCGCGTCCTTACGTTTATTTTTGACGTACCATGTTATTATTAGCGCGCAAGGAAAGTCAGTTTTTTGTAATTTTAAATCGCTTTTTTCTGCTACATCTTGGCAATATCCCGTTTCGTCTTTTTTAATCTTAGCCGCGATATAGCGATTGCGTCTTTCCGCGTTGATAAATTCATTCAAAGCGGTTAGTTCGCCTTCGATTAGTAGGTGTTTCATTCGTTTACCTCCTACCGTTGTAATTAACTATCAGTTTCGCGTCTTCAATGATCCATATATGCTCAGGGAACTCAGCACGGAGCTTATTAATCGCCTCGCGCATATCGTTACCTAAATACGATACATAACGTTTTTGCCTGCTGTTGTACTTTCTGATTTCGATTGCGTATAAGTTCACGCTGATTCCCCCTTTTTCTTTAGAACGGCAATGCGTCGTCGCTAATATCTACATCAGTACCGCCGAATGGATAACTATCTTGTGGTGTAACCCCTAGACTCGTTTGTTGTGGCGCTTGTCGTGGTTCTTGGTGTTGTGCTCCTGCATTGAAATGAAATTTGTTCGCTACAACGTTATAAGTAGTTCGGTTGTTGCCGTTTTTATCCGTGAATCGTTTTTGTTGTATAGAACCCTCGATAAGAATCGCTTCGCCCTTGTGGAAAAACTTCGCTACGTTTTCCGCTTGTTTCCCTGAAAACAACACATCGAAGAAATCGGTATCGTAATTGCCTTCGTGGTTTTTGTAACTACGTTGTACCGCAATCGAAACGATAGTAAACTCCTTGCCTGTGCTTGTCTGTTTCAGCTCTACGTCTTTAGTCAATCGACCTTGTAAAATAACAGTGTTTAACAATTAAATTCCTCCTTAAAAATAACGATTTATTGATTTTAAATCAAGTTGCTACAGTTTTCTAACTTCATTTTCTCGCAGCAAATAGCTATAGCCATCGTCAAGGTCTACTACGTATTTGTTCTTAGCGCCCTCTAAAACGTTAGATACAACGCCGATTTCTTCGATAATACCCCACACCTCACAATTGCAAATAACCTCGTCTCCTTTGTCAACTTTCATCCTCTTCACCTTCTTTTAAGCGGTACTCACTTTCGACATATTCTTGTGTAAATTCTAGTCTTACCCCTTCCAAACCGCCGGCGAGCTCCACCGTGTATATTCCTACGCCGTCCTCTGCCGTCTCAAAATCTACGACTATTTTATTCATTTTGTAAAGGTTGCATGATTCTATCACGCTGCCGATCGGGAACTTATTCATTTTATAATTGCCTTCTAAAATCTCGTTCATTCTATTTTACCCCTTTCATGGATAAATTACACCTGAAATAGTTTAAAACGTCTTAAAACGCACGTTATTCCCCTTAAAATCGATTCCGTGAGGTGTCAGTCTGTTATAAACGAATAGCCTTGCGCTTTTTCTACCTCAGCAAGTTCTATCGCTTCCCACTTCGTCGTCTCAGCTAGTTGCTGCAGTTCACTAGCGCCTTTGATATCTCCGCGTTTCATAGCTTCTTCTGCGCGTCGGTTTAATATTGCTATCTGTTCTTCTAAAACGCGAACGGTTGGGCTACGTACTAAGCCGTTCTCTTTTAGTATTGCCAAATACTCCTTTCCGTTTATCGTGCCTTTTAGCATAATTTTCGCCTCGCTATTCTATCGCGATTAAATTCAACTCTTTCGCTACTTCTAAGAACTTCTCATACACCGTAAGTGTGTTTAAATCAGCTAATTTTTTCGTTAACTCGCTTCTTTCTGGCAAACGTGGCAACTCATCTATCAAGTCTGTTTCTAAACTGCGTATAAATTTAGTATGTGCTTTGTTTTCCTCGATTTTGTTAGCATCTAACATCGCAAGGATGTGCAACAATTCTAGTTCGGTTAACTCTATTTTCATTGTTTTGCTCCTTTCGTCGCTCCACTACCCTCCATGTATTCGTCTAATATCTCTTTGTATTTTTCCGTGAATTTAAAACGATCTTGATGAAGTTTCTTGCTCCAGCCTGTCTGCCTATCTAACTCGCGCATTTCTTCGAAACCTTTTTGAATCTCTTTGTAATAAAACTCGATATTCGCGGCGGTTTTCCAATGTCTTGACGTTCTGACGCCTGTGCCTGTTTCCGCCGTTTCTATTTTAACTAATTCGGCCCGTGCCTTTGCTTTTTTATCCTTTTGAATCTTTGCCATGATCTTTTTTAGAATGATGTCGCTATATCGTGAAGCAAAGTCCATTGTTTTTATCTCCCCTCCTGAATGTAGTTTACAAATACATCCGTCATATCTTCCAATCGCGTGACGTATTTATCAACTACGTTCGTTTCTGCTACACACCTAGCCGATGATACAGCTACCAAAATATCCGAGTTCGTTGTCATAAATACCACGCCGCAAGCGCCGATAACAGAATGATAAAATCCTGTTATCTCGTGCGCTAATCCTTTAGATTGTAAGTCGTGTTCGATGAAAACACGTAATTCGTTCATTATTTACCGCCTTTCTCTGCCAAACGTTTTGCTTCTTCTACTTGCTTTTCTGCCCAACTCAACAAACCCATTTGCTCAATGCTGATATTCGTTAGCATGATGCTCGCCCCTTTCTTTATTATACTTTCATTATAAGTTATACTTGATTTTAAATCAAGTATTGAGATCAACTTTTTGAAGAATTTTTAGAACAGGTATTTCAACAACTCCGCTACTTTCCGTTTCTTCCATCGCAACTTTTCCGTCTACCACTCTTGCACGCAACTTACGACTAGGTTTTGCGTAACGTACAATGACCTTATCGTTTTGTGCTAACATGATTTCTAGCCCGTCTTTATCCTCTGCTACTCGTCGACTTCCGTGTTCGTCTAAGTATTCGATTCTCATGTCGTTCTCCCCTTTCCTTATCTTCGCTTATGTTATAAAAATACTTGATATAAAATCAAGTTCTTTGTTTAAAATTCATCAAAAGTTTTCCCGATTGCTCGTGTATCCCATTCGATTGCTTGCATACAAGCGTAGTTCATGAACATTTCTTGTTTTTTTGTACGCCCTACGCGATTCTTTTCTAACATCATTAGTAACTTAGGACTGTCACGAAGCGGATCGACGTCCGGGCGCGGATGATTAATCTCTGCGCGATGTAATAGTAGAACTTGCGTCGCATCTTGTTCTAAGCTACCAGAATCCTTCAAGTCGGTTAGTAGCGGCGTTTTGTCTTGCCGTTGTGCATTCGCTCGATTTAACTGTGCTAGAACTACCACAGCAATCCCCAATTCGTTCGCTAATAGCTTAAGTTCGCGTGTTGCCTTTTGAATTTTCAAGCGAGTTGCGCTCTCGAAGTTCCCTACGCCCTCGACGTCCACTAGCCCGACATAATCAATGACAGCAACATATTTACCATACTCAGCGCGTTCTCTAATGTGCCGGATCATTCTGTTAAGCGTTCCTTCATGTGAATCGAACACACGTAATTTGTATTCGCTAACCATTCTTTTATAAACTCGCTCGATTTCTTGACGTTGCTCGTTAGTGAGGTTTGACGGATCGTTAAAGTGTTTTGAATCAATCCCCGTTTCGCTAGATACAAAACGGTCTAATAAGCGTTCTTGTTCCATTTCTAGCGTGAAGAAGTCTACCGCTACATCTTTATTCCGTTTTAATACTCGCAAGCTCATATCGACACCTACGAGCGTTTTACCACACGCCGGACGCGCGCCGATAACAACTAAGTCGCCCGGTTTCAAGCCGCCTGTTTCTGTGTCATACCAATCGTAAGTGCGGATTGCCTTTGATTCTTTTTCGTTAATACGTGTTAGGTATCTTTCTTGTAATTCTTCTAACGTGCTTTCGTTTTCTGGCATGTAACACGTTTCCAGAACGCCCATATACTCTTTTATTTTCGCTAGTGCCGCTGTAGTTTTGTTGGCATTGTATTCTTGCCACGCTTCATTTAACAACCCTTGATAGTGAGCATGTTTGAAATACGGCACACGTTCGTAAACGTAAGGTTTGCCGCTATCGTCGCAACCTTTTAACATTTCTAGTTTGTCGATCGTCGTTGTCTCGAAAATGTCTTTGCCTTCGTTCAGTTTGTCTAACAAAGGCAAGAGCGTGTCAGTATCTTCTATACTCATCAGCGCGGAAACTATTTGTTGTAATTCTTCTGTCTCAAAATATTCTGGTTTCATTTCGCACCAATTCAGTTGCTTAGGATAGTTAAGTAAGTTCCCTACATCTTGCATAGTTCCTCGTAATAACATTGTTCGTCCTCCCTAGAATCTGTTTTTAAACATGTCTTGCATATTCATTGGATCGACATCGGAAAAGTTGTCATTTGTTTCTTGTTGCTTAGGTGTAGTAACAATTTCTTTCAAGTCTTCGTCTTCCCAACGCCGCTGATTGAAGAAAGTTCCGCCGTGTAGCATGTACTGTTTTTCGGTGTGATTGATAGCAATTTGTTTTTTGTAGGCTACAATGCCTGTTTGTATCTCTCTATTTGCCACTCCGTCTTTTATTGCTCGTTTGTATGATTTGAAAGCCAACTCTTTGCCTTTTTTGTTAGGGTACAATTTCCAAAGTTTCTCGAAGTCTTCTTTCAATTGTTTTTCTTTAGTAACTCGACTGTCGGCGCAATCGTCTTGCGATTCGCCTATATATTGTTCTTTCTTGTATTGTTCTTCTCTTGTATTATTATCTTCCTCATTCTTGATGATAGGGGTAGCGTCACTTTCGACGATAGGGGTATTTGCAATTTCGCATATATATAAATAACGGCGTTCGATCTCTTTTGTGCCGTCTTTGTAAACTATCACACGTTTCAAATATCCTAAATCGATTAAGCCGTTTAGCGCGCGTGTAACTGTCGAAGTAGATACGCCGAAAACATCTTCAAAATATTTGTTAGTAGCCCAACAACGCTTTTCCTTAGTGCTTAACGCCGATATTTCGGCATAGAACAATTTTTGAATAGCATTCAATCGTTCGTCGTAACGCACAGTTGCCGGCAATATAGCATAAAAATTCGGCTTGTTTTCCATATCCCTATACCTCCTAAATATTCAATCGTTTGATCGTTTCTGCGTTTAGCGTAATACCGTATACGTGATACTTGTTTCTAAATGCCCTCAAGCCTATCGTATGTTTTTCCGTGTGGTGCGATCGGCATAACGCGCAATAAGTGAACTTTGTTTTGTCTACCTTATCCCGGTTGTTGCCCATCCCTACAGTTTCGTCGAAGTGGTCGATATCCGCATGTTTGCCACAAATACAGCATTTTCTATGAGTTAAGCACTTGTAAAAATAGTACTCTAGGTTTTTATCTGGAATCGGTATCTTGTCAGACAATGACACATTCAACTCGAAAGCTAAATCGAGCGCGATGTTCGTCAACAAGACTACATCGTCTTTCGTGTTACTAGAAGCGTTCGAGAGGCTTATATTTCGTCCTGTGAGGGCTTTAAACTTCCATCTAACATTGTCGTCTATCTCTTCAATCAGATGTCCTGTAAACGCGCTTATATCGCCTAATAATGCATAATAGTATTTGCGTTGATCTACAGAGAAAGAACGCGGATCAAGAAAACGCAACTCACAATAACGTGCGCCGGCATAACCGTGATAAACCGTCTGCAAACGTTCAATATTCAAATCCTCGGCTAGTTCTATCTTCATTTCCCGGTCGTCTATACTTTTGACTTTTGCTAAGTAAAGTAAGTTTGCCACGTCCTAACCTCCTAAAAAGGACGGCGGAAAGTTCCACCGCCCGAATTGATTTTAAATCAAGTTGCGTTATTTATTTGCTTTCTACAGACTTCAAATATGACAAAATTTGTGTTATTTGTTCGGCTGTTACGTTGTCTAGTTTGCCTTTTACTTTGAAATGTTTCAAGATAGCTTGTTCTGCTTCATCCGCTGATAACCCTTGTTTCTCGGCTAGTTGATTGATTTTTAACCGTGCTGTTTGGATATGTGTTTTACTTGCTTTCTTTGGAGCGTTGTCGCCGCTACATGCGTTGCCGTCGTCGTCTTTGTCACTCGTAACTCCGAATACACTTGCTAATGCGTAACGGCGCGCATAAGTTACCGCCGAGCCAAGCCCTTGCGGATCACTCTTAACAGCCGGCAAAGTTAGCGGCTCGAACTCGATATATTGCCCACTTTCGTGCATAATCATTGTTGATACACTAACGTCTTGATTTTCACTTGTTGCGTATTGTACATATGATAAACCTGTTCCCTCGATTGCTTTGTCAATTGCTTCCGTGATGTTTTCTAGCGGCACGTATTTGGATTTGAAGAAAGGATTGTTTGCATCCTTCATCGGTTGTTTAAAGTTTGTCCGGAATTGTGCCATTGCCTTGAATAGTTCGTTAAGTTCGTTAGAATGTGATTTCATTAGTTTTCCTCCTCGATTATATCGTCGATTGTGATGCCGATAACTGCATGTAGTGATCCGTTTGAGTTTGAAATGCCTGTGTCTACATCGATAATTGGCGAAAACCAATAAGGTTGCACTTCAAGGTTTGTCATAAAATGGTTAAGTTGGTCCTCTACAATTACGTCTCCGTTTGCATCGAACACTGTGATAAATTCACATTCATTTATAGCTGTCAATAACATGCCTAATGTCATGCTTCATCCACCCTTTCATAAGTCAACTGCAAGTAGTCTGCCATGTCGCGTTCTGTGTTTATCTCCGCTTTGATTGCGTTCTTTGCATGTTCTAACGCTTTTGCTAGTTCGTTGTTATACTTGTAATCTTCATCCGGAAAAATGTCTATCAAGTCCGCTAAAATGTCGCAAGGGCTACGAACGTCTAGGCATTCTTTCATATGTGTCGCTAAGTTGTCAGGGCAAACCTTTTGCTCATAGTCGCTGTAGTAATCATCTAGTATCAAGTCGCCGTACATGTCACGCTCCATCATTCTTCCTCCCATTCTTCATCGGTGCTTTCTAACATAAAGAAAAACATTTCTAATGCGTCTTCGTCCGTCATGTCTTCCTCCACTTTTATATAGAATAATACTAGCGCGGTTAACGCAGCGAAGCGCACGTGCTCTCGTTTAGTTACGCCTTTCGATTCAAGTACTTCTTCCATCTCTTTCGTCATTTTGTCTAACTGTTCAATATCGTAGTCTCTGTAATTCATGTTCATCCCACTCCCTCCTGTTCTTTATTACTTAAAAAACGAATAATGATAGTCTAGACAATAAGCTTGAGAGGTTTCAGCAATTATCTTTGTATAAGCTCTCTCCCTGCATTCTGGGCATAATTCTAAATCTTTAACTAACAATGTTTGCTTATCTTCTTCATGAAAATTTCCATACTCGTCTCTATGCCCTATTTCTCTAACAGCACAACTAACAGTTAAGAAGTTTTTTGACTCACCTTCATGGATAATTTCTTTCTTTTTACAAACATCACATGTAATTTCAGCTGTATATGTTTTTTTAATTGTCATTCCGTTTCCTCCTTCAAGCCCGCTTTCACTTTTTTGATAAACATTTCTTTGTCTGTTTCCATTTCGTACATGCCTTCGCTAGTTGCTACTGTGATTTGCGCGTTTTCGCCTTTGCTTTTTACCGCCATACCCAAAAATGTTAGGTTGTCTAGTTTCTTCTGATAGCGTCGTTTTTGGATGTGGTTTGTTATGATAAAGATCGCTACCACCAATAGAATTTTTATAATCATCGTCATTCCTCCGTTTCTTGTTTGTAACGCCATTTCGCAACTTTTTGTCCTTTGAATTTGTGACGTGTTCGTGTCTTTTCGTTCAGGTTCTTAGGTTTGACAAACCCTAGTACGTTATGACCTTTTGTATTTGATAAGATTGCGCCGTCGCTTTCGATAATCACTTCGCCGAAGTATTTCAGTAGGCAAAGCAACGTCTCTTCCGTCTCTTTGTCAATCTCAAATTCTCGTTCGATATCCTTGTAGCACGCGTAAACTTTTCGACGCATAACGCTCACCCCTTAAACTAGAGTTGCGTATAAATAAAGCAAGGTTAAAATGTAGCATCCATATTGCCCGAACAGACTAATAACTCTCGACGCGGTACATTTCGCGTTTTCATATTCACCATGCCAAAACTCAGCTAAACACAACCCTAAAACAACCGCAATAAAAGCTCTCATCTTTCTACCTCCTATAACGTCATCAAACTAGCGATAATCAATAACATTCCGAACCCCAAACCGAAGAAACCTGCCAACGCTGCAAAATAACAATCTAACAAAGTTTTCGCGTCTTTTATCGACACCATCAACCATACCCCACAACCTACCATCGTGATTCCGCATAATAAAAGTAATAGAAATATCATGTCGATTCCTCCTTATAAGATGAAAAACGCACTAATAGCTGCGATCCCGATGCCGATATCAATCATAGCTAACAAGAAAAGCACCAACGCCCAAGCTAAACTGTCTGTTTTTTCTACCTCGATTAATGCCCGAATGCCTACACCAATCGAAGCAACCCCGCCAAGCAATATGAATAGCAACCCTAAAAATGTAATCATTATTCTTCGTCCTTTCTAAGTTTGTTATCTGAAATTGCAGTCATTAACGCGCGGCGTACGGCTTTCGCTTCGTCTTCCGTTAAGCGTATCGTTTGCCAGCTAAAAGTCGCGCCGAGCGGGTCTGGATCAATTGTTATGCCGATATAACCGTCAGCCGTAACGCCTGCCATTATTTCTTTACCTTCAAGGTTTATCATTGCAAAAGGTGTCATTTTTTATTCCTCCCCAAACCAGATAAATTCGTCGTAGTTGCCTAGCGCGTAGTCTACAAAAGTGACTTGTTGTCTGAAAGCCTCCGTCATGCGTTGATAGCAATCCCAGATAAAGTTTAATTGTTGTTGTGTATGCATGATGTTTTCCTCCTTAGTTTTTATTAGTAGCGGTCAATTTCCCTCGACCACGGTTTTCCTGTCCATGCTTTCGCGTTATCTTCCCAAACCTCAATGCGTTCAAACTCTAGCGCGTCTAACGTGCGACGGATAGAATCGAATGGCATTGCGCAAAAATCATCACGGTAACGATAAGGTATTGCTTTTAGTACTTGTCGGTTAGATTCGTAACGACTCTGCAAGTTCACGCACAAACCGTAAGTTGGTTTATGTTTTGTATCAAAGATACGATACGTTTCTTCTTGCCATAAAACATCTAGCACACTATAGAATCCTTCTGCCACGTTGTAAAAATAATAAACCGTACGTTCTTTGCCGGATGATAAATCAATAAATTCCTTGTGATCGTGATAGCCCGTTTTTCCCTCACGCATGTTCATCTTCCTTTCTTTGATTTTAAATCAAGTTTGCGCATCAATTGTCGTTATAATCACAATACTTGTCAATCTTTTTGCATCGCTCTATGTCTTCTTGTTCTTTCTTTGTCACTCGATAATCCAATGTCAAAGCAACGACATATCCTAATATAACGACAACAGCTAGCGCGATTAGTTCCATTTTTCCTCGTCCTCCTTGTAATAGATAGTTGCTAACTTATTAGAATATACTCGATGTTTACACAAACGAACTCGCAAAGCGTTTGCTGTGATATCACACCATTCCGTCTCTGACGCTTGTTTTGCATTGTCCACATCAAAGCGTCGTCCGTCACGCGTCACAATGACTACAGGTTTGGGAGCGGTGCGTCCTTTTGTCTCGATGCCGTGTTGCCGTAAAATACGGCGTAATGTGTTAGGATCTCGGCGTGTGCGATTAGCTATCTTAACAGTTGGCACTCCTTCTTTTGCCCACTTGACAAGTAAGTATTGTTCAATATAACTCATATCTCTACCCATTGGGCAATCTAAACGCCCTTTGTCGATTTCGATTAGATACATAAGCGTTTGTGCTGTATTTACTTTCTTGTCATCTTCCGTCCAATTTCCGAAGTGAGTAATAACCGTCAATTCTGCCCAACGTCGTTCGTTGCCCATTCTTAACATTTCATCGATTGTATATAGCAAATGTTCGTGTTCAAAGTTCTTGATTCCTTCTGCACTTAAGTCATGTTTGATAATCATCATTTTTCCTCCTTAGTTTCGATTGCATAAATTAGTAAGATACTTCCTAACAATAAGAATAAATTTGCCGCGTTATCACACCCCAATAATTAGATGTTGCAATGCGTCGGTCAATTCTTTCAACTCATCGTCGATTTTGTCTGCTCGCGCTTGCGTCAGCTCGCCAATTGTTAGTAAGTCGTGTTGGCGTTCTACTAATTGGCTTTTCTTTTCTTTAATTAATTTGATGAACAAGTCTTTCTCTTTCTTCGTCATTCCCTATCATCCTTTCGTCAATTACGAGAAAAACTTCGCTTGTGATTTCTTCGGCAAGCTGATAACTTGACACGTCTATCTCGCTACCAAAGCGATCAAAACATTTGACGTTAACCCCGTTCATAAGCGATATCACTCACTTCGCAATGCAAGAACCAACTCATTTCCTCTATTAGCTCATACGATATACGCGTAAAAACATACTCCCTGTTTTCATAATTTATAATTTGGTATTCTGGAATATTTAATACTTCTGCCATCCTCTCCGTAGTAACGCCCATTTCGATTCTTCGTCTTCTCAACTCTTTTGATATGCAGCGCCATTCCATAGGCTTTTCCTCCTTTGATTTAACATCAACAAAATTTACAAAAATAGTTTAATTGATTTAAAATCAATAGTCAAGAGATAAACTCAACTTTTCACAATTAAAATTATTAAGATTTCTTAAGTAGTTTAAGCTTGACGTTTGACTTTAAATCAAACAGGATATAAGGTTAGTTTGTAACAAGGAAAGCGATAGTGTAAAATATACTATCATTTTTAAAATAGGAGGAATAGAAAATGCAAAACTTAGGTAGAAGGTATAAAAAACTGCGTATTGAAAAGAATTTAACACAAGCGGAACTTGCCGAGATTGTCGGCGGCACACATTCAACAGTGGCGAAGTGGGAAGCTGGCGTAAACTTACCGCGCGCAAAAGAATTGCGCATATTAGCAAGGTTGTTCGGGGTCAGCTCTGATTATTTGATCGGTTTAACGGATGATCGTACGCCTTACTATTTAGAAGAGAAGGCGAAGTCATGAGAACAGGTTTATATGTAAGAGTTTCGACAGCGGAACAAGAAAAGCATGGTTACTCTATTAAGGTACAATTGGAAAAGCTAAGGGCGTTCGCTAGTGCAAAAGACTATACAATAGTAAAAGAATACGTTGACGCGGCGCAATCCGGTGCAAAGTTAGAACGTCCGGGCTTGAAACAGCTCATTAAAGACGCAGAAAGCAATGCACTTGATTGCGTTTTGGTTTATCGTTTAGACCGTTTGAGTAGGTCGCAAAAAGATACTATGTATTTGATAGAAGATGTTTTTCTTAAGAACAACGTCGCTTTTGTTTCGTTACAGGAAAGTTTCGACACAACCTCTTCTTTTGGGCGTGCAACGATTGGGATGTTATCGGTATTCGCTCAACTAGAAAGAGATAACATCACAGAACGCCTTTTCTCTGGACGCGCTCATCGAGCGAAAAGAGGTTTTCATCATGGCGGTGGGATTATTCCATTCGGATATCGTTATGACGTGGAAAACGGAGAGTTAAAACGTTTTAAAAACGAATCTGATGAAGTATTGGCAATGTTTGAAATGATCGCAAACGGAAAAAGTGTTTCTAGTGTAGCAAAAAAATTTAACACGTATGATACGACAATTAGACGCAGGATTGCCAATCAAGTTTATATTGGAAAAATACAGTTCGACGGCGAAACGTTTGACGGACAACACGAACCAATTGTTAATAAGGAGTTATTTGAGAAGGCAAATGCTAGAATGAACGCTAGGGCGTCTAGTTTGCCGTTTAAACGTACTTATTTATTATCGGGGCTTATCTATTGCGGAAAATGTGGCGAACGGTGTAGCGCCTATGAAAGCCGATCAAAGCACAACGGCAAAGAATATCGACGCGCCTATTATCGTTGTAACGCTAGGACGTGGAAGTATAAACAAAAACACGGCAGGACGTGCGAACAACCGCATATAAGAGTTGACGAATTAGAACAAGCGGTTATGGAACAAGTGAAACGATTGCCGTTAAAACGCAAGACGAAAAAGCGTGCGTTTGATTTTAAACCAATCGAAAACAAGATCGCTACTATTGATAAGCAAAAGGAACGGCTGCTTGATTTGTATTTAAATGAACACTTAGATAATGAAATGTTTAGTAAGAAGTCGAAAGAACTCGATAAGTCGCGCGACAAACTAGCAAAACAGTTAGAAAGATTACGTATCCAATCGTTGGAAACCGTCGAAAATTATCAATGGTTAGACGAAATTGATTGGGATAACCTAGACAAAGATACCTTACGTGAGGTTTTAGAACGTATAATAGAAAGAATCGTGATTCGCGACAAAGATGTAGAGATATATTTCAAATGAGTATTTATAGTAAAGAGCTATTCTATCATTATTTCGAATGGTAAAATAGCTCTTTTCGAGTGCGTTACTTGATATAAAATCAACTAGAATTTATAATAAAGGTGTAATAAGATAAAAGTAAAAGGAAAGGGATTGGTTATCATGACAAACAAAACTATCAAAGGAATCGTAACTTTATTGGCAGTAACAACTATCGGAATGACACAAACAGTCGATGCGATGGAGCAAACAGTTATTGACGACGACCGAGTGATGGTTATCACGGATGAGTTAGCTCAAAAAGATGAAGTTGTAAAGCCTGCGGAAATTAAAACAGTTAAGAAAGCTATTAAGAAAATCAAAAAGGAAGGCAAATGGTTCGGCGGTTTCAAGAAAGCAAAAGTCAAAAAAGATATCTTAGTGGTGGAGCTTAATTTGACAATGGGAAGCACAGCTAAAAAGAATTTTGATGATAATTTGGAAGTTATTGCAGAACACGCGCCCAAAGGTTGGACTATCAATGTAACAGGTAAAGATACCGACGGCAAATTTAATGCTGGGCAAGTGCAAAACTTAAACGGAAAACAAGTGACCGCGCATAACCACATCGACGATACAATTACATTGTTCGAAAAATGACAGCACTAAGAAGGGTAGCCGATTCGCTCCTACCCTCTTTTTCATAGACCACTCATGCTACTATGTG
>Ga0129314_1000414_pt1 | contig 45748 bp, 44 predicted proteins | sample O1111metagenome_FD_94431 | JGI IMG/M metagenome (GOLD analysis project Ga0129314, IMG submission 94431) | Orangutan individual fecal microbial communities from fecal samples from Wisconsin, USA - O1111 metagenome | ecosystem: Host-associated > Mammals > Digestive system > Large intestine > Fecal... | reverse complement strand
GATTTCCCATCTGAGCATTGGACGCGGATTCGTACTAATAATGTGATTGAACGGCTGAACCGGGAAATCCGCCGCCGCATAAGAGTTGTCGGTTGTTTCCCCGACGGCAACGCGGCCCTCATGCTGGTCTGTGCCCGCCTGCGTTATGTGGCCGGCACCCAGTGGGGCAATAAAAAGTACATGAACATGAAGCATCTGGAGACCGTCGTTGACGATGCCTCCATTGCCGGATAACTCTATTACTTCAGAGACTGCAAACCATTTTGCGCATAAATCTTGACACTACCTATGACGAAAAAATAGAGGGTGACTTTTACGGAGGTCGTTCACTACACATTTGCTTTTTGAAAGGTGCTGTTTTAATTCCTAAACACGAATTTCTGAAAACATTACGTGGAGATAAACTCGTAAAGCTTAAACGGACGCAAGATAATGAACGTATCTCACAATCTTTACTAACAATCAGAGGAATGATGTAAAAATTGTACCGCAGCTAAAATATTCGGAATACTGCCGAACAAGTTCTATACACATGCAGCCAGTCTGTAAGATGTATAAAATATTGGGTGATAAAATGTTTATGTTGCACAGTGTGTTTTTGTATGATAAATTGAAATGGTAAAGTCAAATAATTAGTTTTAGCACGTCTTTGATACATAGTATTGTCTAATATAGGCAGCACGACTAACTGGCAGTCGGTGAGGGTATGAGATTATGATAGAAATCAGCACAAGTAGAGAAAATGCTTTCAATTACAAGACATTGATATCAGAATTAAGGCCAGAGTGGCCTTTAAGCATTGTTGATGGAGATGTTAACTTGTTTAAGTTGGGGTTTATCTCTTACTACCCGTGTATTCTTCAAATAGATACCAACGAAAAAAGCATGTGTGATTTGGACGATGAAATACATGAAATGGAAATAGATGCATACAACATTAATGAATCGTTGCATAAAAAGCCAAGATGGAAATTAAATGAAGAAGAGCGAAGAATAGTTAATATAGATAATGAATGTATAAAAAAATATGACAGATATAGAGAGCTATACGGGTTCTGGCGATAAGAACTATGCATATATAAATCCCGATTTGTCGAGATATTTAGTCTTCATTATTATTTTAATGCATACTATGCAGTTTTCTATATGCTTCAAAAAGGAGACCCCCACCCATTTTACAGTGAGATGAACGAGAGCCTTTTGATATGCGGCTATTAGAGCAGCAATGCATCCTGATTGGCCCTTCTGTTTCCCAATGATTTGTCATTTCACCGCGCTCATTGCCTGAAGTGAAAATTTTTTCATTGCCGCCAGCCCAGCTGTCGGCTGGCTTGGGTACAACAGCAAAGCAGGACGAAGCGGGCAGAAACGCCTGCTTCGTCCTGTTTTTCATTTTTGCAGCGCCGGAAGCATCTTTTTCAGATATTGGCCGGTATAGGAACGCGGGCAGGCCGCAACCTCCTCGGGGGTGCCGCAGACCACAACTTCTCCGCCCCGGTCGCCTCCTTCGGGGCCGAGGTCGATGATGCGATCGGCCACCTTGATCACATCGAGGTTATGCTCGATTACCACCACTGAGTTTCCGGTGTCAACCAGTGCCTGAAGCACCTCAATCAGCTTGCGCACATCGTCGGTGTGCAGACCGGTGGTCGGCTCGTCGAGGACATAGATGGTTCGCCCCGTTGCCCGCTTCGAAAGCTCGGTGGCCAGTTTGACCCGCTGCGCCTCGCCGCCCGAAAGGGTGGTGGCGGGCTGCCCGAGCTTGACATAGCCGAGACCCACATCATAGAGAGTTTGAATCTTCCGGCGGATCTTGGGCAGGTTTTCAAAAAACCCCAGCGCCTCTTCCACCGTCATCTCGAGCACATCGTGGATACTCTTCCCCTTGTATTTGATCTCGAGCGTTTCACGGTTATATCGCTTGCCCTTGCAGACCTCGCAGGGTACATAGATATCAGGGAGAAAATGCATCTCTATCTTGATGATGCCGTCCCCCTCGCAGGCCTCGCAGCGCCCGCCCTTGACATTGAAGGAAAAGCGTCCGCTCGTGTAGCCCCGCAGGTTTGCCTCATTGGTCGAGGCGTAAAGCTCGCGAATATCGGTGAATACGCCGGTATAGGTCGCCGGGTTGGAACGCGGGGTGCGCCCGATCGGCGACTGATCGATGTCGATTACCTTATCGAGCGTTTCAAGCCCTTCGATCGCATCATGCTGCCCCGCCTTGATTCGTGCGCCGTTGAGCGCGGAAGCGAGGGTTTTGTAAAGCACCTCGTTGATCAGCGAGCTCTTTCCCGAGCCTGAAACACCGGTGACTGCCACAAACATTCCGAGGGGAATTTCGACGTCGATGTTTTTGAGGTTGTTCTGGCGCGCGCCCCGGATGATCAGACGGTTTCCGTTTCCCGTCCGGCGATGTTCCGGGACAAGAATCTGCTCCCGCCCGCTGAGGTATTTTCCGGTGATGGAGGCGTCGCTTTCCATCAGTCCCTTGACATCCCCGGCGTAGACGACCTCTCCGCCGTGGACTCCCGCTCCGGGGCCGATATCCACCACGAAGTCGGCCGCGCGGATGGTATCCTCATCGTGTTCCACGACGATCAGGGTGTTTCCGATATCCCGCAGCCGCTGCAGCGTCGCAATCAGCTTGTCGTTGTCCCGCTGGTGCAGGCCGATGGAAGGCTCGTCCAGAATATAGAGCACCCCCATCAGAGAGGAGCCGATCTGAGTCGCAAGGCGGATTCTCTGACTCTCTCCCCCTGAAAGGGTGCTGGCCGCACGTGCAAGGGTCAGGTACTCCAGCCCGACGCTTTTGAGAAAGCCCAGCCGTTCACGTACTTCCTTTAGGATGGCGTCCGCGATCTTGTGTTCCCGTTCGGTCAGAACCAGCGAGTCGAAGAAAGCCAGCTCCTCACTGACCGACATGGCGGTGAGGCGGCTGATATTGATTCCCCCCACCGTCACGGCAAGGGAGGCCGCTTTCAGCCGTTCCCCATGGCAGGAGGGGCAAAGCACCGAGCTCATCCACCCGGCAATCTCTTCCTTCATCCACTGGCTGTTCGTCTCGCGGAAGCGGCGTTCAAGGTTGTTGACAATTCCTTCGAAATCGGTATGATAGGCGCCCTTGACGCTGTCCGTCTCGCGGCGGACGGTGATTTTTTCTCCGTTGTTTCCGTAAAGCAGAATCTGCTGCGCCTGTTTGGGCAGCTTTCCGAACGGCTCGTCAAGAGAAAAGCCATAATGCTCGGCCAGCCCTTCGTAATACATCTGAGCAATGCCGCCCTCCGCATAATACCAGCCGCTGGCCTTGATCGCGCCCTGCCGGACGGAAAGCTTTTTATTTGGGACAACCAGATCGGGATCGACCTTCATGAAGGTCCCCAGGCCTGTGCAGGTTTCGCAGGCGCCGTAGGGGTTGTTGAAGGAAAACATCCGCGGGGTAAGCTCCTCGATTGAAATATCGTGATCGGGGCAGGAGTAGCTTTGTGAGAAGAGCAGCTCTTCCCCGCCGATCACATCGATCAGCACCAGGGAACCGGTCAGGGCCAGGGCCGTCTCAATCGAACCCGCGAGCCGGGAACGGATCGAGGGGGAAACCACAAGACGGTCAACAACGACCTCGATGGTGTGCTTCTTGTTCTTCTCCAGCTTGATCGTCTCGGAAAGATCATACAGGTTTCCATCGACCCGCACCCGGACATAACCGGAACGCCTTGCCGAATCGAACTCCTTCTGATGCTCCCCCTTGCGTCCGCGCACCACCGGGGCCATCACCTGAATTTTTGTCCGCTCCGGCAGAGCCAACACCCGATCAACCATCTGGTCCACCGTCTGCTGTGTGATCTCCCGTCCGCAGACCGGGCAGTGCGGAATGCCGATCCGGGCATAGAGCAGCCGCAGATAGTCATAAATTTCTGTGACAGTGCCGACCGTTGAGCGCGGATTGTTCGAGGTCGATTTCTGATCGATCGAAATCGCCGGCGAAAGGCCTTCGATGCTTTCGACATTCGGCTTTTCCATCTGACCCAAAAACTGCCGCGCATAGGATGACAGGCTTTCGACATAACGGCGCTGGCCGTCGGCATAGAGCGTGTCAAATGCCAGCGAGCTTTTTCCGGAGCCGGAAAGTCCTGTAAAGACCACCAGCTTGTCACGCGGAATCGTCAGATTAATGTTCTTGAGGTTATGTTCCTTTGCGCCCTTGATGATGATTTGATCCTTAGCCAATGCTTTATTCCTCCCGCCGCGCCGCGCGGCGCTGTCTTTTATCAATTCAGGCAGAGAGCTGCCGCTTCAATATCATACTGCCAAAGTATGATTATTGCAAGTGCCCCGACGGCTGATTTGTTTTGATATGGAAGCTTCCGAAGCACAGTCTGCCATCTTCGGCCCGCCGCACCTCGACCTCGGCGCGCTGCGCCTTGTCCGCCACATAACCGGGAAGCTCCTCCTCCGTCAGTGTGCGCTCCATCCCCCACGGACCGATGCCGCCCATCGATTCAAAGAGATAGACGACCTCGGCACAAAAGCCGTCCTCCGTTTCCTCATAGGAAAGAATCAGCGGAATGGTATCGTATCCGCCCCCCATGTGCGGAGGAGTAATCACCCCTTCGAGAGGGAAATACCGGTATTTGAGGCCCTCTCCCCGCGTCAGGTCCAGCTCAAAATCATCTCCGCAAAGGATTCTGGCGGTTTGACGAACGTGCTCCCCGATCCAGAACATCGATTCGGACATTCCAAGCTTGGCGGAAACCGAATCGGCAATCGGGATCAGGCCCGGCTCATAGTTTTCCTCTCCCGAAACGGTGTAAAAGGCGGGGGTATTCCAAACGCAGCTCAGGTAGAGACGCGACGGTTCCAGCTCCTGCGGAGAGGCGGCGTCGCGCTCCATCTTCCCCACCCTCGCAAGCAGGCGCGCAATTTCCATCGCGGTTTCGTCCATCGCAACGCCGAATCGGTCTGTGATCTCGCCCGCTGTGGGAAAATACAGCCTGGTCATCCCCGGATAAGGAATAGAAGCGCAGATTTTCGCGTATTCCTCCGGCTTTTCCTGTGCGACGGCGAGAGGCATGACCTTCCATAAATCTCCCAGCAGGCCAGTCTCCCCTTCCACTGTATAGCGAAAGGAACCGGCGGCTCCGTTCTGCATCAGGGTCATCGAGACGGTGTTCAGCAGTTCAAAAATCTCCCTCTTGGAAAAGCGGTCGATAAACTCTTCTGACAGATCGACCGTCACAAAATCCTTTTCTCTCGTGACGCCGAGAACCGGCAGCGGCTCGTCGGCAAACGGCAGGGAGGAAACCGCGAGGCCGATCATGGCGAGGAGGGTCTGCTCCCCCTCAAATGCGATCCGCTCATGACTGTAAATTTCGCCGTCACCCCAAAAGCGGTAGACCTCAAGCGTTTCGATTGGCTGTAAGCCGCATTCCGCAAGGGTTGGGGAAGGCGGCGCGGGGCGATCCTCAGATGACTGTGAAGAGGAAAAAGATGTCCGCGGCGGTTCGTCCGCCCGCAGCGGTCCGGTCGTTTCGATCCCGCTCTCTCCTGAGGAGCGGGGGATTTCAGCTGAATCCATTTCAGCAGCTTCATGCGAGCATCCTAAAATCAGCAGCAGGAAGAGCAGAAAAATACCGCGTTTCAGCATGATGTTTCCTCCTGTCAGGCGCCTCGCCGCATTCATTTTCCATCCTTCAGCGCCTTGATTTTGTCACGCAGGTAGGCGGCGTGTTCGAATTCCAACAACTTGGCCGCATTCTTCATCTCGTTGGTCAGGCGGATGATCAGCGCCTGACGGTCCTTTTCGCTCATCCGCTTGCGCTTGGTCTGTCCCTCCACCGTTTCTTTGGTGGAAATTTCCAAAATTTCTCGGATATCCTTCCTGATGGTGGTCGGTATGATGCCATGTGCCTGATTATACTCCTGCTGGAGTTTTCGGCGGCGGGCCGTCTCAGTAATGGCCCGCTCCATTGACGGCGTAACCGAATCGGCATACATGATGACCTTCCCCTCGGAATTGCGGGCAGCGCGTCCGATCGTCTGAACCAAAGACGTCTCAGAGCGCAGAAACCCCTCCTTATCCGCATCCAGAATCGCCACCAGCGAAACCTCGGGAATATCCAGCCCTTCGCGCAGCAGGTTGATTCCCACAAGGGCGTCAAACTCGCCCGCACGCAAATCCCGGATAATCTCCATCCGCTCCATCGTGTCGATGTCGTGGTGCATATAGCGGATTCTGACTCCGGCATTCTCAAAAAATGTCGTGAGATCCTCCGCCATTTTCTTGGTCAGGGTGGTAATCAGCACACGTTCCTTGCGGGCGGCGCGGGTGTTGATTTCGGAAAGAAGATCGTCAATCTGTCCCTCCACCGGACGGACATCAATTTCCGGGTCAAGCAGGCCGGTCGGGCGGATCAGCTGTTCGACCGGAGGCCCGCTGTGGGAAAGCTCAAACTCTCCGGGCGTGGCGCTGACGAAAACCACCTGATTGACCTTGCTGTACATTTCCTCGAAGGACAGCGGGCGGTTATCCAGCGCGGATGGCAGCCGGAAGCCGTACTCAATCAGGCTCCCCTTGCGCGCGCGGTCCCCGGCCAGCATCCCGCGCGCCTGCGGCAGCGTGACATGCGATTCGTCGATGAAGAAGAGAAAATCCTTCGGAAAATAATCGAACAGGGTATACGGAACGCTGCCGGGCGCGCGTCCCGAAAGCACCCGGGAGTAATTTTCGATGCCCTTGCAGAAGCCGATCTCCGAGAGCATCTCAATATCATAATTGGTGCGCTCCGCAATGCGCTGCGCCTCAATCAGTTTGTTGTTTTCCTGAAAACAGCGCACCCGCTCATCGCATTCCCGCCGAATCTCCTCCAGTGCCGTCATCATTTTATCCCTTGGAACGATATAATGGGACGCCGGATAAATCGCCGCGTGGCTGACGGTATTCTTGATCTCCCCTGTCACCGTATTGATCTCGCTGATCCGGTCGATCTCGTCGCCAAAAAACTCCACCCGGACAGCGGTATCGGTGTAATAGGAGGGGAATATCTCCACAGAATCTCCCCGCACACGAAATTTATTCCGGACAAAGTTGACGTCATTGCGCTCATACTGGAGCTCCACCAGCTTTTTGAGCAGCTCATCGCGGTCCTTATGCATTCCGAGGCGCAGGGAGATCACCATGTTTTTGTAGTCGATGGGGTCCCCAAGGGTGTAGATGCAGGAGATGGAGGCGACAATGATGACATCCCTGCGCTCCCCCAGCGAGGCGGTGGCGGAATGCCGCAGGCGTTCGATTTCATCATTGATCGCGGAATCCTTTTCGATATAGGTGTCGGTGGAAGCAATATACGCTTCCGGCTGGTAGTAGTCGTAGTAGGACACGAAATACTCCACCGCATTGTGCGGGAAAAACTCCCTGAATTCGCCGCAGAGCTGCGCGGCCAACGTCTTGTTATGGGCCAGCACCAGAGTGGGACGGTTCACCCGCGCAATGACATTCGCCATTGTGAAGGTCTTGCCCGACCCGGTTACTCCCAAAAGTGTCTGTTCCTTTTTCCCCTGCTCAAGCTCCCTCACCAGCCGCTCGATCGCCTGCGGCTGGTCGCCGGTCGGCGCATAAGGGGATACCAGCTCAAATCGCTCCGGCATTGCATCGCCTCCTGCACAATTCCGCAAATCAGAACATAGGTTCCAAATCCATTCCCTACTATATCACATTTCCGGTCCGGTTACAATCCCCGCAGGACTGAAAAACTTTTTACCGCTCTGCGGCATCCCTCGCCATATAAAAACAGAGAGACGCCCTGTCTGCAAAACAGCGGCGTCTCTCTGGACCAGCGGCGAACCTTATAAGGAAGCGCCGCGGCAGGACAGGTTTTCTGTTCAGACCAAATCGCCCATATAGCCGAGGGTTCTGACCAGCTGGCTGACATAGCTCATCTCATTGTCATACCATGCGACCACTCTGACCTCGTAGATCTTGGTGCCGCAGCGCTGAGCAAGAGTCTGGGTCGCATCGAAGAGCGAGCCGTAGCTCATCCCGATGGTGTCGCTCGAAACCAGCTCTTCGTCCGAATAGCCAAAGGATTCGTTAGCGGCAGCTTTCATCGCGGCGTTGATTCCTTCCACCGAGACGGTTTCGGTCTCATCCTTGAGCGTTGCATCGAGGATGGTGATCGAACCGGAGGGAACCGGCACCCGCTGAGCGGAGCCGATCAGTTTGCCGGTCAGTTCGGGGATGACAAGGCCGATGGCCTTGGCGGCGCCGGTGGAGTTCGGCACAATATTGATCGCGCCGGCTCTCGCGCGGCGGAAATCGCCCTTGCGGTGGGGTCCGTCCAGAATCATCTGGTCGCCGGTGTAGGCGTGGATTGTGGTCATGAATCCGGTTCTGACCTCGCGGTAGTTGTTGAGGACCTTTGCCATCGGCGCAAGGCAGTTGGTGGTGCAGGAAGCACCCGAAACAATCCGGTCCTCTTTCTTGAGGGTTTCATGGTTGACGCCGTAGACAATGGTCGGGAGATCGCTGCCGGCAGGCGCGGAAATCAGAACCTTTTTGGCGCCCGCGTCGAGGTGCGCCTGGCTCTTCGCCTTGGAGGTAAAGAAGCCGGTGCACTCGAGGACGATATCAACCCCCAATTCTCCCCAGGGAAGGTTCTTGGGGTCGGACTCTTTGTAAACCCGAATATTTTTGCCGTCAATCGTCAGGGAATTCTCGTCGCACTCGACTGTATGGCCGGCGTAGGCTCCCTGCACGCTGTCGTGCTTCAGAAGATAGGCCAGCATCTTGGGATCGGTCAGGTCGTTGATGGCGACAACCTCAAACTTCTCGTTCCCGAAAATCTTGCGGAAGGAAAGCCTTCCGATTCTGCCGAACCCATTGATTGCAACTTTAACCATAGCTGTGATCCTCCTACATGAATATTGGTCCCTTACTCTGCTATTTCACGGAAGAACCCGAGCCTACCTGCTCCGTTCTCTGTAAAATCAAACCAAAGCCGAACACTTTTAACGATAACGGTTTTATTATACATCAAAAATTGACATTAATAAATATCAAAATCTTCCGTTTCCCGTAAAATCTCTCGTTTTTGTGAAGAACAGTAAAATCTCACCCTTCGTGGCAGCTTTCCCTTGTGATTTTCATTGATTATTTCGCATCGCAAAGCAGGATTCCTGCCAAATTTCCGTTGGAAAACGAGCCGCTGTCAGCTAAACCGCACCGGCTTTTCCTTGATATGGGATAAATCAGAGGAGGGGGACGGCTCCGACATGCTGAAATACATCGCAGCGGCCCTATTGGTTCCGAAATCCCGGTTGGAACCGGTCTTTTGGACCTTGTTGAATGCCTCCCGGAACATGGCGTTGTGAGCCTCTTCCCGATTGAGCAGGAAATCGATCATCTCGCGGACCTTTTTATCCTCAATCTGCCGGTAAAGATATTCATAAACCACCTTGGCGCGCTGTTCCGATGCGATATTTGAAAGCAGATCGGCACAGAGGTCTCCAGTCACAGTGACGTAATCCGCCGTCCATGAATAGCCGGAAGCATTCATCAGTCCGGGATTCAGCCCCAGCAGAACGTGAGTTTCGATCTCTCCGCTTCCGGTGGCCTTGTAATCAACATCATGACCGTTCAGCATGTTGATGGCGGTGGCCACCATCTCCATATGGCCAAGCTCTTCCGCAGCGATATCCAGAAACAGGTCCTTGATCTCAGGATTTTTGATCCGAAAGCTCTGTGACATATACTGCATGGCGGCTTTCAGCTCCCCGTTGGCGCCGCCGAGCTGCTCCTGCAGCAGCGCGGCGTACTGGGGATTGGCCTTTTCCACCTGTACCGGGTGAAACAACTGCTTTTCATGTTTGAACAATTCGATCACTCTTTCCGATTATTATGCGCCTATTGTTTGACGGCGGAAAAAATTTATACACGCCGAAGTCCGGAAAGTGCCGTTTTTCCTGATAAATGAATATTTTTCGTGAAAAATCATAAATTATCACGAGGTGATTTTGTGGTGAAAAAGTATAAGCCCTATCTTTTGTCGGTTCTCTTGGCCTGCGCGATCGGCGCGCTTTCCGGCTTTCTTTCCCGCAATGGGATGCGGGAATTCCAAACCTCCGTCCTGAAACCCCCGCTCACTCCACCGTCAATCCTTTTCCCCATTGTTTGGACAATCCTCTATGTTCTGATGGGACTTGGAGCGGCGCTCGTCGCCCAGTCGCCCTCCGGGCGCTTCCAGCGCACAGCCCTGCGGATCTATGCCCTTCAGCTCACGGTAAATTTCTTTTGGAGCATCCTGTTTTTTAACTTTTCGGCATACTTTGCCGCTTTTCTCTGGCTGATCCTGCTCTGGGTGCTTGTCCTTCTGATGATTTGGTCCTTTGCCGGCGTGAACCGCGCCGCGGCGCTCCTGCAAATCCCCTACCTGCTGTGGATAACCTTCGCCGCTTACCTGAATTGGGGGGTGTGGGTCCTCAACCGATCGATCGGCCCCGGTTCCGGAGGATTCCCATGAGAGTGTGCCGCTCGGGCATAAGCGTCAAAAATGTTCCGCATATTCCGCCGCACTGCGGAAAACAATATTCCCGGTGATGAGAATGAATCAGAAACGGAATCAAAATGACAAGCGCATTTCCGCCGCAAAGGAAGCAAAAAGTCCGGTGCCCGCTCCGGCGCGGCCGGACCCCGAGGAACAGGATGACGGTGTCATTTTGACAACCGCAGAGGCAATTGATTTTGCGCAGGGCGCCGATTCGAGGTGAAAGCATGTCCTATATCAACCCCCGGCTCCAGCCCAAATTTGAATCTCTGTCAATTGACCTGAAGAACGCGATTCTGGAGCGGAATGTCAGAATCGATACGATGCAGGATTTTATCAAGGTTCTGGGTGAAATTGCAGAGGGAAAATGATCCCCCCTTCCCTCGAGTTTTATGACCCGGCTTGAACAGGTCGGCCTTGACAAGGGACCCGTAAGGCATCTTAAAACCGGCATCCGAGCCATGACCGCGGGATTGCCTGAGCAAGATCCCCTGGTACCTGAGCCGGCAGGCATCCCGGAATGTGATGGGTTTCGGCCCGGCCGCACCGCTTTCTCACAGCGGGTAACCGGGTGGACGCCGCTCGCTTTTATCATCCAAGGCGCACTGCCGTCAGCCGCTTCACCTGCCCCTAAAAAGAAAGCCTTTGACAAGGCGCTCCGCCGGAAGAACCGGTAATTTTCCTCTTCAATGCCATTGATTTTTATTTTATTTAAACCGACATTCAAAAAGGCGTGTGCATCAGCTTTGCACACGCCTCTATTCGATGAATCCAGTCAATTCAATCTCATACCCGAGCCGTTGATAACCCTCCAGATATTGCAGCAGCTGCTCACAGCCGGACACCGCGATTTCCTCCCCGCTTTTTCCCTGAAAACCACCCACGCTTCGGCAAAAAATCTTTCTGCCGCGCTTCTCCGCCCGAATCAGCAGAATCTCCCGCTTGGGATTTTCCCCGCCACCCTTTTTGAGACGGAAAACCAATCGGGCAAACTGCCGCTCGAAATCCGCCGCTGAGAAGCGTTCCACCGTTTCCCGGGGCCAAAGGGACCTGCTCCATCTGCCGCTGTCAGGGGATATCACCGAAATTTCCACTACATCCTCGCGTTCGGAAATACGGCGTACATATCGGCTCCCCTGAAAGAAAAGCGAGTAGGGACGTCCGCCATGCGCCTCTGCGATACATCGCGCAAGCCGTTCGGAGAACGGCTCCCTCGCGTCAGCGTCATCCCCGCCCGAATCATCAAATTGCAGAAGCTCATCATAGGAAGCCCCATAAATTTCTTTCAGGCACCGCAGCTTCAGCAGCGTGAGAACCGTTGAGCGGCCGCACTCCAGATCAACCAGACCCGCGCCATGCTTTCCGGTCTTCTGCCGGTAAAGCTGTGCCGCCTGGCCTTGGGTAAACCCATGGGACTCCCGCACCGCGCGCAGATGCCTGCCCAGTGCCAACGCGTACCTTTTTTCCCCGTCTGTCATCTTGTTAACTCATTTCATCGGTGGTATTTGGGCCGGCAGCCCGATTCCCGTTTGGGATCGCCGCCTTTGTGGAGAGTCCACCGGAGAGGCCCATAAAAGGTTCAACCGGATTCTCCCGTTTTCAACCTATTCAGGCACGCTGCACAGATTTTTTTCCCGTTATACTCCCTCAATTCTTCGTTCCCGCCGCAGAAGGTGCAGGCGGGAGCATAACGCCTCAGAAGCAGCGTCTCCCCTTCGACAAAAAATTCAAGCGGCTCCTCCGTGCCCATCTCCATTTTCCTGCGCAGCTCAATCGGGAGTACAATCCTGCCCAAATGGTCAATTCTCCTTACGATTCCAGTGGCTTTCATCCAATTCCCCCTTGTCGCCATTATCCTACCTGATTCGACATAATTTGTAAAAATCCTCCAATTCAAATTGGAGTTGTGGTTTTACACAAAGTCGAAGTGATTTTAAATAATTTATATCTTCTTCTTTTACACTTTTGCTATTTTATTTTCTAAAAATAAGCTTGAACGCCAAATATTATTTTTATTCATTGTGCAAATTGTAAAAATGGAAATTTTGATAATTTTAGGAAAATTTAACATTTTTTAATTCACGATTCCGCTGGAACCGAATGCCGCGCTTGCCCTATACAAGAAATTGTGATAAAATAAAAAAACATTCCTTTACAGCAGGCAGACGCTCTCTGCCGCTGCGACTTCCGGCCCGCTCCGGCGGCTGTCGCGTTTGACAAAAGGAGGCCCGCGTAATGAAACGCAATGAATCGGTCGAAGATTATCTCGAAACAATTTTGATGCTCCGCGAGCGGAACGGTTTGGTGCGCTCCATTGATATTGCCCGCCAGCTGGATTACTCCAAGCCAAGTATCAGCCGGGCGATGGGCCTGCTTCGGGAAAAAAACTATATTGTCATGGACCGGGAAGGCTGGATTACCCTGACCGACGAGGGATACGAGATGGCCAGGCGGATCTATGACCGCCATCAGCTTTTGACCACATGGCTGACCGCACTGGGCGTCACACCGGAAACTGCCGCCGAGGACGCCTGCCGGATCGAGCACGACATCAGCGATGAAACCTTTGAAAAGCTCAAGGATCATATTGGACTCCATAAAGGATAGGCTCAATCAAAACTGTAAACGGCGCGCCGGAATTCCGGCGCGCCGTTTTTCTAAAGCTGTTCCCCAGATGGTTTGACTGTTATGCTCCCCGCTCCGGGATGGCAATGCGATCCCGCTTTTCCCGTCCGTATTTTCCCGGCTGCTTTGCCGTCTTTGCTCCGCATGACAACAAATCCTTTCTTTTTCCCGTCTGAATATGAATCTTCTGATTGGGTAACAATTTTTCTTTTCGCTCTTGACAGAGGAAAAAATTTCTGATATTCTTCGGTTAGCAATTGCTAACTTAGCTGATTTTTATGGAGGAGGTTTCATCATGAGTATTGTCATCGTCGGCGGCAACGAATGCATGGAGAGCCAATATAAACAGATCTGCAAAAGCTATGGATGCCGGGCAAAGATTTTTACCAAAATGCCCTCGAACTTTAAGCGGCAGCTGGGGTTTCCGGATTTGATCATCTTGTTCACCAATACTGTTTCGCATAAAATGGTGGGTTCCGCCCTGCAGGAAGCCGGACGCCGCAATACCCGGGTAGCCCGCTGCCGCTCCAGCAGCTCCTGCGCGCTGAAGGAATTGCTGGCCGCACATCTTCCCTCCGGTTGTGCCGGCCCGGAGTGCTGAGTTTTCATCTGCGCAGCGGTTAGCCAGAAACAACTGAAAGGGGGAATTTTTATGAACCGCAGCTTCGACCGTGAGCTGGGACTTCACTGCGCCCCCGCTCTCGCAGGAATCAAGCCAGCCAATCTCCTCTGCTGCCGCTTCTCCAGGTATCACGATTTCGACCGGGTGATCGAATGCTATAACAGGATTTTTGCTTCCGGAGAAATCCGCTTTGAGGTCCTCTGCCGCTGCCCCGAAAGCTGCCTCCTGCTTGTATACCGCCGCCGCACTCTTGCACAGCAGCTGCAGCGGCCGGAAATCCGCACCTTGCTGGAAACGGCGGGATATTTCCGGGGAAATACGGTCGAGGAGGACCTTGAGCGTCTCTCGCAGAGGCTGTGCCGGTCGGAGGGAGTATTTCCTCATGAAATCGGCCTGTTTCTCGGGTATCCGCCCGAAGATGTCACGGGGTTTGTACGGCATCGGGGGCGGAATTTTAAATTCTGCGGCCACTGGAAGGTCTATTCCGACGAGCAAAAGGCCCGCCGGATTTTTGAACGCTATGACCGCTGCCGCGGCGCCGTCTGCAGCCGTCTCGCCGAAGGGATGTCCATCCCACAGATGTTTGGCGCCGCATAAATAAAACCATTCAGTTCAGGAGGTAACCATCATGGCAAACACCGCGGTAATCTATTGGTCTCAGACAGGAAACACAGAAGCAATGGCCCGCGCGATCGCGGAGGGAGCGGATGCGGATCTCTTTTCCGTTTCCGAGGTTACGCCCGAACAGGCTCTGACCTACGGCCGCCTGGCCCTGGGTTGCCCCGCCATGGGCGCCGAGGTGCTCGAGGAGGAAGAGTTTGAACCCTTCTTTGCCGCCATGGAATCCAAGTTGTGCGGAAAGAAGGTCGCCCTCTTCGGCTCCTATGGCTGGGGGGACGGCCAGTGGATGCGCGACTGGCAGGAACGGGTGACCGCTTCCGGCGCCTCACTCTATCGGGAGGCCGGACTGACGATAAATGACGCCCCGGGGGACGGCGATCTGGCGGTCTGCCGGGAGTTCGGCGCGGAGTTCTCCCGCTTTTGATTTTACAGACTCCTCTTCTTTCATTCCATCGCGGCAAAGGGGGCGGATGCTTGCGCATCCGCCCCCTTTGCCGCACCCTTATTTCTTTTTCAGCTGATCTTCCCGCAGAGGGGAGATTCCGTTTTCCATCAATACCTTGACGGCGGCTCCGGGCAGATTGGCACGCAGCGCCACCACACCGTCACCCTCCAGCCGGCGCAGGAAGGAATAGAGGTACTCGATGCTGATATTGTGATCCCGCAGCAGATCAAGCAGCTCCGCCAGCGCGCCGGGATGGTCCAGCAGCGGTACCGCGATCACATCGGTGAGCGAGACGGCATAGCGCTTCTCGCAGAGAAGTTCGTATGCCCTCTGCGGATCGCTGACAATCGCCCGCAGCGTCCCGCGCTCTCCAATATCCGCGATGGCGGCGGCGATCAGGTCGATGTTGTTTTCCGAAAGGAGCAGCGCCCAATCGGCAAAGGCGCCCTTTTTATTTTCGATGATGACACTGAGCTGCCGGATAAACAATTCTTTGGTTTCCATGCTCCTACTCCTTTTCAATCGGGCAGGCCGTCACCACCGGACGGGCCGCGTATTCATGCGCCTGCTCCTCTCCAGTCAGAACGCGCAGCGCGCCATGGGCCAGAGATTCCATCTCATTTTCGCCGGCAAAAATTTTCACCGGAGCGATCCATTTGACCCGCCCGGTGACGAGGGCGGTGAACTTTTTGGAATAAGCGATCCCGCCGGTCAGGATGATTGCATCCACCTCGCCGGAAACAACCGCCGCGAGACGTGCGATATCCTTCGCAACATTCAGCGCCATCGCCTCATAAATCAGTTCGGCATGCTCATCTCCCCCGGCGATCCGCTTTTCCACCTCCCGCAGGTCGGTGGTGCCAAGATGATCAAGCATTCCGCCGGTCCGGCGCAGCATTCGGGAAAGCTCCTCATAGCTCTTGCCGCATTTGGCACAGACCGCCACAAGCTGCTGCCCGGGAAGAAGACCCGCACGCTCCGGCGCGAAGGCTCCCTCGTCATCCGAAATCATGTCGATAATCCGTCCCTTGCTGTGCAGCGAGGAGGTGATTCCGCCTCCCAAATGGGAAATAATCAGGTTCTGATCGTTATAGTCGAGGCCATTCTCCCGCGCATAGCGCAGGGCAGCGGCTCTCATGTTGAGGTTGTGGCATTTTCCAAAGCGGCTGATAATTTTCCATCCGGTCACACGCGTAATGTCAATCATCTCATCCACGGTCACCGGGTCATAAATATAGGCCGGAATCGAAAGCTGCTCCGCCACGCGGTAGGCCAGCGGCGCCCCGAGGTTGGAAGCGTGCTCCCCCACCGGGTCAAATTCCAGCTGTTCGAGCATCGCCTTGTTGACAAGGTAAGCCCCCGCCTGTACCGGCGGAAGCATCCCACCGCGCCCCACCACCGCCGAAAGATCGGTCAGCGGAATATCATGGTAGGTAATGGTGTCGATAATCTTTTCATAGCGCATCATCAACTGATCAAAGAGGGTGGGATAATTGAGCAGCTCCTCAGTGGAATGGGAGATGCTTCGGGACCAGACCTCCTGCTCGTCCTCATAGACGGCAATTTTGGTGGAAGTGGAACCGGGGTTGATGGCAAGAATTTTGTAGCTCACAGGGCGCCTCCTTCCCGGTTTTCGGCACTGACCGCCGCAAGAGCCAGCGACAAAACCTTTTCCGCAGCGCTCGAACCGCGGGAGTTGAGCACGACCGGAACCTTCGCGCCGACCACCAGCCCTGCCATCAGCGCGCCCGCATTGAGAATCAGCGACTTCGCAAGAATATTGCCGCAGGCCATGTCGTGCGAGAGCAGAATATCAAAATCTCCGCAGCGGGGGCAGTCGTAATGCTTAATCCGGGCAATCTCGGCGCTCATTGCCAGATCATAGGAGATCGGTCCCCAGACCTCCCCGCCCGTCAGCTGCCCCTCGCGGTTCATCGCGGCCAGCCGGGACGCGTCCAACGTCTCAGGCATCTTGGAATCCGGATGCTCCACCGCGCAGACCGCGGCCGCCGCCGGATTCTCATAGCCGATCCGTCCGAGCAGCTCAAAGGCATTATGCAGAATATCCCGCTTTTCCTCCAGAGACGGATGGATTACCATCCCCCCGTCGGTGATCACAAGAAGATGGTCGATTCCCGGAACCTGCAAAAAGGCCATATGCGAGATCGTCCGCCCCAGGTTCAGCCCGTTCTCCCTTTTCACCAGAGGCCGGAGAAGATCGCGGGTTTCCACGAAGCCTTTCATGAGGAAATCAGCTCTGCCGTCGCGTACCAGCTCCACCGCAGTTTGCCCGCACCCGGCCTGTCCAGCGGCCGGGACAATTGTAAAGGCATCCGCCTTTTCATTGTATTTTGCCAACAGCGCGGCGATTTCCCCGGGGTTCCCAACCAGCACCGGCTCCGCGATTCTGCGGCGTTTTGCATCAAGCACCGCCTCGATTACATGGGGATCGGCGGCGCCCGCCACCGCCGCCCGGCGCGGGCGGGGGTGGGATGCGGCGCGCGCAAGCACCTCATCGAAGTTGGAAAATCGCATCGTATCCTCTCCTTTTTCAGGCCTCAGCGGGGCCTATTCGAAATCATCATCCAAATCATTGTCATCGTGGGGCCCAATTTTCACCGACAGAACCTTTTCCTCTCCCGCTCCGCAGCAGGGACAGGTGAACAGCCCCGAACGGCTTGCACTCAGAAGAAAATAACTCTCACAAGCAGTGCACCGGAACAGACCGATCCTGCGCATCCGGCCTTCGAGCGCACGCGCCTCTTCCTCGGATATTCTCACAGACTTCCCTCCATCCACATTCCCCGGGTACTGGCCATTGAAACAAACTCTTCCCGCGAAATGACGATGTGATCAATCAACTCAACCGAGACCATCTGCAAAGCCTTTGCCACCTGCCTGGTCATCTGGATGTCATCACGCGAAGGAACCGCAAAGCCCTGTGTATGGTTGTGGGCAAGCACCACGCAGGAGGCGCTGCAGCGCAGAGCCGTCTCAACAATGCTTCGCAGATCAACCGCCACCTGTCCCAAACCTCCCTCGGAAAGCAGTGAACAATTGAGCAGCTTGCGCTTTTTGTCCAGACAGATCATATAAAGATGCTCGTTGTTCAAACCGACAAAGCGGGGCAGAATGTATTTCCCAAGCTTTTGAGTGGTGTCCAGCACGACTCCCATACCGTTTTTATCCTGAAGGTAACGGCGTGCAAAAAGCGGAATGCTCGAAAGGAGCGCGGCACTGGCGGGCCCCACACCGGGAACCTTCAGCAGCTCGGCGGGCGGAGCCTCCAGCACGCCCGAGAGGGACCCGAACCGCTCCATCAGCCGGTGTGCAATCGGGTTGGTATTGGCACGGGGAACTGAATAAAAAAGAATCAGTTCAAGAACCTCATGGGGCGCAAAATGATCGATCCCTTCCCGTTCAAGCCGGGCGCGCAGCCGTTCCCGGTGCCCGTCATGTTCTCCCAAATCCAGCTCTCCTTTCGTCAATCCTCTGCGGTTCATTATAACGCAAGCAACTGAAAATGAAAAGCGGAAAATGGAAAGGAATTCTCTGACTGCCCGCTGAAAACAGTCATACCGTTTCTGCAAAGGAGACGGTATGACGCATGGCCTAAAGAGAACCTGGTCAGACCGAAAGCTAAACAGGCTCCTATCGGGAACCGATGCCGCCGGACATTGAATCGGTGCTATCAAAGAGCCAATGCAGGAAGGCCTCGAAGCAGCGCTATCAGGAAATCGATGCCACCGGACATCGAAGCGGCACTATCAGGAGTTCGATGTAAGACAGGCGTATGAAACAGAAGTGAAAGGGCGGCTTGAAGCCGCCCTTTCTGCCGTTTTCTCTCCCCGCCGACCAAACTCCGACTGGTACGCGGCGTGCCCGAGCGGATGATGGAGCCACGTCCTTCCGCTGCTCAAGCGGCGAAGCTTCTCCATCCGTCATGTGATCCCGAGGAAGCCAGCCTGTCGGCTGGCTTCGCTTGCGGACCTAAGCGAAGACTTTCTTATCCTCAACCAAAGGAGCAGGGGGCCTTGTTTTCCACTGTACTGTCAAAACGCCGCCGTCCAATTCGGACGGCGGCGTTCGTCAGGCATCGTTTTCTTTTCTCATCTGCTCCAGCTCCGAAAGGCGGGCTTCCAGCTGTTCAATCCTTGCCAAAGCCTTCTGCAATTCGATGGCCACCGGGTCGGGAGTATGGGTGTGATCGAGCTTCGAAGGGTCGATTTTCTCCCCTGCCACCCGCACTACCCGCGCCGGTACGCCGACTGCCGTGGAATCTTCCTCAAGATCACGCAGCAGCACTGCATTTGAGGCGATTTTACAGTTGTCGGCCACCTTGACCGGTCCAAGAATTTTAGCGCCGGAACCAATCATGACATTACTGCCGATGGTCGGATGCCGCTTGCCTTTTTCCTTGCCGGTGCCCCCAAGGGTCGCGCCCTGGTAGATGGTACAGTTATCACCCACCTCCGCCGTTTCCCCGATCACCACGCCGGAGCCGTGGTCGATCAGGATTCCGTGGCCAAGCTTTGCGCCCGGATGAATTTCAACTCCGGTAAGAAAGCGTGAGAACTGGGAGACCAATCGGGCTGAAAAGAACATTTCATGCTGATAGAGCCAATGCGCGGGACGGTGCAGCATAATCGCATGAATGCCGGAATAAAGCAGCAGCACTTCCGCGGTGTTGCGGGCCGCCGGATCACGTTCCTTGACCGCTTGAATGTCCCGTCTGATTCCTTCAAACACTCCTGTAAAACCTCCTTTTCTTCAAAATTTCAGAACGTTTTTTATCATATCACATTTCATTCTGATTTGCAAAACTTTATGAATGGCAAAAAGCTGTCTTTGAACATCCTATGCCGGGTCAGAGAATACGGTTCTGTATCTCTTTACTTTCGTCCTCTGATCAGTTAAAATAGTGAAAACAAAACAGTAAGGCGGGTGGATCTCAATGACTGAGCAGGAAAAGATGCTGTCCGGACGGCTCTATTCCGCATCGGACCCCTTTTTAACCCAGCAGCGCCTGCGCGCCCGGGAGCTGGTACGGGAAATCTGCCAAACTCCGGTGGATGCCGGCGCCCTTCGCGAACGTCTTTTTCGTACGCTTTTGGGAGCGGCGGGAAAAAATTTGATGATCGAGCCGCCCTTCCGCTGCGATTATGGCTCCAATATTTTGATCGGCGACAATTTTTATGCGAACTTTGACTGCATCATCCTCGATGTCTGTCCAGTCACAATCGGGGACAACGTTCTGTTCGGGCCAAGAGTCTGTCTCTTCACCGCGAGTCACCCGGTTGACCCATCGGGGCGCTCGTCCGGACTCGAGTTCGGCAAACCGATTGCCATTGGAAACGACGTATGGATCGGAGGCGGCTCGCTCATCAATCCCGGCGTCACGATCGGGAACGCCAGCATCATCGGAGCCGGAGCGGTTGTGACCCGCGATATCCCGGATCATGTGATTGCCGCGGGGAATCCCTGCCGGGTGGTGCGCCCGGTCACCGGTGAAGACCGCGCCAAATGGGAGGAAATGGCCGCACAATACCAATCGTGGGGGGTGTAGCAATGGAAATCAGAATTCTGCGGGACAGTGAACGGATCGAGGCGCTGCGGCTGGCGCGTGAGGTTTTTCTCTCATTTGAGGCCCCCGAATACTCCGAGGAAGGGGTGCGGGAATTTTTGGGCTACCTCGACGGGGAGGTGCGAATTCACAGTCTGCAAATGTTCGGCGCCTTTCTGCGGGGCGGGCTGGCCGGAATGCTCGCCATGGCCCCAAACGGGCACATCTCTCTTTTCTTTGTGGCGGAGCGGTTCCACCGTCAGGGGATCGGAAGGGCGCTCTTCCATGCCGTCCTGAATGAATATGCGGGACAACGGCTGACGGTGAATTCCTCTCCCTATGCTGTTCCGGTTTACCGGCGCCTCGGATTCGCCGATACCGATTGTGAACAATGTGTCAACGGCATCCGTTATACTCCCATGACCTATCCGGGAGAAACCTTTCACAGCTACCTCTTCGAATCCGGCAAATGGTGTGCGGAGGGCACCTATTTCGACTCACATGGACAGAGCTTTCCCCTTTCCGGCGAGGTTGAGCTGGTCCGTGAAGAGGGGCGCTGGACTCTCGGCGGGTGGATGGAAGTCCGCACCGCCCCTCCCCTTCGCTTTACCAACGACTACAAAATTCAAACGTCCTCTCATTCGGGCACCCTGATCTGGGAATCCTTCAACCCGGCGCTCGGCGCCATGCGCGGCACCTTCGAGCTGATCGGGAAATATGTCCTTTCAAGCTACCGCTCGGAGGACGGACGTTACAGCGGGGCCGAAACGCTGATTCGAACAGGTGAGGCTTCCTACGAGAATTTCGGCGCCGCCTTTGACGGTAAAAGCAAAATGTCCTCCTGGATTGTCCGAATCAAAAGGGTATCATCATAATAGACCGGCATGCCGGTTTCCGGCGGTAAAAGACTCCGCCGGCATAAAGCACAGCACCCGGATGCAAAGCATCCGGGTGCCTTTCATACGAAGCCGTTTTTAATAGCTCTCCCGCTTCTTTTTCCTTGCCTTGCGCACCACAACGGCGACGCTGGCGATCACTGCGACCAGCAGAAGCGCGGGCACCAGCCAGAAAGTAAAGCTCTCATCATCCGCGAGCAGCTCTTTCCAACCTGCATCCAGCGCCTTATTGAGGTCGTCGGACAGCGCGGAGAAATAGGTTGCATTGGAGATGACCTCCCGCGAGGGATAAGCGGTGGGGTTGGAGGTGATCTCCGCGTCGAGCAGCTCCAGCGAGGCGGTGTTGGGGGTGGAATATCCGATATACTCGCAGTTTGCCGCGCCCACCTCAGGCTCGCACATAAAGTTGATATACATCTCGGCGGCTTCCTTCTGCTTGGCCCCCTTGGGGATGCACATGCCGTCGACAAAGATATTGGTTCCTTCGCGCGGGAAGGAGGCGGCCAGATCAGGGTTGTCATCGATCATAGTCAGGGCATCGCCGGCGTAATAAGGGGCGACGGCGGCTTCCCCGGCGGCCATTTTATCGAAGATTTCATCCATCACATACGCCTGTACCAGCGGCTTCTGCTCTTTGAGCAGGGCGGTCGCCTTATCGATCTGCTCCTGATTCTCGGGATTCAGCGGAAATCCGAGCTTTTTCAGAGCGATTCCATAGGCGTCGCGGGGGTTGTTGAACATCAGGATATTACCCTTATAATCCTCGTTCCAAAGCAGGTCCCATGTTTCCACATCGGTGTCGGGCGAAACGAGGGTGGTGTTATAGATCAGTACCACCGTTCCCCATGTGTAGGGGATCGAATAGGCGGTATCGGGATCATAGGGCATCCCGAGAAGAGAGGGATCAATATATTGCAGGTTGGGAATGTTCTCCTTATTGAGCGGCTCGAGCATATCCTCCTTAACCATCCGTCCGATCATATAGTCGGAAGGGATGATCACATCATAGTTGGAACCGCCGGCACGCAGTTTAGCGTATAGTTCCTCATTTGTCGCATAAAAGGTATAGTTGACCTTGATTCCGGTCAGCTCCTCAAATGCGGCGTTGACGTCGAGGGAATCATCCTCGCCGTTGGAGATATACTCCCCCCAGTTATAGACGTTAATGCTGATGTCCTGCCCCTGAAAACGGGTGTAGTAATCGGCGTCCATTCCCTCAAACATCGCCTGATGATCGAAGGCAAGAACGGAAACCGAGCCCAGCAGGGCGAGCGCCGCGGCCAAAGCCGCCGCAAAGATTTTTTTCATTTATCTATCTCCTTTTCTATCCCGCCGGACGGCGGGTTTCTTACTGTCAGTAGGAGGTTTTTGCCTCACGTTTGGCCTCCACATAATTCGACAGGGTGAGCACCCCGAGCACCACAAGAAAAACGATGGTTGAAAGAGCATTGATCTCCGGGGAGACCTTTTTGCGGGTCATCGCATAGATGGTGATCGGCAGGGTCGAGAAGGTCGGCCCTGAGACAAAGTAGCTGATGATGAAATCATCGAGCGAAAAGGTAAAGGCCATCAGAAAGCCCGAGATGACTCCGGGCATAATCTCGGGAATCACGACCTTCAGAAAGGCCATGGCCGGATTACAGCCGAGATCAAGGGCCGCGTCATAGATATTCTTATCCATCTGCCGCAGCTTTGGGATGACGTTCAGGATCACATAGGGGATCGAAAAGGTGATGTGCGCAAGGATCAGGGTCAGGAATCCCATCTCAAGCGGAATCCCCATCCGGTCCCGGATAAAGACAAAAAGCAGCATCAGCGAAACGCCGGTGACGATCTCGGGATTGATGATCGGCATATAGGTGGTATTGAGTACCAGAGACTTCATCCAGCGTCCCATGGCGTTGATGCCGATCGCGGCCAGCGTACCGATCACCGTTGCAATTACTGCCGAAATAATGGCAATCAGCAGCGTGTGGCCGAGGGACGAGAGAATCACCTCGTTGGTGAAGAGCTTTTTGTACCAGTCGAGGGTAAAGCCTGTCCAGAGGGCGCGGGACTTTGATTCATTAAACGAAAAGACCGCCATCACGACAATCGGCGCATAGAGGAAAGCCATCACCAGTCCAATGTAGCCGGTGTTAACCCAGGAACGCTTTTTCATATGATCATGCCCTCCTTATCCTCCTCGTTGAGCTGGTTGAGCATGCTCATGCAGAACAGGATGAGGATCATCAGTCCGAGCGAGATCGCTGCGCCGAGGTTCGGGTTATAGGCATTGCCGAGGAACTGCAGCTCAATCAGGTCGCCGATCATCATGTTCGAGCCGCCGCCGAGCATCCGGGAGATGATAAAGGTGGAGACAGCCGGAACAAAGACCATCGTGATGCCGGTCATGACTCCGGGCATCGAAAGAGGCAGCACCACCGAGGAAAAAACAGTGGAGCGCGGAGCGCCGAGGTCCTGCGCCGCCTCGATCAGGCCGTTTTCGATTTTGGTCATCACCGAGTAGAGCGGCAGAATCATGAACGGCAGGTAGTTATAGACCATGCCGAGCACCACCGCCCCCTGTGTGTTGATCATCGCCAGAGGGCCGATTCCGAAAATACCGAGCAGCCGGTTGATGATTCCGGTGTTCTCGAGCAGGGTCATCCACGCGTAGGTGCGCAGCAGAAAATTGATCCACATCGGCAGCATGACCAGAAGCAGATAGGTCCGCTGCCGGCGCTGGGGCGCCCGCGAGATGATATACGCGAGCGGATACGCGATCAGGAGACACAGCACCGTGGCGATGAAAGCCAGCCAGATCGACCGGAAAATAACCGCCACATACTCGCGAACCGCCGAAAGATTTGCCATGGTAAGGGCGCCTGTCTCGTCGGTAAAAGCGAAGTAGGTCACAAGCAGCAAGGGTATGACGGTAAAAACCACCATCCAGATGAGGTATGGGATGGAGGTGAGGACAGTTTCCGCATGATTACGCTTCATCGGCACCTTCCGCCTCCTGTTCCTCCGCCAGTTCACGATCCATGATATGGATGTCATCCGGGGTGAGCTTCATGCCGACAAAGGTTCCCGGCTCACAGTAGTCGGTGGAATGAATAATCCAGTGATGTCCGCATCCCTCGACGGCGATCTCGTAGTGGACCCCCTTGAACACGACCGATTCGACCACGCCGGTCCACATCCCCTCTTCCGCGGGGACGATATCGATATCCTCGGGCCGGATCACCACATCCACCCGCTGGTCGGGGTCAAAGCCGAAGTCAACGCAATCAAAGCCGCGGCCCGCGAACTCCACATAGTAATCGCGCCGCATGACTCCCTCGACAATATTGCTTTCTCCAATAAAGTCGGCAACAAATGCGTTGATCGGTTCATTGTAAATATCCTGCGGCGTACCGATCTGGAGAATGTTCCCGCCCTGCATCACCACCACGCGGTCGGACATGGTCAGAGCTTCCTCCTGATCGTGGGTGACATAGACGAAGGTGATGCCCGTTGACTGCTGAATCCGCTTAAGCTCAATCTGCATTTCCTTGCGCAGCTTGAGATCGAGCGCGCCGAGAGGCTCGTCCAGCAGCAGGACCCGCGGATGGCAGACCAGCGCCCGGGCAATGGCAACACGCTGCTGCTGGCCGCCTGAAAGCTGGTTGATATTGCGGCGCTCAAAGCCCTTGAGTCCGACGAGCTCGAGCATTTCCTTGACCATCGTCCGGCGCTCCGCTTCCGGAATTTTGATGAGGTTGGCGGAGCCTTCCGATTCCGGCACCCGCTTGATCTTGAGACCGAACTCCACGTTCTCGAAGACATTCAGGTGCGGAAAAAGCGCATACCTTTGGAATACGGTGTTCACCTGACGCCTATAGGGCGGCAGGTCGTTGATCCGAACACCGTCAAAAAAAATATCACCCGCGGTGGCCTCGACGAATCCGCCGATGATCCTCAGGGTTGTGGTTTTGCCGCATCCCGAGGGGCCCAACAGTGTGATAAACTCCTTGTCGCGGATTTCGAGATTGATCGAGTTGAGCACCCGTTCTCCGTCAAAATCCACGGCAATGTCCCGAAGGACGATTAAATTTTCCATAAATGCATCCCCCTTTGCGGATTTGAAGTCCTGTGGCGGCTTTCCCGCCAGTACGACCCACAGCCCTTTTCATACCGCTACCCGCAAAAGGTTTTTTCCTATCCCGTTTTCTGATCCGGAATGTTAGTCGGTACATACGACACTGTGTTATGATTGTCCAGATGCCAGACACAGCTATTACTATAACACATTGTGGATATTTGTCAATCGTTTCGCCGTTTTTCTGAAAATTCCGGGGATTTTAGAGTTTTTTCCTGATTATCTCCAAAAAGTGGCCGTTCCTTTCAGAATCCTTGCGCTCTCTTTTTCCTCCTGCTTTATTCTTCCGCGTTCTCTCCAGACGGATCTCCTGCGAGCGGTCAAAATTCTTCCGGATGCAGCCCCCCTTCGGATGCACCCGGAGGGGGGCTGCCGGTTCTCAATAATATTCCAGCTTATAGAAATTGGGATAATCCGCAAAGAGGTCCGAGAGGCGGCTCCTGCTGCCCGATCCCGGATCGTTGATGGAAAAGCCGGAAGCTCTCAGCTTCTCCCCGCCGTCGTAACCGGTTACCACCACCCAATGCGCTTTCCCCGAGGAGTTTTTTGCGCCTACGATGGTAGGCTTTCCGTTTTTGAGATTTTGCAGAATGACGGACAGATAGTCAGATGTGGTATCGCTTTGGTAATGGTCCGGCCAGTAAACCGCGCCTCCCTTGGTGTAGGTGAGCTTATTTTCCATCTGTGCCGGGGTAATGGCGCTGCCGGTACGGTAGCTCTCGGTATCGGCCAGTGCAGAGGTGGTGCAGCCGATCCTCTTCATCGTCTGCCCGGAACCGCCCACCAACACTCCCGCCCAGCGGGAATCATATTGCTTATAGTCCGGAACCGCCAGAGAAACGGCGGTGTGTCTCCCGACGTCCTCTAAAACGGTGATGTATCCGGCGTGGCAGTAGCCGGTCCTTCCCGCCTCATATTCCACATGCCACCAGTCCCCGTTGCGGGAAATCAGCGTCACCGTGCTGCCCCTTGCAAGACTTCCCAGCTTCTGTGCTTCGGTGGAGGCCGACGCCCGTACGGTCAGCGGGCTGGTTTTTGTTGTCACCTTCCCCGTCATTTCCCCGGCCGCCGAGACGCCGAGGCTCAAAAGGCAGCAGGCCGTCAGGACCGCGGCTGTCCCAAAAATTCCTTTTTTGAGAAGCATCTCAATCATCTCCTTTTTCTTCTTGTGTTTTTGCATCCTCCTTTCCTTCGATTTTATCATATCTTCCCTGCACAAAGCTCTGTGAAATAATTCCATTTTCCTGTTCGGAGAAATTTTCCGAGTAAATCTTCCTGATTCTTCCCCGCAGAACGGATGGTGTTTCCAAATTCGGAGGACTCTGTTATAATAAGAACACTAACCGCGGCACGCCCGCAAAGGAGAGGATTGGATGAACACTCTTTTTAGCCCAATGGTGATTGGCAGATGGTCCTTCCCCAACCGAATTGTCATGCCCCCCATGGTGCGTTATACCCTTAACGGCCGCGACGGCCGGGTGACCAACCGCTCCATTGAGCATTACCGCGACGCCGCCGCCTCGACCGGCTTGGTGATTGTGGAGGCAACGGCAGTGGCAGAAAATGCGAAACTGCATGCCAATATGCTCGGGCTTTGGTGCGATGAACAGATCGATGGAATGCGAAGGCTTGCCGAAGCGATCCATGAAACCGGAGCGGCGGCAATGATCCAGCTCTGCTATGCCGGACTTTGTTCCCGTGATCCTTCCTCGATTGCTCTGGGCCCCTCCCCCGAATACTTTGACACCACCCGTCTCTCGCGCGCCGCAGCCACAGAGGAAATCCAGGAAATTGAAGCCCTGCACGCCGCCGCCGCCCTGCGCGCGATGGAGGCCGGCTTCGATGGAATTGAGCTGCATGCAACGCATGGCTACTTCAACTGCCGCTTCCTCGACGCGGTAAGCAACCGGCGCACCGACCGTTATGCGGGCGGCAGTGCACAGGGGCGGACACGCATCGTGACCGAAACGCTTGCGGCAATCCGAAAAGAGGTCGGGGATCAGATGCTTCTTTCCGTGCGCATCGGCTGCAACATGCCCGATTTTTCCACCGCGCAGGAAAACCTGCTTGAGATCGCCAAAGCTTCTCTGGACCTGATTCACTTCTCCCGCGGCACGGTGATGCCCGCGGCCGACCCCTCGATTCCTCCCGACTTTCCCTGCAATACCGTCGTTTACCACAGCGCAAAGCTTGCACGCCTCTCTCCGGTACCGGTGATCCTCTCAAATGAGATCCGTACGCCCGGTCAGGCGCAATACCTGATTCAAAACGGTTTCTGCGATTTTGCCGCCGTCGGCCGGGGAATTCTGGCCGACCCCCACTGGGCGCGGAAGGCGTCCTCCGGCGATGAGGGCACGATCGACCGCTGCTACAGCTGCGCCGACTGTCAATGGAGGATTGATCCCGGCCGCTGTCCGGCGGCGCTGCGCCGCAACGCCCACAGGAGATGAACACCACCCGCTTCTCCTCTGCCTCAGCGACGCTTTTCATATCCCGGTTATACGGGGAAACCATCCGGTTCAGAGCGGCAATTAGGGGCACCCTTTAGGGCAAAATCATCAGATCTATTCGAACAGCTCCGCCGATGGGCTGATTAAGGCGATTTTTTCAAAAGTCATGACCACCCCTAAAAGGGGTGGTCATGACTAAAGCATTGCGCAAAAAGGGAGTCATCCATACGGATGGCTCCCTTTTTCATTATGCACAGGAGATCATTACTCAGCCGCTTCAGGGGCTTCGGCCTCCGCTTCCGCCTCAGGCTGCTCTTCGAGCAACGCCTTGATCGAAAGGCTGATTCTGCGGCGTTCAAAATCCAATTCAGTGATCTTGACGTCGACCTGCTGGCCAACCGACAGAACATCGGAGGGCTTACCCACCCGCTCGCGGGAAATCTGGCTGATATGGATCAGCCCATCGATGCCGGGAATCAGCTCGGCAAAGGCACCGAACGCGGTCAGAGAGACAACCTTGACCGGAACAACCTGTCCAACCGAGTAGTTGTTCTGCAGGATGGTCCACGGATTATCCTCGTCCTTCTTATAGCCAAGGGAGATCTTCTTCTTCTCAGGATCAATATCCTTGACATAGACATCGATCACATCGCCGACCTTGACAACCTGAGAAGGATGCTTGATTTTGCCCCAGGAGAGCTCGGAAATATGCACCATACCATCGACGCCGCCGAGATCGACAAAAGCGCCGTAGTCGGTCAGAGACTTGACTGTTCCGGTGTAATGCTTGCCGATTTCAACCTCCGCCCAGAACTTCTCTTCAAGCTCCTTGCGCTGATCGCGCAGCACGGCGCGGATCGAGCCAACGGCGCGGCGGCGCTGACGGTTGACCTCGAGAATCTTGAACTGAACCTGCTTACGGAGCAGGCCCTCCAGCGGCTCACCGCGGGACATGGTGGCCTGCGAGGCAGGGATAAACACCTTCACACCGTTGGTCAGAGCGAGCACACCGCCCTTGATGACCTCGGTAACAACACCGTCAAGAACCTCTTCGGTCTCGGCCGCGCCCATGACCTTCTCGAAACCGGCCTGGGCATCGAGCCGCTTCTTGGAAAGCATCACGGTGCCTTCAACATCGTTGACACGAACAACCAAGAGTTCGAGCTCGTCCCCCTTATGCACAATATCTTCAGGTTTGGCAGTGGGGTCGTCAGTCAGCTCGCTGAGCGGCACATAACCGGCATGCTTGGTGCCGATATCAACAGCGACCTCGTTAGGGGCGATGCTGGTGACAACGCCGGTAACCTTCTCACCGTTGTATGTACTTTTAAAAGACTGATTGAGCATCTCTTCGAAGCTAAGCTCTTCCTGATTCTGATTTTCCAAAATCTCACTCATGGTTTCGTGTACCTCCTTAATTATACGGGCTGGCGTTGAAGCACCCGCCGTGATTGCGATCGACCGGGCACCCACAAAGTCCGCCGGGTCAAGCTGCGATGCAGTCTCGATTTGTACCGTCCTGCAAAATGGACGGCAGATCGCCGCAAGCTTGGCCGTATTGGAGCTATGCGATCCGCCGATGACGATCATCACGTCGGATTTCTCTGCCAGTCTGGCTGCCTCCTGCTGACGCAAGGATGTAGCATTACATATTGTATCAAAGATTTTTGCGTTTGTACACACTTTTTTTGCGATTCCCGCGCATTTTTCCCAGACATTTTTTTGAAAGGTCGTCTGGCACACAAAAAACAGGCTGCTTTTTCGTGCAAAATATTCATTGGGAATCGCCGAAATCTCCTCCGGAGATGAAACCACCCGTACCTCTCCCCTGCAATGGCCCACGATCCCCTGCACCTCGGGATGGGTTTCATCCCCCACAACGACCAGCATTCCGTCCTCCGGGACCGAAGCCGCGATCCGGTGAATCTTCCGCACAAAGGGGCAAGTCGCGTCGGTATAGGGAATGCCCAGCGCATCCATCTCGTCGTAGACCGACCGCGCCACCCCATGGGAACGGATTACAATCCGCCTCTTGTCGGCATCCTCCGACGGATTTTCCACCACAGCGACTCCGCGCGCGGCAAGCTCTTCGACAAACTGCCGGTTATGAATCAGCGGTCCAAGGGTGCAGACCGGCTCTCCGGCATCCAGACAGGAAAAGACAAGGTCGGCGGCCCGCTGCACTCCAAAGCAGAAGCCCGCCGTTTCCGCGACAATCAGCTCAGCCGGCATCTTCCGGTACCTCCAGCAGCTTTAAGATTTCGCTCCAGACCTGTTTGGTGCAGCGGCGCAGCGCGCGGGGGTTATCATCCCCGAGATCAAGCTCCGATGCCGGGATGATACGCCCGTAGCGCACCAGAATTCTGCCGCGGAACCGAAGCGGGCGCTGATACCGCACGGCGCAGGGCAGAACGTCCGCCCCGGTCATCTTCGCGATCAGGGCCATCCCCGATTTCGGTTTTCCGGGCGCTTCCTGCGGGTAACGGGTTCCCTCCGGAAAAATGCCGAGCACATGACCTTCACGTGTCAGCGCGGCGCAGCGTTCAATGGCCGAAAGGTCTCCGCTTCCCCGGTCGATCGGTACAATGCCGAGCGCCGAAAAGAGCCGCTTTCCCCAGAAACCCTTTTCCAGCTCGCCCTTGGCGAGAAAGCGGACCCATGGCCGCACCGGAAAGACAAGAACGACCGGATCGAGATAAGAGGTGTGGTTTCCCGCCAATATGTACCCGCCCCGGCGCTGTGGAATATTCTCCCGCCCTTCGTATTGGATGGAAAAGGCGAGTAAAAAAGCCGCCCAGACAACCGAACGGGCAAGCAGATAGAACCAGCGCATCAGAGTTTTCCCTCCACCCTGTGCTTCATTGCGGCGACGGTCTCTTCCAGCGTCATCGCGGTATTGTCGATGCGAACCGCATCCGGCGCCTGAACAAGCGGCGCAATCGCGCGGTGGGAGTCGTTGTAATCCCGCTCCCGGATCTCGGCAAGCAGGGCGTTGTAATCGACCTTCCGTCCCTTCTGCGCAAATTCAAGCATCCGCCGCCTCGCGCGTTCCTCAGGGGAAGCGGTGAGAAAAAATTTCACCGCGGCGCCGGGCAGAACGACGGTGCCGATATCCCGGCCATCCATCACGACGCTTTCGGTTCGGGCAAAATCGCGCTGCAGCTCGAGCAGGTAGGCGCGAACCGCCGGAATTGCCGAAACCTTCGAGGCGGCCATCGACATTTCAGGCAGGCGGATCTCTTCGCTGACGTCCTTTCCGCCGAGCAGAATACGCTGGACTCCACCGACATATTTTATAGCAATATGGATGTCGGGCAGCAGTTTTTCCACTCCGGCGGAATCTCCGGGATCGACGCCCCGCGAACGGGCGCAGTAACCAATGGCGCGGTAAAGCGCACCGGTATCGACGTATAAAAATCCGAGTTCGGCGGCAAGCCGGCGGGCAACGGTGCTCTTCCCCGCGGCGGCTGGACCGTCAATGGCAATTGCAATGGGACGGTTCATCCTCTGTGTTCCTCATTTCCTTGGTTTTGCATCTCCAGAATCGCTCCGGCGGCCGAAATTCCGGCCAGATATCCGGTGGAAAAGGCTATCTGGAGGTTAAATCCGCCCGTGACCGCGTCAAGATCGAGCAGCTCACCCGCAAAGTACAATCCCTTTACAAGCTTGGATTCCATCGTTTTGGGGCTGACCTCGGAGGTTTTGACTCCGCCTCGGGTCACGACCGCTTCCTCCACCGGACGCAGCGAGCGGACGGTCAGCGGCAGGGCCTTGAGCAAAGCGGCCAGCGACGCACGCTGTTCACGGGTCACTGCGTTGACCTGCGTTTTTGCATCGATCCCCGACAAAGAAACCACCACCGGCGCCAAAGCACGGGGCAGCAGCCGGTCGAGGGAATTGATAAAAGCCCGGTTTTTCATTTCATCCCAGTCCCGCAGCAGCCGCGCGTCGAGACGGCCCGGATCAAGCCCCGGCTTCAAATCGATGAACAGCGCATAATCGCTGCAATCCCCATCGATATAGCTTGAAGCGGAAAGCACCAGCGGGCCGGAAATTCCAAAATGGGTGAACATCAGCTCTCCCAGCTCGGAAAAGAGGACCTTTTTCCCCTTCTTCAGCGTCAGGGTGACATTTTTCAGCGAAAGTCCCATCAGTTCCCCACACCACGGCTCTTCGGTAATGAGAGCGGTGAGGGAAGCGGCAGCAGGCAGCACGGTGTGCCCGGCCGACTCGGCCAGACGATATCCATCCCCGGTGGAGCCGGTCAGCGGATAGCTCAATCCCCCCGTCGCAAGCAGCACCGCCCGGGCGGAAAAGCGTCCGCCGTCGGCGGTGGAAACCCCCGTCACCACGCCTTCCCGGGTCAGCAGCGACAGAACCCTGTTCTGCCGGAAGCGGACCCCGTTTGCGTCGTCGAAGCGGCGCAGGGCGTCGACGATATCCACCGCCCGGTCCGAGACAGGGAAAACCCGCGCGCCCCGCTCGGTTTTCAGAGGAACCCCCTGCTCCTCAAAAAAGCGCATGACCTCCTGCGGCGGAAAGGCGTCAAAGGCACTGTAAAGGAAGCGCGGATTGCGGCGCACCGCCTCCAGAAAGCGGTCGCGGCCGCAGTTGTTGGTAACATTGCAGCGTCCCTTGCCGGTGATCATCAGCTTACGGCCAATCCGGGCGTTCTTATCGAACAGCAGCACCGATGCGCCGCGCCGCGCCGCCTGTCCGGCGGCCATCGTTCCGGCGGCGCCCGCGCCGACCACAAGCAGATCGCAATCGTACCCCATCAATGCTCCCCGTCGTCGGCCTTGGTATAGACCTCATAGCGGTCCCAGATCCGCTCGAGTTCGGCATAAGCGCGGCTGGTTTCCTCTTTGCGCTTGATGCCGATCGCCACAATCAGGGCATTGATCAGCGAAAGCGGCGCGACGAGCGAATCGACAAAGGACGCCATCTCGCTGCGTGCATAGAGCCGCAGGTCGGCGATTTCGGCAATCGGCGCAAGGGAGGAATCGGTCAGCGCAATGGTGGTGGCGCCCCGCTCCTTGGCAAACTTCATCGCGGTAAAGGTACGCTTGCTGTACCGCGGGAAGCTCATGGCGAAGAACACATCCCCCTCTTGAATGCGCAGCAGCTGCTCAAACACGTCGGAAGTGGAAGCGGAGGTCACCAGCCGTACATTGTTGTCAAAGACATGATTGAAGTAAAAGGCCATGAAGCTGGCCAGCGAAGCGGAGGAACGTATTCCGATCAGGTAGATGGTCCGGGCGTTGAGCAGAGTATCGACGATGCGGGAAAAATCCGCGCGGGAAACTTCCTCGAGAGTGCGGCGGATCTTGTCGATATCCATTGTCAGAACACGATCGACGATGTCCCCGCCGCCGAGCTGCTCGTCGGTCAGTTCCATTCGCTGCACAGTGGTCAGGCGGTTGCGGATCAGCTCCTGCAGAGAACGCTGCAGCTGGGGATAGCCCTCGTAACCAAGCTCCGAAGCAAAGCGGACGACGGTCGATTCGCTCACCCCGACGGCCTGCCCCAGACGGGCGGCGGTCATAAAGGCCGCCTTATCATAATGCTCCACGATATAGCGGGCAATCTGCTTCTGTCCTTTGGAAAGCTTGGGCATCATTCCGGTAATCAGTCCGATTAAGTCCTTATGCATAAAAAGGTCCTCCTTATTGAAATTCCTGCACTCATAGTATAGCAGAACCGGTCGAGAAATCAAGCAAATGCAGGCTTTATTTGCATGACCTGCATCAATTTTTTCAATTTCTTCAAATTAAGGACCTTCTTTCCGCCGTTTCGGCGGCCGCCCGCGGATGGAATCCGTTTAAAACCCCGCGGTGGATATCACCCGAATCCGGCGATAGTTCAGCGACGGATCGTGGATAATCCATTCGGAATTCTTCTCTCTGCAGGCGTCGATCACCAAAGCGCCGGGACGCGCAGCCGCGCCCAGACATTCCGGGTCCATTCCCCGCAGCAGCAGGATCAGATCATAGCTCTCCCCTTGGGCGGGAAACACGTCGGTAAGCGTGACCCGCGCCGTTCCCATGTTTTTCAGCTCCTCCGCGAGCGCGGCGGCGCAGGGCGTCTGCCCAAAGACCAGGGCCACCGTGCGTTCGAACGGCTGACCGCATTCAATTCGGACGATTCGAACGAGCTGACGCGCATCCTGCACAGCGGTCCCGTCCGGTGATCGGTTCATAGCGATACCCCCATTAGATGAAAATTACTTCATCCTATGGGGGCGTCGCTTAAATCGTTCCGGTGCTCCTCCCTTTCAGGCCGGTGGCGGGACGCTTCCTCCAGATGTTCCCGATAGGCGGCGAGAATTTTGTCTTCCATCGTCTGCCTGGCCTCCGCGGTGATCGGATGGCAGATATCCCGAAAGCCGCCCTGCTCGTCCCGGCGGCTGGGCATGGCGACAAAAAGCCGTTCCGACCCCTCGATCACCTTGATGTCGTGCACCGCAAAATCCCCCTCAAGGGTGAGTGACACAAGGGCGCGCAGCCGGTTGTCCTCATAGGTTCTCCTGATTTTAATGTTGGTGATGTTCATATTTTTCCTCCTGACGTCGTGATGGCAAATTTTTGCACCCGCTCTAAAGTATCCGCCAGTCGGAAAATTTTTATTCAGCCTTCGAAAATCTTCGTATTCCTTCTGCTGCGTTTTTTATTTTCATCCCCCGGATTTCGTGATATAATATCCGCAGAGCAGCCATGAATGCGTTCGGAGTCCCGCCCCGCGGACGCGGTCCGGCGGTTCTTGCCGGCGATATGAACCGCAGGCTGCGTTTAGCCGGTCCGCAATATGCCAACACTTGACAACGTATTGTCTTTTCCCTCAAAGAAATGCTCGGAGGTGGCCATGATGTCCACATTTTCAGAAGATCTTCTCCATTCCTGCCGCAAGCTTCATTTCATTGGAATCGGCGGTTCCGGGATGTTCCCGATCGTACAAATCCTGCATGCACAGGGCTATGAAATCAGCGGTTCGGATAACAACCCGGGCGACACCATCGACCAGGAACGCGCGATGGGAATCCGGGTCGCCATCGGCCACGATCCCGCCAATCTGGCGGACGCCGACGCGGTCATCTATTCGGCCGCCATCATGGCCGACAACGTCGAACTCGCCGAGGCCCGCCGGCGCGGGATTCCGACCGTCGAGCGCAGCGAGATGCTCGGGCTGCTTTCGCGGCGCTATTCCAACTGCGTTTGTATCGCGGGCACCCATGGAAAAACCACGACCACGGCGATGACCACCCAGATTCTTCTGGAAGCCGGATTCGATCCTTCCGCGGTCATTGGCGGCAAAATCAACGCCATCGGCGGAAGCGGACGCGCCGGAGCCTCGGATACCATGACCGTCGAGGCCTGCGAATTTGTGGACACCTTTCTGCATCTCTCGCCTGATATTGCGGTCATTCTGAACATCGATGACGACCATCTTGACTATTTCAAAACGATGGAAAACCTGATCCGCTCCTTCCGGCGGTTTGCGGAAAACACCTCCAGGACGGTGATTTATCACGGCGATGATCCGAACAGCCGCAGGGCGGTGGAGGGACTGCCGCAAAAGCTGGTTTCCTTCGGTTTTTCGGCGCAGAACGATTATTATCCTGCCGATATTGTCTGGAAGGACGGAGCGCACTGCGCCTTCTCCCTCTGTTCCGGCGGCAGAAAGCTGGCCGACCTTTCGATCTGCGTGCCCGGACGGCACAACATCCTCAACGCCGTAGCCGCCTGTGCCGCCTCGCTCGAGGCGGGGGCGCCGCTCTCCTCCCTCGCGGGGGGGCTCGCCGCCTTTACCGGCGTTCACCGCCGGTTTGAAATACTCGGAAAAATCAACGGCGTCACCGTCGCCGACGACTATGCCCATCACCCCACCGAAATCGCCGCCACCCTGCGGGCGGCCAAGGAACTGGATTTCAAGGCGGTCTGGGCGGTATTTCAGCCCTTTACCTTCTCGCGTACCGCGCTGCTGCTCGACGAGTTTGCCGCGGCGCTCCCCATCGCGGACCATGTGGTGATGTCCGCCATTATGGGCGGACGCGAAATCAACACCTATGGCGTCTCAACCGCCGATCTGGCCGTCAAAATTCCGGGCAGCACCTGGTTTGAAACCTTTGAGGAAATACGGGAATATATCCTCGCCCATGCCCGGCCGGGGGACCTCGTCCTGACGCTGGGGTGCGGCGACGTCTATAAATGCGCAAAAATGATTCTGGGACTTCCGGTTCCACAGTGAGCAGGCGGGCGCCGCGAGAAACGCGGCGCCTGTTTTTTCAAAAAAATATGTCCGAATTGCGACAATTTTATTGCTTTTTCTCGGTTCATGGAGTATTCTAAAACAGTGTTGCCATCCAATTTGAAAGAAGTGAAAAGGAGAATCAGAATGAACGGCTGGCTGGAAAAACGATTTGAGCTTTCCAAAAACAATACGAATGTAAAAACCGAGATCATTGCCGGGCTCACCACCTTTATGGCAATGGCCTATATTCTCGCGAGCAACCCTAAAACGCTGGCGGACCCCGCATATATTATCGGGGATGCCGCGCTGGGCGCGCAGATCGAAAGCTGCGTCTTTATCGCCACCTGCCTCGGCGCCTTTGTCGGCACCACGCTGATGGCTCTGCTGGCCAACCTGCCCTTTGCGCTTGCCCCCGGCCTCGGGCTGAACGCCACCTTTGCCTATACCGTGATGCTCGGCATGGGCTACAGCTACGCCGAGGGTCTTGCCATCGTCTTCATCTCGGGCGTTCTGTTTCTGGTGATTTCGCTGCTGGGCCTGCGTGAGGCGATCGTCCGCTCCCTTCCCCACAACCTCAAGGTGGCGATTTCCGCCGGTATCGGCCTTTTCATCGCCTTTATCGGGCTGGTGAACGGCGGCATCGTCATCAACAATGACGCCACTCTGGTCGGCGTGGTCAATTTCTCCGACTTTTCCGCCGGTTCCGGCGCGCGTTCCGCCGTGGTTGCGCTGCTCGGCCTGCTCATTATCGCCATCTGCAACGCCAAACGGATCAAGGGCGGCATGGTCATCGGCATTCTTGCAGCCACCGCCGCGGGAATTCCGCTGGGAGTTACCGTTCTTCCCGAAAGCTTCTCGATGAATATCGGCCCGATGTTCGCGGAGTACGCCTCTTTCTCGCTCGGCGCAATGTTCTCCGGCTTTTCCTCCATGTTCGCGGGACAGGGCTTTTTTGCGGTGCTCTCAAAAATTTTTGTGGTGGTCATCTCCCTTTCGCTGATCGACATGTTTGATACCATCGGCACTTTGGTCGGCACCGCGCAGGGCGCCGGAATGCTTGATGAACAAGGCGACGTCAAAAACATGAAGCAGGCGCTTCTCTCCGACTCGATCGCCACCATGGCGGGCGCTTTTCTCGGTACTTCGACCGTCACCACCTTCGTGGAATCGAGCTCCGGCGTATCGGAGGGCGGTCGCACCGGCCTCGCTTCGGTTGTCACCGCGCTGCTCTTCCTTGTCTCCCTTCTGCTCGCCCCTTTCATCGGAATCATTCCCCTTGCGGCGGCGGCTCCCGCTCTGATCTATGTCGGCGTTCTGATGATCGGATCCTCGCTCAAAAACCTCGACTTCTCCGACCCCACCGAGGCGATCCCCGCATTTCTGACCATGGTGATGATGCCCCTGACCTATGGCATCTCGAACGGCATCGCTTTCGGCATCATGGGCTATGTCGTGATTAAGGCCCTCACCGGCCGGGCAAAGGATCTCAACCCCACCCTCACCGTGCTCGGAATCCTCTTTATTCTGCGGTACGCACTGATGGTGTGACTCCGCGCCGCCCGCCTTTTCTTTCGAAAATCCGCGGACAGATTTTCCGGATGAGCTGCAAAATGCTGATGGATGCGTTTTGCAGCTCATCTTTTTGATTGCAAAGCAGCACCATTTTGACCGTCCTTCCATAGTATGGAACGAGCCGTTCATTCGGCGGTTGCAAAAGTTTGATATTTATGAGATAATAGCTCCAACGAAAGGAGGAACCCCAATAAAATCTTAAAATTCTCCAAAAGGAGGCGGTCAAATCTCTTCGCGGCCCCTGTATCAACAAGCGCCAGAACCACTTTCGGCTTTTCGGAAATGGTTGACGAGGTGGGAGGTCATCGACAATTCGGCGGATGCCTCTCCGTCCTTTTCTTTCGGACGCAGCGGACGGCAAATCCACCGGGCAACCGGTGGGACAAATACGGACGCGGAAAGAAAAAAACAAACAAAGGAGCACCTTTTATATGTGTGGTATCATCGGCTATTCCGGCCACCGCGAAGCATGCGGCATTCTGCTTGACGGACTCGAGCGACTGGAATATCGGGGCTACGACTCGGCCGGCATTCTGGTCAGCGACAACGGGACCTTCCATACCGTCAAACGCTCGGGACGCCTTTCCAATCTGCGGGCCGCCGTCGAAAGGCATCCGCTGAAAGGCTGCTGCGGCATGGGTCATACCCGCTGGGCAACCCATGGAGGCCCGACCGACGAAAATGCCCATCCGCATGGGACCGAACGGGTCATGCTGGTCCATAACGGCATCATCGAGAACTATCTCGAGCTGCGCGGCCTGCTGACCGAGCAGGGCTATTCCTTCCTCTCCCAGACCGACACCGAGGTGGCCGCCTGCTATCTTGATTACTGCTATCATGGCGACCCGATTGACGCAATCAGGGAAGCGCTCAATAAAATCGAGGGCGCCTATGCCTTCGTTATCATGTTTTCTGACCACCCTGACACCATCTATGCCATCCGCAAGGACGGCCCGCTGCTGGCCGCGCTCGGAGACGGTGAAAATTTTGTGGCGTCGGATATCACCGCCGTCATCAGCTATACCAACCGATATTTTGTTCTTGATGAGGGCGAAATCGCCGTCGTCACTCCGCGGCGGATCCGCATCCTCGGCATGGACGGAAAGCCCCGCGAAAAAGCAGTGCAGACGGTCACCTGGGACATCGAGCAGGCCCAGAAGGACGGCTATGAACACTTCATGCTCAAGGAAATTCACGAACAGCCCGACGCGCTGCGCCATACCATCTCCCCGCGGGTAAAAAACGGTCTGCCGGATTGGAGCGGAGACGGGCTGCCGAAGGACTTTTTCTCCCGCTTCGAACGGATTCAAATCGTGGCCTGCGGCACCGCGATGCACGCGGGGATGATCGGCAAGACGATCATCGAGAAGCTCGCGCGGATTCCGGTGGAAGTCGATATCGCAAGCGAATTCCGCTACCGCGACCCCATTCTGACAGGGAACACGCTGGTGATCATCGTCTCCCAGTCCGGAGAAACAGCCGACAGCCTGGCGGCGCTGCGTCTTGCCAAGCAGATGGAACTTTCCACCCTTGCCATCGTCAACGTCGCCGGCTCTTCGATTGCGCGGGAGGCAGAGCACGTCCTCTACACCTTCGCCGGGCCGGAAATCTCGGTTGCAAGCACCAAAGCCTACTCGGTGCAGATTTCTCTGCTCTATCTCATTGCCTTTACCCTCGGGCAGGAAAAGGATCTCCTGTCGGAAGAACAGGTGCGCGTTCTCACGAGGCAGCTCTTTGCAAGCGCCGAGGCGGTACGCGGGGCCCTGCGTCTTCAGGAGAGAATCGAGATGTCGGCAAAGTCTCTCGCCGGAGCGGAGCACCTTTTCTTTCTTGGCAGGGGGCTTGACTATGCGCTGGCCTGCGAGGGTTCGCTCAAGCTTAAAGAAGTCTCTTATGTCCACTGCGAGGCCTATGCGGCAGGCGAGCTGAAGCACGGCACCATCTCTCTGATTACCGAGGGAGTTCCGGTCATCGCCCTCTGCACCCAGACCGCTTTGCTGCCTAAAATGCTCTCCAACATCAAAGAGACGACCGCCCGCGGGGCCAAAGTCTTTGTCATCGCCAAACAGGGGGAAACCATCTCTCAGGATGTGGCGGATACCGTCCTGCTTCTCGATGACTTCGACGATCTCTTCATGCCCTTCCCTGCTGTGACGGTCCTGCAGCTCATCGCTTATTTTACCGCCAGACAGAGAGGCTGCGACATTGACAAGCCCCGCAATCTGGCAAAATCAGTTACTGTCGAATAACCGCTGTTCAAAACGGGATGTGCCCCTCTACGAGGGGCACATCCCGTTTTGGGACTCGGAACCGCCGCGGGGAGTAGAGACATCACATCATGCCAAAGACCTTCTGCTACAGGAACGCTGCAGTCAGCCGACCGCGGCAAAAAAGCAGAAGGTCTTTCCATATGAGAAAGTATCAAAGGTTTAGGGCATACGCCGAAAAGGCGCCGATATGCGGTCAGCCGGACACCGGCAAAAAGCCGGAAGGTCTTTCTATGTGAGAAAGTATCAAAGGTTTAGGGCCATATACAGAAAAGACGCCGATATGCGCTCAGCCGGACGCCGGCAAAAAACCGGAAGGTCTTTCTATGTGAGAAAATATCAAAAGTTTACGGCCATATACCGAAAAGGCACCGATATGCGCTCAGCCGGACGCCGGCAAAAAGCCGGAAGGTCTTTCTACGCGAGAAAGTATCAAAGGTTTAGGGCATATGCCGAAAAGGCGCCGATATTCCGAAGGATATAATACGCATTGTGATCTTCCGCGGTCCTGACCGATTTCCCGGCTTTGCTTGAGGACCGAGTCTCTGCATCCTCGGGCGGCATGGCCGACAGGAAGCCTTTTTCTACTCCTCTGCCTCCGTCTGGTGCCCCAGGAAGGAGATATCCCGCAGCTTCTCCCCCATCAGGGATGCGAGCACCGCACGGTAAACAACGGTCGGATCACTGACAAAGTTGCCCCGCATCGTTTCACAGACCTCCCGGGTCGGTGCATAGAGCGACAGACGCAGCAGATCGTTTCCTACATCCCGAATTGCGAGGGTCAGGCAGAAGCCGTCCTCGGTTTCAGTGATTTCCGCAAGATTTTCCCGTTCAAACCGTTCCAGAAGGATACAGCGGCGCAGCGACTCGGCGGCCTTGTCCCGCACCGTGCGCGGGATATCCCGTCGAAAGGTCTCCGCGGTTTTGGAACCCAGCTCGCTGAGCGAGAGCAGATGGACCTTTCGGTCCTGATGCTCTTCAAACGATTCCGTCAGGTGCCCGGTCGAGACAAGCTGCCCAATCGCACCGGCCAGCTCAAAATAGTTGACCAGCCCCTCCCCCGTCAACGCCGCATTGAGCTGTTCCGGCGTGACCGGCGCGCCGATCTCCTGAAGCAGCCAGCAGATCAGAATCCGCACCTCATAATCGGTATTGGGCGCGCCGGGGATTACCCCCGCCATAAACGCTTCGCTTTGCATCTGCTTCGACCTCCCTTCGACGGCGGCGGCTTCCCTATTCGAGATACCCTGCCGAAAGCATTCTCTGGGCGCATCCGCCGAGGAAGCGCGCGTAGCCGCACTCCCCGATCATATTGCAGTCGGAACCTTCCCCCGCCTTGCAGAGGCCGGCAAATGTTTTACCGATCTCCGCGGCCGTCTCCTTCCCCGAACGGTGCAGGTAGAGATAGAGGGAAAAAGCGGCGCTGTCGTTGATCTCCTCATAAACGGCCGGATCGGCTTCCTCCAGATGTTCGTAGAAGCTGCCGAGCGCCGCATTCGCGACAATGTGGTTGGGGGAGTAGTCCTCAATGATCCGGTGCACCACATAGGCGAAAAGGAGCTTCAGCTGAAGCTCAAAATCCGCCGGATCGACATCCTCGGGCGCGCGGGTCCAGACGCTGTCGATCAGGTCGCTGACATACTGCGCGCCGAGCTTCCGGGCGCGGGCGGTGTTTCCGTTGGACCGCTGGCGCAAAAACAGATCAATGTTGTCGTCCGCAACGGGATTGCCCCGGTCAAAAAGCTTGGAAAGGTCCTCGGGTGCGATCTTGACATCGTCATCATTGTAATGATCGAACATTTCTATCACGCCTTTCGGTTTCTGTGGAGGCCCTGCGGCCGCTGCGGTCATTCCTTGGAGGCCAGTGCCTTTTCCAGCGCAATCGAGAGCTGATCCGGACAGGAGGTACCCTTGCCGCCGCAGGTGGTTCCGCGCAGGCGCTCGATTACCTCCCGCGCCTTCATGCCGGTGACCAGCTTGGAGATTCCGGCGGTATTGCCGCTGCAGCCCCCGGTGAACCTCACCGAACGGATCACGCCGTCGTCGGCCAGATCAACCTCTATTTTACGGGAACAGACTCCGCGGGGAGTATATGCATAGTTCATGTATTTTCCTCTTTTCGGTCGTGATTTCCGCCGCCCGCCCGTTCGAGCAGCCGCTGAAGCTCTCCGGCGCTTGTGGTGCAGCTCCCCAGCGGGCGCGGATTGGTGGTGTAGCAGCCGTGAAAGTCGGTTCCGCCAGTCGTTAAAAGATGGCGGCGGGAAACCAGCTCGTCATGCAGCGCCGCATCCTCCTCCCGCTTGCGCGGATATCGGTATTCGATTCCATCGATCAGTCCCATTCCGGCAAGACGGTCCGCGACCGCAAAGGAGCGGTAGACTCCCGGATGGGCCAGCACCACCGCGCCGCCGCTTTCCCGCGCGGTTTGAGCCGTCTCATAGACGTCGGGATATTCCACCTGACGCAGGCATGTTCCATCCGGCTTGCCGAAAAGCTCTTCATAGAGAGGACCGTAGATGGTGTTGGCATAGCCCAGTTCCATCAGCGCGCGCAGAATATGCACCCGGTAAATAGTGCCGCTTTCCCGCGCAAGTTCATAAATCCGCTCCGCCTTGACAGGGTAAAGGCGGCAGACCAATCCGATGATTTCTTCGCCGACACGCCGGCGCCGCCCGGCAAGCAGCCGGAAATGCGGCTCCAGCACCTCGGGACACGACGGCGCATACACAAGCAGGTGCACCTTCCGCCCGGTATCCGGGTCGACGCAGGAGAGTTCGGCCGCCGGAATGACCGTCAACCCGAGTGAAGCCGCCCGCCGGCTCGCCCGGCCGACCATCTCCATCGAGTCATGGTCCGAAACGGCGAGGCCGGCAAGGCCACGCCGGGCGGCGAATTCGACCGTCTCTTCGACCGGCATCGAACCGTCCGACCAGTTGGTGTGGACATGAAGATCGTATTGCTCCAGCCTGTTCACCCTCCATTGCGCAGTCGTGAAAACGGACGGCCGCCGCCGATTTTCGGCGAAACCGCCGTACATGGATATTATACCCACCTTTTTGCAAAATGGCAAGGTTCGCGCAACGGTTCTCCTCAAAATAACCGAAAAAGGTTATTGCCAATCCGGCAGAAATAGGATGGAATTTTTTTAAGAATCATGCTATACTAAAACGCACAAAGATGCATCTTTTCGTCGATTGTGCGAATCCCCGCATTTTTCTTCACCGGCGCGGCATCTCCCTGCCGTCCGATTTCGAATGTATGATACAGGAGGCCTATCCTTGCAGTTTACCGTCAATTCCGCCCTTTGGCGGCAGGTCTTTGCCGTTCCCGCCGAGATCACCGACCGGCATATCAGAATGTGCAGCGGCGTAGCCCTCAAATGCCTGCTTCTTCTGCTTCGGGATCCGGACGTTTTCGGAGACCCGAAGGCAATCGCGGACCGGCTCGGACAGCCGGTTTCCGAAATTTCGGACGCGCTGAGCTATTGGCTGGAAACAGGGGTTCTCTCCTCCTCCGGCCCCGATGGACAGGCCATTCCTTCACAGCCTCCCCGTCCTGCTTCGGAACCGCCGCCGGCGGTTCCGGTTCCCGCCCCGCCGCGTTCCGCCGTCTCCGCCCCGCCCGCTGTCCGGCCTCATTTTCCGCGTGAGGAGGCCGTCTCAATCGTCGATTCAGACAAGACGCTCAGCGGGCTTTTACAGGAGCTGCAATCGATGATGGGCAAGCTCTTCACTTCGGCCGACCTTGATGCCCTGATCGCACTCTACTCCTTTTACGCGCTGACTCCGCATTATATTATCACCGTGGTTAGCTACTGCATCTCAATCGGGCGTTCGAGCATGGCCTACGCCGAAAAGGTCGCCGCCTCCTGGATTGGGGAAGGAATCGACGACGAGGGAGTGGACCGTCATCTTGATACCCTCGCCCAGCGCCGCAGCAATGAGGGACGGGTCCGCTCCGCGTTCGGAATCAGCGACCGCAGCCTGACTCCCCGCGAGCGTGAATACATTGCCACCTGGTTTGATACCTATCAGTTTGACCTCCCCCTGATTGAATATGCCTATGAAATCACCGTCGAGAGGACCGGCAAGCTGGCGTTCGGATATCTCAACAAGATTCTTGCAAGCTGGTATCAGAACGGCATCCGCACCATCGAGGAAGCAAAGCAGGAATCCAAGCCTTCCTCCGCCGCGGGAACCAAGCCCTCCGGAACGGGCAGCGAACTGAACCGCAAAATTCTCGAGCAATTTATGAAGGATTAGGAGAACGAGTATGCCATACCCGCTGGAAATTGTAAAAAAGAGCCGCGAGCTTTTGGCCGAACGCCGTGAAAAGGCAACTTCTGAGGCGATCGAACGGCGGATGGCCGTTGCCAAACGCGCTCCCCGCGCCCTCGAGATCGAGCGGGAAATCTCCACTACCTCGGCGCGTCTGGCCTCCGCGGTTCTTTCGGGCGAGGATGTCGCCGCACAGGTGCGGAAGATCCGGGAGTTTAACCTGCAGAAGCAGCGGGAGCTTTCCGAGGCTCTGCGTTCCGGTGGATTTCCTCCCGATGTTCTGGAACCCCGCTATCACTGCGCCCTCTGCCGGGATACCGGCGCTTTTCAGGGACGTCTCTGTTCCTGCGTTGTTCAGCTCGAAAAGGAGCTGATGTATGAGCGTCTCGGCGCGCAGGCTTCGGTCGATCTCTGCGGCTTCGAACGTTTCGACCTTCGATACTACTCTGAGAAAAGCTCTCCCTCCGCCGCCGTTTCCGAACGGGCGGTGATGAGCAAAACCCTCTCGGAATGTGTCAAATATGCCCAGAATTTTTCTCTCGACTCCCCAAGCCTGCTTCTGATCGGGAAGCCCGGCCTCGGGAAAACCCACCTCTCCCTCTCGATCGCCTACACTGTGATCGAGGGGGGATTCGATGTGCTTTATCTCCCGTTTCATACCCTGCTGACCCGGCTCGAATCGGCGCGCTTCTCAAAGGGCAGCGCCGAATATCAGGATTACCTTGACCCGGTGCTCAACTGCGAGCTGCTGGTTCTCGACGACCTCGGCAGCGAATTCACCACCGCCTTCTCCACCTCGGTGCTTTATGATTTGGTCAACACCCGGCAGCTCAGAAGCCTGCCCACCGTCATTAACACCAACCTGAACGAAGGAGACATTGCCTCCCGCTACGGCGAACGGCTGCACTCCCGCCTGCTCGGCTGCTTTCGGGTCATCCCCTTCGTCGGAGAGGATATCCGACTGCAAAAGCTTTATTCCAAATAGAAAGGGGTCCTTTCCATATGACGCCCGCCGACATTCTCTCCCATGTCGATCATACCCTGCTCAAGCCGGAGGCCACCGCCGCGGACATCGAAGCCCTCTGCGGCGAGGCGCTGCGCTGTTCGGTTGCATCGGTCTGTGTCAACCCCCGGTTTGTTCCCCTCTGCTCCGGGCTTTTGGGCGGCAGAATCCCGGTTTGCACCGTGATCGGCTTTCCGCTTGGGGCATCAGCCACCGCTGTCAAGGTCTTTGAAGCAGGAGAGGCCATCTCCTCCGGAGCGGATGAAGTGGATCTGGTCATCCCGATCGGCGCACTGCGGTCGGGGGCGCTCGGTGAGGTTTCCCGCGAGCTGTCCGCCGTGCGGGAGGCGTCGGCCGGAAAGGTGCTCAAGGTAATCGTGGAGACCTGCCTTCTCAACGAGGAGCAGAAGCGTACCGTTTGCCGGCTGGTTGCAGAGTCGGGCGCGGATTATATCAAAACCTCCACCGGATTTTCCACCGGCGGTGCAACGGCGGAGGATAT
>Ga0129314_1000413_pt1 | contig 45768 bp, 40 predicted proteins | sample O1111metagenome_FD_94431 | JGI IMG/M metagenome (GOLD analysis project Ga0129314, IMG submission 94431) | Orangutan individual fecal microbial communities from fecal samples from Wisconsin, USA - O1111 metagenome | ecosystem: Host-associated > Mammals > Digestive system > Large intestine > Fecal... | reverse complement strand
GGACCTTCAGAAGTATGTGATCTGACAACAAGAACACTTGCTTTAGAAAAAGGTGTCAACTAATATTTAAAAATATTACTTTTGATAAGTAAGAAATGGATATTAAAAAGCCCCAGTCATAATGACTGGGGCTTTTTCAGCCTTTTAAGCCTGATATACCCTGCTTGCCAGATTAAGAGTTAGCAATGGCTGCCTGAGCTGCTGCAAGTCTTGCAATCGGCACGCGGTAAGGCGAACATGATACGTAAGTCAGTCCTATCTTGTGGCAGAACTCGATAGATGAAGGATCACCACCATGCTCTCCACAAATACCGAGCTTGATATCCGGTCTGACACTGCGTCCTTTTTCAGCTGCCATCTTGACGAGCTGTCCGACACCTGCCTGATCCAGCCTTGCAAACGGATCGGATTCATAAATCTTTCTCTTATAGTAGTCATTTAAGAACTTGCCTGCATCATCACGTGAGAAACCAAAGGTCATCTGTGTCAAATCGTTTGTACCAAATGAGAAGAACTCAGCTTCTTTTGCAATCTCGTCTGCCGTCAGTGCAGCTCTCGGAATTTCAATCATGGTTCCGATGTGATAACTGATATCAGAGCCTTTTTCTTTTTTCACAAGCTCTGCAGTCTCAACTACGATATCTTTTACAAATTTTAATTCTTTTCTTTCGCCTACCAGAGGAATCATGATCTCCGGTACGATATCATATCCTTTTTCTGCCTTAACCTCAATAGCAGCTTCCATAACGGCTCTTGTCTGCATCTTGGCAATTTCCGGATATGTAACAGCCAGACGGCATCCACGATGTCCCATCATAGGGTTGAATTCATGTAATGAATCACAGATTTCCTGAACCTCTTCGGAGGTCATCATCATCTCAACTGCCAGATCATCAATATCCGCCTGCTCGGTCGGAACAAATTCATGAAGCGGAGGATCTAAGAAACGGATGGTAACCGGTCTTCCTTCCATGGTTTCGTACAATGCCTTGAAATCCCCCTTCTGATAAGGGATCAGTGCATTGAGCGCTTTTTCTCTCTGCTCTAATGTACGTGCCAAGATCATCTGACGGATGCGCGGAATTCTTTCCGGATCAAAGAACATATGCTCTGTACGGCAAAGACCGATACCCTGTGCGCCAAATTTAACAGCTACCGCCGCATCTGACGGTGTATCTGCATTGGTGCGAACCTGCAGTTTGCGGTATTCGTCAGCCCAGTCCATAATACGTCCGAAGTTGCCGGAAACACTCGCTTCCACGGTCGGAATATCTCCATAATAAATATTACCTGTGGATCCATCCAGTGAAATATAGTCCCCCTCATGGATCTCGTGTCCGCCAAGTGAGAATACCTTATCTTCTTCACTGATTGCAATTTCACCACAACCGGATACACAACAGGTACCCATACCTCTTGCAACAACCGCAGCATGGCTTGTCATACCACCACGTACCGTCAGTACACCTTCGGATGCATGCATACCTTCAATATCTTCAGGCGATGTCTCCAGACGGACTAAGATCACTCTGTCACCGGTCTCTTCATGATGCTTTTTAGCATCCTCTGCTGTAAAGTAAACCTTACCGGCTCCGGCTCCGGGTGATGCAGGAAGTCCATGTCCGATCACCTCGCCCTTCTTTAATGCTTCAGGATCAAAGGTCGGATGCAGCAACTGATCTAAAGACTTAGCCTCAATACGCATAACCGCTTCTTTGGGTGTGATCTTTCCTTCATCTACCAGATCACAGGCAATCTGCAGTGCAGCCTGTGCGGTACGCTTACCATTACGTGTCTGTAAGAAATACAGCTTTTTATCTTCAATGGTAAACTCCATATCCTGCATGTCTCTGTAATGGTCTTCCAGTTTAGTAGCAATTTCCATAAACTGTTTGAAACATTCCGGCATATCCTGTTCCAGTCTTGTGATTGGCTGAGGTGTACGCACACCGGCAACAACATCTTCGCCCTGTGCATTGATCAGGTATTCACCAAAAATACCTTTTTCACCGGTAGAAGGATTTCTGGTAAATGCAACACCTGTACCGGAGGTATCACCCATATTGCCAAATACCATAGCCTGTACATTGACCGCTGTTCCCCAGTCTCCCGGAATATCATTCATACGTCTGTAAACAATGGCTCTTTCATTGTCCCAGCTGCGGAATACTGCTTTTACTGCTTCCATCAGCTGTACCTTGGGATCCTGAGGAAATTCCTCACCCATGGCATCTTTATATATACCCTTGAAGATCCGGATAATTTCTTTTAAATCATCAGCAGTCAGATCGGTATCATAAACAGCCTCATCTGCCGATCTTCCAAGCTCTGCTCTCTTTTTGTCCTTTTCTTCATCTAAAACTCGTTCAAAATGTGACTTTGGAACCTCCATGACAACATCCGAGAACATCTGGATAAAGCGACGATATGAATCATATGCGAAACGAACATTGCCCGTCTTTTTGGCAAATCCTTCTACTGCCACATCGTTTAACCCCAAATTTAAAATCGTATCCATCATGCCTGGCATGGACGCCCTTGCTCCGGAACGAACAGAAACCAGCAACGGATTCTCCGTATCTCCAAATTTCTTCCCCTGCTTTGCTTCCAGATCCGAAAGCGCGGCAAAAATCTGATCCTGTACCTCCTGTGGTATTGTCCTGCCACTGTTGTAATATTCGGTACAGGCCTCTGTTGTAACGGTAAAGCCCTGTGGAATCGGAAGACCAAGATTGGTCATTTCTGCCAGATTGGCACCTTTTCCACCCAACAGATTGCGCATATCTGCATTACCTTCTTCAAATAAGTATACCCATTTGTTAGACATTTTCTAACCCCCTTAGATAAAATTGTGTTACACACTATATTTATTATAGCATTTGTCCCATTCTTGCGTATATATTTAATATGTAAAAAACTTCTAATGGATGTAGAAAATCAGCGACATGTTTTGTGCTTTTTATACAAAATAAGTGGGGTTTGTTGCATTTTATCTGTCAAAAAAAGATCTGCCATATATGTAAAACAAATAGCTAATAAGCTTTTCAACTGTATACTCTGTTAAAACATCAAGGGAAAGCTAATATAACGGCTTTCCCTTGATGTTATTTTCACAATATTTTGATGTTACTTTTCCAGATGGATTCCCAACTTTTCCCGCGCTTCTGTTTCGGTAAGATGCATGGTATTCATAAGGTTCTGTAATAATTCTTGTTCTCTTGCATTTCTGCCAAGCTTTTCACCCTCAGCCTTGCCACGTTTTTCGCCCTCCAGATACCCTTCGCGTTTCATATCCATATCATTCACATATGTTTTCAAATACTCCGACCTCCATTCTTCATTCAGTCTTGCATTCTTCACTTCTTTATCAAGCAGTCTGGTAAATTCGTCCTCTGCAGCTTCATTTTCAACATAACTTAGAAATTTTCCGATTCCTTCCGGCACTCCCGACAGATCTGCTGTGGTATTATAAAAGATCCAGTTCATCTTATCATGAAGCTGTATGCTTTCGTCCTCATCACATGTCATGCGAAAGTGATATACATATTTTCCTTTTCCAAACGGATCATAGGTACATATGAAAATAATGTACGTTTCTTTTAAGAATATATAATCCGTTCCAGTAGATAAGATTTCCTGATCTATCATCCCCTGATAGTACCGGATGCGAAGCGGCAGTTCCTCCTGCACCATTTTGTTATTGGACTTATTCTGCATTTCCGTGTCTACAACACGACCATTCTCATCCTCCAGATACATATCCAGTTTCACATACTTAGATGAACTCCGGTGCTGTAGAAATTTTTCACGTTCTACTTCTGTGACTGCTCCAATTTCTACCGGTGTCAAAAGATCTGCCATCTTTTGCGCGATTACCGGATTTTGAGTTACCTTTCCGAACATAAATTTGTTCCGAATTGTCAGTTTTTCATACATGTTTGTGCCAGCATTGTTCATAGGCGGCTCCTTTCGTTGCATTTGCATTGGCAGGAACTTCTTTAGAACAAATTTCGCACAGATCATATCCTGTTCTGCCTGTTCTTTCCCAAATCCCTGCCCTTATTTAGTTACAAGCATGGATTTTCTAAAAGATAAACAGATATGATGACAGGCATCATAAAGATATGTTTTGCCGGAAACAGAACATCTCCGGAAAAGAAAATATGCTTTGCGATAACTATACCATTATCGCAAAGCATTTACAATTAATATTTTATTAACTTTTTCACAAATTTACACACAAATCTCCTTTATGCCATAACAGTCTATTTAGAACATATTCCCTGAATTTAATTATATCTGACATTAATATATTTAAATATTCGAAATCCGCTGATTCACTACGTAAATCGCTGCTTTCTCATATTCAGCAGGTCCCAAGTTCAAAAGTCTTATCGTGTAAACACGAACGACTTTTTGACCTTTTGACCCTGATATCATAACGTTCTTATAACCTCTATTTTTCTTTCCATACCGACATTTTTCTCATAAAAAATCTCACCTATAATTATAGATGAGATTTTCATAAATTGATAATTTTGTTACACGAAATGGCAATTTTGTTGTATGAAATGGAAAAAACTTGCTAAGATATCCCCAATCGTTCTTTAGCTTCCTCTTCCGTTATGCTCATATTTACCATAAGGTTGTTTATTAATTTCTGTTCTGTCTCAGCTGTACCACGCATCTTTCCTTGAGCCAGACCACGTTCCAGACCACGTTCCTCACCTTGAGCCAAACCACGTTCCATGCCACGCTGCTCCCCTAACTCTACTCCCTTATCAAACATCTCATCCATTTTCATTTCCAACGTCATATGGTTTTCCCTCCACTCATCATCACAACGGATCTGTTCAACCCTGTTTTGCAAATTGACTGTAAATTCATCTGTTGGTTCTCCGGTCTTAAAGTAATCTAATAGCTTTATTGTATCTGCTGCTACGCCATCCCGGTTTCCACCGATGTAAACAAAATAGGTTTTTCTCTTATCCTTTAACCTGATATCCGTATTTTCCCTACATATCGTCTCAAACGCATATATACTGCGGTTTTCATCAAACGGATCAAAACCACATACAAATATCACAATGGATTCTTTTCTAATCTGATAGGTATCCATCTCACTATGGTAATACCTGCTACGTAAATCCAGTTCCTTTGTATCTAACAACTGCATTTCAATATCATAGGAATTGCCCTAATCATCCCGCACATAAACATCCAGTCGGATTCCCTTACCATCTTTCCGGTTTCGGATACTTTGCTGAGGTGTTACAATTCTGATTTCCAGAATACGTATTTGCAGAATACGTTGTAAAAATTCCTTACAGTCTTATTTATAACTGAACACGGTTCCAAACATAAAATCATCTGTAATCTGAATATTTTCAAAATCCTGCTGACTACAATAATTTTCGTGTTTCTTCTGATATCGTTGCTGCCTTGTTTTCTTACTGTGTTGGTTTTTGCTACCTTGTTTCCTGTTGCATTTTTTCTTTTGTCTTCTTGCCGTATAAAGGTCTCCTTTCCTTGCAGGAGCATGTATGGCAAAAGAAATAACAATGTCACGAACTTTACAATCACAAAGATCATGACCTTAAACATCAAACCTCTTCCAAATCTCCTGCTTTATAAAACTGTTTGTGAATTTCAAAAGCATAAGATTCTAAGAATTGATGTTAGAAAAACAGAACAGAATGTATATCCGGAATGCATATGAAATATCGTCAATACTCTGTCAGATAAATAGAAATATGCTCTTTTCAAAAATCATAGTATCAAAGCCATGAATTTGCAAGAGCATATTTAAAAACTATTTTATAATTATACAACGAACCGTCAGTACATCCGCTTCTAATGTTATATCTACGGTGATTCCTTCTGCTCCGTTATTCGTTCCAAAACTGATGAAATAATCATTTCCTTCGACCTTTTCCTCTTCTTCGAAAAAATGTTCCCGATTTTGGTAAGTGCCGCGTAGTTTCTCAAAAATCTCCTGATATAATTCTTTGTCAGCATTTTTATATTGTAAGGTAATTTCCTGTACTCCCAAAACATTCAGATAGCTGACATCGCAATTTCTCCCAAAATAATATTCATCCTCGTAGGTCCTGACAACACCATATTCCAGATGCTCTTTAGAATCCGGTTCTCCCTCTTTCAGTTCCAAAACAAATCCCGGCGTTCCAAAATAAATATCACCCACACCACTTTTTTCCGGTCTTAAAAGGACATATGCAAGAAATAATCCGATTAATAGCACAATGATGATAATAAAAATAATGGCGCTTAAATTAAATTTCTTTTTCACAGTGTTTTTATCCATCTCTCTTTCCTACTACAATTTTTCTAATAAAACACTCCTATATCGTTCTGAAGTGCAGAAGATTTCCACTTTCTCTTCCTTTGTATAGATAATCACACCAGTATCTGCTTTTTCTATCCTCTCTATCTCACTTAAGTCTCCCTGCACTCTCTTTCTAAAATCACAGTAATAGAATTTATCTTTTATAATAACAAGCTGTTTCTGACGCAGAAAAGAAAGACAGAAAATTCCAACGTAATCCACTAACAGTAACAGCCCCCAATACCAGTCCCAGGAAGTTCTATAATTTCCGAATATAGCTATTATGAGAACTGCTGCCGTCTGTAACATAAAGAGATACATCATTTTCATAGCCCTAATAAATAGATCATGGTAGACATAGACGGAATAATCTTTCATATAATCAAAAATGGGTTTAACCTTAAAAACCCAAAAGTAATAAATCGGAATCGACACCAGTAACAGAGCAATTATGATGATGCCCACAGATTTATTGTTATCAGTGTAATATTGATATCTTTTTCCATTTATTTCTATACATGCCCCCATTTTGTAATGTTTTAAGTAAAGCATTTTTACCGAATCCCCTGTATGCAAATTGGATGGCACGTTTACATCTCTAAACCGGAAAACTTTTCCTGTTTCACTATCTTTGACATCTATTGTACCTCCTGTCAGATCTGCATGACCTACCGTACTTTCTCTTTCTTTTTTATAGTCACACACTGTTCCCTCAATTTCTTTATACTGCATTGATAAAATACCCGGGATGTCCATTTCTCTTGGAAATAATCTAAAAACAAATATTGCAATTATTACAAAAAAAGTCAAAAATATGGCATCTACTTTTAGCTTCTTGTTTCTGACCGCTCCAAATGCCATGCTATAACACCTTAATAATAGATATATGGGTAGGTGTCCTATAATTATATTAATCCAAAATCTGAAACTTGCTAGTAAATCAAACATATCCTTACCCCCATTCCGAACATTCTTCTTTTCTATGTTCCGGCAGTCTTCAAGTATATGTACGTAGGCTTATAAGTTGTTTTTAAATTACAGAAAAAAAATATTTTTTTACACGAAATGGTATTTTTATTGTATGAAATGGATTTTTAGATGAATGTTCGAATTTGGCAAAGATTAACAAAGTCTTGCATTGGTTAGAATATTCACCCCCCCATCCTTTTTCTAAATTGAAATTGGATGGGGCATATTTTTGTTTTGTCACTACTTTCTCACAAGGTCATAATACAGAAATCTTTTGTAATTCACAATCAATCGTTTTGTATGAGTCTAGCCGTACCAAATGAAGCTGGTGTCGACCAACATGTATTGGTAGAATCATACCAATTAAGCATTCCCAGCCGGGATCCGTCCTTACAATCATTAATCTGTAATTCAAATCCTATATAGGTTCCATCTTGCGGCTCTATTTCTGTCCATAAAACAGCCATTTCTGCAATATATCCTTTATCGGTTTTGGTAACAACAGACGTAATATTATCATCTACACATTTAGGACCATTAAACGAATGCTCATTTTCATAATTAACCCTATACTGCTTATGTACATCTCCATAGGCCTCGGTTTTACTATTTGCTTCATCGATAAATACTTCTATTGAATCTTGGGTATGTACTTCTGATCCGCTCACGTCCGGATTAGGATCTGACACTTCCATCCATATATAGAGTGCTTTTTCATCCCACAAAGCTTTACCGACTGCAGAACCCTCCGGCTGTCCGCCTTCTGAAGTAACCAAAGTCAAAGGTATTTCCTCTACATCCTTCCAAATATCATCTTCAACCCCATCAATGTTTGCAGTACCTTTCGAAATATTCACAAAGGGTTTCAGAATCAGTCTTCCATAATGGTCACTTCCCTCGTCCTGACAATTGGATGTATCATTCCATGACACATCTGTATCTGCGCTGGTAATGCAAATATCAAATCCAATGGAAGAAAACGCTGACAATTTCTCTGTTTCTATGCGTGCAACCGTTTCATATCCGTTGTTTGTTTTCTCAGCATCTTTTCTTGCTACCGTTATTTCTTGAATTTCAGCTCCATCACATCGACTATCTGCCAAATCGACATAAAGACTGATGCCATCTGTATCATCTTCATGGGTATCCTTTACGGATACTTTAATACTCAGACCACTTTCATCCCAAATCGGTATAAAAGAAGCCTTAATATTCCCCTCTCCAAACTCAATAGGCTCTATTGCTTCAAAATCACTGCTCTGTATAACCTGCACTTCCTGCACAAAGGGCTCCAACTGTTCCGGATCTACAAATGCCCAAAAAGCAGGCTTGGACTGAAATGCGGCATCAAACAAAAGCGGACATTGCGGTCTGCTTCCATCTGCAGATCCTCCTACGGAATTCGAACTGTTAAGCCATGAATTTCCATCGTCGGTTCCCCAAAAGGTAATTGACGTAATCGGTATATTTTCTTCTTTTCTCAATCTGACAACCGTATCATACAGGCTCTTATATTGATATGCTTGTTTTAGATATTCTTCATCCTGATTGGAACCGTCATAATCATTACTTGATTTCATATCCAGCTCCGTGATTTGAATCTCATCCACAACTTCTGCATATTTTTTTGCACTCTCTTCAAATTCTAAAGCAGATGTATTCATATCATAATGTCCCTGCATACCCATACCGTCAATTCTTGCCTCAGGATTCTGCTTTACTTTCTCAATCATCTTGCATATGCCGTCAGCCTTTTTTGCATTGGTGTCGTTATAGTCATTATAAAAAAGTTTCACCTCTGCGGGTGCGTATCGGTTAGCATAGACAAACGCTTCTTCAATAAATGTATCCTTATAGAAAACACGGAACCAGGAAGAATCGGTTCGTAAGCCTCCATCTGTATCATTAATGGCTTCGTTTACCACATCCCAGGCATAAATCATTCCACGAAACTCACTTTCTTCGCCATGAAAATGTTCCATAACCTGTCTGATATAGTTTTCCATTCGTGCAAGCATTATTTCTTTGCTCACATAAGGTTTATTTTCATCATAGTCTTCATGGAAAAACCACTCCGGTGTCTGAGAGTGCCATACGAGCACATGACCTCTTATCTGAATTTTTTTCTCTTCTTTTATACAACTTTCATTATATGTTTTGATTTCCCTTAAAATGGTATCAGCCAAGGTAAAATCCAAAACCGGGAATCCATCATCTCCAATTGTAGGCTGCTGTCCTAAAAATGCTTCCGGCTTCATCTCATTTTCCATGGTTACACTGTTAAATTGAGATGTAACCACTTCCATTCTGGCAGAATTTGAAAGTGCCGCTGCCGGCAGGCATACTCCCGCTTTTCCTTCAAAATCTCTGTCAAAAACATAGCGAAGTGTTTGTTTATCGGCCTCTTCCCATTCAACATTCTCTGCCTTTTCTATCTTTGCCGCATTCTCGTCTCCATTCTCCGCATCCCCACTCTTAACACTTGAACATCCCCACAATAAAAAAGTGGCACCCAGAATTACAAGAAATTTCAGCTTATTTTTCAGTTTTCTTTTCATCCTTTTTCCTCCCGTTTCTTTAGAAAAATTAAGTACTTAAATCATATGATAAAAAACGAGAGAACATTTTTCTTCTCATCTATTGCTATTGTTTTGCATATTATTGCTATTCAGCCATTCAAAATCTTTTTTCCACTCCTATAGGAGGTCCGCTATATTCTCATATGGAACAGTGATTCTCATTTCCCATATAAAACCTTCAAAGAAGTCTGTTTCCAATCTGTCAATAAAATATGATTTCAATATCATTCACCTCGTCCTAAATAATATCACGGCAAAATTTTCTCATGGATTATTTTAATTATAGAGAAAAAATGCAGAAAAAAATATTTTTTTACACGAAATGGTATTTTTATTGTATGAAATGAATTTTTAGATGTAATTTTGAGTTTAATCAGGCAGCCGACAGGGCGGCACTATCCATTTCGAGTCTTGCGAAAGGGGGAAACGCTTATGACTACATATGAAGAATTTATGATCATCTTGACCGCCGGTCTTTTGATTACTGCAATTCTAAGTTTGAGAAATAAGAAATAGCCGTCCTGCTCTCTACAAAGTTTAGGATGGCTATTTCTAAATAACGATTTTAAATTTTCGCCGGAACAGGTAGCGCGCACTACTTGTCGGCTGTCTTGTTAAGCACATTATATACACTCTCTAAATGAAATGTCAATCACTATTTCGTGACTTAATAATCCTCCCGGACTACTCGTTGCTTTCTGCGGTCTGTGCTATTCCGGCTAAAATATTTTTGCGGATTGCTTCTTGACTTTCTTCTTCTAAATCTCGTGCATATCACGGTATAGAATATTCACTATATAAAAACGGAACATCAACCTTTTCATAATCACCCATATACTCTGAAATTATTTTGTCTAAAGCAGAATTATTCTCATCGTCCGGATCATAATTTTCCCAGTCATCCCATGTGTCTTCGGTCCAATATCCATAGTCACCCTTATCTCCTCTATTCTAGGCTATTGAATCCTGGTAATAATCCAGTTTTTACACTTCCTGTTGGATACCCAGATGTAACAGTATTACCTATTTTTATAACTTCAATTTGTACTCCATCAATTGTTTCTCGATAAAGCATTGCTCCATCTGAAGTTCTTACCCCAATTGGTGATGAATCACCTACTGCTTTGATACTTTCAATTATTTTATCATTACTCCAGCTATCTGGAAAAATAGTACTTATACCTAGACTCTGAATGACTTTGCGTACCTTAATTACGTCGTAAATTTATTTATCAAAAAATCGTCGTATGTTCTCTTTCCTATAATGTTGATTATTTCGCATTTAAACTAGTATATTTCATTGCTATAACCTCTATTTTTTCTACACGATTATGTTCCATAAAAAACCTTATTGCTACATCACTTTCTTTATATTCATATCTATCCGCTTCAACCAATTCTAAATTCTCCCCATAAGCTGCCTCTAACTCATTAAGGGTCGATCCTACTGAAACTCCTTTTGATGTATGAAATCTTGAAGTCCATAATGTAAACTTATATACTATATAATCATATTCTGCCAAGTTCTCCTCTACACAATAATTTGTTGTAGAAATAGAAATATCTTCGTAATCATGAAAATACCATTTATAATACTTACCCTCAATTACATCATTAGTAATAAGATTAGTAGGAGTACTTTCCGACACTATTTCTTCTTCATTATAATAAGCATTGAAATCTTTAAGCGTCATACCTAGATCCAAAGTCATTTCACCATCATGCACAGAAGCACATTCATTTTTATCAATAGCAATTAACATCTCTTCAACAGATTTTTCTTCTTCCTTAAATTGACCACATCCATTCAAAAGAAGTATAAAAATTACTATTATAATATATCCTTTTATTTTTTTCATAATCCATCCCTCTCCGCTGGAAAAACTGGTATATAAAAATGTAACTCTTCTTTAGGTACTTGATCATATATTTCTTCTAAATTCATTATATTTGTTTGTTTTAATGCCCAATCAATATCTGTAGCATATTGGTGTTGTCCCGGATTTTCAGGATTCCACCTCATTTCATACAATGTTGATTGTCCACTTTCCCCATTTCCAATATAATTTTCGCCAATTTTCTCCGCGCCTCCAATTATCGCCTCTTCAGGGGTAAACCACTCATTATTAAATGCAATCTGTGCACCACCTTCTATCGGATTAGTGTCCATTGCCCCATATCCATACATATTGTATACAATTCTCCCGTTATACGAATAACCATTTGCTAATTCACTCGTTCCATGACCAGTCTCTAATATTGCATGATTTATTAAATATATAGGACTAATATCATATTCTTCAGCTGCTTTCAAAAACGCCTCTTCCCTTCCCTCGAGAATTCCTTCGTTTTCTAGAAGTTCTCTTGCATCTTCTCTAGTGTAATTTGAATTATAGGACAAATCTATAAACTGATATTTTTCACTCCCTCTCATATGATTATATGGTAACATAGCTTCATATAATTCCTCCCTGCTGGCATCACCATTTCTATCCTGACGAATCACTTGTGGAATACTACCACCTTGCAAGTTCATCTGTATATTTACAGTTGTAAAAACAGTGTTATATGTATCTGTTGATAATTTGATATTATTCATTTGTACTATTCCTTATCTCTTTTTTCCTTCAACCATGGGCTTCGTTAAAATGCGATCCATTTCTTTCCTTCCGTTATTTCAAAACCAAATCTGGGAATTATATGTTCCTGCCTGACTATAGTCATATCATTTCCTGCTACATATCTAACAGAAAGCAAATAATTGTACCCATCTAAATGATAGATTTGAAAAGTATAAATCCGATTATTAATTTCATGAAACCACATCTGAACAAGTTGATCATCCGATTCTGTGTCTGTTTTTAATTCGAATAATTTTATTTCCCTGCCTTTTTCATAATCGTATAAGTAAAATTCTCCTGTCAGATGCACAGTTAAATAATCATTGGACGGTGTAAAGATTGTTGTTTGATAATAGATAGGAACACCTATATTAGCAAAATCCACCTTATAATATTCTTGGTCATCACTGATAGACGAAAATTCTTTCGCTAATTTACTATCATCATCTACCCTTTGCAGACAACTGATATCCTTTCCCACTTCAACATAATAACCTGACATCAATTCACTTTTAATTTGATTAATGTAATCATCAATTTCATTCTCATCATATTCTTTTAATGCCAGTTTACAGTCCCATATATACTCCTGTGGAACGCACCGAATACACAAATTATCCTCTTCCACATTCATTCCAAGTCTATACAAGTAAATGCCGTCATAATATTTTAAATTGTAATTATAAAGCAAATAAATAAAATAGAATTCCTCTTCATAACAGATCACCTTTCCTCTGCCTTCATTTTGCATATCGAAAGAAGCTATTGTTATTATTTCTTCATTTATTTTTTCACTAAGAACTGCATAACAATATCCTGCACTTCCTTCACTGTCATAAACATTAAGAATATATTTCTTTCCTTTCAGATCATATTGAAAACTGCTCAAACAAATATCATTTTCATCTTTCGGAATTAGTTCATACTCATTACTTCCATATTTTTCTAAAAATTCAAAGTAAGCAGCATTTTCTGTCATTGACTGATTAATCATTTCTGAATTTTGCAACAAAATTTCGCTCAATTCATTAACTAAGTCATCCGGAAATGTTCCTGCATATTTTAAATGAACTGTTTCAGGACTGATGTTTTGCGCATTATCCTTACAAATAAGCAACTCTTCTGCCGAAATACGAAATAATTCTTCTCCTAGTTTATCCCAATTCCATTTTTCACTTAGTTGGACACAATCTTCACCATCTTCCTCATATATTTTATGATTCTCGTTCTCTTCTATATTAACCTCTCGAGACAGTCTTTCATTTTTATCAGAAGTGTTTCCTGCACATCCCGATAAGAAAAGTGCAATCAAAAAAAAGAATAATAAAAAACGGCCACTATTTTTTGCCCCAGCAGTTCTAACAAAAATTTTAATTATCATAAAAGCCCAATTTCTCCCTTAATTCATCTAATTGATTATTATCCACATAGTTAACTTTCATAAATCATATTTTCATTATCATCGCAGATTGCTATTGTTATCATTTAATACCTCTATCATTCATACCCATAATAATTAAAAACTCATTACTTTAATGGCTCATACACATATTTTATAACTGTTTTCAACTTTTTTAATATTTTTTTGTATAAACTGCGATTTTTTTTTGTATAAATTGACAAATCAATAAGCTTCGTTACTCCATCAGAAAAAGAGAGTATATTTCCCTTGCGTGTTTTGCCCCATCGGAAATATACTTTGCCGTTTTATAAAGCCTGCCGAACACGTTCCCACCAAGAGGATTGCGTTCTGCATTTTGGTATTTTTATTATACAAGAAACAGAATAGCCAAAAACCTGTATTTTTTAATCTAAAACGCAGGTTTTTGGCTTATTCTCAAACTTTTTTGCATTATAATATACAGCGGAGATTTGTTTATATCCCCAGTTTTTCCCGTGCCTCCGTTTCAGTAAGATTCATGGTATACATGAGGTTATGCAATAATTCCTGCTCTTTTTCCATTCTGCCACTCTCTGCTCCCGCGGAAAATCCATCAGTCCTGCCGGATTCATAGCCGGCCTCATAGCCCTCTTCCCGCAGCGTCCTCGCATATTTCTTTTCATCAAATTCTTCCAACAGCGATCCTAATACCTGGCTTCTATGTTTTCTCAAGATATCCTCCAGTATTCCATGCCCGATACAGTACTCGATCGCAGCATTCATGGCTTCTTCACGGTTATCATATTTATTTGCATATTCCCTTGTGACGGCTACAAACTGTGCGTATTGCGAAAGCATCCCACAGCCCTGCATCAGATGCTCGTTGTGCCCGTAGTTGATATTGATGACCTTTACCACAACCTCCACAGCAGGCTCCACATCCTGATTGCTGAATGCAGATGACAGGCGTAGTTCATATTCATCCGGTGTATCGGTGGTTCCATTGTAAAATACAACACACTGTGGTGTCGGGAGTGGGATCAGTTCACTTCCATATAGGCTCCTATCCGTGCTTTCCACAAGCAGCTGGTATTCCTGTGCCAGATAGATCAGAAATCTCACCGGCATGTTAGGATTCAGTGTTGACTGATGCTCATACATATTAATTGAGCCCGCAAGCAGAAATGCCAGATCATTTTTCCTTGAAATATAGATTGCATTGTCAAGAGTCACAATCTGCAGCTCATGTGGATCAACATATGCAGTCCCATGCAGAACATTGTATAGCTGCAAAAGTGCCTGTCTGTCATTGCCGAAAACTAAACGGAATACGATATCCTTGGTCTGCCTTTTCGGACGAAAGATACTGCTTTTCAACCTTCTGAAAAATTCATCCCATTTGTACGCTGTTGCTTTCTTTTTTGCCATAAAGCATCCTCCTTTTTTTGCAGGAGAGTTTCTACGGCAAATCCCATTTTGTATCCGAAGTCAGATCCGAAATGGGGAATATTTCAAAGACTATAAAATCAGCCATTGCCATCTCCAGTTCAATTGCAATGCACATTCCGCTTGAACTGAAATTATGGCGGCCACAATACTCTTCATCCTTTTCAAAAATCTCCTGCTTTATAGAATTGTAATGAATTTTAAAAGCATAAGATCTAAGAAATGATGTAAGAAGATCAGATTAGAATATGTTCTCACGATATAATCAGCACCGCAACGCAAGCACTGTATCGTCAATATTCTATCGGAAAATAGAAATATGCTCTTGTTGAAATCATAACATCAAATTTATAATTTCGCAAGAGCAAAAATTCTGTTTCCTATTCTCCTCTATTCTTTGACAACTCTGGCAATATTTCATATCTTGCAAACACGTTTATTCATAATGATTGTACTCCTTTGAGATAGAGTAAAATGTTAGCATTTCCTAGCAATCATTATAAAGAAAAGGATATGTAAAAGAAATCCACCCTAAAATAATGCACTTACGCTGAATCATATTCGTCCGTATTATTATTTCAAATATATACTCACAGAGTTACCAAAACACTATGACGAAAAAGGAAATATAGCTCCTGCAAAGCTGGATTACTTAATGCCATGGTCAGAAAGTCTTCCGAAAGAATGCAGGAAAACACGCTGCTCATAATCCAGTGGTGTATATTTTAGCGTCAGGCGTATGTTTTGACGTTTACTGTTGAACCGCCAATGACATCATTTATCGCAGTTTTAACAAAACAGATTCATTAAAATTTTCTCCATACCATTTTGTTGACAATACCAACATACGACTGAATTATTTTTATAACCTTAGTGCTAACATTCTCATCACAATAAGCAGGCACTGTTAATCCATCATCACCATTTTCATGCATCGACACCGCCAAATCAACTGCCTGAAGAACATAATCAACCGTAATAGATCCTATAACAAATATTCCTTTATCCATAGCCTCAGGACGTTCGGTAGACGTGCGGATAGAAACGGCTGGAAATTTAAAATAGGAACCCTCTTCCGGAATTGTACCGCTGTCTGATACAACACAGAATGCGTTTTGCTGTAATTTATTATAATCAAAGAACCCAAGAGGCTTGTGCTGAATAACGCGTGGATCAAACTTAAATCCACGAGCTTCAATATACTTTTTGCTTCTCGGATGACAGGAATACAGAATAGGCATATCGTATTTCTCTGCCATTGCATTTACCGCATTCATCAAACTAAAGAAATTGTTTTCGATATCAATATTCTCCTCCCTATGTGCGGACAATAGAATATATTTCCCTTTCTCAAGATTAAGTTGCTCCAATATAGAACTATTATTTATCTTGTCTATGTTTGCTGACAGAACCTCAGCCATTGTTGATCCAACCACATAAGTGTTTTCTGGACGAACGCCTGTATCAAGAATATAACGACGTGCATTTTCCGAATAGCAAAGGTTTACGTCAGATGTTACATCGACAATACGTCGAATGACCTCTTCCGGAAGGTTTTCATCCTTACAGCGATTACCAGCTTCAAGGTGGAATACCGGAATTTTCAATCTCTTTGCAGAAATAACGCAAAGGCAAGAATTAGTATCTCCAAGAACAAGAATAGCGTCAGGTTTTTCCTTCTCAAACAACTCATACGATTTTGCGATAACATTACCCATAGTTTGACCAAGATTATCGCCGACAACACCTAAGTAGAAATCCGGTTCACGTAAACCAAGTTCCTCGAAAAACAGTTTGTTCAGTTCATAATCGTAGTTTTGACCAGTATGTACCAGTTTAAGATCAAAATACTTATCCGCCTTCTTCGCTATCTCGGAAAGCTTTATGATTTCCGGTCTAGTTCCCATGACGATCATCAGTTTTAATTTGTTCATTGTATTAATCCTCCGTTTGTCTTAAATATATTGATATATGTTCTTGTGATTTTCTGTCCACTTCCGCATTTCAGCAATTTGTTTTTCATAATCTGGAATTGTTAAACCACCACAAACAGGAACAAGTGATTTATCAACTTTCTTATTCTCTATGCGTTTAATCACTCTATTTCCAGGATAGTACCTTTCAAAAAGAACTAATAAATCATATTTACTAATGGGATTATCAGGAACCAGTTGGAAAATCCCGTGTTTTTTATTATCCAAAAGCCATTCTATCTCACGTGCAAACTCTATAGTAGTTAATCCAGTCCAAATTGCATTTGCAAAACCATTCACTTCGTTTTTTTGATTATAAAACCAGTTAAACAATCCATTTCCTTTACTATCTATTTCTGGTCCAATTATGGATGTGCGAATAGTAATATCCTTCTCATTATCAAGTTCCCCTAAAAACTTTGACCTAGCATAAAAACTTATGGCATCAGGCCAATCATCCAAAGAATAATTTCCTTTATTCCCAGAAAAAATACAATCTGTACTCCTATGAACAACCACCGTCTCTGTTCCTGCAGTGACTTTTTCTAAAAAATGAGGTAATAAAGAGTTAATATTAACTGCACTAACTTTATCTGCTTCAGCGTCTTGATTAATAATCGCAGTACAGTTAATAATAGCATCGAACTTTTCTTTTCTTATCTCTTCTTCAAGCAAATTATAGTTATCTAACAGCTGATTTTTTTCTTCACATCTAACTATATCATGCCCCTTTTCTTGCAAAAACAGGGTGACCACGTGTCCGATCATGCCATCAGAGCCAAGAATTAACAATCTCACTTTTCTACCTCCAGTTGTTTCTTTACGTAATCTGTAGTTAGAAGCTTTTTTATTATACCATCAACATCCAGTCTTTCTGTATTATGGCTCGTATAGGCTTCATCAGCCTGTGTTAAAACTTGCCCTTTTATAAAATATTTATCATAATTCAAATCTCGGTTATCTGCAGGAATACGATAGTAATCTCCCAAATCCTCTGCCTTTAATTTTTCTTCTGTTGTCAGTAACGTTTCATACAATTTTTCTCCATGTCGTGTACCTATAATGCGCGTGCCCGTATCTCCAAACAGATGTTGAACCGCACGAGCCAAGTCCCCTATTGTAGAAGCATCCGCCTTTTGGACAAAAAGATCTCCTGGATTTGCATGTACAAATGCAAATTTGACAAGCTCAACAGCTTCATCAAGGTTCATTAAAAAACGCGTCATTTCTGGATTTGTAATTGTAATTGGATCGCCTGTACGAATCTGATCAATGAAAAGAGGAATGACTGATCCTCTGCTACACATAACATTTCCATAGCGAGTACAACAGATAACGGTATCCCCACGTTCAGCTGCTACGCGTGCATTTGCCGTAATTACATGTTCCATCATCGCTTTACTAATACCCATCGCATTAATAGGATAAGCAGCTTTATCTGTTGATAGACAAACAACTCTTTTTACCCCCGCTTCAATTGCAGCATGGAGCATATTGTCAGTGCCCTCAACATTTGTTTTTACAGCCTGCATAGGAAAAAACTCACAAGAGGGCACCTGTTTAAGCGCAGCAGCATGAAAAATATAATCGACCCCCGGCATTGCATCTTTTATTGATTGCAGATCTCTAACATCGCCAATATAAAACTTTACTTTTGATGCATAGTTAGGATATTTTGCTTGTAGTTCATGACGCATATCATCCTGTTTTTTTTCATCACGAGAAAAGATACGGATCTGACCAATATCTGTAGTCAAAAAGTGTTTCAACACAGTATTTCCAAAGCTTCCTGTTCCTCCAGTAATAAGAAGCGTTTTTTCCTTAAATTCAGAAGTTCTTTTATCTTTTTGCATGCCATCTTGCCTCCATTTATTATGCTTTTTTTATAGCAAATATCATATCTGCTAGTTTTCTAATTCTTTTCCTAAATACAATCATTGCGGCAACCATAACGGCAATGATAATATATCTAAAAATATCAGAGTGATATGTTGCTAATCCAATAAATCCCATTACAATAAACACCATGCTTATAAGCACAATGTGCTTTGTACTATATGGAACGTAATTATCATTGTATTTTTTACATACTCTAATCATCAGAAAATAATGAAAGAATGAATACGCCATATAGCATATCAATGTTGTATATGCAGCTGCAATATATCCATATAACTTAATTCCAATATAATTCAGTCCAATATTAAGAATAGCCCCTGCCATTGTAGCAATCATTATCTGAGTGGTTTTCTCATAGTAAAAAGCAAATTTTGCAAAAAGATCATAGCAATATAGGAAATACACACTCATTGCAATAGGTGGAATGGCAAAAACTGCTTCGTGATATGAACTTGGCGCAAAAATAGCAACCACTTCTGGTGCAAGAAAAATAAATAAAATATTAACAACAGCTATCAATATCAAGGTTGAGTAAGCTATCGGAGCAATATCCTTTGACTTCTTGTCTTTTATTTTTTGATAAATCCACGGATTCAAAGTTTGACCTAATGCAGTATTAAATAATGTCATAATTAAAGAAATTGAATAGGCTAAACTATAGATACCAGCTTCTGAATCTCCAACCATGTTTTGAATCATGATACGATCCGCACTTATTAACACCGTTTGCGATAGATAATGAGGAACTAATGGCAAATTAAATATAAGTGCATATTTCCAGAATTTCGCAGAGAAAAATTTCTTCCCCTTATGCATTTGATAAATATACATCCAAGAGTAGAAAACCAACTCCACAAATACAATTCCTAGAATCCTTGCAGTCACTTTGTCTTCATAATGTGTCACTAAGAATATACCAACCAAGGGTTTAGCAAATGAAACAAATAATGTGACTATAACAAGAACTTTATAAGAATATGTTACCCTCTGTTCGTTTGCCCAAAAATTAAAAACCGCTGTTGTCCAAACCATCACAAGCATTGCCAAAACTTGTATAGTAGTAAGGTTTAATACTTCATTCCAAAAGTCCTTCGCTATAAGATAGATTGCAATCCATAAAACAGTAAGTACCGTTGTCAGCCCTAAAAGCGAAGAAGAAAAAATCTTCCTTTCCTCATCATACTTAATCAAGCCCTGAGTATGAACACCCGAAGTAAGAGATAGTCCAACAATAATAGCTACAATTCCATACCAAGAGTTGAAAACATTGAACTGGCCATACTCAGCGGTATTCAGCAAACGTGTAAATATCGGTGTTGTAATCATTGATATGCCTTTTTGTAAAAAAGAGCATATTAAAAACCAAAGAGATGCCTTTACTTGAACAGGCAATGATTTATATTTATTTTTCAAACTAATCCTACTCATAATCTGTCCTTTGTAAACAAATAAAGTATCATAGTGTCTCATTTAAATCTAAATACTTTTCAAGGCAGTACATTTGCCACTTCTGATTGCCTGAATACTTACTCATATCAATATCTTTTCTGAATTCTTTTCTCCTTGGTCCTTCCCAGTTTTCAAAATATGCGTCAACCGGTCTCGGCATCGGAACCTTATTCGGTACAGGAATTTCAGGATATTTCTTAGCCATCAACTCACGGATCAAATACTTAGGTTCTCCATGTCGTACTCGATACAAATCAAGAGGTTCAGCCATTTTTAATTTGGCATATGGGTCATAATAAGGCATCTCCGCCACAGCAAAAGCATTCAGATAAGAGCTGGATGATTCAATGGAGAACACATCATCCATGAATTTAAGAAAGTCTATCTTATCACCACCCACCCTGTAACGCTCAAATAGATACTGCATAGATTCCGGCTCTGCTAGCACTTCTTCCGGCTTAGTAAAAATATATCTGTTCATGAACTCATCAAAAGTCCAATCTTTTGCAAGAAGACCGTCCATTCCGCCGAATATCAGATCACTGCTCTCTCCGATGAACATCATTTCCACTCCATCTTCCTTTGCCTGCAATGCTGCCTGCAGAATCTGTGGTTCGATAGAATGTACCGGCGCGGCCTTTGCTTTCATCACTGGTTCAAGATATGATACAACCGTATCCCAGCTGATATCCACATAATGAAGATTCAAACCATAATAATTTGCATAGTATTCCGCACATTCAAGTTCCTCTTTCTGATAGTCTCCCCCAAGGAATCTGAAGGTATACGCATCTGAACCGGATAGATAGGATGCCACTATGGCAGAATCCATGCCACCGGAAAGAAGTATACCTTTCTTCTTATCTTTGAAGTTTTCCATCTGCTTTCCGATTTCACGATCTATATCATCGCTCGTATACACAAGGATGCGCTGATCATCCGGAACAGGTATAATATTCCTATGCCCCCAGTGCTCGTAAAAATCGACGTCATCCTTCTCGATATAGCGGAATGCCATATACGAGCTCATACAATATTTCTTATCAATCATTTTTGTTGTCCTCCTCAACAATTTATATGACTTTTCAAAGCCGCCTCGCTTGCCTCACTCGTCCATCCTCGAACCGTTTTCAAGGCTTCTGTGATCTTGGTAGAAGACACACCCTTTGTATATGGGAAGTAGACGATTTTTATCCCTTCCTTAACAAAATTTTCTTCGTACTTCATCCATTTTTCAGTTCCGTACCAGTCATCGCCAACAAACAGCATAGTTGCTCCAAGTTCCTTGCAAGCCTTCAGTTTGTTCATATCATACTGTGGAACTGCTGCATCAACATATCTGCAAGCCCTGACAATCTCTATGCGATCCTCAAATGGAATCATTGCATTTTTTCCTTTATATTGAACAAGTTCGTCAACCGTAACTCCTACGACAAGCTTGTCACACATTCCCTTAGCATTTTTCAACAGGTTAAGATGTCCTATGTGAAACAAATCATATACCCCTGTTGTATATCCAATAATCATCAAATCACTCCTTTCCACGTTTTATTCAATATATATTGCACCACTTTTTCAGTAGTTTTCACATTAGTTTTGAATCCTATCTTGTCCTTGAACGCCTCTGCCGCTATTTTATATTTATCCGAATCAAAATTCTTTATCAATTGTTCAAGCTCATCATTACCTTGAGCAAGAGGAAATGGAAGAGCATTTATATCAAAATAGAACCCTCTATCTGTTTGCATATAATTTTCCACATCAACTGCGTATAAAAGAACTGGTTTATTGGCCTCAAGACCAGAAAACATACATCCCGAATAATCAGTGATAACTAAATCAGATGCAATTATTAGTTCATCTACAGACACATAATTTGACGCATTCAAAACTCTCTCACTATATTCGAGTTGTCCTTGCATAGTATTTATTTTGGGGTGTAATCGAACTAAAACAACCCATCTGCAGCGCGTTTCTTGTTCAAGATTATAAATCAGTCTTTCATAATCTATGTTATAAAGATTCAAATCATCAGTAGCTCTAAACGTAGGACAATAAATAGCTATTCGTACATCTGCGTCAATGGAAAAATAGTCTCTAACTTTTCTCTTATATATTTCAGGATTTTCATAAAACACTACCGATTTAGGTGTCCCATATTCAAGTATTTCTCCACTATACCAAAATGATTTTTCATACAATCCTGTTCTAAATGTACTTCCCGATAGCATAAGATCAGCCATTTTTGAATCATGTTGAGCATATTTAATGTATACTGAATCTATTGACTCAATAGCATCTCTCTCTATTTTCTTTAAACATACATCACCATGCCATGTTTGAACATAATATTGATTTTTTCGTTTAAAAACCCAGTCTTTTTTTCTAGAATTATCAATCCAGAGCTTTGCCGTTGAGAGATGATATAAAGCGCTGAAACTATCAACACTTACTACGTCAGCTCCCTCAATTTCAACATCATTATTGCTCATAAGCCAAATACACCTTACTGGCAGATGTTTTTTCCTAATTTCCTTAAAAATCACTTCGGGATTATCTCCAAAAGTATTACCATAAAAGCATGAAAACACAATTTTGTCTTGCAAGGGTAATACAGAGCATATTCTCATAAAAAAATTAGCAACGATTCCTCTAATTGTCACAGTACTGCCTCCTATACTTTATTCCTAATTCGCAACACGATATTTAATAATATGGGGCTAATGCTATAAAGCGTTACTCTCCTTTTTATATTCTTAATGTAATCATTATTAGCATTTTTTTCCTTATATTCTTTAAATTTTGCATTCAAATATCTCTTATCTTCCGGCTTACCTTTAAATTCATAACATTGACAACCCAAAAGCATCGAAAATAAGAGCTGCATCGCAAGAATTTTTTCAGCATCATCGCTATGACCCTTTTTTATAAGGTCACTCCTAATATCCTCAAGTTCCTCGAAGGCACATAACTTATGACTGTCGAACGAAGAATTTGTGTTGCCTGGGCGTGCAACAAGATAATGATGAAAAGGTTTGTTAATAAAAACACAACCGTTTGATTTTTGAAAGATTATTCTATCAAAATACAAATCCTCAAATTTCTGATCTTTCTTAAACCGAACACCTTCGATTATTTTTCTTTTATAAACCTTATTCCATACCTCAGATCTGGCATTTTGATTGCAATACAGATCTCCCAACATCTCATAACCATCAATGAGTCTTATAGACCCGTCAAAACCTGCTTCATCAACTATTATTCCATCCTCGTAGAAACTACTGGTTGCACATGCAGCAATATCCTTTTCATGCTTGCACATAAGTTCAATTAATGTTGAATACATGTCATGTTCAATAAAATCATCACTATCCAAAAAGGTTATATATTCTCCATGCGCAACTTCAAGCCCTGCATTTCTAGCCATAGACAAGCCTTGATTAGTCTGATGAATTACTACAATATTATCCATCTCTGAGAATTCATCACATATTATAGATGACCCATCTGTAGAACCATCATCAATCAAGATAACCTCAATTGATTCGTAGTTTTGAACAAGAACAGACTCAACACATCGTCTCAAATATGGCTCAACGTTATAAACAGGAATAATTACTGTTAGAAGATCCTTCATACCAATCTCTCCGAAGCATGTAATATGTTGCAACTATAAAAAAGAATGAAACTAAATCATTGTCTGTATTGACAATGCCCTTAAAGTTTGAGGCAAGAAGCGCAACCGCAATAATACCAGCTAAGGCCAATGAACTGTTATTAACATTCTCTTCTTTAAGTTTTCTATTTATCAACAGACACAGCCATACCCAGAAGCTGTAAAAAAGAACATCAAACACAATGCCTCCAACCCATATATCATTTACAAATCCAATGTCTGATGTAAATGATATATCTGAACTTCTCGTAAAGATATTCTTTCCAATTCCAAAAATAAAATGAATACCAGTTGGTAATGTGTATTTTGTGGTGTTGGTTGCATATATAAAATATCCTGTTGTGTCGCCTCTGAAAAATGCACCAACCACATCAAAGAATTCTATAACAAATCCAACGGTTTGGTTTGTATTTGTTGTCCGCAGATAATCTAAAATATATTGTCCGACAATTATTGTCACCAGAATAATTCCTTCAAAAATCAATTTGTTGCGCAGTCTTATTTTTGATGTAAAAAACATAACTAAAACAGCTCCAATAAATATAACTAGAGATGTTCGAGCGTTTATTACAGCTGAAAAAAGGATAAAAGGTACTGCCCAAAAATACTTTCTGTTCTTATTTATTCCGAGCCAGAAAAAATATGCTGCTATAGTTCCTTGCGCAAAAGCAGTAAAGCCGGTAAGATATCGAGCAAATCCGTACATACGGTATACAAACATATATGAGATTCCGGAATAATCGACATTTCTCATAAAGAAGTCCCTTATTGAAGGAAACATATATGCCAATAATGCGAACAGCACCTGCAATAAGGCAGCAAACAATAAGGAATGATTAAATGTCTCCTCACCAAATCCCTTAGTGCATATGTAGTGATTAATCACTAGGCTAGAGGGTATAATTGCAAGTAACCACCATATCATTCCAACTGAAGCCGCAATTATAGAATATCCATTAAAAATAGATATTAGGCTCTGATATACAACAAGCAACAATATCCATATTATCATTTTTCGAACATTGTATCTGTCAAACGGCGCCAGAATACTTCTAAAATGAACAAGTATATATAACCATATTATTGGCGTAATCAAATATAGTACATTAATACCGAGAATTGGTGGATGATAGATTACGCAAAACATAAGAAAAGCAGCAAATATACTTACACTTTTACCTAGTCTAACATTTCCAACTTTTATAACCATTCTTCTATCCCTTTCAATCAAGCAATTCTAATAGTTTTTGCTTAAATGATTCATCCAAACGATTTATCTCCATTCTTATTCTCTCTTTATTATCATTCGAAAAAACATATTCTCTTATAATTCCTGCAATCTGTTCTTCTGGATGCTCCTCATTTTCATACAGTTTAATAAGATGATTAACTTCTGAATATTCAAGGCTCTTAATCCTAACTGCAATCACCGGAACTCCGTTTGAAAGATACGAAATCACCTTAGATGGAAATGCGGTTGTATTATAGGAAACATTTGCGCTTTGTGTGCAAAGACCAAAATCGCAGGATTGAATAAACTGATTATACCTATCACCGCTCATTAATCCTTCATATATTGCTTTACAACCAGATTTTGTACCAACTTTATTGATTTCTTCCTTAACTCTATCTATATCTCTTTCCTCACCATATCCAAGAATGTGTATGACATATTTTTCATCCAAGAAATGAGCAAGATTTAATGCAACATCAACACCTTTATCTTTGCGAAGAATTCCAGCATAAACTATATGAATCTTTCCATCAGAAAATAGAGGCTCAAACCTCCTTTGCACTTTATAAGAACCCTGTACCACAACATATGATTTATTCAGGGGATTGCAAACCTCATTTAATAATTCAGTTGAATACATAAAAAGGTCTGCCTTGTGAATCGTATCGATTTCTTGATTTCTTTTTGCCAATGCAACATTTTCTACATCATTGAAGATTTCTCCAACCTCAAGAATCACTTTAAATCCTTTAACTTTCTTCGCTGCCATTACAATCTTATCCAAAAGAACTACATGATAAGAAAGTATGGTCTCTGATCTTTTCACTTTAAAAACCAGATAGAAAAAAAGCCAAAGTGAACTGTATATAATCTGAAAAGTTCTAAACAGTTTATTTTTTTCAGGGAAACTACCACATATGTGTAGTGTTGTCATATCATTGACCTTAATATCCTTAGTTTTTTCCCACTTCCCAGTTTTAATTTTTAAACGACAGGGTGAAATAATTTGCACCCTAACACCAATTTCATTTAATGCACCAAAAATATACTGCATTTTTGCAACAGCTGAAGGAAATGAATATCGATTATTGTCTTCGCTATAGTATCCTATGTACTTAATACTCTCCATTATTCGGGCCACTCCTTGTTAATGACAGTTTTATAGATGTTCATTGTACTTTCAGCCATAGCACTGCTATTAAAAACATTTTGGACTGCCTGAAATCCAGCTTCTGTCATTTTCAATGTTTTTTCTTTATTTTTGTATGCGTCTTCAATTGCGTCAGCTAGTGCTGGTATATTGCTAATATTAACCACTCGTGTATAATCCACCATTTCATTCCAACCAGGCGAGTTGCTTCTTACAACCGGACAATGCATGGCCAATGCCTCAATACATACCATTCCAAACCCCTCTTTACGAGATGGAAGAACAAATAAATCTGCAATTCCAAAAATGTCTCTTGGATTTCGAAATCCAATATAACTCAATTCAATGTTATTTTGCTCCGAATAAGAATGTACTTCCCTATCATACCATTCTTTTTCCTGCATGCTTCCGGCAACAATTAATCTTATATTGGAAATTGTTCCTCGTTCTTGAATCAGATTAATAGCTCTAACCAAAATATCATGTCCTTTGTTAAAAACTACTCTTGAAAGAAGGCAAATATTGTAATTATTACTGTCAATTCCAAATTCTTTATTTAACCGATGCCTTTCTTCACTTGACAGTTCATTAAAGTTATTCAAATTAATCCCGTTAGGAATAACTTTAATATATCTTTTATCTATATTAAACCTGTCAATAAGATCCTCTCTGCATGATTCTGATACCGAAATAATTGGAAATTTCATCAATCGATGAAACTGTTTAAGAATCCATGGATGCGGTATGTCATCAATATGGTTAGTCCATATATATGGAATCCCAGTACTCTTTTTTAGCAAATATACAATTGGCAAGGCTGATTGTGTATGTACATGTACGATATCTATCTCGTTTGTTTTGACAATCTTCCTAATGGCTTTGTACGCTGAAAGAAAAGAGAACGGATTAAATCTTACTGACTTCATTTTAATATTATCAATATAGTTAATCCCTATTCTGCGAATATCTTCTTTAAAGTCTGTTCCCTCTGCAACTAATAAAACTTTGTTGCCACTTTGAATATACTCTCTCGCTAAAGTTAGTATTTGCGTGCAAACACCTCCATTAGCATATTCCATATCTTTAACCAAAAAAAGTATATTCATCGTTACACTATCTCCTATGATCTCGAATATCTCAATTTATATCAGATCCATAATTTTACAAATTTCATCTATAAATTCTTCTGAGTAAGAATCGGACCTATATAATCCATCCGGATTGTTAAACCAGACGGTCTTAATCCCAAGTTGTTTTGGTGCTTGAAAATCCTTTGCAGGATTATCCCCGACATATACGATATCGGCTAGATTCAAGCGCCATCGTGTAGCCATCATCCTAAATGAAACGTCACAAGGCTTTCTAAATTGAGTACCGCCAAGTTCATCTGTAATGATAATATCATCGACATCTATTCCTAATGCTTCGATTTTATTCCGCTGTCCTTCTGGTCTTCCGTCCGTTATGATTCCTATTTTTATCCCCTTATTTCTTAATTCTTTTATCAACTCTGGAACGCCATCATAAAGATGAATTGACGGCTTATGGGAACGATAAATATTTAATACAACCTCTTTCTCGCTTTGTCTTCCTAATTCTTCAAGTAAAACATCTAAGGCTAATTTGCCAGATTCAAAATAATTCCAAAGTTGCTCTTCATAGTCCCCACCAAGGAAATCGCTTACCGCCTTATATCCACTTTTGACATATTCTTTCTCACTATATAGGGTGTCATCTAAATCAAAAATCACACCTCTAATCTGCCCCCTTCCTTCAAAAATACATACTGACTGATCAAATCGACTATAAATCGCTCCATCAGCTACATTTGTGCATGATTCTACAACTTCTCCATCCATAAGTTTTAGAATAGCTTCAGCTGACCTTGCACCAGCTTTCATCGACAAAGGTGCTCCTCCCCCAAAACGAGGATTAATTTCGATAAACCAATCAACACCATCTGCATCACGAATAAGCTGAACCGTCATAGGACCACAGGGTTTGAATGCCTCACAAAGAGCCTTTGATTCCTTAATCATATTGATATCAAGATCTATTCTTGTCTTAAGAACCTCTCCGGCTCTGACTTGAATCCTTTCTCGGGGAACAATCGATATAGGTTCTCCATTCCAGTCACAAAAAATATCAATTGTATACTCTTTCCCTTCTACAAAAGGCTGTACAATATAATCCTCTACTTGACTTGCATACAATTCCAGTTCATTCTCATTTTCAACTTTAAATGCGTTAATAGAACTGGATCCATCTTTCGGTTTGATAAACGCTGGAAACTTACTATTATACTTTTTCCAATCATTTACAGGCATTGGAGCATGTAATCCACAATCCGCAAAAAACTGAGAAGTATTATTTTTATCACGGCATATCAATATTTTGTCTGTATCGCTAATCATTACTCTCGTACCAACTTTTTCGAACTTCTCCTTATTTTTGCTTAGTATAAGAAGATCTGTATCTATCGTTGGTATAAGAAGGTCAATACCATCCTTTATGCAAACATCTAACAGATTCTGTATATATAATGAATCCTGCATGGCTACAACTCGCCTTTTGAAATCGCAATATGCTAAAGCAGGAGCTGTACCTGCCATATCAGCTCCATATATCTTTAATTCTTTATTTAATACTAATGAAGCGTTCTTAAACGCTTGCAATAGTTCTATTCTTCTACCAACTCCTGTGAAAAGAATATTCATAAATCCGGTTCCCTTTTCTCGTGACTTATCTTAAATTTATTCCAGCACCACTCTTCCAATTCTTTAGAAGAAAAGTTTCCAATCGGGCGAAGATTGTCAGGATAAATAACTTCCTTTACGCGTTTCTGAACAAATGACGCAAAATCACCTATAACTCTGCATGGTACGCCCGCCGCAATTGAATTATCTGGTATATCTCCAGCAACAAAACTTCCGACACCAATAATTACATTTGAACCACTCTTTACATCGCATAGGATAGTTGAATTTGAACCACTAAAAACGTTATCACCAATCTGAATACATCCAATTTTTTCATTCGCTGGAATACCCCGCTTTTCTTCAAATAACCAGTTAGACATAAATGAATAGCATCATGAGGTACTATAAGGACTTTTGAGTCTATATGAACGTTGTTTCCAATTGAAATCAAGTTAGGATACAACGGAACTTTGCGATCCATAATGGTGCTACTATTCCCTATACTATCAAATACATTGTTTTTACGTAAATAATTGGCTCTGCCAAGACTATCAGTTATTAGATAGAGACGAAAAGTATGACAGAGTCTATATATTGTTTGTTCACTTTTGATCTTCAACTATTCTTATTCTGTATTCAAGGCTTTTATTCAATTTGGTGCCTGCCACACTGCCTTTACACCCTTCGGTGTTCCCATAAATTCTTCCATCGTCGCAGATGTTTCAGAACTAATTCCTTCACGCTTTAATACGGTTTTGATGGTGGCAAAAAGAATTCTCACATCATTAGCAAAAGTAACATTCTTCGTATACCAGACATCCATTGCAAACTTATCTTCCCACGACACATTGTTTCTTCCATGTGCCTGAGCATATCCGGTAAGCCCCGGTCTCACGTCATGCCTGTGATGCTGTTCCTCGTTATATCTGTCTAAATACCTTACAAGCAACGGCCTCGGTCCGATGATCGACATATCGCCCTTCAAAATATTGAAAAGCTCCGGAATTTCGTCCATACTGGTCCTGCGGAGCCATGCGCCAAAAGGTGTCAGTCTTACATCATCCAAAAGTAATTCTCCGTTTTCATTTCTGGCATCAGTCATTGTTCTGAATTTATACATCCTAAATTTTCTCTCTTTCCCGGTCTTTGGATCGATCTTTCCCGGTCTGTCTTGTTTGAACAGCACTGGCGATCCAAGCTTAATTCTCACCAGAATCGCTATAATCACATATAGCCAGCAGAACAAAATAAGCACCATTAAGGAACAAACGATATCAATAAATCGCTTAAAGAGCAGAGCATATGGACCTCTTTTTGCTTTTTCCACGTAATGTAATCTCCATTCTTTTATTCAAAACAAGCCCTAATTACTTCTATAACTCTATCCTGCTGCTCCGGTGTCATCTTGTTATCACTCGGCAGGCATAATCCTCTGTCGAAGATATCCATACCAGCATCACTCCTGCTGCCTTCAATATATGCATTCGTCATTGCCCTGCCGCTGCCATGTCGTGTAATAAATGGATGCATTCTGTAAATAGGTTGCATGTGCATTGGTTTCCAGATTGGTCTTCCTTCCGCATTGATGGATGCAATCGCTTCCAAGATTTCTGTTGGACAGCTCTTTCCCTTTTCTGCAATATACAATGCCTCGGTCTCAGAGCGAACCTGCTTGCACATAGCATTCTTATCTATGATCATGCAACTGAGCCAGAAATTTGGCTCGCTGTTCTTTGCATCATAAGGATTCATCTGTATCGGAAGATTCTTTAAGCCTTCCTTGTATTTCTCATAGATTGCCTTCTTCTGTGCAATATGCTTTTCCAGATACGGATACTGTCCTCTTACAACACCGGCAATTACATTTGACATCCTGTAGTTAAAACCAAGTTCTTCATGCTGATACCATGCTGCAGCCTCTCTTGCTTGTGTTGACCACTTACGAACCTTCTTAACTGCTGCCTCATCATCGGTCAAAAGCATTCCGCCTGCGCTACCTGTAATCACTTTGTTTCCGTTAAAGCTGATACAATTATATTTTCCGAAGGTACCGGTCTGAACACCCTTATATGTGGCACCCAGAGATTCCGCAGCATCTTCAATGATGATTGCGCCGTGCTTATCGCATATTGCCTTCAATTCATCAATCTTGCCCGGAGTCCCATACAGATGAGCCATAACCACCAGTTTCACATCTGGATAAATCTCAAATGCCTTTTCCAGTGCAACCGGATCCATGTTCCAGGTATCTGTCTCTGTATCAATAAATACCGGAATGCCGCCTTCATAGCAGATTGGATTAATCGTGGCATCGAAGGTCATATCACTGGCAAACACTAGCTTATTTTCTAATGCACCATGCCCCGTGGCAGGCTGCCCGTAAAGTTCCTGACCGGCAAGCTTCATCGCCATATGGAGTGCCGCTGTTCCCGCAGACAGTGCCACAGCATACTTGCATCCGATCTTCTCACAAGTGATTCTCTCTACCTCATTGATATTCTTTCCCACTGTAGACATCCAGTTGGTCTCATACGCTTCTGTCATGTATTTCAACTCTTCTCCATGCATCGTCGGAGAGGATAACCACAGTTTCGTCTTAAACGGTTCCATAGGTTCTATCTCCCTCTATCTGTATTCATCCGTGCGTTCTACACACACTCGCTTTTTATATTTACCTACGTACTTTTTCTCACCCAACATACGTCTCAACCATCTCTCTCACCTTATCTCGTATCCCGCTCTTATTCTTATAAGCGGCACACATAAGCTCCGACAGCTGCTTTATAAATACATCCCTCTCAAACGCAATTGGATGTCCGATATGGATCAGCTCATTTCGGGTCTTCTCAAGCCCCTCATCAGCCATCAACTTTTCCTCATAGAGCTTTTCGCCGGGACGCAGACCCACATATTCAATTCGGATATCCTCACCCGGTTTCAGGCCGGAGAGGCGGATCATGTTTCTTGCAAGGGTATCGATTTTTACCGGCTCACCCATATCCAACACAAAAATTTCGCCGCCCTTTGCATAAACACCGGCCTGCATGACAAGACTTACGGCTTCCGGTATTGTCATAAAGTAGCGGATGATATCCGGATGTGTTACCGTTACCGGCCCGCCCTTTTCAATCTGTCTTTTGAAAATAGGAATTACCGATCCGTTACTGCCCAAAACATTACCAAAACGAACTGCCACAAATTCTGTTTTGGATTTTTTTACCCGTTCAACTATGTCTGCTCTTTCCACAAAATCTTTCATATCATGTGTAAAGAGCTGAGGAATCTGATCTGCTTTTCCGGCTTTGATCATCTGATCAAAGGTCTGGATGACCATCTCGCAGATCCTCTTGGAAGCTCCCATGATATTGGTAGGGTTGACTGCTTTATCCGTGCTGATCAGGACAAACCTCTCACAGCCGTTTGCCATTGCCGCATAGGCTGTCTTATAGGTACCAAACACATTATTTTTAATCGCCTCGCAGGGGCTGTCCTCCATAAGCGGCACATGTTTGTGTGCTGCCGCATGGTATACAATTTCCGGATGATATTCTTCAAACACCTGAAACATCCGACGGCTGTCTCTTACCGATCCGATCAAAACCACCAGATTTAATTTCGGATACCTGCTCTTGAGTTCCAGCTGAATGTCGTAAACATTGTTTTCATAGACATCAAACAAAATCAACTGTCCGGGACAATGTCCTGCCACCTGTCTGGCAAGCTCCGAACCGATGGAACCTCCACCGCCCGTAATAAGCACGACCTTTCCACTGATATGATCATATATTTCTCTCATATCAACCCGGATAGGCTCTCTGCCAAGCAGGTCTTCAATAGCAACATTCCTCATCTTATTAATGGATACCTGTCCGGACATCAGCTGATACATTCCCGGAAGATTTTTCAGCTCACATTGTGTCTCTTTGCAAATGTTGAGAATATCTCTTCGCTGTGCCACACTGGCCGATGGAATTGCTACATAAATTTTTTCAATCTTATATTTTTCACAGGCTGCCAGAATATCATCCCGTCCGCCGGCGACGGGAATGCCATCAATATATCTTCCCTGCTTATTGCGATTGTCATCAATAAAGCAATACACCTTTTCATTGATTTCTTTCGCATTTTTGATATCTCTTAGGATAATCTGACCGGTAGATCCTGCTCCAATGATCATGACATGCTTGGTATAAGCAGCATTGCCTTCATTTTTTCCCCGTAAAAGCAGGATAAAGCGATAAGAAAAACGCACACCGACTGTCAGTATGTATTGGATCACTATTCCAAACACATAATAAGAAACCGGCATCCTTTCATAGAAAAGGGTGATCAAAGCCAGATGTGCCAATGCACATACCACTGTAGCCTGCGTGATACAGATCAGCTCATAAAAACTGGCAAAGCGCCAGATACTGCGATACAGTCTCATCACAGCAAAGACTATAATACAAATGCAGGCATAAATCAGGATAGATTGAAAATATCCATGGATATACTCTGCCGGGATTGTGCTGTAACGGCAGTCAAACCGGATCCAAAGAGCAATAAAGTATGCACTGACAATCGCTGCAAAGTCATAAAGCACCAGAAACAATGTCACCTGCTGCCAATGTGGAAACAGTTTTTTCTTTATTCGGTTGTCACATTCCTTTCCCTCTTTTGTATTCATTTTGTTTTACACTCTGCCCTTATTGATTCTTATATTTCTATTTTTACCATTTTACTTTCTTTGTCAGATTCCTGACACTAACTGTTTTTTCTTTAACCCGACGGCCCACACGGACCGCCGGAAGCCGCTTTTGCAGCTTTTTGCCACATGCCGTTTTGTTACTGAGTTCAATTAATCATGCATGATTAATTCCGTGTTTCCACGACAAATTGTAAATATTAGTGAACAGCTTTCTTTGAGAAAACAACACTTCCTGCTAAGCAGATAGATGCCATGATTACCATAACCATCATCATGTCGCCTGTCTTGGGAGCTGTTCCTGCTGCTGCGATATAAGCCAGAGCTGCATCAATGGCAGGGCCTTCGCTTGCAGCGGAATTGTTTGCAACAGTTGTGGTAACTGTTGTAGTTTCGTTTGCATTTTTAATAACGATTGCAACCGGTGAATAAGATGTCATAGTAAATGTTACTGCTCCATCCTTTACTTCCTTGGGATCAATTTCTTCCCAGGTACCGTCTGCTTTCTGATGCAATACGACGATTGCCTGACCTGCTTTTACAGTCGGAACTGATAAAGTAAAATCAGCAGCACCTGTGCCTTCCGGTACAGATAAGTCAACGATAGTTGCAATTGCTGCGTTTGCTCCTGCAACCTCTTTAGCCTTTGCAGCTGCAGCATTAGCTGACTCTGCAGATACAGGATCAACCTTTGCGCCTTCTACTGAGCTTGTCACAGTTGTGCTTTTTGCAAACGCATTTGCCTGATCGGCTGTAATGGTTGCATCTACACTGACTGCTGTTACAGTTGTTGTAGTTGTTGCAGTGCTGGCACTGTCAGCTGCAAATACAGAAACTGACATACCAAATGTTAAAACCAGCGCACTTGCAAGTGCGAATATTTTTTTCTTCACTTCTCAAATTCCTCCTTTCTTTCTTTGTGCATGTGACATCTATATTAACCATAAAGGTTAATACCTAACCAACCTCCCGGTAAAAGATGCGCACCATCAGATCTACAAGCGCATCTTCATCCGGATAAAATTCTTCGGATATTTCTCCCATTTTGGTTTCTCCCTCCAAAGAATAAATCCCGTTTTTGTCCAGACTGTATCCGACATATTCACTTGCCAGATAACTGATCTCGTCAACCGTGATATCCGTGACCATATATTTGGACAGCTTCTGATAAACGGAAACCGGCAATGTCAGATCTTTTCTTGTCTCTGTTTTTGCCTGATTTAAAAAGCATTCCAGATACTGTTTCTGCCTTGAAAGCCGAAGTCTTGCGCTTTCAAATTCATCTTTATTGCGGTAGCGGACATAGTAATAAGCTTCTTTACCGCTTAAGGTAATATCCTGTCCCCGTCCTACCACCAGATTGTCCTTGGTGCGGGCAGTTCCGGATGTATATACATCCTCCATGGCAGTCAGCGTTACTCCGCCAACCGCATCATTCAGTGCCGGTATGGCATCCATATTGACAGACACATATCCATGAATGGGCAGCTCATAAAACAGGTTGGATACCGCCTGCTCCATCAGTTCACAGCTAAGCTCCCTGCCATCTCCATATCCATGCTGAACGGCAATCTGTGCATAAGCTGTAGCCTGAGTCTGATCTCCGTACATATCGACGGCGTTGATATCCACCATCGTGTCACGGTTAATGCCAATAAGCGAAAGCTTTTTCTCATCCGGATTGGCAACCACCAGGAAAATGGCATCTGCCTGCCCTCCGTCTGCGGCTTTTGTACTCTCCTGTACTTCCCCGTATTTATCTATTCCCATGACCAGAAATGTCATCAGATCCTCATTGTATTCATAAATCTTACCCTGATACCGGATCCATCCTTCTTTCCATGTAGAAGTCGTATTACCTGAACTATTCTCCAGACTTTTCTTAGTATCAACCAATGCAGATGCTTCCATATCCGGTCGTTCTGATACAGCCTGGGCACGCAGCTTCTTCTCACCAATGGCCCTTACTGCCATAAAAATTATGAATGCCAGTATGACAATACATCCAATAACGATCGTCCATGCAGCTATTACATTTCCTATCCGTTTGATCCGGCGGATATTTCGCTCTTTATCCGATTTGCTTCCTACTTCTTTCCGCCAGTGATTTTTTTCTGCCCGGTGGTTTTCCTGACTGTTGTCACTCATTTTCTGCCCTCGCAACCAACACTGCCTGAACCAGATAACGCATTGTCGGTTTACTTGAAATACATGTTTCCAGTGAAATAATTTTATCGTCTGAGTTGAGCTCCAGTGATTTATTGTAATGATCGCTCAGTGTCTCCTCATTATCCATGATGCCCTGAAGATACCAGCCAAAGCTGTCTTTGTTTTCAGTATCATAGGTCAGCAGAAGATGCGCATCCGTCACCTCATATGCGGCAAAGATCTGATACACTCTTGTCTCTGTTTCCGTATAAATATAGACATAGGGATACTCTTCAAAAAACTCCGGATCCCGGTATGAATGTAATCCGGCGAACATGCTTCCGTTTTTCATATTGTGTCCGTAAATAACGGTATTGTTATCCATCCAGTCCGTGGAATTGAGATTCTGCGTATAGATGCATCCCGGATAACCGGTAGAGCCGTCTAAATTGTGGTTGAGGTAATAATCCAGTTCATCCTCCCTCTGAACGATCGGATAATCTATGACTGTTCCCGGTATTGTGATCCAGGAATAGATATCTGCGTTTTCTTCTTTTAAGGCATCAAAATCAATATCCTTTTTAGCATCTGTATATCCATCAAGACTAAGCTGTACTCTGCCATCGGTCTGCGGTTCTGCCGTTTCCCCGTCCTCACCTTTTTCCGACACCGCCGCTTCATCATCTGCATCGGTGGAAGCTTCTTCCTGGGTCTGTTCCGTTATATAGGATTCCTTTAACTGTGAAAGCTCATTGTCTGCTTTTTTCAGATTTACAAAATACACAATGATCCATATCACACATGCCAGAAATGCCACAAAAAATATTCCGGATATCACAGCATTTCTTTTTTTTCTTTTTTTTCCCGGTTCCCGTTCCATAATCTGTTCCTTTTATATTTGTGATTGTTTCTGTCAAAAGTTTCTACTGCTGTGTTGTATCTGCTCCGTTTGCATTACCGGCATTGTCCGCACCGGCATTTCCTGTATTGTCCTGCGCATTCTGACCGGCTTTTTCCACCGTCAATACCATTTTTTCATGATTGGATTCCCGTCCTTCCGAATCGACAACATAGTAATCCAGCTCATATACACCGGCTGTATTGATATCATAATCCCCGTCCACGTTGAGATGTCTCATCAGATAGTCACTGTTATCCACATCATCCTCAACACGGAGTACTCTGTTTTTGGGAGTGAAGGGTCCTCCCTCCTCAATGGTAAATGCCTGCTCTGCCATGGTCAGAACCGGCGCTTTCGGATCAACCGGCTGTTGCTGATCAGGCTCGTCAGCTTCCACATCCGTAGTCTGTAAACCGGAGGTGTCATTTCCTTCGGTCTCTGTCTGATCCTTCTCATCATCGGAAGCACTGCTTTCATCTGCTGCCGGAATATACTGTACCGTACGTCTTACCTTTGCCACATTGTTGGAAAAATCATACGCTGCATAAATCACTGCAGCAGTTTCATTCTCCGGATTGGGAATGATATTATCAATGCAGACATACCGGCTTACATCTCCGTTTTTATCGTCAACGGCACTGACCCCCTCCAGGAGCGCAGCTGTATCACCGCCCTCTGTATATGTGATTTCTTCTTTCGGAAAGCTGATTTCCGGTGCCGTATGATCTCCGGTCATATAGCTGAATGCTGTTATTCCGGCAAATCCAACTGTGAAAATACTCATCAATATCATAATTGTACGTTCATTCATCATGATCAATCCTCTGTGTCTTCATTGTCACTGCCATAGTATTTGCCATAATATTTTCCATAATATTTGCCGTAATACTTGCCATAATATCCATTTTTTTCTGTAATATTGACTTTATTTAAAACAGCACCCAAAAGCTTGCATCCGGTCATCTCAATCTGTTCAACGATTTTTTGCTCAAACCGGTAACTGTTTTCATCTGCAGCGATCACAAGAATAATCCCATCGCAGAAACGCGCTACAACTGCGGTATCGATAACGCTGCCAAGAGGCGGTGTATCAATGATGATATAATCATAAATTTTGCGAGCTGCCGCAATGAATTCTTTCATGATCCGGTTTCCAAGAAGCTCTGACGGATTGGGTGGTACCGGCCCGGATACAACAAGGTCCAGATTATCGACATTGGTATGCGCCAGTACATTTTCAACCGGAGCATTGCCTGACAAAAAGTGTGACAGTCCTTTGGCTCCTTTGGAAATTTTATATCGTCCTATCAATACACTTTTTCTTAGATCGGCATCAATAAACAACACCTTTTTTCCATCCTCTGCCAGAGAATATGCAAGGTGAAATGCGACGCTTGACTTTCCTTCATTTGGCATACAGCTGGTAAGGGCGATGACCTTGCAATCCGAGCCCATAAACTGTATATTGGTCCGTAGCGTCTTGTACGCTTCCCGACCGTAATAATCCATTTGTCTGATTTTCTCTATATTAATATGCATGATCCGTACCTCGGTTTATCTCAATTGCTGTTGTCGGCTTTTGTATATTTTTTCTGCTTTTTATTCCTGCGTTTTTTCTTTTTTTTGTCCTCTGCAAACTCCTCTTCAAAAGGAATTGTCCCAAGAACACTGATGGAAAGGTATTTTTCCACATCATCCGGTGTCTTGATGGTATCATCCATCAGATGCCACATCACGATCACACCACAGGAAAGTACCAATAATATCATCGCTCCGAGTACAACATTTTTGATCACATTGGGGCTGATCGCATTTTGCGGTATCTCCGCATAATCCACAATATTGACTGCCTCAATATCCATAACGGATTTGATATGGTCTGAGGCTGCTTCTCTTACGGCATCAGCTATATCACGTGCCCGGACCGGATTGGTATCTGTAATTGTGATGGTAATAATACGTGTATCTGTTTTGTTGCTGACCATTACCATATCTGCCAGCTTCTTATAATCCAGATACTCCATATCCTTGTATGTATTATTAAGATCAAGCTTGTTGATGACATTTTCCATAACGGTCCGGCTTGTAACAAGCTCCGTATAATCTTTGGTTATCTGTGTACCGGTCTGCAGATCCGAATAGGTAATGGCATTGCCGTCCTGCTTGCTTAATACATAGATGGACGTTGCCGATTCGTATTTTGGCGTCATAATAACAACCGATATAAAAAGTCCCGTTACAGCACCCAGAATGGCTGCCAGTAAGATCACATGCAATTTTCCCAAAAGTACATAAAACAGTTCTCTCAGGTCAATTTCCATGACCTGCTGGCTTTGCTGATTTGGTTGATTCTGCATTTGCTGATTCACAATTTTTTCCTCATCTATCCATTATTTTTTACGATCATCATTCTACAGACACCGGATCATGCGCTGTCTTATCGAATCAACTCTCGTTCTTATAAATATGCATCCTGCAATATCTTCTGGGGATTATCCTCAAAGATCATCTGCGCATAATCATCACCATATTTTCTGGCAATATATGCGGCGCATTTTGAAAGCTGCGGAACTCTTCTGCCTTCTTTTCGATGTGCATCCGTTGCAATAAAATGTACATATTCCGCTTTTAAGAGCTTCTTACAGAAATGCTTGACGCGCCATCCATCATTGCCCATAATATCTCCGGCGTTCAGTTGAATATAACAGCCCATATCGATCAGTTCTTCTACCTGACTATAATCATCCAACAACACCTGATATCTCTCGGCATGTGCCAATATCGGAATATAACCTTCTTCTATTGCATAACGAATGCCATGCCGTATCTCCCGATAGGAATGTCCCGGATGAAACTCCAGCAGAACATATCGCGAGTTGTGCATGGTATGTACTTTTTTTGCCGAAATATCTTCGATCGCTGTATCAGAGCAGAAGATTTCATTTCCCAAAAAAATCTGTATTGGCAGTTTTCTCTCTTTTACCTCCGAAATTACATCATGATAGACTTTTTCAATCTGGTTATAATCTGCGACTTTTCGTCCCAGATGGTAATGAGGTGTAGCAATAAATGCGGTAATACCATCACGGATGGCATATTCAAGCATTGCGATTGTTTCATCCATATCCGCTGCCCCATCGTCCACACCCGGCAGAATATGACTGTGCACATCTATCATGTGGTAAACCTCCGCATATTTTTTCATAATTACGCACAGCGTTATTTTAATATTCCATTCAACCATCATTCAATGTGTGACAGAAAATGTGACGTACATTTTGAAATGCAAAAAAAATGTCGAAATTCAAGAAAAAAAATCGGCGAAATCATACTCTCTTTTTCTTGTTTTTACGGCATTTTTATATGTGACAAACAATGTGACACGATTTTTCGACTAGATTTTTATGTTGTCATATAATAAAATAAGTACACATGCTGTTATCTTTCACAACAGTCAGTCGCTGTATGATAACAACCTTTTACCATTCAAAATAAAACATCAATATAATGATATATGGGGGATTTTTTAATTTTATGAAACCGCTGCATGAATTACTCAAAAAATATGTTGAGAAAAGTACCTATACGATTTATTCACTTTCCTATGCCAGTAAGGTAAACCGCACAACCCTACAGCGTGCTCTTTCCGGCGAAAGACCGATCAGCCGGGAAAATCTCAACAGGATTCTTCCTTTTTTAAAGCTGACACTCTCTGAAAAAAATGAGCTTGAAAGTGCCTTTCTTATTTCCCAGATCGGCGAACTGACATATCAGAAGCATATGTATATCAAAGAATTGTTGGAAGGAATCGAGGTCATAAATCAAAAAAACGACAGCGAATCCTCCGTTCCCTTCATTCCATCTGTTCCATTGCAGGAAAAAACACAGATCATAAAGGGGACCTTTAATATTATCAAATCAATCTGTCTGGCAGTCTCTTACTGCACCAAGACAGAAACAAAGCCCTATCTTTATACCATTGCTCATTTTCACAATCGCTTTTTTACTGATTTATATGAGCAGTTTCAGATTCCTTATTATCAGAAGCTGGATATCCGGCACATTACACCGTTTGTCAAAAACACCTCGGATAACGAAGACGGCTCTTTGTTTAATCTTCATGTTTTATCAACCTTATTTCCGTTTGCATTATCCGATCCGATCAACTGCACTCTCTACTACTGCTATGAATCGAGCCTTATCACAGATATTGATACCATTCCGTTCTCATACTTTATTGTCTGCAACAAACAAGTCTTTTTAATTGACGCAGACTGCGAAACAGCCATAGTTCTCCCTGAGTGCGTAGTTAATCACTATCTGAATTTTTTCAATAAGATCCTGCAGTTTTCCAAAGTATTTATCTCATCTGTCAATACAGAATCGTATCTGTCCGCGACCATGGAATGTTCCGCAGAATCAAAATTTATCAACACACTGGAAAGTCAGCCCTGCCTGACCGCTTTTCTGGATATGGATATCATAAAAGAATCCATCAATGAGCAGTTATCGGAGGAATATCAGCAGTTATTGTCGCAAATGCTGATCAAACAGTCTGATACTTTGAAAACCATGTCCGGCTGTCACATTATTTATTCCCGGAAAGGCTATGATAATTTTGTACAAAACGGAATCATAGAACAAATTTCAACCAGTCTGTATCATCCTTTAAGCGTCAAAAACCGCATCCTTATTTTGAATAGAATGCTGCAGGCAACCTTGTCCAACACCTTCTGCTTTTTTATGATCAGTGAAGAGTCGTTCCATCCGAAAATGGAAATTATTACCTATGACAACGCTCATATGCTTCTGGATTATCACGATTATGATGCTCACAAAATACAAACCTGTATGATCACGGAGCCCAATATGGTTATTACATTTACTGACTTTATACAAAATCTTGCCAACTACCATTTTGTATACACACAGGATGAGACAGCTGAAATGCTTCAGGATAGTATCCATAAACTAAAAGAAGCTCTACCCCCCCCCCGAACAAGCGTTCTTGATTTTTGAAAAAAAGCACTAAAATAAGGATGGCTCACATTTACAGTGAAACCATCCTTATTGATTGGCAAATACTTCAATTCTTTTTTATTTATCTAACATCTTTTTCAGCTCATCCATAAAAGTATTGACATCCTTAAATTCCCGATATACAGATGCAAAACGGACATAGGCAACATCATCGACTGCCTTCAGCTTGTCCATAACAAGCTCTCCAATGGCATTGGAGGAAATTTCTTTTTCCTCCAGATTAAAGATTTCTGTCTCAACATCTTCCACAATCTCTGCAATCTGATTGGCACTGACCGGTCTCTTATGGCAGGCCAACAATACGCCCGCCTCAATTTTTCCACGATCATAAGGCTCTCTCGTATTGTCTTTCTTGATAATGATCAACGGAATTGTCTCAACTTTTTCATAGGTTGTAAATCTCTTATCGCATCCGTCGCACACACGACGTCTGCGGATAGAATTGTTGTCTTCGGCCGGCCGGGAATCGATTACCCTGGTGTTTTCATGGCCACAAAAAGGACATTTCATAGTCTTGCTTTCCTCTCATAAAATCCAATAATATGTTACCCTGATAAGTACGCGACATACTATATTTAGTTGTTGCATACTCTAATGTTTACATTATATTCTCTTTTCCAAATTATGTCAACGAGTTATGGTAACCAATCCAACACCGACATGTTCTAACACCGAAAATCAACCAATATAATATCCAAATCAATTTATAAATTTATCTATAAGATACTTATATCTTGAATTAAAAATTAAAATATGTTATATAATAATTACTAAAAGCGATTTCATCGGCTACGTTTTGGACGTATACCTAGGGCTTATGCATTATTAGGGACCGATGAATCGCTTTCTGTTTTTCTTATCTTAATATATGCTGATACAATATAATTTTTGTGTTTCTTGGCATCACTTACTGCTTCAATTACATAATATGTCCCATCTATCTTTTTTGAAATTATCACTTTAGGAGCCAATTTCCCATTTGCATCAACGTAGCCCTGTGCATATTCATTGTGAAAGTCAATATGATCATAATTTGCTAAAACATAGCCGATTCTGGCTATATCTTCAATATTTTTCATACTTTCATCCTGTTCACCATTTTCTCCATGACGTTTTTTAATATGAATAATTCCATTATCATCAAGAACAATCCGGTTTCCATACACTTTTTTTCCTGTCAGTTCCTCTATTTTTCCTGCGGCCTCATCAGACAAAAAACCTACTGTAACAGATGAAGCTTTCTCTCCATTATAAACTTTCTTTACATAATCATAAATTTCCAAATCAATGGATTCTTTATAGTTCTCCATAATTTGTAATTCTGACTCCGTATGAATCATATATAATTTCTCCTTTTTGACTAGACAGAGCTCTCCATGCTCGCTATACAAGTAACTAATTCATAATCAATTTGGAAAATAATAGATATTGTCCACCAAAGATAATATATCTGGTAAACCAAAGATACTTTTAGAATATAATTGAATTGAAATTATTTATTATAGTAATCCTGACAAGAATGACTGTCAAGAGCAGATTCTCACCGACGCATCCTAACACCGAAAATCAACCAATATAATATCCGGCCCGATCTGCTTAATATTGCAAAAAGGGACCTCGTGCTCTTCTCCAAAGAAGCAGCCCAAAATCCCACATTTTTCCGCAATGATCAGCTTGCGGATACAGCCATTGCATTCATCAAATTCCATATCAACGACATGCCCAAGCTTGCGGCAATCCTTCACACAGATCACTTCTTTCTTGCAAAAATCATCAAATGTCATATTATCACCGCAAACACTCTATTTACTTTATAATATGTAATAACACCCACAATGTACCTGAAACCGGCTCTATTTTAAAATACGATCCATAAGCCGGTTGGTAAACCGGATACACGGCCTTTCCACAAACCTGTGAAACAGCCAGGATATAACAACGATCACAAAAAGGCTCACGACAAATGCCACCAGACAGGCTGCATGATAGGTCTTAAATAGTCCCTGCATTTTTACAAATAACACCGCCGTCAAAGAAAATAAAACCGGTATATGGATCAGATATACCGCATAGGATATGCTTCCCAAAAAGCTTCCTGCTTTTGTAGTCAAAAGCTTCTGCACGACACTTACCATAAAAATTCCCATCAGCAGTGCGAAAACCGCAAGCTTATGGTAAAACAGATACGGCGTCAGTCTGTGATATAAAAAATTACCAAGACCTGCCAGATAACGGTATCCGTTTGTCGGCTCCATTCCCACCGGATATGCCCCCAACAAAACTGCCACAACAAGCAGAATCAATCCAATTCCCATAAAAAGTTTCTTTTTTTCTTTAAACAATTCCTGATACCGGAATACCAGATATGCCGCAAGAACGCCAAATGCGAAGTCAGCAACCCGGCTGTTGACAGACAGATAAAGAATGCACACAAAGATATATACATACAGCATTCCCTTTTGCAGCTTCCGCCCCATTGCCGCCAGTATGTATGCTGCAAACGCCCCGACAAATAAATCCCGAAGCATCCAGAAGGCATTGGAATAGATCGTCCGCATTCCCACCAGCCAGTCATCGATCAGACTGTCCGTAAACAGTTCGATAATCCCCGACTTGTCATGATAAAACTGATCCAGCCATTCCGAATGTGTCAGTGCTGCCGCCTGCGAATTGTAAAACAGGTCAAGCTGCAGCATCACAAATACCGCCGCTGACACAAAAAAGACCGGCAGCATCAGTCTCGGATACCGCTTCAGCAAAGCTTTGGAAAATTGCCTTTCATCTGTCATCCGAAAGACCTGATATGCCACCAAAAATCCGCTGACCATGCAAAATACCGTGACCCAGAGATCCCCGATCGTAAAAAAGGCAATCGGCGACTGGGCAAACCGGATATCCGCTCCTGATACGCAGTGCGAATAACCGCCCGCTCCCAGATAAGCTGCCGGATAATATCCCAAAATAAAATGATGTATTACAATAAAAATACAGGCCAATCCCTTTAGCCCATCCATCCAGTCAATTCGTTCCTGTTTCATAGCTGTTCTTTCTTTCATTCTTCCATATCTGCCACTCGATACCGTATCAACAGGTCAATGCCTCATACAATTCCCGTACCGACGGAAAACAAAAATCAATCCGGTTATCTGCATCTTCCACATCTTCTCTCTTCGCTTCCCCTGTCAATACCAGACAGGTCTCCACGCCTGCATTTTCACCACAGGCTATATCGGTATAGATCCGGTCTCCCACAACCAGTGTTTCCTCTTTGGAAAAACCGGTCATTTTCATAGAATAATCTGCAAGTCCCGGAGATGGTTTTCCAAGATACAGCGGAGTACGGTCCGTCGCAGCCTGCAGCATATTGCAGATGGAACCGCAGTCCGGTATCATGCCAAAATCCACAGGACATCGCAAATCCGCATTGGTTGCAAGCCAGATACGCTCTTTTTCCGGATCCATGAGAAGTCTGCATGCCTTTTCTACCTTTTCATAGGTCAGCTCCGTATCAAAGGCTGTCAATACGATATCCACAGAAGCATCACAGTCCGTTGTCACACAAAGATCATT
>Ga0129314_1000411_pt1 | contig 45999 bp, 42 predicted proteins | sample O1111metagenome_FD_94431 | JGI IMG/M metagenome (GOLD analysis project Ga0129314, IMG submission 94431) | Orangutan individual fecal microbial communities from fecal samples from Wisconsin, USA - O1111 metagenome | ecosystem: Host-associated > Mammals > Digestive system > Large intestine > Fecal... | reverse complement strand
CGGGAGCAGTGTAAAACGCAGGCAGATCAGAGTGCCCAAGTTCACCGCCGGTTGAGGACAGCGTAAGAGCGCGGGCAGTTCGGATCGCACAAGATTGGCTTTGGGAACAGGGTAAGAACGCGGGCGGCTCAGGCCGCACAAGATTGGCTCTGGAAACAGCGTAAAAAGTGAAGGTGGTCAGGCTGCGCGGGGCAGGCGCTGCGGGCCGGAAGGAGGAAGCGGCTTGCGGGAAGCGGCTGCCTCCCGACGCGGAACGGCCCTTTTTGCAGCGTGCTTCCGCGCGGCGGCGCGGCGGTTCGCTTCGATCATGGAAACGGCGGAAGCGGCCAGCGCGGCGGAGCAGAGCAGCGCGAGGCAAAGAAGCAGAAGGGTCATCATTCCGGAGCGAAGACGGTTTTCCCGCAGCATGGGCGGGTCGGCGGCGGTGAGAACCGTTTTGCTTAGGTCAAGGACGACGGGCGCTTCTCCGGAGGCGGAGGAGATCATGACGGTGTCGTTTGAAACGCGTGCCGAAACAACCTCCGGAAAGGCGGTGGCCTGCGCGGATTCTCCGCGCAGCTCCACGCGGTAGGGAACGGCAAAAAGTCTGCCGACCGTCCGGGTCGAAAAATCTCCAAGCTCCGCAAGGCCGAAGCCCGCGGCGAGTGCGATCATTACAGCAAGAATCAAAAGTCCGACAGGGAGATAATATTTCAGTCTGGTCATTTTGTCCTCTCCTCCTGTTCCAAAAGATTGGAACAATTGTTCGATGTCCTGCGTCTATCATATCACGAACGCTTGTTCTTTTTCAAGGGGTTTTCAGAAAAAAGAACAAATATTCCAAGGATTTTACTGTTTTCGGATGCTCAAAAAACGCTTTCAATCACTTTTTCGCAATCGGGGGGAGAATAGCGCCAGCGGTCGATGTGGGCACCCGGATCGAAATAGGAGAATGGCATGGGGAAGGCAGGGCTTGAAAACCCCTCGATCAGAATCAGTTTTACCTTCATTCTTGAAGGAATCAGGCTTTTGATGTAGACGCTCGCCGCCTGCCCGCATTGGACCGTCCCCTTCGGCTCGGCGAGTCCGGCGAGGTTCGGGGCCAGCTCGATGAAAATTCCGTAAGGTTCGACCGAGCGGATAATGCCGGCGACCGTCTCTCCTGGGGAAAAAGCGGCCGCGTTCTCCAGCCAGGTTCCGAGAAGCTCCTTGTGGGAGAGCGCGATTCTTCCTTCGGAGTCCCTCGCCCGCACCACCGCGCGAATCTTCTGCCCGACGGAAAAGCGGTCGCGGGGATGTGAAATTCGGGAAATCGAGATGGCGTCGATCGGCAGCAGCGACGCGATGCCGCAGCCGATGTCCGCGAAGGCGCCGAAGGGCTCGAGATGGGTGATTCTGGCGTCGATGACATCTCCGGGCGCGAGACGGCAAAGCCATTCGTCGCTGCACCGCTGCTGGGCGGCCCGGCGGGAGAGAACCGGCATCACCGCGCCGTCTCTGGTTTCAAAGCCGGTGACCACAAAGCAGACCGGCTTGTTGACCCGCGAGATGATGGCGATGTCGCGGGTAGCGCCTTCCCGAATTCCGAGCGCCCCCTCCTCCCTTGGAATGATGCCGCGCAGCCCTTCCCCAAGCTCGACGATCAGGTTGTGGGCGGCGTCGCAGACCACCGCCTTCCCCTCAAGGATATCCTGTGACTTCGCCGCTTCGGCGAGCGCAAAGAGGCTGGCGGTGCGAAGCCGGTTCTGGGTGGTTTCGATCCGATGCCCCTCGGGATAAAATTCCATTTGTGCAGCCCCCTTTTTTGACAAGGCAGATAAACTGCCGCTATCATTCCTATGCCGGAAGGGGCGCGGATAGACTGGCAGGAAAATAAAAAGGAGACGCTCGGGCGTCTCCTTAAAAGAATGGGACTATTTTCCGTACTGCCGCGCGTCGGAAACGGTGCGGATGCTCCGCAGCCCAGAGCGCATGATCAGACGGCGCGGCAGGGGGTCATAAAGAACGGGGGTTTTGAGAAGCTTTCCGGCAAGGCGCAGCCGCAGGCGCCGGGTATTCTTTCGATAGCGGTTCCCTGTTTGGGAAGGGCCGCCAAGCAGCGCGTCGCAGGCGGCGCGGGCGCTGTCAAAGGCCCAGCTGATTCCCTCGAGCGAGCTGGGGCTGATCCATCCGGCCGCCTCGCCGATCAGCAGCGCACCGTCGTCTCCGTAACAGATTTCCCCCAGACGGCGCGGACGCAGCACCTCGCAGGCCTCGGTTTTGGCCGGTGTTCCGAACACAAAGTCAAAACACCGGGCAAGCCGCTCTTTCTGCGCCTCAAAGACAGAGCGGCAGTCCTGCGGGGAAAAGGCTCCGCCGAAGATAAACCAGCGGTTCTTGGAGATTGACCAGGAGCAGCAGTCTCCGGCCTCGGGATCGAAGATGCAGGAATAGAAGGGGTGCTGGTCCTCCCGCTCAAACCACTGCTGAACGGCGACATAGCGGCGCGCCCGATGCCCGGGAAAAAGGCAGCGGCGCACCGCCGAATGAGCCCCGTCCGCTCCGATGATCCGCCGGGCGGAGAAAGTCTGTTCTGCTCCTCCCGGCATCCGGCAGAGGATGGAGAAACCGTCCGCCTCCCGCCGGACCGCGGCGGCCCTGCCTTCCAAGCGGTCCACCCCGGGGGGAATCAGTTCCATCAGCCAGCGGTCGAAGCGGCGGCGGTCGAGATTCAGATAAAACCGCTGGTAGTCCCGCACCAGCATGGAGGAAAGGTCGTAGGTCCGCACCGAGAAGATCTGAGGATCTACCAGCACATCCCGGGGAAGGGTCAGGTCGAAACGCGCAAGCGATCTCTGCGCGTCGGGAGAAAGCAGCCCGCCGCAGGGCTTCTGAAAGCTGCCGGGGGCGTCGCTTTTGGGGTCGATCAGCAGCACCGACAGCTTCCCCGCCAGAAGCCTTGCCGCGGTGCTTCCGCCCGGCCCGGCCCCGATAATGGCAACGTCGTAGTGCATTGGTAAACCTCCTTTGGAAACGGTGAAGCGGACGGCTCCGTTTTTGCGGCGCCGGATCATCCGGCAGGGAAGGAGGCGCCGCATTCCGCTTCGATTGTAGCACGCCGGAGCGGGAAAATCCATCCGCGCGGGATAAAATCCTCCGCTTCGCACTTTTTCTCGCGAAATCCGTTGATGCAGGGGCGGTTTTGTAGTAGAATCGTAGGGTACTGAACACATGGACAGGAGGAATCGGCTTTATGTATTCCAAATTCGAAAGCCCCTTTTCAACGCGCTATGCCAGCGACGAGATGCAGTACCTTTTTTCAGCGGACATGAAGTTCCGCACTTGGAGAAAGCTCTGGATCGCATTGGCCCGCGCTGAGCAGGCGGAGGGGCTCGACATCACCGACGAGCAGATTGCCGAGCTTGAGGCCCACGCAGAGGACATCAACTATGATGTGGCCGAGGCGCGCGAGCGGGAGGTCCGGCACGATGTGATGAGCCACGTCTATGCCTATGGGGTGCAGTGCCCCAAGGCGAAGGGGATCATCCATCTGGGCGCGACAAGCTGCTATGTCGGGGATAACACCGATATCATCATCATGCGTGAAGCGCTGCGCTTGGTGCGCGCCAAGGTCATCAACGTCCTCGCACTGCTTGCACGCTTCGCGCGGGAGCACAAGGCGCAGCCCGCGCTGGCCTACACCCACCTGCAGCCCGCCCAGCTCACGACGGTGGGCAAACGGGCCACCCTCTGGATGAACGAATTCCTGATGGATCTCGGGGAGCTTGACCATCGGATCGCCAGCCTCCGGCTGCGCGGCGCCAAGGGGACCACCGGGACGCAGGCGAGCTTCTGCGAGCTGTTCGGCGGCGATTCCGAAAAGATCAAGCGGATGGAGCGCCGTATTGCCGCGGAGATGGGATTTGACGCGGTGGTTCCGGTCTGCGGTCAGACCTATTCGCGCAAGGTCGATGCGCAGGTGGTCGATGTTCTGTCCGGCATTGCGCAGTCGGCGTCGAAATTCGGCAACGACATGCGCCTTCTCCAGAACTTTAAGGAGATGGAGGAACCGTTCGAAAAGCATCAGATCGGCTCGAGCGCAATGCCTTATAAGCGCAACCCGATGCGCTGTGAGCGGATCTGCGCGCTGGCCCGCTATGTGATTGCCGACAGCGTCAACCCGGCGCTGACTGCCTCGGTGCAGTGGTTTGAACGCACCCTCGATGATTCGGCCAACAAGCGGATTGCGGTCAGCGAGGCGTTTCTGGCGGTTGACGCGATCCTCCAGATCATGCTCAACGTCTGTGATGGACTGGTTGTCTATCCGAAGGTCGTTGAAGCCAGGGTGATGGCCGAGCTTCCGTTCATGGCGACCGAGAACATCATGATGCGCGCCGTCAAGAAGGGCGGAGACCGTCAGGAGCTGCACGAACGCCTGCGCCGGCACTCTCTGGCCGCCGCAAAGGTGGTCAAGGAGGAGGGCGGAAAAAACGATCTCATCGAACGGATCGCCGCCGATGCATCCTTTGGCCTGACCATGGAAGAGCTTTCCGAGATTATGCATCCCGCGCTCTTTGTCGGCCGCGCGCCTGAGCAGGTCACCGAGTTCCTGGAACACGATATTGACCCGCTGCTTGCACAGAATCGGGAGATTCTCGGCGCAAAGGCCGAGCTCAAGGTTTGATTCCGGCGTTTGGCGGACCGGATTTGAGGGCATTCTTTCGTTGACATTCCCCTGCGATTCTCCTATAATATAGGGTATTGATGCCGAGTGGACGCTGCGCTTTTGGCTGCCGTTTCCCGCCACCCAAGGAACGGCGGCCATGAGCGCCGCTTTTTCCTGTCAAAAGATCAGCGACATCCCGGGACTTCGCTCTGACCGTCGGAACCGGCGCAAGGCCAGGCGGTGTCTCCGAGACTTCACTTTGGCTGCGAAACGGACACAAAAGCAAGGATGCTCGGCTAAAACACAAACTGGAGGCAAGACTGTGAAAAAGGTTGGAAAACCCGTGTTTTTCATCATCGTACTGCTGATTGCTGCGATGGGCTATTTGACCGTTGCCGGTGTAACCACCGTCTACGGCGACAGCACCACCCGTGCAATCAAGGGCATTGACGATGTGCGCTGGGGCATCGATATCCGCGGAGGCGTCGATGTCACCTTCTCCCCGCCGGAGGGCGTAACCGCAACCGCTGAGGAGATGGACGCCGCCGAATCGATTATTCAGGTCCGGCTGGTCAGCCAGAATATCACCGACAGCGAGGTCTACACCGACCACGACAAGAACCGCATTATTGTGCGCTTCCCGTGGAAGGCCGACGAAACCGAATTCAACCCCGAGCAGGCCATCGCCGAGCTTGGCGCGATGGCGAACCTCACCTTCCGCGAGGGAGCCAACATCGGGCCTGACGGCAAGCCCGCCGGCGATACCCTGAATAAGCTTGTGCTGGAAGGCAAGGATATCGAATCCGCGACCGCCGTTTACAGCACCGCCAGCAGCGCCAGCACCCCTGAATATGGGGTGGAGCTGAAGCTCAAGGAATCCGGCAAGCAGAAGTTTGCCGAGGCCACCGGACGCCTGATCGGCCAGCCGATCTCGATCTGGATGGACGAGACGCTGATTTCGGCTCCCACCGTCAGAAATCAGATCAACGACGGCATCGCCCAGATTACAGGCCAGTTCACCTCGCAGGAGGCAACCGATCTCGCCAATAAAATCAACGCGGGCGCGCTGCCCTTTGCGCTGGTTACCGAGAATTACAACACCATCTCCCCGACCCTTGGCGCGGGCGCCAAGGACGCCATGATGATGGCGGGAGCCATCGCCTTTGCGGTCGTCGCGGCCATCATGCTGGTCTGCTACCGGCTGCCCGGTTTGGTGGCGATTATCGCGCTGGCCGGACAGGTGATCCTGATGATCGCTTCGATTACCGGATTCTTCTCGGTGTTCCCGTCCTTTACGCTGACCCTGCCTGGGATCGCCGGCATCATTTTGGCGATTGGCTTCGGTGTTGACGCCAACATCATCACCGCCGAACGCATCAAGGAGGAGCTGGCCAACGGCCGTTCGCTCGATTCCGCGGTGGATTCGGGCTTTAAGCGCGCCTTCTCCGCGATTCTGGACGGCAACGTGACGGTCATTATCGTCGCGATTATCCTGATGGGCTCGTTTGGGCCTCCCGACAGCCTGTTTGCCAGAATCCTTTCGCCGCTCTTCTTTATGTTCGGCACCTCCGCCGCCGGGACGATTTATTCGTTCGGCTACACCCTTCTGATCGGCGTGCTCCTGAACCTGCTGATGGGCGTCCTCGCCTCGCGGCTGATGCTCAAGTCGATCTCCCGTCAGAGCTGGGCGCGGAATCCTGCGCTCTACGGAGGTAAGAACTGATGAAAAACTGGAATATTAACTTCTTTGCATATCGTAAATATTACTTCACAATCTCGATCATGCTGATCGTCGTCACACTCGCGTGCGCGCTTGTCTTCGGGATCAACCTTGACATCCAGTTCAAGGGCGGCGCGCTGCTGACCTATTCCTACACCGGGGATATTGACGCTTCCGCCTTCCAGAAGGCCGCCGAAAAAGTTCTTGGACAGAGCGTCTCCATGCAGGAATCCACCGATATCGCGACCGGAAAACAGAATATCGTGCTCTCGCTGCCGACCAGCGAAGGAATTGACGCCGAGCGTCAGGCTGCTCTTGCGGAGGCATTGAATGAACAGTTCTCCGGCAATGAGATTGAAACCGCCTCGATCAGCGTCGTAAACCCGACGATCGGCGGGGAGTTCCTCGCCAAGTGTCTGGTGGCGATCGGCTTTGCGGCCCTGCTGATGGTCTTTTATGTCAGCTTCCGCTTCCGCCGGATCGGTGGCTGGTCGGCCGGCGTGACCGCCGTGATTGCTCTGGTTCATGATATTCTGATGGTTTTTGCCGTCTTTGTGGTCGGGCGCATCTCGCTCAACGCCAATTTTATCGCCGTCTGCCTGACGATTTTGGGCTACTCCCTCAACGATACCATCGTCATTTATGACCGGATTCGTGAGAACCGCCGGATCTACGGTGCCTCCATGCCGGTGGAGGATCTGGTCAACCTGAGCCTGAACCAGTCGATGACCCGTTCGCTGCTCACCAGCGTGACCACCGCCTCGGCGATGATTGTGGTTTCGCTTGTGGCGCTGCTCTACAACGTTAACACGATTCTTTCCTTCTCCTTCCCGATGATCATCGGTATGGTTTCCGGCTTCTATTCTTCTGTGTGCATCGCACCCGCTCTCTGGACCATGTGGCAGAAAAAGAAAGCGGCATAATTTTTTTCACCAACGGCCGCCGCCCGGGGAATCTGTCGGAATTCCCGCCGGCGGCCGTTCCTTTTCCGGTATTTCATGAAAAAGGAGGAATTTTATGCGGGCGGGCGTATCCACGTCCTGTCTCTTCCCGATGCTGATCGAGGAGGCTCTTGACCACCTGCTTTCCATGGGGATTCGGACAGTCGAGGTGTTCCTCAACACCGAAAGCGAGAGGGTTCCCGCTTTTGCGCGTCTGCTGCGGGAAAAGGCCGATGCGGCCGGCGCGCGGATTGTCTCTGTGCATCCCTATTCCTCTGAGTACGAAGGAATCCGGTTCTTTACCAAATATCCGCGCCGCTACCCCGATTCGATTGAGGATTACCGGCGGTACTTTGAATTCTGCAACATTGTCGGAGCGAAAATTCTCGTGTTCCACGGCCTGCGGGAATTCATTCCGGCGGAACCGGCCCTCTATTTTGAGCGGTTTGCGGGGCTGATGCGGGTGGGCCGTCAATACGGTGTGGAGGTGTGCCAGGAGAACGTGGCGCGCTTCCACAGTGGAAAGGCCCAGTTCCTTGCCGAGATGATACGTGCAATCCCTGACGCCGGACTCGTCATCGACCTGAAACAGGCCCTGCGCGCGGGGGAGGACCCGATGGAGATGCTCCGGCTGGCGGGGAAAAATCTTCGGCATGTCCATGTGAGCGACCATGATTCCGCGCACGACTGCCTCGCGCCCGGCATGGGCGAAGCTGATTTTGCACAGATGGCCGGCATCCTGCGTGGGACCGGTTACCAGGGAGATGTCATTATCGAGCTGTATCGCAGCAATTACGGCGAGGAGGAGCAGCTGGCAAAAAGCTGCCGGTTTCTTCAGAGCCTTTCGTGAAAATAACAGAGCCTTCCGCACGTTTTGAGTGAAAATGCGCGGAAGGCTCTGTTATTTTGTCTCTTGTTGAAACCACAAGAGCGGAAAGGAAAAAATTGGTTATTTTGTGAATTTCCAATAAAAGTAAAATATGATATAATCAGTAAAAAATTGGAAGGAGATCTTTATGGAACGCTTACAGCAGTTTTTAAATGCCAGCCTGCCGCTTCGCTATGATACAGTTTTTTCGATTGGCGTTCGCGAAGACGGTTCGGCCTGTCTTCTCGGTGGAGTGGCGGCCTATAATGCTTCCGGAGAGCAGGTGGCGCTGGTTTCGGGCTTTGACTGCGACCACCATAAGATTGTTGAATTGGCCCAGCGGTATACCCGCCTGCAACCCGATCCCGCCGAGCTGACGGCGCTGACTGTCCGGCGTCTCGGCAGAAGGCCCTTCTACCGTGTTTCCCTGTGCGGAAAATTCTAGAAAATCAAAAGGGATAATTTCCCGGGAAAAGCTCGCGCGGCGTTGCAAGGCGTGACCGGACATGCTATACTCATCTTGACGAAAAAGCTCCTCTCCGTTCGGCGGCGCATCCTGTCGGACCGAATTGCCGCCTCTGCGCGCCGGAAGGAAAGGATCTGTCCCGGGCTGCCGGCCCCGCCTTTCGTATGCGGGACGGCGAGCTCCATTCCGGACTTGGCCCGGAATCGCTGAAAAGGATACGGGGAGGAATCAAAAGATGAGATGCCCTTTTTGCTCCTACGGGGAAAGCAAGGTGGTTGACTCACGCCCTACCGACGATGGGGAAAGAATCCGGCGGCGGCGGGAATGCCTGAGATGCCAGCGGCGCTTCACCACCTATGAGGCCATTGAAACGGTGCCGCTGATGGTGCTCAAAAAGGATGGGTCGATCGAAGGCTTTGACCGCAACAAGCTTTTCAACAGCATGCTGCGCGCCTGCGAGAAACGACAGGTCTCGCTTTCCCAGATTGAGCGCGCCGTCGATGAAATCGAGCTGACCCTGCAAAACTCGCTCGCGCGGGAATGTCCCAGCAGCCAGATCGGCGAGATGGCAATGGAACAGCTCAAGACAATCGACGAAGCGGCTTATGTCAGGTTCGCTTCGGTCTACCGCCAGTTCAAGGATATCGGCTCCTTTATGGAAGAGCTGAAGAATCTGCTGGCCCACAGCGCCGGGGAGAGCGAGCCCTCGGAAGGGCAGGGGAATAAGAAGAACTGAGCAGCCGCCGGGTTCAAAACAGATTGGTCAGTCTGGGCGCCTGCAGCTCCCACAGCTCGGAAACATGGGCAGAGAGCTGGGAGAGAGCGGCAAGCAGCTCGCCCCTGTCCTCATCCTCATACCAGATGGGAATCGCGGCCAAAACCGTGTCGATCGGCTCGCAGTTTGTCCGTCCGCAGAGAGCGACAAGGAAGGGGCGGTCCCGCTCCCAGCTTTGCAGAAAGCTTTCGATCGAACGGCCGATTCGATCTCCGCCTTTTTCACGAACGGCGGTTTCTATCGCCGAGGCCTCACGGGAAAGCCGGTCGGTGGCCGATTGGAGCCTCCGCGACAGGAAGAAGCATCCTGACAGCAGGAGAGTCAACAAAACGGCGGCAATTGCGGTGCGCTTCATGCTCTTTTCTCCCTTTTGACAATGTGTACCTCCGCGGCGCGGTTGCAGCTGAGCAGAAAAACGTCCTCGAGCTTGAGCTTCCGCTCGGTCAGCAGCTCCTTCAGCCAGCGTTCGCTGAGGTTGCAGTAGCCGAGCGCGTTGCGGTCGAGTTCTCCGTCCGCGACGACGATTACGGGGGGAGCTTCCGAGGCCGGAGGTTCAATGTCCAGCATCGAGAGGTCGCCGTTCGTGGCAGGACGGTTGGAAAATTTCGGATAGATTGAGAGGCTGCCGTTGGTTTCCACAATGGCAAACAGCACTTCTGAAATATCGAAGGTTCCGGAACTGCGCAGCATTTCCATGAGGTCGTCGATGGACCAGCGCAGGGAGCGCAGCTCCCTCTGGTCAACGGTGCCGTCCCGTATGACGCACCGCGGATGGCCAATGATGATGCCGCGCAGTTTTTTGCTTTTCAGCAGCAGCGCGGAGAAAAGCACCTCCAAACAGGCGAGCAGTGCGATCGAAAGCAGGCCGTTGATCATCGGAGAGCCGGGATTCTCGATCGGAATTGCCGCAATGTTGGAAACCATAATGGTGGTGACCAGCTCGGATGGCTGAAGCTCTCCGATTTGGCGTTTTCCCATAAACCGAAGCGAGCAGGTGACCGCGATAAAGAGAATCATCGTCCTCCAGAGGGTGATCAGCATGAAACCGCTCCTTTTCTGAAAGATCGGCTGCACTTCTGTGCAGCATTTCAAAAGATATCTTGCCCGAAAAATTTTTGTTTCATCCCTTTAATCCGGCTCGCCGCGCACATACTAATTCCATTGACGGCAGCGGAAAAAAGAAAAATTTGTCATTCAAAGACGAGGAAGCTTTTTGCTATTTTCCTCCCGTTCCCGGCCGCCTGCCGTTTTGACGCCGGTGCGTCTGGCAGGTGAAGCATAGTTTGCCTTTGGGCGGACTATTTGCCGCTTCTAAAGATGCCGCCGCCGGCTCATTCTAAGATCGGGAGCGTGATTGCGCTTCCCAAAACGAATGAGGAAGAGGAGGTAGCGGCAATGAGAAGGGCATACCGCATTTCAGTAGCCGTCGTGTCGCTCTTTTTAAGCGGCGTTCTCGCAATTGTCTTTGCCCTGGGGGCATTCCTGCCCGATCATTATTATGTCGCGCAGGGCCAGCGTCTGATCTTGCCCAATCTTTGGGGCATCCGGGCACAGGGATGGGCCGACCGGATGCCCGACGAGCTTCTCTGTCAGGCGGGAAACCGCTATTCCACCACCCTTTCCCTCTGGGGCGGACCGGTCATTAAGACGGTCAGCGTTCAGGTGGTTGAACGGGAGATGGTCATCCCGGCGGGGACGCCCTTCGGGGTCAAGATGTTTACCGAAGGGGTGATGGTGGTCGGCATGAGCGATCTGGATATCAAGGGGAAAGCGGTAAACCCCGCCAAGCAGGCGGGAATCAGGACCGGTGATATCATCCTGTCGGTGGCGGGAAGGACGGTTTCCACCAACGAAGAGGTGGGGGAGATCGTCGCTGCCTCGGGAGGAAAGCCCCTGGATGTGTGCTTTCGCCGCGGCACACAGGAAAAAACAGCCCGGCTTGTCCCGGTCTGCTCCCCGGCGGACGGAAGCTACAAGGCGGGAATGTGGGTGCGGGATTCCTCGGCGGGAATTGGAACCATGACCTATTACGATCCGGAAAGCCAGGTCTTTGCGGGCCTCGGCCATGCGATCTGCGACATTGATACCGGCGCGCTGATGCCGCTGGCCAGCGGAGAGGCGGTCGAGGTGACGATCACCGGCGTGAATAAGGGGGCAAGCGGGTTCCCCGGCGAACTGAGGGGGATTTTTGGCTCCGGACAGGTGATCGGTTCGCTGATTCACAACGACGAAACCGGCATTTATGGCCGGTGCAGCTATTCCCCCGCACAGAATCAACCGGTGCCGATGGCACTGAAAACCGAGGTAAAACCCGGTCCGGCCTCCATTTACACGACGGTGGAGGGAAAGAGTCCCAAGAGTTACCAGATTGAAATCGAGCGGGTTGCAGCCTCCGACGCAAACCCCACCAAGAATATGGTGATCCGTATCACCGATGCAAAGCTGCTCGCGGCAACGGGCGGAATTGTTCAGGGAATGAGCGGCTCTCCGATTCTACAGGATGGAAAGCTGGTTGGAGCAGTTACCCACGTTTTTGTCAATGATCCGACCCGCGGCTATGCAATCTTTGCCGAAAATATGAAATGTGAAGCAAACCGACAAAACGGTGCGGAAAAACAGGCGGCGTAGAGAATGCTGGCGGAACAAAAATAATTAGAAAAAATTTCCAAAAAGCCTTGCGTCTTATGGCAAAATATGGTATTCTATGGGTGGCAAAAGACACAACATCGCAAGGAGGTAACAACAATGGCGGAAATGATGAAGGTGCTGGTAGCAGAGGATAATAAGGAGCTCTGCGCACAGGCGGCCGCAGCGCTGCGCGGATATGGATATGAGACCATCTCTGCACCGAGGGACGGTGCAAAGGTGGTGGAAATGATTCTCGCACAGAATCCGGCTGTCGCCGTCATCGATGTGGTAATGCCCCATCTCGACGCGCTTGGAGTGATGAAAGCAGTCCACGACAGAGCGCCCCAAAACAAGACACAGTTCATGGTGACGATCAATTATGAGAATGGGGTGGTCGAACGGGAACTGCTCGCGGCCGGTGCGGTTTACTATTTTCTGCGTCCCTTCGACATCGAGGTGTTGGCCGAACGGATTGTGCAGTTTTCCGGGCGCAAGCGTGGGGACAATGTGACCCGCATCACCGATGCGCGCAGAGGCCCCGGACTTGAAGTGGTCATCACCGATATCATCCATCAGATCGGCGTACCGGCGCATATCAAGGGCTATCACTACCTGCGGGAAGCAATCATGATGGCGGTCAACGATCCCGATATTATCAATTCTGTCACGAAACAGCTCTATCCCGCCGTTGCCAAGCACTTTTCCACCACGTCGTCCCGGGTCGAACGGGCAATCCGCCACGCCATCGAAGTGGCGTGGGACCGCGGCGATGTCGATGTGCTGACCTCCTATTTCGGATATACCATCCACAATACCAAAGGCAAGCCCACCAACAGCGAGTTTATTGCAATGATCAGCGATAAGCTGAGGCTCAGAATCAAACAGGAGAGCCATCTGTAAGCAGACACCCGGGGACCAAACAAGCAAAGTCGCCGCCCATCCAGTCGGATGGGCGGCGGTTTTTTGAGAAAACAAAAAAATTGATTTTCTGCTGAAGAAAGCATCTCACAAAAAATTTTTATCTCCGCCCGGATGAAGCAGGCGGTCACACACGCCCTGCGTCTCCATGGCGGCTGATATCTTTTCGCTTAGGCACTGCTCAACGGGCAGGCTGGGGCTTCTGTGCTCCGTGGCGCGGCTGATCCATTCGTTCGAGAGCGCTGCTCACCGGGCTGGCAAAAGCCTCTGCACCCTTTCATGGCAGCTGATCTTATTCGCTGGTACCGCTCATTGGGCCGGAAAGGGAACAGAGGGGGGATTTCCGCCTGCGAACCCGCGGGATAAATAATGCGGACGAAATAAAAAGCCGGTGCGTCTTGAGATGTTTGCTGGAAGCAGGCTCTGATCAGGGCTGTATAAACCACCAGCTTAGTCAGCGGTATAACGCAAATGCAGACCGGAGTCAAGACGGCGGTCGGAAAACTCGATACCGAAAAGATGCCTCGAAAGCTCCCGAAACCGACGCGGACCCAGCCTGTAAAAAATGCCGCCGCTCCCGGCAAAGACGGAAACGGCGGCGCCCGCAGGAAGCTATCTTCCGCAGCAGTGTTTATATTTTTTTCCGCTGCCGCAGGGGCAGGGATCGTTGCGGCCGACCTTTTTGGAGGTGCGCTGGACCGGCCGGGCGCTTCCGTCCGGCTTTGGCTCGGCAGGCTTTGCCACCTGCTCGCGCTGCACCGGAGCCTCCACCCGAACCCGCAGGGTCAGGAGCATCCGCGCGGTGTCCTCGCGGATCGACTGCACCATACCGTCGTACATTTCGGAGCCTTCCATCCGGTATTCCACCACCGGGTCGCGCTGGCCATAGCCGCGCAGATAGATGCCGCGCCGAAGCTCATCCATCGCGTCGATGTGGTCCATCCAGTGGACATCGACGTTCTTCAGCAGCACCATCCGTTCGAGATCGCGGGTGAGCTTCGAGCCCCATTCGGCCTCGCGCGCGGCGTAAAGCTGATGGGCGCGCTGCTGCAGCTCGCTGCGGATACCCTCGCGGCCGAGGCGGTCGCAGTCTCCGATGGAGTAGCGCAGGTCGTCAGGACCAGCGATCCAGCCGAGCAGATAGTCGCGCAGACCGTTGAGATTCCAGTTCTCCTTGTCGTCGTCGCCGGTCAGATAAAGTTCAACGGCGTCGTCGATCACACCGTCAAACATCTTTTGGATGGTTCCCTCGAAATCTTCGCCGTTGATCACAGCCATCCGCTGGGAGTAGATCGTCTCGCGCTGCCGGTTCATCACGTCATCGAACTGCAGCACGTTTTTGCGGATTGAGAAGTTGCGTCCCTCGACCTTGGCCTGCGCCGATTCAATGGTCGAAGAAAGCAGCTTCGCCTCGATGGGGGTGTCCTCATCGACCTTGAAGGTGTCCATCAGGTTTTGAATCCGGTCGCCGCCGAAGAGACGCATCAGGTCGTCCTCCAGCGAGAGGAAAAACCGGGTTTCGCCCGGGTCGCCCTGACGGCCGGAACGTCCGCGAAGCTGGTTGTCGATCCGGCGGGACTCATGCCGCTCGGTGCCGATGATAAAGAGGCCCCCCGCGTCGCGCACCCGCCGCGCTTCGTCGGCAAGCTGGGATTTATATTTTTGAAGCAGTGAAGCATAAAGGGCGCGGGCGTCAAGCACCGCCTGATCGTCGGTGTCGGCATGTCCGTCGGCCTGTTCAATCAGCTCCTCGGGGACCTCCTGACGGCGCATCTCGTTTTTGGCAAGGTATTCGACGTTGCCGCCGAGCATGATATCGGTGCCGCGGCCGGCCATGTTGGTGGCGATGGTGACAGCGCCGTACTGACCCGCCTGCGCGACAATCGCCGCCTCGCGTTCATGGTGCTTGGCGTTCAGAACCTCATGCGGAATCCCCTTGCGCTTGAGCATCGAGGAAAGCAGCTCGGATTTGTCGATGGAGATGGTTCCCACCAGCACCGGCTGCCCCTTGCGGTGGCATTCGGCCACCTGCTCGATGACGGCGTTGTACTTGCCCTTCTCAGTGCGGTAAACCACATCGTCGTAGTCCTTTCGGACAACCGGACGGTTAGTCGGGATGACGATGACGTCAAGGTTATAAATCTCGCGGAACTCGTTCTCCTCGGTCAGGGCCGTGCCGGTCATGCCCGAGAGCTTTTTGTACATGCGGAAGTAGTTCTGGAAGGTAATGGTGGCGAGCGTCTTGCTTTCGCGTTCAACCTTGACCCCTTCCTTCGCTTCAATGGCCTGATGCAGCCCCTCGTTATAACGGCGGCCGATCATCAGACGGCCGGTGAATTCATCGACGATGATGACTTCGCCGTCCTTGACGACATAATCGACGTCCCGCTGCATCACTCCGTTGGCCTTGATCGCCTGGTTGATATGGTGGGAAAGGGTGAGGTTTTCGGCATCGGTGAGGTTTTCGATATTGAAATACCGTTCAGCCTTTTTCACACCGGACTGGGTGAGGGTGGCGGTCCGGGCCTTCTCATCGACAATATAATCCCCTTCAACCTCGTCCTGCTCCTGCTTGGAGTCCATCTCGACGACCTTGGTGCGTTTGAGGGTCTTGGCAAAACGGTCGGTCCGTTCATAAAGGTCGGTGGACTGGTCGCCCGCTCCCGAGATAATCAGCGGAGTCCGCGCCTCGTCGATCAGAATCGAGTCCACCTCATCGACAATCGCAAAGGCATGCTCCCGCTGAACAAGCTGCTCCTTGTAGACCACCATGTTGTCCCGCAGGTAGTCGAATCCGAACTCGTTATTGGTGCCGTAGGTGATGTCGCAGGCATAGGCCGCCCGCTTTTCCTCGGGGCTCATTCCCGGAACGGCGAGGCCGACGGTCAGGCCCATAAAACGGTGCACCTTGCCCATCCATTCGCTGTCGCGGCGGGCGAGGTAGTCGTTGACCGTGACAATATGAACCCCCTGACCGGTCAGGGCGTTGAGATAGGCGGGAAGGGTGGCGACCAGCGTCTTGCCCTCACCGGTTTTCATCTCAGCGATCCGGCCCTGATGCAGCACGATGCCGCCAATGACCTGCACCGGAAAATGCTTCATTCCGAGCACGCGCCAGGCGGCCTCCCGGCAGGCGGCAAACGCGTCGGGAAGAATGTCGTCGAGACTCTCTCCGGCGGCAAGACGCTCCTTCAGCGCGGGGGTGCAGGCCTGAAGAGCATGGTCGTCGAGCGCGGCATACTTCTCCTCAAGAGCCAGCACCTGATCTGCGATCGGGCGGATGCGCTTAAGCTCCTTGTCGGAATAGCTGCCAAAAATTTTATCGAGTAAGCCCATGGGAACACCTCATTTTTGTTGCAGAGCAACCTTTATTCTGATGCAGCGGAAACGCCGCAGGATCGGCGGAAGCAGTCACGAGAAGGGAGGATTCCCCGCGCCGCGCGAAACGGCGCGGATATTTGCAGCCCGGCATTGGGTCGGTCACGCGGGGGAAAGGCTCCCCGCGCCGCGCGAAACGGCGCGGATATTTGCAGCCCGGCATTGAATCAGTCACGCGGGGGAAAGGCTCCCCGCGCCGCGCGAAACGGCGCGGATATTTGCAGCCCGGCATTGGGTCGGTCACGCAGGGGAAAGGCTCCCCGCGCCGCGCGAAACGGCGCGGATATTTGCAGCCCGGCATTGAATCAGTCACGCGAAGGAAGATTCTCCACATCGCGCACCGCGCTGATGTAGTAGCCCTCGCTCCATTTGGTGAGGTCGTAATACATATATTTTTCCGGGATGACCGCTGAGCCCCGGTCGGACTGGACATCGGTGCTCCAGATATTGCCGGGAGCGATGTAACCGACTGTCAGGGTGATGTTGTCCCCCTGCTTTTCGAGATCCACCACCTCCGCCGAATAGGCAAGCTTTGCGACAAGGGGCACACGGTAGGACTGAATTTCGGGGTCAAACAGATAGCTTGCGTCGGTGTCGTCAAAGCTGCGGTGCACAATCTGAACCGACGGCCCGAAAAGCTTAACCGCTGCGACATCGACGTCGGAGGCCGGGACCAACAGCATGCCGGTATCATCATAGGTATAGCTTTCCCGATTTTCACCGGTCAGAGCCGCCCACAGCGCCGCCTGCTGCACAACATTCTGCTCAATGTTTTCCACCCGGGAGAAAGGGACGGGGTCCATCATGACAACGGGACCGATGAAACGGGCATAACGTTCATATTTCGCGGTTGGGTCGAGTATTTTTCGCACCGAACCCACCGAAAAAAGCACAACTGCGACCAGCCCGACGGCCGCCAAAAGCAGAAAGGCTGCACCGAGCGGCGCGGAAAGTTTCCGCCGCCGCGCCGCCGCGCTGCCGCGGACTCGCTTGGAGTGATTCATGCGTTCTCCTTTCGGGACCCGCCCGGCTGCCAAAAGGGCGCGGTCCTGTAAAATCTGAAACGTTGGAGCGGTTCCCCGCTCAGGAGCGGATCTGGCCGTCCCCTGTTACGATATATTTGATCGAGGTCAGGTCGGAGAGTCCCATCGGGCCTCTTGCATGAAGTTTTTGGGTGGAAATGCCGATCTCCGCGCCGAGGCCGAACTCACCGCCGTCGGTAAAGCGGGTGGACGCGTTGACATAAACGGCCGCCGAATCCACCTCGGCGGTAAAGCGCCGGCTTGCGGCAAGGTCGTTGGTGACAATGCCGTCCGAATGGCCGGTCGAATAGGCGGCGATGTGCGCGATGGCTTCATCAAGCGAATCCACGATTTTCACCGCGAGGATAAAGTCGTTGTATTCGGTGGCCCAGTCCTCCTCACAGGCGCGCCTGATCGAGCGCAGAATCTGGCAGGTCCGTTCGCAGCCGCGCAGCTCCACGTTGTGCAGGTCCAGGCGCGCTTTCATCATCGGCAGAAATTCGGTGGCGACATCCCGGTGCACCAGCACCGTCTCGAGGGCGTTGCAGACCGAGGGACGCTGTGTTTTGCCGTTGTCCACGATTTCGACCGCCATCCCGAGGTTGGCGGCCCGGTCAACATACATGTGGCAGTTGCCCGCACCGGTTTCGATGACCGGAACGGTTGCGTTTTCCACCACCGAGCGGATCAGCCGGGCGCTGCCGCGCGGGATCAGCACGTCGATATAACCGTTGAGCTTCATCAGCCGTTCGGCCGTCTCATGGGAGGTATCCTCCACCAGCCCAATGGAATCGGCGGGCAGGCCGGACTTTTCGACCGCCTCGCGCATCAGCCTGGCAAGCGCGCGGTTGGTGGCAAACGCCTCCTTGCCTCCGCGCAGGATGCAGGCGTTGCCGCTCTTCAGACAGAGCACGGCGGCGTCAACGGTGACGTTGGGGCGCGCTTCGAAGATCATGGCGACCACGCCGATCGGCACCCGGGTCTTGAGAATCTGCAGTCCGTTCGGGCGGGTGGTGCCCCTGTCGATCACACCGATGGGGTCCGCAAGGCGGGAAACCTCCTCGGCTGCGTCCGCGATGCCGCGGATGCGTTCGGCGGTCAGGGTCAGTCGGTCGATCATGACGCTGCGGATGCCGGCGGCCTTGGCGGTGGCAAGATCGAGGCGGTTGGCCTCGAGAATTTCGGGCATATTTTCGCGCAGGGATGCCGCGATGGCGCAGAGAGCCGTGTTGCGGGTATTGGTGTCGCTGGTGCGCAGCTTCATCGAAGCCTGCCGCGCGGCTTTCCCAAGGCTTACGAGATCATACATCCTGTTTCCTCCCTACAAAGTATGTACCGATGTTCTCTCCGTCAAACAGGCGGTAGAGAAGGGTGGGATCGGAGCCGTTGATGATTGCCATATCCACCCCCGCGGAGCAGGCGGTCTGGGCGGCGTGCAGCTTGGTGGCCATTCCGCCCTTGCCGAAGATGCTGCTGGAACCGCCGCCGAGACTCATCACCGCATCGACGTCCTCGACGACGGGGATCAGCGAGGCGGTGGGGTCTTCTTTGGGGTTGGCGGTGTAAAGTCCGTCGATATCCGAAAGGAGCACCAGAGCGTCGGCGCCGATGAGGGTAGCGACGACCGCCGAGAGGGTGTCGTTGTCGCCGATTTCGATTTCCTCGGTGGAGACGGTATCGTTCTCATTGACAACGGGAACGACGCCGAATTCCAGCAGGCGCCGGAAGGTGTTCGCCGCGTTGTCGCGGCGCTTGCCGGGGACGATGTCCTCACCGGTCAGCAGAATCTGCGCGACCGAATGGTTGTATTCCCCAAACAGCTTGTCGTAGGTATACATCAGCTCGCACTGGCCGACGGCGGCGCAGGCCTGCTTGGTGGGCATATCCTGCGGCCGGGCGGAAAGACCGAGTTCGCCCATGCCGACGCCGATCGCGCCGGAGGAAACCAGAACGATTTCCTTTCCGCTGTTTTTCAGGTCGGCCAGAGTCTTGACCAGACGCTCAAGACGGCGGTAGTTGAGAAGCCCGCTGCCGTGGGTCAGGGTGGTGGTTCCCACCTTGACAACCACCCGCCGGGCGGCTGCAAAACGATTCATAAGAACAATCCTTTCCCGTGAGTTTTATATGCGGCGGATTACTGCGGCGGCAGATAGCGGACGGTAAGCTGCACCACCCGCTGTTCCTCCATTTTATCAACCCGCACCGAGATGCCGTTATATTCAAAGGTGTCCCCCTCGTCGGGAACCCGGCCGAGCCGCTCAAAGGCCCAGCCGCCGATCGAGGAATACTCGCTTTCAAAGCCCCGCTCATCAAAACCGATCCGCTCGAGAGCGTCCTCCACCGGATAATCCCCGGAAACCTGGTAGACGCCGGGCTCGAGCTCGACGAAGTCCTGTTCCTCTTCCTCATCCTCGTCCCAGATCTCCCCGACCAGCTCCTCGAGAAGGTCCTCCATGCTGACGATGCCCATGGTTCCGCCGTAGTCATCGGTCACGACGGCGATGTGAACCCGCTCCCGCCTGAAATCATTGAGGAGCGCCGCGATCCTCTGGGTCTTATGGACAAAGACCGGCTTCGAGAGCAGAGGACGCAGATCGACGGGCAATCCGGTGTTGAGCGCCGCCTCAAGATAATCGCGGGTCTGAAGAATTCCGATGATGTTGTCGAGATTCTTCTCAAAAACGGGCATCCGCGAAAAGCGTTCGCCCAGAATCAGCTCCTTGATTTTTTGGGGCGGGTCGTCGATGTTCACCGCCGCAAGGTCCACGCGGGGGGTGAGCACCTCCTGCACCGTCGTGCCGTCGAAGGTCAGCGCCGACTGCATCAGCTCCGAACGCTGTTCATCGAGCACCCCTTCCTCCTCGCTGGTCTCGATGATGCTGCGCAGCTCCTGCTCGGTGACGAGCGGCTGGGCGTTTTTGCGCGATCCGCAGAGGACGGAAATCCCCTCCTGAAGCTTGGTGAAGAGCCAGGCGATGGGCGACAGCACCACGACAAAGAGGGAGAGCGGCCGGGAGGTGAAGAGGGCCACCTGCTCGGAGTTTTCCTTGGCGATGCTTTTGGGCAGCACCTCGCCGAATACAAGAATCACAATGGTCATGATAAAGGTGGCGACGGCGACGCCGCTTGCACCGAGCATTTGGGTGACCATCGCGGTGGCGGCGGAGGTTGCGCCGATATTGACGACGTTGTTTCCGATCAGGATGACGGGCAGGGTGCGGTCAAAGCGGTCGGCCAGCCGGGCGGCGAGGGCCGCGCGCTTATCCCCGTCCTCGGCCATGGTGCGCAGCCTCATCCGGTTGACGGCGGAAAGGGCCATTTCCGAAGCGGAAAAGAAAGCCGAGATCAGAATCAGAACGGCCAGAAAAAACAGCGTCCATCGACTGTCTGTGTCCAAAAAAGTTCAACTCCATTTTCACTGTGTTTTTTTGTTTGATCAATGATTCATTGTACCACAGTTGAGGCACTATCTCAATAATATTTTGTGAAGATTCCGCGTGGAAAGCGGGATTTTGACCGCCGGCCGGGTGCGGCGCCGGGAGAAAAAACAAAAAAGGATGTGGAATTTGAAGGCGTCGATATTTTTTCTGTCACAATTTGCGGGAACCTGTTGCAAAGAGGCGGCCGTCATGGTATGATAAACGACGATCAAATGAAAGGAGGAGAACTGCAATGGAAAGGCTTGCACGCCGATTTGTCGTTGAGGGCGTTCCATTTGCTTCTCCCACGCCGGCTTCCCCGCTTTGAAAGGCGGGAGAGCCTTTTTTTTGCCGCAATGGAGCGTCCGCTCCAACAAAAGAGTTTGAAGAGAAGAGAGGTATTTGTTCATGAGCGATCAGGATCTCGGCCAGACGGGTATTTTTGACGCAACCAGGCTGGGGCTTCCCAAAATGCTGCTGCTTGGGTTCCAGCACACCTTCGCAATGTTCGGCGCAACGGTATTGGTGCCGCTGCTGACCGGACTTCCGGTTTCCACCACCCTGCTGATGGCGGGACTCGGCACCCTGCTGTTCCATCTGCTGACCAAAGGGAAGGTCCCGGTATTTCTCGGCTCATCCTTCGCCTTCCTCGGCGGGTATGCCGCGGTTGCGCCGATGCTTGACGGTCCGCTCGGCCCCGGAACGGTGCCGAACACCGAGATGCTGCCCTATGCCTGCGGCGGCGTATTCTGCGCCGGACTGCTCTACGCCGTGCTTGCTGCGCTGATCCGGGCCTTTGGAGCCAAGCGGGTGATGCGGTTCTTTCCACCGGTCGTCACCGGTCCGATTATTATTTCCATCGGCCTGATCCTTGCTCCGTCGGCGATCAACAACTGCGCCACCAACTGGCCGATTGCCCTGGTTGCACTGGCGGTGGTCGTCATCTGCAACATCTGGGGCAAGGGGATGATCAAGATTATTCCCATTATCATGGGGGTCGTCGTATCGTACCTTGCGGCGCTTGCCATCGGCGCGATCGATTTCACCGCTTTCCACGAGGAGAGCCGCATCTTTGCAATGGCGCCGATTACCCTTGCCAAGTTTGACGTTTCTTCGATTCTGACCGTCATGCCGATCGCCCTTGCGACGATGATGGAGCATATCGGAGATATCTCGGCCATTTCGGCCACCACCGGGGTCAACTATATCGCCTCGCCCGGACTCCACCGCACCCTGCTCGGCGACGGCCTTGCAAGCTGCCTCTCCGCTTTCTTCGGCGGCCCGGCCAATACCACCTACGGCGAGAATACCGGCGTGCTCGCGCTGACCAAGGTGTATGATCCCCGGGTGATCCGCATCGCCGCCCTCGTCGCGGTAATCCTCTCCTTCTTCCCCAAATTCTCGATTCTGATCGAGACGATTCCCTCCGCGATCATCGGGGGCATCTCGCTGATTCTCTACGGCACGATTTCGGCGGTCGGCGTGCGCAACGTGGTGGAAAATCAGGTTGACTTTACCGAATCCCGAAACCTGATCATCGCCGCGATTATCCTTGTCTCGGCCCTCGGCTTCAACACCGTCGGCGGCGTGACCTTCCATGTCGCCGGAACCGCCATCACCCTCTCGGGCCTTGCGATTGCGGCGATCGCGGGCATCGTGCTCAATGCGGTGCTGCCCGGCAATACCTACGATTTCGGCTCCGATCCCGACGGGGATAAGGCTGTCGTTTTTAAGGTGTAAACAGGAATATCGGACTTTGGCCCGCTCTCTGTACGAGAGCGGGCTTTTTGTATGAAAAAACACCTGCTGGGCGAGCGGTTCAAAAGAGGGTTAATGCGATGATGGAGAATAAAAACTCCCCATGCCGGAATATAGATGCGGTCTGCCAACTGCAAAAAGCAAAGGGAGGCCGTTGCGGAAGAAGAAAGGCATCCTGAACCTTGTCGGTTTGGGATGCCTTCAACAGAGAGAGTTTCTTTATTTCATCAGCTCACAGATGGCGTTCGAGAAGCGGATGGGGTCCTCCACCGAAAGGCCCTCGATCAGCAGTGCCTGATCATAGAGCAGCTCGGCGTAGGTGGCAACCTTCTCCTTTTGCTCCGGCCAGAGGGCTTTGAGGGCCTCAAAGACGGGATGGCCGCCGTTGAGCTCAAGCACCCGCTGGGCCTTGACCTTCTGCTCACTGCCGGGCATGGTGTTGAGCACCTTCTCCATTTCGAGCGAGACAGCCCCCTTTGCGGTCAGGCAGACCGGATGGGTCTTGAGGCTCGAGGAAAGGCGCACCTCGGTGACGCGGTCGCCGAGCGCCTCCTTCATGCAGTCGAAAAGCTCCTTGTATTCGCCCTCGAGCTTTTCCTGCTCAGCCTTCTCCTCGTCGCTCTCAAGCCCGAGGTCGCCGGAGGAAACAGAGCGGAAGTCCTTTTCGCTGTAGCTGTGCAGAATCTGGAACAGGAACTCATCCACCGTGTCGGTCAGGCAGAGCAGATCATAGCCCTTGTCCCGCAGAAGCTCGGTCTGCGGCAGCTTGGAAAGCTTTTCAAAGCTCTCGCCCGCGGCATAGTAGCAATATTTCTGTCCCTCCGGCATCGCGTCGGCATACTCCTTGAGGGTGACGAGCTTTCCGTCCGAGGCGCGGCGGAAGAGCAGCAGGTCCTCGAGCTGGCCGCGGTTTGCGCCGTAGCTCTGGTAGATACCGAATTTGATGGTCAGGCCGAAGGTGTTCCAGAATTTCTCGTAGTCCTCGCGGCTCTTCTCGAGCATGTCGGAAAGCTCATGCTTAATCCGCTTTTCGAGCGCGGTGCGGATCAGGGTGAGCTGACGGTCGTGCTGAAGCATCTCGCGCGAGATGTTGAGCGAAAGGTCCTCGCTGTCGACCAGCCCCTTGACAAAGCCGAAGTATTCCGGCAGAAGGTCGGCACAGCGTTCCATAATCATGACGCCGCTTGAATAGAGCTGCAACCCGCGTTCGAAGTCCTTGGAATAGTAGTTGAATTCGGCATGGGAAGGAATATAGAGCAGCGCCTGATATTCAGTGGTTCCCTCCGCTTTCTGGTGAATCACCCGAAGCGGCTCGGCGTAATCGTAAAACTTCTCTTTATAAAAGGACTTGTATTCCTCGTCGGTGACATCCTTTTTATTACGTTTCCAGATCGGAACCATGCTGTTGAGAGTATCGACGGATTTGGTTGTTTCGTACTCGACCTTGGGATTGCCGTTTTCGTCCTTCTCCTCGGTTTCCTTGCGCTGCTGGTGCTCCATCTCCATCCGGATGGGGTATCGAATATAGTCGGAATAGCGCTTGACAATCGAGGAAACCCGCCAGGGGTCCAGAAATTCGTCGAACTTGTCGTGCTCGGTGTTCTCTTTGAGGTGCAGGACGATTTCGGTACCGGCGGTCTCTTTTTCAGCCGGAGAGACGGTATAGCCGTCGCCGCCCTCCGATTCCCAGCGGTTGGCCGAATCGGCCCCGAAGGCGCGGCTGGTGACGCTGATCCGGTCGGCCACCATGAAGGCGGAATAGAAACCGACGCCGAACTGGCCGATAATGTCGATTTCGTCGCTTGGCTCATTGTTTTTGGTAAAATCCAGTGAACCGCTGTGGGCGATGGTGCCGAGATTCTTTTCCAGCTCCTCGGCTGTCATACCGATGCCGTTGTCTGAAACGGTAAGGGTACGCGCATCTTTGTCGATGGCCAGATCAATCGCGAAGTCGGAGCGGCTCATGCCGACGCTCTGATCGGTCAGCGACCGGAAATAGAGCTTGTCGATTGCGTCGCTCGCGTTGGAAATCAGCTCCCGCAGGAAAATTTCCTTGTTGGTGTAGATCGAGTTGACCATCAGATCGAGAATTCGCTTGGATTCTGTCCTGAACTGCTTTTTGGCCATAAAGCAAAAACCTCCTCATCATCCGAAAAGAGAAAATATAATTTTTAGCACTCGATATTGATGAGTGCTAATATATAATAGCGTATCTTGTCCCGAAAATCAAGGATAATTTGTAAATTTGTCCCGAATCCTTCGAAAAAGGCGCCCGCAATCATTGCTTGCGGGCGCCTTTTTTCACAGAAAAACCGGGGGATGGGACGGCGGCTCAAAATTGCCCGCGGAGATGAATCCAAACAATACCGAAGCTGAAGAGGCCGGAGCCTGCCGCATAAGAGAGCGGCATAGGCTCTCTCAACGCCCGGGAGAGGCAAAGCGGGCGGGATCAACTCCAAGGAGAAGGGCCACCGAGGACGGCTGGCGTGTGAATCGATGATGTGCTGTTGCGGTAAAGCAATTTCACGATGTGCGGGAATATCACAAAAGCGGTCTTGAGCAAACGGCAAACCGAAGCTGTGTATCTTTCCCACTGCAAGCAAAAGGCTTCACCCGCATATTAAATGCGACCGGGTGATAATTGAACCCTTGTGTCCCTGAGCTTCAACCGTCAAAAAGTTTTGCCCTCATAGTAAAATGCGACCGGGTAACAGACGGGCCCTTGTGCCTCTGAGCCTTAATCGTCAAAAAGTTTTGCCCTCATAAGAACCACCGGATATTTATTTTGCGCTTCAATTGGACTGCGCATCGCGTTTCGAACGCAGAGAAACCCATGCGCCGAAGACTACCAGCACCGCGCCGGCAATTGAGGTCGAAGGAACCGTCTCCCCAAGGAAGAACCAGCCGAGCACCAGCGAAAAGAGAATGCCGGCGTAGTCAAGAATGCTGATCTGGGCGGCGGGTGCAAGGCGGTAAGCGAAGGTGACGCAGACCTGGCCGAGCGCCGAGAAAAGACCGATCAGCAGAAGCATCAGCAAATCGCGGCCGGAGGGGCGGACGAAGCTGTTGGTCAGCAGAAGCCATGTGCCGCCGAATGCGCAGCTCACCAAGGAAAAATGAGAAATAATGGTAAACGGATCGGCCTTTCCGTTCATATAGGAAAGCAGAATGTAAGCGACCCCGCTGAAAAAGGCGTTGAGCAGCGCGAGGCCGAGAGGGCCGAGGTTGGAATTCATGGTGGGGTTACAGACGAGGAATGCCCCCGCGAAGGCGAGGAAAAGGGCGGCCACCTGCCTGCGGGTCACCCGCTCATGCAGAAACACCGCGGCAAAGAGGGCGACAAAAAAAGGGTTGAGCTTGCTCAGAATGGAAACGTCGGCCTGACGTGCTCCCGCGGAAGCGGAAAACAGGCAGATGACCCCCAGCAGTCCCGAAATGGAGCGACCGAACAAAAAGGGCTGCTGTTTTCTCGAGCCGAAGCAGGAAACGCGGCGCGCCCGGCAGAGCACCAGCCCGATGGCGAGGCAGATGATGTTGCGGAAAAACACCTGCTGCATCAGCGGCATGGTGGTTTTGGAAAGAGCCACCGTAAGCTGCATGGCTGAGAATCCAAAGGAAGCTGAAATCATGGTCAGAACGCCGAGACGAAGATTGTAACCTTGCTGCATGACTGTCGAGCTCCTTGCTTGTCTGCCCGTCGTGCGGGGAAATGTTTCGCAGGACATCATAACATAAATTCCCGCAGAATGCAAAGAAGATCGAAATTTGTTCCAAGCGGCGCTTTTCAGGCGTCGTCAAAGCCCGAGGGCAGAGATGCCGTCGGCAATTTCCTTGAAAACGGGGCAGGCGCGGTCTCCGCCGGAGTCTCCCCCCTCACAGAAGACAACGATGGTATAGCGCGGTTCCTCGGCCGGATAGAATCCCGCGAACCAGGCATGCACCACCTCTTCGCCGTCGAGATACTGCCCGGTCTGGGCCGAAGCGGTTTTGCCGCCCGCGCCGCCGCGCCGCGGCTTCGCGTTTTTGCCGCTGCCCTCCTCGACGACCGAAACCATCATCTGTCTGATCTGCTCCGCGGCCTCGGGCAGGAAAACGGGGCGGGGAGAGTAAATGGCGGTCGGATTGGCGAGCGAGGCGCCGTCCACGGTGGAACCCGCGACAAGCCGGGGAGTGACCGCTCCGCCCCCGTTGGCGATTGCGGAAACGAGACAGGCAATCTGCACCGGGGTGGCGGTCAGAGCGCCCTGCCCAAAGCCGAAATTGGCGGTCGCGGCGGGAGCGAGCAGCTCCCGGGCGGTGGGCAGGGTGCCGGAATAGCTTCGAAATCCCGGCGCGGCTTCGAAGGCCGTTCCAAAGCCGAGCTGCTGGGCCTTGTAGAGAAGCGGCGCGCCGCCGAGCTCCAGAGCAAGGGAAATGAAATAGGGGTTGCAGGAGTGCTCGAGCGCTCCCCGCATGTCCAGCACGCCGTGCCCGTTGAGATTGTGACAGTGAAAGGTTTGATCAAGGACCTCAATCGCGCCCTGACAGTCAAAGCTCCGGCTGGGCGGATAGCCCTGTTCCAGAGCCGCGGCGGCGACCAGCAGCTTAAAGGTCGAGCCGACGCTGTAGGCGCAGAAAGCGCGGTTGAGGAACGGAAGGCCCGGATCGTTCATATCGCCGGCCGGATTGTTGGGGTGGAAGGCGGGGACGCTCGCCGAAGCGAGCAGATCCCCCGTCTGGGGGTCCATGATGACAACCGCCCCCCGTTCGAGCGGAACCGCCGCGCGTTCGGCGAGCTGCTGGAGGTCCCGGTCTAGGGTCAGCACCAGCCCCGCGCCGCTGTTGTAGCCGGTATCGATCCGTTCCGGCGGGGAGCCGGGAATTCCCCGTCCGAGAGCATCGGTGAAATAGCGCATCTGCAGGCTGCCACCCGCGGCGCTGAGAAGCGAATCATAGGCCAGCTCCAAACCGGAGGCGCCCTGTCCGGTGGCCGCGTCGAGCTGACCGATCAGGTGGACGGCGGGCTGTTCGTCGAGATAACGCCTGGCAACGGGGAAGACGTCGATTCCCTTGGCATAGATATCGCCGGAATCAACCTGCCAGAGAAACGGCCGCATCCCGGTCAGCTTTTCAAGCAGCGCCTGCCGTTCCCCGGCGGGGGTGCGGCGCATCAGCGCGTCGGCCGCCTGGTTGCAGGGCAGCACTGCGGCGATCTGTTCCGTCTCGATGCAGGTGAGCGGGCGCATGAGGCGGTCGTAGATCACCCCGCGCGTCTGTGCGACCTGAAGCACCGCCGCCGACTGCTGGTCGGCCGCCGAAAGAAGAGCGGACTGGGTCGCCAGGCCGGCCAGCCGGGTGATCATCAGTGAAAAGCAGAGGATGGCGGCGCAGAAAGAGAACAGGAATCGTTGATACATACCGTTTTCCCTCCCGGATCATAACCACTCTAGTATGGGCCGTCCGTTTCCCTGCAATACATGGATTCGGGCGCAGGTTCCGCGCCTTTTCGACCGGGGTGATCGATTAGACTGGGGAAAGCGGATAAACCGTCGTTCGGGCGGGAAGAATATCCAGATCAAAAGGAAAGGATGTGCGCGAGGGATGTCTACCGTGTTATCTCCGGTAAATGAAACCCTCACGGTGCTGCTGACCGGCGAAATCGACCATCATACGGCGGCGGCGCTGCGCGAGGAGATCGACGCCGCGATTGAAGAGCACCATCCCCGGCTGCTGACCCTTGATTTCGGCGGCGTGTCGTTTATGGATTCCTCCGGGATCGGATTGGTCATGGGGCGGTATAAACAGGTGTCGGCCTACGGCGGGCGGGTGGCGGTCGCCAATACCCCCAAGCCGCTGCGGCGGGTGATGCGTCTGGCGGGACTCGACCGTCTGGCCGAGATGGAAAATGGAGGGACAAGCCAATGAGACAAAAGGAAAAGCCGGTCAACAGCTTCAAATTCGAGCTGGAAAGCCGTTCAATCAACGAGAGCCTGGCGCGAAGCTGCATCGCGGCCCTGATTGCCCAGCTCGATCCGACGGTGGACGAGCTTGCCGATATCCGCACCGCCGTATCCGAGGCGGTCACCAACTGCATTGTGCACGCCTATCCCGATCAGCTCGGGAAGATTTACATATCCGCCGCCCTTTACCGGGGCGGACGGGTAGTCATCCGGGTGAAGGACAAGGGCTGCGGGATTTCCGACGTGCCGCGCGCGATGGAGCCGCTTTTCACCACCGGGAACACCGAGGAACGTTCCGGACTCGGCTTTTCGGTGATGCAGAGCATGATGGACAGGATCGCGGTGAGATCGAAACCGGGCGGCCCGACTGTCGTCACCCTCGAAAAGAGGCTGCGATTGAAAGGTGACGCCGATGGTTCAGTTTGACCAGCCGACCCGCAGCGAAGTCATCGAGCGGAATCTCGGTCTGGTGCATGCCTGTGCCCACCGCTTCAAAGGGAGGGGCATCGAATATGAGGATTTGTTTCAGGCGGGATGCATCGGTCTGATCAAGGCCGCCGACGCATTTGATACCGGGCGCGGGGTGCGTTTTTCCACCTATGCGGTTCCTGTGATTCTGGGGGAGATGCGCCGCCTCTTCCGCGACGGCGGGGCGATCAAGATCAGCCGCACCATCAAGGAACTCTCGCTTAAGGTCTCCCGCGCGCGGGAACGGTTTTGCTACGACCATGGGAGGGAGGCTACCATCTCGGAGCTGGCACAGCTGCTGGAAGTCAGCGAGGAAGCGGTTGTCGAGGCGCTGGGGGTCTGTTCTCCGCCCGTTTCGCTGACCGAGAGCGAAGAGAGCGGGGGCGGGCAGCTGGATCTGCCGGTGGAATCCCCCGAGGAGCTGACCGGCGACCTGATTGCCCTGCGCCAGGCGCTCGACCTGCTGGAGGAGCGGGACCGTACCATTATCCTGATGCGGTATTTTGGGGAAAAGACCCAGAGCCAGACCGCCGAGCGGCTCGGAATGACACAGGTGCAGGTTTCCAGGCGGGAAAAGAAGATTATGCAGCAGCTCCGGCACGAGCTGCTGGGAATCCCATGAAAAGGGGGCGTATCACCGCGGGCCTCCGCCTTTGGCCCTTGCGGGCGGATTTGATCCAAGGCGGCGATCATATGGACGCTGACCTTTGGCTCTTGCGGATAGATTTGACCTTTGCAGACAGGTGCGGGCGTGTCCATATGGGCACGCCCGCACCTGTCTGTTGAGAAGATAAGGAGAAAGAGAGGGAGTAATCGTGGGGGAGGGTCTGCTGCCGGGATGATCGTTCCCGACGAAGGCAGAATAAAGCCGCAACTTCATCTTTTTTCAAAAAAATACAGAGGGGTCAAAAAAATTGGGAAAAGAATCAAATCCGGCCTCCGGTTTCTGTGCATTGCGTCGAAAATTGCTTCAGGAGCCGTTAGAGTTCCTCAAGCAGCAGAAGCATTCCGTCGATAAATTTTTTGACGTTTCCCTTGCCGCCCTTCTGCCGTTTCCCGCGGATCAGGTCCATCTCCGCGCGAAGCTCCTCATAGGGAAAAAGCACCGGTCCGCAGCGGACGAAGGTGTCATCGGTGAAATCCTCAAGGCCCATGCTGGCAAGATTGGCCATCCCTTTGGCAATCGCCCGGCGCACCCGCTGTTCCATCGTTTTGGGGTCGGGGCTCAGCGCTTCGCAGAGCTGACCGACGCTGACCTGCGTGACGGGCATCTTCTGTTCGAGCAGATAGAGGCAGATCTTCAGGATATCCTCGGCGCCCTTTTCAGAAGAAATGCCGAGCTGTCCGAGGATGAGCTGCAGCTTTCTTTTGCGGGAGGAATCATCCGGCCGCACCTGCTGCGGAGCCGCGGTAAGCATCTGGCGGATGTGGGAAAGCTTGCGCTCGCTTTCAATCTGGCGTGAGACGGCCTCGACGACCGACCGCACTTCAATGAGGTTGATCGGCTTGGAGATAAAAAAATCAACCCCCGCGTCATAGGCCCGGCCGACAAGCTCCTTGGCGGAAACCTGTGAGATCATGATGCAGCGCGCCGGACAGCCGAGCGCCTTCAGCTCCCGGACCAGACTCACTCCGTCCAGCTCGGGCATCAGAAAATCGGCCAGAACGATGTCGGGATCAAGCCCCGCGATATACAGCGGATCGGCCGCCGTTTCTCCGGAGTTTCCACAGACCTCCCCGAGGCCGCAGCTTTCGATAATTTCTTCCAGAATGCTGATGACCGAGGGATCATCCTCGGCGATGTAAATTCTCATTCGTTCGCCTCCTCCAGTCTCGCGGCGGGGATCAGAACGGTGAAGCGGGTGCAAAGCCCCGGTCGGGTTTCTACGCCGATTGTCCCGCCAAGCTGCTCCTCGACCGTCATTTTGACCCCCGGCAGGCCCACGCCGCGGGCAATGCTGCCGGTTTTCTCATCGAACTTGGTGGAAAAGCCCATGGTAAAAATATAGTCCAGATGCCGCGCGGAAATCCCCGGTCCGTCATCCTCAACGGTGAAACGGTAGGAGGAGCCGTCCTTTTCCTCACGAATCAGAATCGTTCCCTGCCCGCCGCCGGATTCGACCGCTTCCACCGCGTTGACCACAAGATTTTTGAGCACCGACATGAGGGCATAGTGGTCCCGGGTGCAGAAGTCATGACCGCAGCCGAAATCCAAAGTGATGCGCAGTCCTTTCTGTTCGATCTGGTGCTGACAGTAGCTTTTGAGCATCCGCAGAAGGTCCTGAAACCGCATCGTTCCCTGCTGCTCTGCCGCGGCAAGCTCTTCCTTCATCCCCTGCATGATCCGGATATAGTCCTTTTTGACCTCGTGGACATCCCGCGCAATGGCGAGGGCGAGGGTCCGGTTGTCGGATTCGTGCTCCAGCCTTTCATAGAGGCGGTAGGCGTTGCTCATAATCCCTTCAATTTCCTCAGTGTTCTTCTGCATGAAGTAAAGCTCGTTCTTGAGAGCGGTGGTCATCAAAAAGAGCCGCTGATAGCGCCGCTCGTGCTCCTCGCGGGTCAGCAGCAGCTGGTGGCGCCGGATCAGACCCAGCAGCAGCGACGCGGTGAAGGCGCGGATCAGCGCGACCAGCATCAGGGCGGAATAGATTTCCCTGTCGGCGGGAAAATCACGGATGCGCAGGATACTCTCCAGAAGGTTGGACAAAAAATCGCAGAAGAAGGCGGAAATTCCCGCCCAAACGGTTGTTGGAAAATATCCTCTGCCCCGGGCCATCAGGCCGAAGAGAAGTCCGTAGAACAGATAGAAAAAAGCGCCCGGAAGGTTTTGGGAAACGGCTTCGACGGGGGAAACGCCTCCCGCGAGATCCATCAGAAAGCGTGCGGCAAAAACCATCGACGCGGTAAGCGTCCCTGTGCGGCAGGCGTCGCGGACCTCGCCAAAGGCGGAAAGCAGCACCGGGAACAGCACTGCGGCCGCTGAAAAACGGAAATCCGCAATGGAAAAGCCGAGATAAAATTCGGACGAGATCACAACGGCCGCTCCGATCAGCAGCGGATGACGGAGGCCCCTCATCTGTTCCCCTCCCCAACTTGTTTGACCGCGAAAATCAAACGGTCCTTGTATTTATTGTAAAGGATGCGGGGAGAAGAGCAAGGGGAAAATGACGATTTTTTACAGTTTCTGTATGATTGCCGGAAAGCGCGGCGGTCAAAGCCTTCGGTGAAATCAGAGACTTGAAGGGACTTTGATGGATTCCGATACCGGCAGGCGTCTCGAAGCGTACCGAAAGGGGCGGACGCGGGCCGCGCTTTTCTCCATTTCCTCTCTCGGGCGGTCCGGTGAGCAGTCTGCCCGAATGAGGGGATGCTTTCGCTCTGCAACCCGAATAACAAGCTTTTCCCTCGCGGCCTTTTGTAATTTGGGGGCAGGATGCTTGCCGGTCCGCCCCGTTCACAGCGTGAAACCAAAGCTCTTCCCTCACCGGCGGAGAGGATGGTTTCGTTCGCTGAAGCGATGACCAAAAAACAGGCGCGGCAAAATAACCGCGCCTGTTTTTGTCATGATAAGGGAATCAGCCCTGAAGGACGTTCAGCAGCGCTTTTTTATCCTTGCCCTGAATGCCCAGGCGTTCCATACTGCGGCCGGATGCTGTGAAATCAACGCCCAGCAGGCCGCCTGTGAGAATAATGACCGAATCGATGACCGGAGTGGGGACCCCCGCCGCTCTGCCGAGAGCCGCCATCGGCACCAGTCCCATCGGGACATCCTCGGTCAGCAGGCGGGAATCGAGCTTGGCGGGCGCCAGAATCGGCTCGTGCGCCTTCACCATATGCGCCGCCTGCCACAGTTCGTCGGCCTCGGCGTGATAATAGCGGCGGTAGGATTCCCGCATGCTCATCAGATGAACGCCGTAAGAGGCGCCGACTGCAAGGCGCTCGGCGTCGAGGCGCTCCATCAGCCGTCCGACCGAGGGAGTGATGCCGTCAAAATAATGGCGGAAACTCTCGCCGCTCTCGATGCGTCCGGCGTTGAGCAGCACGGGAATCGGATGGACGACGGTGTTGAAGTTGTTCAGACTGGTTTCAAGCACATTCTGAGCCGGAACAAGCTGAGGATAAACGTCGCGCAGCTCATCGATGATCCGGCCGGTGTCGGACGCGGGCAGCGCGGCGAGCGAAAGCTCATCCTTGACGCCGGTGATCGTGGCCACTCCGTCGTGACTGCGGGCCGCGTAGAAAAGGCTGTTGGTTTCAGCCAGCTTAATCTTTGCGGTGCAGCCGAGCCGGTCGAACACCGCCCGGAACTCCAGTGCTCCGCCGGTTGCGCCCGGGCAGACGATCACCGTCTGCCCGTCGGTCAGGCAGGACGCGAGCTGCTCGGCGGCAAAGGCGTGGGCGAAGGCGGGCAGGACGACGAAGATGATCTCTGCCTCCCGCACCGCTTCGGAAACCTCGGTGGTCACGAGGTCGAGCTTCGCAAAGCCGGTCTTGTCAACCCCTTCGAGCCGGATTCCGCCCTGCGCCAGAATCGGCGCGAGAAACTCGGGGAAACGGTCGTACAGAGTGACGTGCTTGCCGCAGAGCTTGAGATAAGCCGAGATGACCTGGCCGCCGTTGCCTGCGCCCAGCACGGCAAAATTCTGCTTCATATTCCGCGCCTCTCAGTTGTCGAAGGAGAAGCTTTCTCCCAGACCCAGCGAGAAAGCCTTGCGGTAGGCAATTCCGGCGACCGCGACATCGAGGCAGCCCATTCCGATCGGCACAACCAGCAGCTTCTCTTCCTTGACATTGCCGACCTTCTTCAGACCGGCCGCGAGCTCGCTGACGGTGCAGTAGACGCTGTCCGCCGTAATCTGGCCGCGCTCGGCAAGGGACTTGAGGTTGCCGCGGTGCAGGCACTGGGCCACATGGTCACAGATGAGCTTCGAAGCGCCAAGGATGGCTTCATCGTCGCACTCCTGATAGGAACCCATCGCAAAGTAAACGGTGCCCTTTTCCAGCCATTCTCCCTTGAGGAAGGCCTGGGTGGCGGGGGTTACGGTGATCACCGCATCGGCCTTGGCGGCCTCCTTGGGGGTCTTGGCGATGATGATCTCACCCTGAACCAGCGGGGCCATCTCAGCCTTGAAGCGCTCGGCGGCCGCGGGAACAGGGTCATAGACGTAGAGCTTTTTGACGTTGAAAATGCTGGTCAGCGCCATCGTCTGGGTGCGCCCCTGAACGCCCGCGCCGTACAGGCCGACCGTAATATCCTTCTGTTCCTTGAGCAGGTAGCGCAGGATGACGGCAGTCTGAGCGCCGGTTCTCATATTGGTGATCCAGGCGCCGTCCATCACCGCAAGGAAATCGCCGTAGTTCGGCTCAACCAGCATGATAAGGGCGTTGATGAAGGGACGTCCGATTTCGCGGCGTCCCAGACCAAAACCGCCGGCCCATTTCTGTCCGGCCATGTTCTGCCATGCGATGTAGGCGGGCATCGCGTTGAGCGAGGCCTTATAGGGCAGGTTGGTCGGCTCGCTGTCTCCGAGATTGAGGTTCAGCTTGGTGGGATTGATCGTCTTCCCCTCGCCGAGATCGACGAAGGTGCGGTCGACGATTTCGATCACGTCGCGCATGGTGATCAGCTTTTTGATCTGCGATTCGCTGAGAAGCATGGTGTTCATAAGTATTTCCTCCTTGATATGCGGTTCTTTGATTCTCTTTCTGCCTGACGACAGATTATTTCGATTTCTTGGAAACGGCTCCGACGACGACCAGGCAGACGAGCGAGGCAAGGATGCCGTAGATCGCATAGGGAAGCCCGCCGGGCATGGTGATGCCCATCTTGGGCGCGAACTGAGCGAATGCGCATCCGGCGACGCCGCCGACCATGCCGGCAATGCCGCTGGCGGGTGTGAGGATGTTCTTGTTGCGGAATGCATAGCCGCAGTAAATCGGCACCAGCAGTCCGGAAGCGGAGTAGGCATAGGAAGCGACGATCAGATTGAGCACCTGCGGGAACGCAATGGCCATCGCAACCGCAAGGACCGCGACGGCGACGGTGCAGATTCGGGAGACGCTCAGCAGCTTGCGGTCATCGGCGCCGGGATTGATGAACTGCTTGTAAATGTCCTGCGTCAGGTTGACCGAGACCGATTGCAGGGCGCTGTCTGTGGTGGAGATGATGGTGGTGGCGATAAAGCCGCTGAACAGCGCGACCGCCCAGGTCGGAATCTGGGTCAGGAACCAGCCGGTGGCCATCTCGGGGGCCAGCTCCGGATTGACGGCGCGGCAGGCGTTGCCGATGACAACAACCCAAAGCTCAATGGAGGCGATCAGGATGCCGCCGACAATCAGGGTGCGGCGGGCGTTTTTGGCCGAGTTGGCGGCACAGACCCGCTGAAAGGTCATCTGGTTGGTCATCATGCCCGGGGTCGCGGCGATGAACCAGAGCGCTGTGGTGGGGATTCCGGCGGCAAGCAGGCCGCTGGGGAAGGAGAGAACCGACGGGTCGGGGTGATTGGCGAGGATGTTCCCCCAGCCGCCGCCCATGTCCAGTGCGAGGAAGCCGGTCAGCGCGCAGAGGCAGAGCATGATGACGCCGAACACAAAGTCGGTCCATGCGACGGCGTTAAAACCGGAGGGAATGGTGAAGATGACGCAGATGATCGTTACAGCGACGATGAGAATGTTCATATCGATGCCGGTAATCGACTGGTAGAGCTTGGCAAAGGCGGTTGCCTGCGAAGCGATCCAGCCGAAGGGGACGACCATCGCCATCACAGCGCCGACCAGCATCAGAAAACGGTTCTTTCCGTAGACTTTTTCCAGAATATCCGGGATGGTGGTGAACTCGTTTTCACGCAGCCACGCTGCGATGATGGCCATGATAAAGCAGCCCGCCGCGCCGCAGATGCCGTAGGCGAGGGGCGCGAGGCCGAAGCTGTAGCCGATGCTGACATGTCCGACCAGAACACCGCCGCCGACCAGCGTGGCAAACTGGGTAAAGACGATGACATAGGAGGGAAGCCTTCTTCCTCCGATCGCCCAATCCTCGGCGGTAACGGTTTTCCTCTGAAAATAGAGGGCGATTCCGAATCCGATGCACATGACAATCGCGGTGCTGACAAGCACCAAAATTGTGCCGCTTGTTGATACCGACATGCTGTTTCCTCCTGTTAGTGGCAAAATCAATTCTCTTTCGACATGGGAAAGAGTTACGTTTTATTATAAAACACTTCACAGAAAAGTCAAGATATCAACCCGCTAAAGGGCTAAAGTGATATGGAAAAATTGCAGCATTTCTCATAGACTTTTTTGGGCAAAACGGCGAGTGACGCATTTTTATGGGGTGCATTTGCATAAAATGGAGCAGGAAAGCGGGACGATGCGGCAAAGGGGGAGAAAAGCGGTGACCGGACGAAGAATCAGGGTGGATTCCCGAAAAAGAAGGCCGCCCGTGGGACATGGAGAGGGCTTCCTTCTGGCGACTCTGCTGCAGAGCGTTCTCTGCGCGGTGATGCTGGCTTTGGCGTTCGCGGCGAGCCAGTACTGGGGGCTGACCGGAATCAAAAGCTGCTTTGCGGCGGCGCTCTCGCAGGAAACCGAGGCGGCGGAGGTGTTTGCCGCGGTGCAGCGGGCGCGGGATTCCCGGCCGGCCGGCCGGCTGCGGGACTGGATCTCCGAGACGATCGACGCCGCGCTGGGCCTCGGCGGACATTCGGTGCGGGACGGGAAGGGCGGTCAGCTCCCCGCGGACGGCGATGAGCCGCCGTCCGGGATGATGGCCGCCCTTCCCGTCCTTTCAGCCGCGGCGCGGCAGCCGGTCCGAGGGGAACTGACCAGTCCCTTTGGGTACCGGGAACACCCGATCACCGGGCAGAGGGACTTTCACACCGGAACCGATTTTGCCGCGCCGGAAGGGACGCCCATCGGCGCGGCTTATCCCGGAGAGGTGGTCGAGGTGGGAGAGTCAGAGGTCTATGGAAACTATGTCACCTTGTTTCATGGAGGCTTTGCCACCCGCTACTGTCACTGTGCGGCGATTACCGTCAGAGAGGGGATGAAGCTGCGGCAGGGCGAGACGGTGGCGCTGGTGGGAAGCACGGGGATGTCCACCGGCCCGCATCTGCACTTTGAACTGGTGATTCAGGGGAAGAACGCTGATCCGCTCTGCGGGGCGCAGGGGTGGGTCTGGTGAATGCGGCGCAAAGCAGGGTGACGGTCAGCTTCTGGTTCTTCGCGCTGGCGGCGGCATGCGCGCTCACGGGTCAGGATGTCTGCGGCCTGCTGCTTGCGGCTGCAATTCATGAGACGGGACACCTCGCGGCCATGGCTTGCTGCGGCGGCAGGGTCGAGCGGTTTGAACTGGGGGCTTTCGGCGCAAAAATACTCCCGCGCTATCCGAAGGTTCCTTCGGCGGCGCGGGAGCTGGCGGTTCTCTCCGCGGGCCCCGCAGCCGGAATTGCGGCGGGTGCGGCGGCCGCGCTGCTGGGGTTTTGGCGCTTTGCGGAGATAAACTGGTTCCTTTCCGGCTTTAACCTTTTGCCTCTTCCGGGGCTTGACGGGGGAAGCATTCTGTCGCTTGTCCTCTGCGCTCTGTTCGGAGAACGGGGAGAACGGGCGGCAGGCACCGCGGGCCTGCTCGTTTCGGGGCTGCTTGCCGCCGCGCTGCTTCTGCTCTGTTTCACGCGCGCTGCCATTTGAAGAGCACGACTCCCGCGATCATCATGGCAATTCCGAGGTATTTAGTCCAGTCGAAGGAGACGCGTTCGGCCCCAAGCAGCCCAAAGGCGTCGATCAGTGCCGCGACAAGAAGCTGAGAGATCAGGATGATCGAGATGGAGACGGTGGGACTCAGGCCCTGAATGCCGAGCATGACGGTAATGGTGATGACCAGACCGAGCACGCCGCCGAAAAGATAAATGCGGTTGACCTCGCCGAGAGAGGCGAGACTCCCCTGCCCAAGGATGAGCGCCGCGACGATTGAGAGGAGAAACGCGGTGCCCTGCACGAAGAGGTTGGATTCATACAGCCCGATCTTTTCGCTCAGGCGGGTGTTCATAACCCCCTGAATGCTCATTGCCATTCCGGCGATGACGCTGAATAGGATGCCTATCATCGATGTTTGCCCCGTTTCGCCGCTGTGCCCGCGGGGGCGCAGCTTTTTGCCGTTAGTATGGCCTGAGGGAAGGAAAAGATGCGTGGGCTTGTATTCTGCGCGAAAAAACGGCCCGCTTGTGCAGGACCGTTTTTTCCTGAAGGATTATTTCTTTTGAAACAGAACCGATTTCAAGGCGCCTTTCGGATCGCTGACGAGAAGGATGGCGAGCCAGATAAGCATACCAAGCGCGACTACAGACATGCCAAGGAAGAAATCATTCAGCATGTCCACGGGGGCTGGCGTAAAATATTCCGCACCAAGCTCTGCATATTCAAAACAAGCGTCGATAAACCACATCAGGGAAGAACCCCAGAACAGCCAGCAGAGCACACCGACCTTCATTTCATTTTTTGGCGCATTTTTGTACCAAATCGCGGTACAGGTCAAAGCGGCAAATACAGACACCAGCAACGTCATGCGAAATGCACCTCCTTACTTTGCGGATAACTGCGGATACAGCGCTTTTTTCTGGATTTTGTGGGCCGCAAAGAGCATTACGGCCCACGCTCCGGTCAAAAAGAGTGCCATGGAACCGCCGACCGACGCCATTTCGTCCAGCATTACTGCCGCTTCGGCAGGGTCGGACGCGGCCGTCAGAAATGGAAAGAAGGGGACGACCTCGCCATGCCAAACATGTTCGAAACAAAGAAGCGCGGAACCGCCCCAAAGCAGTTTGGAAAGCCAGTTCAGCTTTTTGGAAAAGGGTATCGCTTCCACATCCTCAAAACCGCTGCCGACGGCAACTTTGTGCACAGGAAGACCTCTTTCTTTTGATTTCATGGCTTTTGCGGCGATCGTTGTGACTGCCGCTTCGGCTGCGGGGACAAGAAAACATGCCATAAGATTTTTCCTCCGTTTCAATAAAATGGTGTGGGCCGCTGCGCTGTCGACGACCACTCCGAATGCAAAAACAAAAAAGGTATACAGCTTTTTTCAAAAAGCTGTATACCTTCCATGATATACATATCGTTTCATTCTGCATGGGATTTATGCCGTTTACAGTACTTTGGTACCGACCAGCCGGTTTCATACCGGCCATTGTCTGTTATTATACTTATATAGAATGCTTTTGTCAAGAAATCAGAATCGCTTTTGTTTTACTTTTTCCTTTCAGATAAAATTTTACAGTTCCTTTTGAATTTTGTTCACACAGGAATAAGAAATAGGGGGTATGATGAAACCCGAAATTGGACAAAGTGAGGAAAACCGTCGATGCAGGATCAAAAAGAGGACGCGCGTCTGCTGCGCCGGGAGCTGACGCGGATCTGTGAAGGCTCCCGCTACCGCTGCTGCTCCGGATTTGTGCAGCACGGCCGTACCAGCGTCTACCGGCACAGCGTTCGTGTGGCGTGGACCAGCCTGAGGCTGGCGCGCTTTCTCGGATGGCGGATTGATGCGGCGGCGCTGGTCCGGGCGGCGCTGCTGCACGATTATTTCCTCTACGATTGGCACATTCCGGGGCGGGGGCACCGCTGGCACGGCTTTACCCATCCGCGCAGGGCGCTGGAAAACGCCCTCGGGGAATTTGAGCTGGGAAAGCAGGAGCGCAACGCGATTCTGCGGCACATGTTTCCGCTCACGCCGGTACCTCCCTGCTGCCGGATCGGCTGGCTGGTCTGTCTGGCGGATAAATGGTGCTCGCTGCGTGAGATTTTTTGTCCGGCGGCTTCGTTCGCCCCGATTCGACGGCGCTTTCCTTGACAAATCCCGGCAAAAACAGATACAATATTAGGGTTATCAGCGTTTGAAACGGACGGCGGGAGACGCCGTCCGTTTGCAGGTGAGGAGGATGCCCGATGGCAAGGCCGAATTCCGGCTACAACAACGAAAGCATTACAGCCCTGAAGGGCGCCGACCGGGTGCGCAAGCGTCCGGCGGTCATCTTTGGCTCGGATGGGCTGGACGGATGCCAGCATTCAATTTTTGAAATTTTTTCCAACTCGATTGACGAGGCGCGGGAGGGGCACGGCGACCGGATCGTTCTGACCCGATACGCCGACCGGTCGGTGGAATGCGAGGATTTCGGCCGGGGGATTCCGGTGGACTACAACACCCGCGAGGAGCGTTACAACTGGGAGCTGGTATTCTGTGAGCTGTATGCGGGAGGCAAATACAAGGAGGGCGGCTCGGACAGCTACGAGTTTTCGCTGGGCTTAAACGGCCTGGGCCTCTGCTCGACCCAATATGCCTCGGAATATATGGATGTCGAAATTTTCCGGGACGGCTATTGCTACACGCTGCATTTTGAGCATGGGGAAAATGTGGGCGGCCTGAAAAAAGAGCCTTCCAAGCGCAGGCAGACCGGCACCCGCATCCGCTGGCGCCCCGACCTCGACGTTTTCACCGACATCGACGTGCCGCTGGAATACTACCGCGAGACGATCCGGCGGCAGGCGGTGGTCAATCCCGGCATCCATTTTATCCTGAGAAACCAGATCGGGCAGTCCTTTGAGGAGGAGGAGTTTCTCTATCAGAACGGCATCTCCGACTACCTCGCCGAGCTGGTGGGCGGAGAATTCATCACTCCGATTCAAAGCTGGACCGCCGAGCGCAGAGGCCGCGACCGGGAGGACCGGCCCGAATATAAAGTGAAGCTCAACATTGCCCTCTGCTTTTCCAACCAGGTGGCACTGACTGAGTATTACCACAACTCGAGCTGGCTCGAGCACGGCGGAAGCCCGGAAAAGGCGGTCAAGATTGCCTTCGTCGCGCAGATCGACGGCTGGCTGAAGGCAAACGGCAAGTACCTCAAGGATGAGAGCAAGATCACCTATGCCGACGTCGAACCCTGCCTTGCGCTGATCTCGTCGAGCTTTTCGACCCAGACCTCCTATGAGAACCAGACTAAAAAGGCCATTAACAACCGCTTCATCTATGAGGCGATGAACGAGTTTCTGCGGCACAGCCTCGAGGTCTACTTTACCGAGAATCCCGACGACGCGCAGAAGATCGCCGAACAGGTGCTGATCAACAAGCGCAGCCGCGAGTCGGCGGAAAAGACCCGCCTCAACATCAAAAAGAAGCTGGCCGGAACCATTGACCTCTCCAACCGTGTGCAGAAGTTTGTCGACTGCCGCACCAAGGATGTCTCCCGGCGGGAAATCTATATCGTCGAGGGCGATTCGGCGCTGGGTTCCTGCAAGCTGGGCCGCGATTCGGAATACCAGGCGATCATGCCGGTGCGCGGCAAGATTCTCAACTGCCTCAAGGCCGACTACGACCGTATCTTCAAAAGCGAGATCATCACCGACGTCATCAAGGTGCTCGGCTGCGGCGTCGAGGTCAAATCCAAGGCGAACAAGGAGCTTTCCTTCTTTGACCTGGACAACCTGCGCTGGAACAAGGTGGTGATCTGCACCGACGCCGACGTTGACGGCTTTCAGATCCGCACCCTGATCCTCACGATGCTCTACCGGTTGACTCCGCAGCTCATCGAAAAGGGATATGTCTATATCGCGGAATCTCCGCTGTATGAAATCACCTCAAGGGATAAGACCTGGTTTGTCTATTCCGACGCCGAAAAGAACAAGGTGGTCGAGCAGCTTTCGGGGCAGAAGATTCAGATTCAGCGGTCAAAGGGCCTGGGCGAGAATGATCCGGACATGATGTGGCTGACCACCATGAATCCGGAGACCCGGCGGCTGATCAAGATCAGCCCCGAGGAAGCGGCCGCCACCTCGCGGATTTTTGACCTGCTGCTGGGGGACAACCTTGCCGGGCGCAAGGACTATATCGCGGAAAACGGCGGGCTCTATCTCGATGAGCTCGACCTGGCGTAGGAAGGAGGGCCTGACTCATGGCGAAAAAAAAGGAAGAGAAGCAGAAGCGGCCCGCCATCGGGAACGCCTCGATTGAGAACGCGGGCGTCGTGCAGCCCCAGCCGATCACCGAAACGCTGATCAGCAACTACATGCCCTATGCGATGAGCGTCATTGTTTCCCGCGCCATTCCCGAGATCGACGGCTTTAAGCCCTCCCACCGCAAGATTCTCTTTACCATGTATAAGATGGGCCTGCTGACCGGCGGAAGGGTCAAGTCGGCCAACGCGGTCGGAGAGGTGATGAAGCTGCATCCCCACGGCGATCAGGCGATCTATGAGACGATGGTGCGCATGGGAAAGGGCAACGAGGCGCTGCTGCATCCCTATGTTGATTCCAAGGGAAACTTCGGCAAGGCATACTCCCGGGATATGGCCTTCGCCGCCCCCCGTTACACAGAGGTCAAGCTGACCCCGATCTGCCAGGAGCTTTTTGCCGACCTTGACCGCGACGCCGTCGATATGGCGGACAGCTATGACGGCCGGATGAAGGAGCCGACCCTTCTGCCGGTTTCCTTCCCTTCCATCCTCGTTAACTCGAACGTCGGCATCGCCGTCGGCATGGCCAGCTCGATTTGTCCGTTTAATCTGGCCGAGGTCTGCGAAACGGCGGCCGCGCTGATCCGCGACCCCGCCCACCCGGTGGAATCGACCCTCAAGGGACCGGATTTTCCGATCGGGGGACAGATCCTTTATGACCCGGTTGAGCTGCGCAAGGTCTATGAAACGGGACGCGGAGCGATCCGGGTGCGCAGCCGCTACCGCTATGACAAGGACGCTAACTGCGTTGAGATCACCGAGATTCCGCCGACCACCACCGTCGAGGCGATCATTGACAAGGTCGTCGAGCTGGTCAAGGGCGGACGCGTGCGGGAAATTGCCGACGTGCGCGACGAGACCGACCTGAGCGGCCTGAAGCTGACCATCGACTGCAAGCGCGGCACCGATCCCGACGCGCTGATGAAGAAGCTCTTCAGGCTCACTCCGCTGGAGGACAGCTTCTCCTGCAACTTCAACGTTCTGGTCGGACTGACGCCCAGGGTGATGGGGGTCCGGGAGATTCTCGAGGAATGGACCGCCTTCCGGCTCGAGTGTGTGCGGCGGCGGATTCATTTCGAGCTCAGGCGAAAGCAGGACAAGCTGCATCTGCTCAAGGGCCTCGAAAAGATCCTGCTTGACATCGATCAGGCGATCCGCATCGTCCGCGAGACGGAGGAGGAACGGGAGGTCGTCCCCAACCTCATGATCGGCTTCGGCATCGACGAGGCGCAGGCTGAGTTTGTCGCCGAGATCCGGCTGCGCCAGCTCAACCGGGAATATATCCTCAAGCGCACCGATGAGATTGCCGATCTTGAAAAGAGCATCGCCGAGATGCAGGAGACGCTCAAATCCCGCAGCAGGCTGCTGGGGGTGATAGTCTCCGAGCTGAAGTCGGTTGCGAAAAAATACGGCCAGCCGCGCAGAAGCGAGATCGTTTACGCCGCCGGGGAAGAGGAGGAGGAATCGCTGGAGGAAATCCCCGACTACCCGGTCAACCTCTTCTTCACCCGCGAGGGATACTTCAAGAAGATCACCCCCCAGTCCTGGAGAATGTCCAGCGAACACAAGCTCAAGGAAGGGGACGCGGTGATCGAAACCTTTGAGACGACCAACCGCGCCCATCTGCTCTTCTTCAGCGACAGGGGACAGGTCTACAAGGCGCAGGCGAGCGATTTTGAGGATACCAAGGCGAGCGTGCTAGGCGACTATATCCCGGCGAAGCTCGGCTTCGACGAGGGAGAGAGCGCGGTTTATCTCGCGGTGACCGCCGATTACGGCGGATACGTTGTCTTCGGCTTTGAAAACGGCAAGGTTGCAAAGGTGGACCTCGCCTCCTATCAAACCAAGACCCGCCGCCGAAAACTGACGGGGGCCTACAGCACCAAATCTCCGCTTGCGGGTATCTGGGCCGCGCCCGGGGACGGCATTCTCCTGCTTACCGCTTCCAACGGACGGATGCTGCTGCTCGACACCGCCCGCGTTTCGGCAAAAACGGTGCGCGACACCATCGGGGTGCAGGTGATGAACGTCAAGGGCAAGCACACGCTGGTCTCGCTGGTTCCTTATCAGGAGGGCAGGCTGCAAAATCCGCACCGCTACACCCCGCGCACGATTCCTTCGGCGGGCTATCAGCCGCAGCAGGAGGATATTATGGAGCAGACCACACTCGACTGAAGGGAGCATGTCCTATGACCCAACGGGAACTGGTTCTTTCCCGACTCGATGAGCTGGGAATTTCCTGCGAGCTGACCGAGCACCCGGCGGTATTCACCATTGAGGAGATACAAAAGCTGGGGATCGGTCAAAAGGGAGAAATCTGCAAAAATCTCTTTCTGCGCGACGCCAAGGGAAAACGTCATTTTCTGGTGACCCTTCCCGGCGGCCGTCAGGCCGATCTCGCCGCCCTGCAGCAGCAGCTCGGCTGTTCCCGCCTGAGCTTTGCGTCGGCGGGAAGGCTCGAACAGTATCTGGGGCTGCATCAGGGGGAGGTGACCCCGCTCGGCGTTCTCAACGACCGCGGGGCGGCTGTCGAAGTTGTTTTGGCACGTTCGCTGGAACAATACCCGCTGCTGGGCGTGCACCCCAACGACAACACCGCGACGGTCTGGATGACCTTTGCGGAGATCCGCCGGGTGGTAGAGGCCAACGGCAACCGGATCACGCTGGTGGATCTTTAGAAACGGACGGGCCGCCCCTTTTGGGGCGGCCCACTTGGACAGGAGGATTTTGCGATGGTTTCAATCGAAGAGATGGAGCGGATGCTTTCCGCGCTGCTCGACGAGCTGCCCGCGCCGCTGTTCGAAGGACTCAACGGAGGGGTCAGCCTGCTGGAGGAGGAGCGCCCGGACCCCGAGATTTCGGAGGTCTACGTGCTCGGGGAATATGTTCAGGATCTTCTCGGCAACAGTATTGTGCTCTATTACGGCTCCTTTGCACAGGTGTTCGGAGACGTCGCCCGTTCCGCGATGGAGAAGGAGCTTCGCAAGACGCTGCGCCACGAGTTCAGACACCATATTGAGGCGATGGCGGGCGCCTGCGACCTTGACGTTGAGGACGCGCGGCGGATGGAAGAATACCGGCGTGAGGATGCGGCGTGCCGAGGAGGAAAGCCGAAGGCAAAAAAATGAAGCCGTCGCAGTCCGGTCGATGACCGTGCCGTAACAGCCTCATCTTCGGCACGGTCCCGCAGCGCCGGGGCAAACGCTTTCCCACGCTTTGAGATGGCCGTTTGTTAGTATGGCGGATTCCCGCCCGGTTATGCGCTCCCTTTTCCCTCGTTTGTGTATTTCGGGGCTTTTCCGAAATAGAAGGAGCAGCCCCATTCCTCTGATTCTACAGGCTGAAGCCGTCAATCGATTGTCCTTTGCGGGGCTGACACCCCCTCGTTTGCGCCCGGATGTTTTCCGCAATGAGAACATTTGTTGGAAAATATGGAATGCGGCAAGAGAATGCCGCGATTCCTCCGAGCGGCAATCAAAATTCGTAAAAACAGCTCAATAACACAGTTGACCCGTTCCTTATCGCCGGACGGGAGATAGCCCCGGCGCTGTTCCCGGCGGCGGACGATTCCGTTAATGTCGGCCATGCAGTAATATTTGCCGAGGAAAAAGCTGTGCCTACCGTTTCTGATTCTTTTTTTGACCGCTTCGGAAGTGCTCTTTCCCATGCTTATACAAGCTCCTTTTCGCTTTACTTTGTGTGGTTGTTATGCTATACTCTAAGCACACATGCGGGGCGGGGCTAACCGCCCCGGCTATGTGTGTTGACCGGGCGGCCACAGGCGGCGGCAAACTCACCGCCCGCGGCGCTGGTCTTTTGGGTTTACATCGGCGGTTGCTTTGCGAGGCATTGCCGCCGATGTATTTTTAACCCTTCGATGGTTCGCCAGTACCGGAAATGTACTTGATGCACTCTGGCAGCTGTTCGGCTGTAAAGCCTTGCGACCTCAGCCAATCGGCGAGGCGGTCAACCTCCCGCGTTGTCCTTTTGACAGCGCCGATCGTGAAAAGAGTGTTCCTCAATTTTTGCGCTTTTTAACCGGCATCTCCGCGCCTCCGCGAAACTGAATTT
>Ga0129314_1000408_pt1 | contig 46135 bp, 36 predicted proteins | sample O1111metagenome_FD_94431 | JGI IMG/M metagenome (GOLD analysis project Ga0129314, IMG submission 94431) | Orangutan individual fecal microbial communities from fecal samples from Wisconsin, USA - O1111 metagenome | ecosystem: Host-associated > Mammals > Digestive system > Large intestine > Fecal... | reverse complement strand
GATTCCCGAAATCATTTCCATCTCCTGCGGGAGGATGATGGTCCCGTATTCGGTCGCGCTCGCCTCACGAAACACCGCCGCCTGAGCCTCGAGGGTGGAAGCGGCATCCTGGGCGTCGCCGGTATGTAGATAGCTCAGCAGGGCGGCATCCTGCGCATAAAGCGCTTCGTCCATCTGCCGCAGCCGCTGAATGCTGTTGTAGTTGGTGATGATCAGGCTGTCAACCGCACGGCTGATCTGGTACATGTTGAAGAGGGAATAGATTCCCAACAGGGCGATCAGCAGCACCAGACTGCCGCAGAGCAGTGAAACCTTGCCCTTAAGAGACTTGATCATGGCAGGCACTCCTCTCCGCCCAGCCTGTGGGCTTCCCCTTCTTTGAGCAAAGTATAGCGGTTTTCTCAGGGACCTTCAACGAAAGATATGTTTTGACTTTGACACTTATCAGAAGGAATCCGGAGAATTTGAGATTTATTTTCTGAAATCAGCCTTAAATATATTATAAATCCGGAAATTTGATCGTTTATTGAAATTTTATGTTTTCTTGTCGGAATCTTTATACCTCTGCCGCGGCAAAAGAGCCGTCCCGTTTCCGCCGAAGCGGAAGCGGGACGGCCGGTGTCTGTTGAGCGGTTACATCGTTTCGGGGCTGCCGGTCTTCATCATGAGAAGCACATTGCGGATGACCCGCCGGGCGGCAGACAGAGGGAGAGCCGCGCCTGAGTGAGGCCGGAGGCCGCCGCACCGGGCACGCCCCTTTTACAGCAAAAGGAGCCATCCCGTTTCCGCCGAAGCGGAAGCGGGATGGCCGGTGTCTGTTGAGCGGTTACATCGTTTCGGGGCTGCCGGTCTTCATCATGAGAAGCACATTGCGGATGACCTGCCGGGCGGCAAGGCAGAGGGAGAGCCGCGCCCGCATGAGGCCGGAGGCCGCCGCACCGGGCACGCTTCTTTTACAGCAAAAGGGCCGTCCCGTTTCCGCCGAAGCGGAAGCGGGACGGCCGGTGTCTGTTGAGCGGTTACATCGTTTCGGGGCTGTCGATCTTCATCATGAGAAGCACATTGCGGATGACCTGCCGGGTGGCAAGGCAGAGGGAGAGCCGCGCATGCATGAGATCGGCGTCGTCGCATTTGCAGCGGCAGGCGTTGTAGAATTTGTGGAAGCGGGTTGCCGTTTCGATGGCATAATGGGTCAGCCGCGCGGGATCGTAATTCTTCGCGGCCGCGACAATCTCCTCCGGGAAGGCGGCAAGCTCGCGCACCAGCTCCCGTTCGGCCGGGTCGGTCAGCAGCAGCAGCCGTTCGGCGGTGGGGGCCTCGGGGGAGATCCCCTCGGCGGCAAGGTTCTTGAGAATCGAGCAGACCCGGGCGTGCGCATACTGGACATAGTAAACCGGATTCTGGCTCGACTGTTCCACCGCGAGATCGAGGTCAAAATCGAGGGCGGTGCCCGGCTCCCGCATGTTGAAGAAGAAGCGGGCGGCGTCGATCGGCACCTCGTCGAGCAGATCGGAAAGGGTGATGGCATTGCCTGTGCGCTTGCTCATCCGCACCTGCTCGCCGCCGCGGGTAAGCCGCACCAGCTGCATCAGCACAATATCGAGCTTGTCCCCGCCGACCCCGAGCGCGTCGAGGGCGCACTTGAGGCGGGCGACATGGCCATGGTGGTCGGCGCCCCAGACATTGATGCACTTCTCATAGCCCCGATCGACAAATTTGTTCGCGTGATAGGCGATGTCGGCGGCAAAATAGGTCGGGAACCCGTTGGCTCGCACCAGAACGTCGTCCTTGAGCTCGAGCTGGTCGATCTGCTTTTGGGTTTTCCCCTGCTTCAGGAGCGCCTCGGTCTGCACCGCGGCGTTTTTATACCAGATGGCGCCGTCCTTCTCATAGGTGCAGCCGCGCCGGGTCAGCTCTTCGACGGCGCGCATCACCGCGCCCGACTCGTGCAGGGTCGTCTCGGAAAACCAGTTGTCAAAGGTGATGCGGTAACGCCCGAGATCATCCTTCATCTTTTGGATGTTCTTGGGCAGGGCATAGGCAGACAGCGCCTTCTTGCGTTCCTCACTCGGAAGCGCAAGCAGGCTGTCGCCATGCTCGGCAATGTAGCGTTCCGCGTGGGCGGTGATGTCGGCGCCGTGGTAGCCGTCCTCCGGAAAGGGAACCGCCTCCTCGCCATGGAAATGCTGAAGGTAGCGGGCCTCGAGCGACTTGGCGAACTTTTCGATCTGGTTGCCCGCGTCGTTGATCAGAAACTCGCGGGTGCAGCGATAGCCGGCCCAGTCGAGCGCCGCGGCAAGCCCGTCGCCGATCGCGCCGCCCCGGGCGTTGCCCATATGCATCGGCCCGGTCGGATTGGCCGAGACAAATTCGACCATCACCTTTTTGCCCTCGCCGTAATCGGTGCGGCCGTAGGAATTCCCCTCGGAAAGCACCCGGGCCACAACGTCGGCAAACCACCTTTCCGAAACAAAAAGGTTGATGAAGCCGGGACCGGCGGCCTCGGCCCGTTCGAAATGACTTCCCTCAAGGTTCAGGTGGCTGATAATCGCGTCGGCAATCGCGCGGGGCGGGCGCCGGAAGGCGCGCGCCGACGCCATCGCGGCGTTGGTCGCAAAATCCCCGTGGGAGGGGTCGGCGGGCTGCTCGATCAAAAAGGCGGGCAGCGCCTGCTGGGGGGCGGGAAGCGAGCCGTCCGCGACCGCTGCGTCCACCGCCGCGCGGAGGATGGCCTCAAGCTCCTGGCTTGCCTGGCTGATGGGTCCGTATTTCATCTGTTTGCACTCTCCTGCATAGACTCCGGTTTCTGTCCCGCCGAAGGGACGGCGGGACAACGTCCTTTTATTCACTGCGGCGGGTCGGACTTGCCGACCTCCACCTTGATAATCACCTGATGTTCGCTGGCCAGCGCGGTGTTGATATCCATCGCGTAGGAAAAATCAAGCTCTCCGCCGTCGTCGGTGAGGGTCGAGCGGATCTGCCGCCCGTTGATTCCGACGGTCAGCGCGCCGTAGCCGGTGTCGTAAAAGCACTGGTGGCGGCATCCGCCCTCGACGATGAGCTGGGTGCTGGCGGGGCCGCTGCGCTGCATCGTCACCCGGTTGGGCTCGACACGCAGGGTGGTGCGGTGGCCCTCAAAGCCGGTGGTCTCGCTTTCCTGATAGCTCAGCCAGTAGCTGTTGTTGCGCCGGTAGAATCGGCCGCAGGTCAGCAGCTCGACGACCTCCTGCTCCCCGTCGACCCTCTGGATTCCCTTGATTGAGATCATCGCGTCTTTTTTCAACGGTTCCTCTCCTTTTTCGCCTCGTGCTCCTCCAGCGCCAGCCCGATCAGCCGGGTGATCAGCCCGCTGTAGGTCATCCCCGAGGCGATCATCATTTTGGGGTACATGCTGATCGAGGTGAAGCCCGGCAGGGTGTTGATCTCGTTGAAGAGCACCGAACCGTCCTGTTTGACAAAGAAATCGACCCGCGACAGCCCCCGGCAGTCAAGCGCCCGGAATACCCGCACCGCAAGCTCCCGGACCCTGCCGGCGCTCTCCCGCGGGATCTGTGCCGGGATATAGAGCCGCGCGGTATCGGTCTTGTACTTGGTGTCGTAATCATAGAAGCCATCGGCCGTCACAATCTCGCCGGTGGTCGGAGCCTCCGGGTCGAGATTGCCGCAGACGGCGCATTCAACCTCCTGAGCGGTAATCAGCTCCTCAACGAGCGCCCGCCGGTCCTCCCGGAAGGCGACCGCGAGCGCCTCGCCGAGCGCGTGGGCGTCGTCGGCCCGGGAACAGCCGACCGACGAGCCGGAGTTCACCGGCTTGACAAAGCAGGGAAAGCCGAGGCTCGCGGCCACCCGAGCACAGGCCGCCCGCCGGTCCTCTTCCGCGCAGACCAGCTCCCAGCGGGCCATCGGCACCCCGATCCGTTCGGCGACGATGTGGGTGTAGACTTTATCGAAGGCCAGTGCCGACGAGGTCACCCGGCAGCCCACATAGGGCAGATTGGAAAGTTCCAGCAGTCCCTGAACCGCGCCGTCCTCACAGTTTTGGCCGTGCATCACCGGAAAAACCACATCCACCGGGATGATTCGTCCCTCCGCGGGGACAAGCACCCCTCCGGCCGAACGGTCCGGGGAAAGGATTGCGGGCACGGCGTCCTCCTGCCAGCGGTCGGCGGCAACCGGAGCCGGGTCCTCTCCGCGGCAGAGCAGCCAGCGTCCGTCGCGGGTCACCCCAAGGAGCAGCGGATCAAAGCGCTCACGGTCGAGATTTTCGATCACCGAGGTCGCCGAGCGCAGCGAAACCTCGTATTCGTTGGAAACCCCGCCGAATAAAATTAAAACAGTCTGCCTTTTCATTCTGATCACCTCATTAATAGCTTATTCTAGCATAAAACGCGGAATGACACAACCGGGAAGGCCGGGTTATTTTTGCTTCTCCGCCTCCGCATCAAAGGATTGTACTTTTTCCGCAAAGCCGCTATAATAAGAGACAATGGTTCTGTCAAAAAGCACAGCAGAAAGGAGAAAGAGGACATGCTTGCCGCCGTCAGCAGCTTTGGCCTTTCCGGCATCGACGCCTACCCGGTGACGGTGGAAGCCGATCTTTCCCGGGGACTGCCCGCCTTTGAGATTGTCGGCCTGCCGGACGCGGCAGTGAAGGAGGCGCGGGACCGTGTGCGCGCGGCGATGAAGAACACGGGGCTGGAATTTCCCACCGCGCGGATTGTTCTGAACCTCGCGCCCGCCGACCGGAAAAAGAGCGGAGCCGCCTACGATCTGGCGATTCTGCTGGCGATTCTCAGGGCGTCGGGCGCCCTCGGCGCGGATCTGTCCGGGGTGGGCGTCCTCGGGGAGCTTTCGCTCGGCGGAGAGCTGCGCCCCCTGCCGGGCGTACTGCCGATGGTGCTGGGGGCCGGCGCGCTCGGCCTGCGCGAGGTCATCGTCCCCTTTGACAACGCTCCCGAGGGGGCGGTCGCCCAGGACGTGGAGGTTTACGCGGCAAAGACGGTCGGCGAGGTGCTCGGGCACCTGAGCGGCGGGCGGCGGCTTCCCCGCTGCGGCGCCATCCCCTCCGGGCAGGCTCCGCTGCCGCCGGTTCCCGACTACGCCGACGTCAAGGGACAGGCGGAGGCCAAACGCGCCGTCACCGTCGCGGCCGCCGGAATGCACAACCTTCTGCTGCTTGGGCCGCCCGGCTCCGGCAAAAGCATGCTGGCCCGCCGTCTGCCCTCGATTCTGCCGCCGCCCGGCTACGCCGAACAGGTCGAAACCACCAAGTTGCATTCGGTTGCCGGGCTGCTGCCCCGCGGGGTCGGCCTGATGGCGCAGCGCCCCTTCCGCTCGCCGCACCACAGCATCTCGGCGGCGGGGATGGCGGGCGGCGGCGTCTCGCCCCGCCCCGGAGAGGTTTCGCTGGCCCACCACGGGGTGCTGTTTCTCGATGAGCTGCCGGAGTTTTCCCGCCCGGTGACCGAGGGGCTGCGCCAGCCGCTCGAGGACGGCGCGGTCACCATCTCCCGCGTGGGCGCCCGGATCACCTATCCGAGCCGGTTCATGCTGGTCGCCGCGATGAACCCCTGCCCCTGCGGCTACTTTGGGCATCCGCAGAAGGCGTGCTCCTGCAAGCCCGCGGCCATCGAACGATATCTCGGCCGGATCAGCGGCCCGCTGCTCGACCGGATCGACATCCACCTTGAGGTCCCGGCGGTCGATTATGAGAGTCTCACCGCCCGCGCGCCGGGACGGTCCTCCGCCGAGATGCGCCGGGAGGTCGAAGCCGCCCGCGGCATTCAGCTCGCCCGGTTTTCGGAGCTTGGCGCGGAGATTTTTTCGAATGCCGCCATCCCGCGCGCGCTGCTTGAGCGCTGCTGTCCCCTGACCGGGGAGGCCCGGCGGATGCTCCGCCTCGCCTTTGAACGGCTCGGCCTTTCGGCACGCGGCTACGACCGCATCCTGAAGGTGGCCCGCACCATCGCCGACCTCGACGGCAGTGAAAAAATCGAGAGCGCCCATATCGCGGAGGCGGTGCAGTACCGCTCCCTTGACCGAAAATACTGGAACCGATAAGGAGGCCCACCCATGAGTCCCATGACCTTCGAATATCAGATCAATATGCGTGAATACCACACCGCCGTATATTTTGGATTCGTCAACCGCTACCGCACCATGCTGCAAATTTTTCTCGTTGTCGCGGCGGTGGCGCTGCTCTGCGCCGCCGGCGGCTTCTTCGGGGTGATTCCGGTCATCCGGTTTCCCTCCTACATCTTTCTGGGGTATCTGGTCTGGCTGCTCATCCTGCTCGCTCAGGTCGAGCATGGAGTGCTCAAAATGACCAAGCTGCCGGAAAATCCGATCAACAGAACCCTCCGCCTGACCTTCGGCCGCGACCAGCTCAAGGTGGAAACGCCCTCGAACGCCGATAAGGCAGTGCATCAGATTGCCAATCTTTTCTTTGTGTTTGAGCTTTCAAACCTCTTTATGATTTATTTGGACCCCGCAAACACCATTTTGATTCCGGTTCGGGTCATGGACGGCGAGCAGCGCGCCGCGCTGCGTGAAAAGTTCCGCGACAGCCTGCACGACCGTTTCCAGACGCGGTTCGGGCAGATGAAGGCGCCCAAGATCCGTCCGCTCACCGGGGGCAGGCGCTTTTTCTGAGACGGCGATCCGGATTTCTTTTCCTGAATGGAACAAAAACGCGGGGGATGCCACGAATATCGTGGCATCCCCCGCGTTTTTGTTCCCATGGCTTTGACGGACAGAAGCACCGGCTTTGCTGGTGAGAAAAGGATTTCGCTTCAAGCCGCGGGCGAAGCGGGCAGCGGACAGCAAACTCCGGAATGCGGTGGGAGGTCGTCGGAACGGGGCCGGCCCGTTTATGGACGTCTCATGATGCGAATGAAAGAAATTTCGGCGTGTCTTGAGACTCCTGCCGAATCATGCCCTTCCGGGACTGGCGCATACCGCGCGTTCAACGCGCGGTTATGATGTTCCGGCAGTTCTTCCGCCCGGCGACGCCGAGAATTGTTCGCTTTTTCAGCCGGTTTGTTCGCTGCGCCCGATGCTCCGGCGCCGCCGGTGCGGGCTGTCCGGCCTGCGGCAGAGCCTTCCGCGGCCTGCCGCCCGGAGCGGCCGCGCCCCCGGCTTCGGTTCCCCCCGAAGCCGCCGGGGATTCCCCCCGCCCGCGGCCCTGTCGGAAACCTGCATCGTCCGCCCCTTTTCATTCGGAAACCGGTGGCCCTCCACATGTTTCATCCGCGCCGTCTTTCCGCAGCCTCTCCTGCCAAAGCTCGAACAGCGCCCCGATATCCTGCGCAAACTCCCGGTCGGTCTGCGTCTCATCTTTTTTCAGCTCCTCGAGCACCTCAAAGGTAAAGCCGCCGGGGCCGTGCCTCTTCCATGCGGCCGCCGCCGCGGGTTCCGGACAGGAACCCACCGACACCGAAAACGCAAAGCGGTTCTGCGAGCCGCGCAGATCGGTGGAGCCATGCAGCCAGCTTTCCCGCGCAGCGTCGCAGCGGATGCGGAACACCCCTCCCACGACGGTACGGCCGCGGTAGGCATCCTTCCACTCCTTTCTGGCAGAACACATGGCCTGTTTCCTCCCTTCATACTGTGGTCAAAATTATTGTAAAAGAAACTTCGGGAAAACGCAATCCACGCTCGGTGGAGAAACGCGAAACCCGTCACAATTTGCGATGGAAAATTCTTGAAATTTTGGAATAAAAATGGTATCTTATGAAATACGGGAAGGACAAGCCTTCTCACAGATTTCGGCAGGAGGGCGTTTCGATGGTATCCTTCCCACGCTTTGAATCGAACAGCAGAATCCGCAGGCTCGAGGTCGGTCTGATCGACCCCAACCCGGCCCAGCCGCGCAGGAGCTTCTCCCGGCAGTCCCTCGAGGAGCTGGCCGGGTCCATCCGGGCAAACGGGCTTCTCTCCCCCATCGCGGTGCGCCGGACCGGGGACCGCTATCAGCTCATTGCCGGGGAGAGGCGGCTGATGGCCTTCCGCCTGCTCGGGGAAAGCCATATCCCCGCGATCATCGAACAGGCCGACGACCAGCGCAGCGCGGCGCTGGCCATTGTCGAAAACCTTCAGCGGCAGCAGCTCAATTTTTATGAGGAGGCGCGGGCCATCGCTACCCTCATGGAATCCGGGCCGCTGACTCAGAAGCAGGCGGCGGAACAGCTCGGCCTCTCCCAGCCCGCCGTCGCCAACAAACTGCGGCTTCTGAAGCTGCCCGAGCCGGTCGCCCTTATGCTGATTGAGGCAGGTGCGGGCGAGCGGCACGCCCGGGCGCTGCTTCCGCTTGAGGGGGACCGGCTTCTCCGGGCCGCCCGGCAGGTAGCCGAGCGCCGCCTGAGCGTCGTTCAGACCGAACGCCTCGTTGAGGAGCTGCGGCGTGAACCGCAGCCGCGCAAGGGCGGACGGATCGTCGTGCTCAAGGATTTCCGCCTCTTCACTAATTCGATCGAGCGGGCAGTGGACCTGCTGCGGCAGGCCGGTGTGGGGGCAAAGGCCGAAAAATCCGAGGACGGCGACACCATCACCTACACTATCACCATTCCGAAGCAGGAGGTCCGGCGGCCCCCTCTTCACCCCTGCGATCAGACTCCGGCTCTCCGGTCGGTGTTTTGATGATAGATACCCCGCTGATTGACACGAAGGAGGGCCGTCCTGAAAGGACGGCCCTCCTTCGTGCGTATCCCCGCTTCCGACCGCCGAACCCTTTCAATGAGTGCCCGCCGGTCGCCGCAGGCGGGCCGGCTCTCCGGCCTTCGCCTGGCGTTTGACCTTTTCTCCGGCAGCCCGGAAAGCATCCGCCGCGGCGGCGGGGCCGCGCGCTTCTACTGCGGCGCGGCCCCGCAGAGCAGCAGCGCCGCCGCCGCCGCGAGGGCTTCCGGCAGCGCGGCCTCGTCGGGCAGATCGAGCGCCAGCTCGCAGGGCTCGACGGATTCTCCGTCGAGGGCGGACACCGTTCGCTGCAGCGAAATCATTGCCCGTTCCCCCTGCACGCTCGAAACAGTCACTGTATTTTTCGAACCGCGCCCCATGCTGATGACCTGCGTGGTAAGAATTCCCGGCGGCACCGGCAGTCCCTCTGCAATCAGCAGATGCGCCCGGCGGGCAAGCACCGTCTGACCGCATGGCTCGAGGCAGACGAGGATGCAGCCCTCCCCCAGCTCGATCCTCTGCCCCGGATGAGACGCTGCCACGATCAGCTCCGCGCCCGGACTGGCGGTGCATTCGCCGCGGGTGAAGAGCGAAACCCCCGTTCTTTCCCGCATCAGCGCCGCGATGCGCCCGGCGGCCGCGTCGCTCTCCGTTCCCGGCAGAACCACAACCATCGCCATGAAAATTCCCCCTTCGGCCGTTCGGAAACGTATTGTGCCCCACGTCCCCGTAAAACAGTAGTATTCTGCCCGGTTCGGACAGAAAAAAAGGGGCTGCAAAATTTACATCCGCAGCCCCTCTCCCTCAGCGGGAAAGCTTGTCAATAATTTTCATGACCTCATCGAGCTTTTCGTCGGCGTTTCCCGATTCAAGCGCCTCCCTGATGCAGCCATGCATATGGGCGCGCAGCACCTCGCGGTTGGCGGTCCGCAGAACCGCCTCGGTGGCCAGAAGCTGGTTCGACAGATCGATGCAGTAGCGGTCCTCCTCGACCATTCGCAGCATTCCGTCGATCTGGCCGCGTGCCGTTTTGAGCAGGCGGTTGATTTTGTCCTTGTCGGCTCTCATCGGTTTCTCCTCACCGGCCGAAAAGGCCTTTTTTCTCGGTGATGGCTCCCGGCTCAAACCCGGCGTCGGCAACGGCCTTGATGAGAACCGCGTCATCGACCTCGTGGGAAAGGGTGACGGCGGCGTTTTTTTTGGCGAGGTCCACCTTCGCGGATTCGACCCCGTCAATCTGCGAGAGAGCCTTTTCCACGGAAGCCTGGCAGTGCTGGCAGTGCATTCCCTCAACAGCGATGATCTTTTTCATTTGATTGTCCTCCTCAGTGTTGTTATCGTTGAAAGCCGGGCCCTGCCGCCCGGCATGGTCCGCGGTGGAAAGCGGCCGGAATCCGCGCAGCCGCAGCGCGTTGGTCACGACGCAGAAGGAGCTCAGGCTCATCGCCGCCGCTCCGAACATGGGGTTCAGGCGCAGCCCGAAAAGCGGGAAAAACGCTCCGGCCGCGAGCGGGATGCCGACGGCGTTATAAAAGAACGCCCAGAACAGGTTCATCCGAATGTTGCGGATTGTCGCGTGTGAAAGCCGGATGGCGGTCACCAGATCCCGCAGGTCGCTCTTAATGAGCACGAGATCGGCCGATTCGATCGCCACGTCGGTTCCGGCGCCGATCGCCGCGCCCACATCGGCGCGGGTGAGGGCGGGCGCGTCGTTGATGCCGTCCCCGACCATAACCACCCGCCTGCCCTGCTCCTGCAGGGCGCGGACCTCCCGCTCCTTGTCCTGCGGGAGCACCTCGGCCACCGCCCTTTCGATGGAAAGCCGGGTGCGGATCGCTTCGGCGGTGCGGCGATTGTCTCCGGTAAGCATGACCACTTCAAGTCCGAGGGCGCGCAGCGCGGCGATCGCCCCGGCGCTCGTCTCCCGCACCGGGTCGGCGGCCGCGATCACCCCGAGAAGTTTCCTCTCCTCCGCGAAGTAAAGCGGGGTCTTTCCCTCGGCGGCAAGCCGGTCGCAGGCTTCCCCGACGCGGGAAACGTCAACCCCCTGCTCCTGCATCAGTGCGAGATTGCCCGCCGCGCAGCGCCGTCCGCCGAGCAGGGCGGTTACGCCGCGGCCCGAAACAGCCTGAAATTCCGAGACCTCGGAGACTGCGATCCCCTCCTCCCGCGCCCGCTCGAGGATCGCCTCGGCCAGCGGGTGTTCGGAGGGAGCTTCCAGAGCGGCGGCCGCGGCCAGCAGGCGGGATTCCCCGCCCTCCCCGGCCGGAATCAGGTCGGTGACCCGCGGCCTGCCCTCGGTGATGGTTCCGGTTTTGTCGAGCACCACCGTATTAACGCTGTGCAGTGTCTCCAGCGCCTCGGCGGACTTGAACAGGATGCCGTATTCCGCCCCCTTGCCGGTGGCAACCATGATGGCCACCGGAGTGGCGAGGCCGAGGGCGCATGGACAGGAGATGACCAGCACCGCGATGCCGGAGGAAATGGCAAACTCCGCCCCCTGTCCCAGAAAAAGCCAGACAAGTGTGGTGAGGAGCGCAATTCCGATGACCACCGGGACGAATACCCCGCTGATCCGGTCGGCCAGCTTGGCGATCGGCGCCTTCGAGCTGCCCGCCTCGTCCACCAGGCGGATAATCTGCGCCAGAGTGGTGTCGTCCCCGACCTTCCGCGCCTCAAAGCGGAAAAATCCGGTCTTGTTGATGGTGGCGGCGACCACCGAATCCCCCGGCTGTTTCTCGACGGGGATGCTTTCTCCGGTGATGGCCGACTCATCGACCGCCGACGAGCCCTCAAGAATCACCCCGTCAACCGGAATTCTCTGCCCCGGACGCACCACGACGGTGTCGCCGCGCTGCACCTCGGCCACCGGAATTTCCCGCTCCTCGCCGTTTTGCAGGATGGTTGCGGTTTTGGGCGCAAGATCCATCAGACGGGCGAGGGCTTCACCGGTGCGCCCCTTCGAGCGGGTTTCAAGAAATTTTCCGACGGTGATCAGCGCGAGGATCATGGCCGCCGACTCGAAATAGAGGTCCATGTGGTAGCGGTGCACCAGCTCCGCATCCCCCACTCCGAGCCCGTGGCCCATCCGGTAGATGGCAAAGACTCCGTAGACCAGCGCGGCGGAGGAGCCGATGGCGATGAGCGAATCCATATTCGGGGCGCGGTGCCAAAGCGAGCGGAAGCCCACCTCAAAAAAGCTGCGGTTGACATAGACGACCGGCAGCGCCAGCAGAAATTGGGTCATTGCATAGCCGACGCTGTTCTCATATCCCGCGAGAAAGCCGGGCAGCGGCAGTCCGACCATGTGCCCCATCGAGACGTACATCAGCGGAATCAAAAAGCCGATCGAAAGAATCAGCCGGCGCTTCATCGCGGCGAGCTGCTGCGCGACCAGAGAGCTGCCCTCCGGCGCGCTCTGCCGGTCCGCGGCCTTTTCTTCCCCCGTCGAGGCGCCGTAGCCCGCCGCCGTTACCGCCGCGGCGATTTCACCGCCGCCGGTTTTTTCGGGGTCGTAATCGACGGTCATCCGGTTGGCCAGCAGGCTGACCTCGACATGCTCCACCCCGGGAAGCTTTTTGACCGCGCGCTCTACATTGGCCGAACAGGCGGAGCAGGTCATCCCCGTCACCTGAAATGTCTGTTTCATAATCCTCCTCCTATCACCCCACCCCCGGGGGGTATTCTTCGAAAACAGTATAGCGACTTTTCTGAAGAATTGCAAGGGGTTCGCGCTTATTTTGTCCCATGCGCATCAAAAAACAACGCCGGATGCGCAAAGTCTCAAGGGAGAGGTTTGCTTTATCCCGCGCACAAAACAGTGACGCATGCGCAAAGCTCCGGAAAAAGCAGCGCCCTGTTCCGCGCGCCAAAGGGCAATATCATAATACGTAAAACCTCGGGGGAAGCGGTTGCCGTGCCCCGTGTATAAAAAAGCAGCGCCTAATGTTCAAAACCTCGAGGAGAGGTTTATTTTATCCCGCGCACAAAACAGTGACGCATGCGCAAAGCTCCGGAAAAAGCGGCGCCCTGCTCCGCGCGCCAAAGGGCAATATCATAATACGCAAAACCTCGGGGGAAGCGGCTGCCGTGCCCCGCATATAAAAAAGCAGCGCCGGATGTGCAAAGTCTCGAGGGAGAGGTTTATTTTATCCCGCGCACAAAACAGTGACGCATGCGCAAAGCTCCGGAAAAGGCGGCGCCCTGCTCCGCGCGCCAAAGGGCAATATCATAATACGTAAAACCTCGGGGGAAGCGGTTGCCGTGCCCCGCGCGTCCACGGCAAAAATGGCGGTGGCAAAAATAACGGCGGCAAAAATGACGGCGGAAAAAGAGGCTTGTGCCGCCGCTGGACATCCCCCGGATTTTCGGGTAAAATTAGAAAAAAACATGACAGGAGGCTTTCGTATGCAGATCACCTTTCTTGGACACGCCTGCTTTGAGCTGTCCGACGGCGTTCACACCCTGCTGGTGGATCCCTACCTGACCGGAAACGCGCTGGCCGCCAAAACCGCGGAGGAGGTCAACCCGAACTTCATCTTTGTGACCCATGCCCACGGCGATCACATCGGGGATACGGTGTCCATCGCAAAGCGCACCGGCGCGGTCGTTTATGCGGTGGTTGAGCTGGCTGACGGCCTGCTGGCCGGGCAGGGGATCAAAGCGGCCCGGGGCAATATCGGCGGCAGGCAGGCCACACCCTTCGGCAGCGTCAAATATCTGCCCGCGGCCCACGGCAGCGGCGTGCCGGGAGGCCTGGCCTGCGGTTACCTCTTTGAGATCGGCGGGAAAAAGATTTACCACGCGGGCGACACCGGGCTGATCGCGGATTTCTCGCTGCTTCGGGAAGAAAAGCTCGACGCGGCGCTGCTGCCGATCGGCGATTTCTATACGATGGGCCCGGAGGACGCGGCCCGCGCCGCCGGGATGATCGGCGCGGAACTGAGCATCCCGATGCACTATGACACCTTCCCGGTCATCCGTCAGGACCCCGAGCGTTTTCGGGCGCTGGCCGCCGCGCGGGGCTGCAAAGCTGCCGTTCTGCGGCCCGGCGAGAGCATCCGGCTCTGAGGCCGCCCGGTCCGGCAGGGGAAATCCGGTTTTCTGCATCTTCCGGCCGCTCAGGCAGCCAAAGGAGCCTGATGATGAAACATACTGCCCGCAGAAGCGGCCTGACCGCCGCTCTCCTTTTTATCGTTCTGGCAGTGCTGATGCTTGCCGCGCGGTGCTGTGCCCTCCCCGCCGCCCCCGCCGGGGAAAAGCGGATCACCGTCTCGGTGACCTACGCGGATGGCACGGCCGAGCATTTTGAGGTTTCCACCCGCGCGGACTGCCTGAAGGAAGCAGCCGAAGCGGTGCTGACCCTCGAGGGGGAGGAAACAGCCCATGGCTTTACCGTCTACGCCGTCAATGGGGCCGAGGCCGACTTCCGAAAGGGGGAAGCATACTGGGCCATCTACGCCGACGGCGTCTACGCCCAGTCGAGCGCCGACCGCCTGCCGGTTTTCGACGGCGGCTCCTATGCCTTCGTCTATGAAAGGCTCTGAGCGCGGGGTTTCCGGCGTCCGGCGCGCGCGGGAGATTGTCCGTCTGGGGCTCTGCGCCGCGCTGCTCTTTGTCCTGAAGGCGGCGCTGGCGCCGCTGCCGAACATCGAGGCGGTGACCCTTCTGGTCATCCTCTATACCCTCTGGTTCGGCCGCGGCGCCCTGCTGATTCTCTGCCTCTTCGTGACGCTGGAAGGGGCGGTCTACGGATTTCACCTCTGGTGGATCGCCTACCTGTATGTATGGGCGGTCCTCTGGCTCGCGGTGACGCTGGCGGGCCGCCGGGAGAGAAGCACCCTCTTTTGGGCGGCGCTGGGTGGAATCTTCGGCCTGAGCTTCGGCTTCCTTTGCTCGTTTCCTTATCTGGCGGCCGGGGGAATCCACACGATGCTCGGCTGGTGGGCCGCGGGAATTCCCTTCGACCTGATTCACGGTTTCGCCAACTTCGCGCTGATCCTCGTCCTCTTTTCCCCGCTCGATTCTCTTTGGAAAAGGGTCAACGGCCCGAAAACGAAATAGGGTCATGCCCTTCCCGGCCGCGCGCGGCTTTGTCGTCCATCGTGCGGCACCGTCTCCCGCCGATATCATGACCGTTCGAGGGAACGGGCGGGACTTCCCGCGCGCCCAAGCGCGGCGGCATTCCGAGCGTCCTGCCGAACAAAGAGGGGGCGGACCTGTCCGCCGGTCAGTGTTGTCCAAGTGGGGATGTGCCTTCTCATGCATATCCCCAGCCTATTGACAAGGGGGAAGCGCGCCCGGGAGACCGGCGCCGAAAGCACTTGCCCAAAGAGGGCGTCCGCAGTATGCGGACGCCCTCTTCTGCGTTTTGGCCTCATGGCCTTCTGCTTTTCTTTTTCCCGCCTTGGGAGGTGCGCGTCCGGCCCGCTGCCGCATGCGGATTGGTTCCCGGCTGAGTCCAGACCGCGGGGCGGGGACCGGCCGGCGGCCGGATCAGACATTCCTTTCCGAAGCCGATCAAATCCTCGCGGCCCGCCCGCTCGAGCGCTTCCTTGACCAGTGCGTAGTTTTTGGGGCTGCGGTACTGGATCAGCGCCCGCTGCATCGCCTTCTCATGGGGATTGGTCGGCACGTAGACCGGCTTCATGGTGCGCGGATCAAGGCCCGTGTAATACATCGCGGTTGAGATGGTCGAGGGGGTGGGGTAAAAATCCTGCACCTGCTCGGGCATATAGCCGAGGTCGCGCAGGTATTCCGCCAGCGCCACCGCATCCTTCAGGGTGGAGCCGGGATGGCTGGACATCAGATAGGGCACGACGTACTGCTTTTTCCCCATCTCCTGATTAAGACGGCGGTATTTTTCCAGAAAGCGGCGGTAAACCGAATTGGGGGGCTTGCCCATCATCGAGAGCACCGGGTCGGAGATGTGCTCGGGCGCGACCTTGAGCTGTCCCGAAACGTGATGGCGCACCAGCTCGCGCAGAAAGGTATCGTCCTTATCGCAAAGCAGGTAATCGAACCGGATTCCGCTGCGGACAAACACCTTCTTGACGCCGGGAATTGCCCGCAGCCTCCGCAGCAGCGTCAGGTAATCCCGATGATCGACGAAGAGGTTTTTGCAGGGGGTGGGGAACAGGCACTGCCGCTGAGGGCAGACCCCCTTTTCGAGCTGCTTTTGACAGCTCGGATGCCGGAAATTGGCGGTCGGCCCGCCCACGTCGTGGATATAACCCTTAAAATCCTTCTCCCGGGTCATCCGCTCCGCCTCCGCCGCGATGGAGTCGTGGCTGCGGACCTGGACGATCCGGCCCTGATGAAAGGTCAGGGCGCAGAAGCTGCATCCGCCGAAGCAGCCCCGGTTGGAGGTCAGGCTGAAGCGGACCTCTCCGATCGCGGCGACCCCGCCCATCGCCTCATAGGAGGGGTGGGCGTCCCGTTGGTAGGACAGGGCGTAAACCCGGTCCATCTCATCGGTGGAAAGCGGCTTCTGAGGAGGATTCTGTACGATAAAGCAGCCTTCGCCGTAGGGTTCCGCCAGACGTTTGGCGGAAAACGGGTCGGTGTTGCAGTATTGGGTATAAAAGCTCTCGGCATACCGTTTCCGGTCGGACAGCAGCGCCCCGTAGGACGGCAGCATCAGGCAGTCATACACCTGATCGAGGCTCTGTGCGCGGTAAACCGTCCCGTCCACGAAGGTGATATCTTTGATATCCAGTCCGCCCGCAAGGGCGTCGGCCACCTGAACGACGCTGCGCTCCCCCATGCCGTACATCAGCAGATCGGCCTGACTGTCAAGCAGAATCGACCGTTTAAGCGAATCGGACCAATAATCGTAATGCGCCAGCCTGCGGAGGCTGGCCTCGATCCCGCCGATCAGCACCGGCTTGCGGGGAAAGCTTTGGCGGATCAGGTTGCAGTAAACAACGGTCGCATAGTCGGGACGCCTGCCCATCACGCCGCCCGGGGTAAAGGCGTCGGACGGCCTGCGCCGCTTGGAGACGGTGTAATGGTTTACCATTGAATCCATATTCCCGCCGGTCACAAGGAAGGCGAGCCGGGGCTCACCCAGCGCCAGAATGCTTTCCGGGCACCTCCAGTCCGGCTGGGAGATGATTCCCACCCGGTAGCCCGCGCTTTCCAGCACGCGGGAAATGATGGCATGTCCGAAGGAGGGGTGGTCCACATAGGCATCCCCGATCACATAGACAAAGTCGCACCGGTCCCAGCCGCGTTTCTCCATATCGGCCCTTGAAATCGGCAGAAAATCCTGCCCCATTGCGCCACCCCGCTTTCTTATCGCTGTTCCAGTATATCAGATGACGCTCCGGTTGTCGATACGGGGCGGCGGAATCCCCGGCAGAGGGGCGGGCCGTACAGATCCGGCCAAACGCATGGGGCAGATCGTCCCTAGATGCCCGCTAAAATAAAATCAAAACCAGCAATAGAAGGCTCTTCTCAAATAAAATGATGGAGGTAAGAGCGCCGTGATTTCAAAGATTGGGCTCAGTTTTGTACTGAACTGGAGTGCCGAGTCGGCCCACCCGGAGCCGCAAGATGATTTTAGAAGCACGGTTCAGTCTTGCGCTGAACCGATTTTTGTATTCCGGTGGAGTGGAGGGGCGCTCTTAACTGCAAAATCAGGCATGAGTGTCCGAGCATTGCTGGAGCAGCTCCAGCGGACACAAGGGCGTAGTCTTTGCAGCTTGACGTGCAGAAATCCTATTGTTGAATGCATCCTGCCGAAAGGACCCATTCCCATTGAGTGCCCTTGCTTTTCAGTAAGGATAAAGCAGCTGTTCGAGGGGTCGGTTGCTTCATTGTATAGAGAAAACCACTCGCTAAGCGAGTGGTTCGAAAAAAGCCTGCAGACGATAATGAAGGCATAAAAGTTCCTTTTGCTATTATGAAGATGCGGCCTGCCAACTGTACAAAAACAGCAGGGAAAGGACATTCAGATGAGTCTAGATGACGTAAATAGTTTAGCGCATACGAAGTGGAATTGCAAATATCACATAGTATTTGCACCAAAGTAGAGGAGGAAGGCGCTTTACGGAGAAAAACGAGCAACCGTAGGCAAGATACTCCGGCAGCTATGCGAGTTAGAAGCAGAGGTATGTTCGGATCATGTGCATATGCTAGTAGAAGTACCGCCTAAAATAGCGATATCAAGTTTCATGGGATATCTCAAAGGAAAAAACACGAGGCGAATTGCGGAGTGTATCAAAAACCAACTAAAGCAAGACCAGCTAGGAGAGCGACTTGCAATAAATGAAGTCGGTCCGTTTATGGGCGATAAGTAACAATTTCTGCGCAGCTGGCAGACCGTATTACGCGTTCAACGCCTGGTGAAGAACATAGGGCTATGCCCGCATATGAAGTACCCCCGGCCTAGCCGGGGGTACTTATTTCAGATGGATTGAGTCATTAGTATGTACTGCCGTCGGAACATACAGAGCGATCTGGGAATCAGTATCCAAAGGATCGCGAGAGCTTTTGACAGGCAGCTTTCACCAATGGAATGTACCGCTCTACCTGTTCGGGGGTAAAGCGCTCGATTGGACCAGCGATAGCCATGGAGCCGATCAGGTGCCCCTGAATTCCCAAAATTGGAGCAGCAATAGCTGCAACTCCGGTCTGAAACTCAGAAAAGGTCACTGCAATCATATCGCGGCGAATCAATTTGCGTTGGTCGCGCGCCTCTTCTACAAGGCGTTTCCCCTCTTCGTAATTTTCGAGGAGATAGCTGCATAGTTCTTCAAAGGTTTCGTTAGGGATGAAAGCCATCATTGCCTTAAAGGTTGCTCCGGAATTCAGTAATTTACGGGTGCCGATTTTGGTCTGTACGCCGATGGTCTGTGAAGAATCAATCTTATCCACAAAGACACCATAAATTCCGTCCGGCATACCGAGATGGACGGTTTCGCGCGTTACGGATGACAGCTCTACCATATAAGGATGAGCTGCACGGCTGAAATTCAAATCGCGGTGTACCACCTGCGCGTAATGCAGATATTTAGCGCCCAAACGATAGCTTTTTCCCTCTGACTGATAGTCCAAAAAGCCGCGGCTCGTCAGGGTGGTTAAGAATTTATAGGTGGAGCTCAACGTCATTCCAAGCTGTCCTGAAATTTCAGAAGCTGCCATAGGTCCTTCAGAGGCGGCAACTAAGTCCAAAAGATCCAATGCTTTTTCTACCGTTTTGAGTGATGGAGTTTTTCTTTCGGCCTGCATATTCCACCTCTTGTTTTTGCCTTCTATCCCTTTTGCGGCAAGGCCGCTGTCCATTATAACAACATGGATTAATTATATCAAAAAATTTCCAAAAATCAAGGGACGTGTTGTCTGATGTACAGAATAGCTATTCCAAATCAAGATGCTTGGCAGGGTTTGTTTTGAAAATTTTGGTAATTTCCTCTTTTGTAACCCCATAAGAAAGCAGGATTTGGATCATCCAGCGATTACCCACAACATGGGGAGGATTATGAATTTGACCAAAATCAGACCCGTATACGAAATGGTCAGCTCCCACTTCCCTGATCATCCGTGCGGCGTAAACCGGACCGTTTTCATGCAATGGGAAGCAGAGCGTTCCCAAGCCGGAGAGCATCATTTTGACACCTTCCTGGGCGTACTGCTTCATTTGTGCAATGGTTGTTTTGGAATGAATATGGGCGGGATGTACAACCTCCATCTTTTTTACCCCCATCTTCTTTGCTTCCTCAAAGACGACCGAGGTTTCTGCATAGGGATAATGGCCAGAAGCAAGAATCAGATTATTGTCGGCAATAATCCGGAAAATCTCCTTGAGCTCCGGAACAACCTTTCCGTTACCGTCCAAAATATGAATTCCAGAACCGGTCTGGTCATCATAAACCAGTTTGCGATGATGATACGAGTCGACCATTGGCAGCCAAACGTACTTGTTTCCCGGAAACTTCAGACAGCGTTCCACGGCGGCCGGATTCAGCCCACCCACCGATTGATTGAGGGTAATGCCTCCAAAAACCTTCGTGGGGATAAGATCCTGTTCGCCCGCCCACTGGTTGAGTTCCTTCATCAAAAGCTGATTGCGGCTGGAGGAGGGGGTATACCAAGTCTTGATTACAACGGCCCTCATACCCGCGCGAGTGCAGTCCTTGAGCAGATCGTCCTCGAGAATGAGGCGGTCAAAGGGTTCCGAGCCTCCATGGGCGTGGATATCAATCGAGCCTTTGAGCAGCTCGTCCACATCAGATTGGGTAAAATGCACACCGGCGAGAAAACGGGCATATTGGATATTGACATAACGAATTTGTTCCTTGAGCAAGTACTCTCGAACTTCTTCGCTCAGATCATCCCGGTCAAAAACAATGATGTCTTTCAGCCGCTCGATCCGCTCGGGCGGAACGTCGATGCTCATGAGCTTTTTGAGATCAAAACTTTCGTGCTGGTCCATAAATATAGATGCTCCTTACGTATGATTAGTGTGTGATTGCGGTTTTACGGCGTTGCCACAGATAGATGGCGGCAAAGCCGCCGATGCCGATCAGGTCGGTTGTCATGGTGGGATCAATCAGGAGAATTCCGGTAATCAGCAGCAGTACTCGAAGAAATTTCCCCACGCTTCTGTGGAGATATCCAGCGACGCCGGATGCCAGAATATAGACACCGATGACTGCGGTAACCATGCTGCGCAGGATATCTAGCATGTTTCCCTGCATCAAAAGGGTGGGAGAAAACGCGAACATATATGGAACAATATATGCGACAATGCCGAATGAAAAAGCTTTCATGCCGGTCTTGGAGGGGTTCGCCTCACCGATTCCAGAAGCGGCATAGGATGTCAAGGCAACTGGCGGCGTAATGGTGGAGATACACCCAAAGTAGAAAACAAACATATGGGCGGCCAAAAGGGGAATGCCAATCTGTACAAGAGCGGGGGCGGCCATTGATGCAAGAATAATGTAAACGGCAGTAGTAGGCAGACCGCATCCGAGGATGATCGAGGCAACCATCGTGTAGAAAAGCGCGAGAAAGGTGTTGCCGTGAGAAAGTGCAATCAGAGAACTGGAGAATTTGACCCCTAGGCCGGTCAGGCTGACAACCCCGACAATAATGCCGGCTGCCGCACAGGCCACAGCCACTGGAACGGTGCCGGAGATGCCGTCAACCATTGCCTCGACAAAGCTATGCAGATTCATTCGGGTATCTTTGCGCAGCTGTGCAATTGCAATCAGAATCAAAATTGAGAAAAAGACAGTTTTCATAGGAGAGAAGCCATGAATCAGGCAGGCGATGAGGGTGGCAATGGGAATAAAGAGGTGTATTCCTCGTTTGAGTGCCTCCGGAATGGAGGGTAAATTTTCACGAGGCTGCCCGAGAAGATTATTCTTTACAGAAAGGAAATCTACGATAAAGAAAATGGCCAGGTAATAGAGCAGGGCGGGCAGGAAAGCGGCAATACAGAGCTCGCCGTAACGGATGCCAATATATTCGGACATAATGAATGCGGCAGCACCCATCACGGGGGGCATAATCTGTCCGCCGGTGGAGGCAACTGCTTCTACGGCACAGGCTTCTTCGCTTGCATATCCGGCTTTCTTCATTAATGGGATGGTGAAAGTACCCGTTGTCACAACATTGGCAACCGGAGAGCCGGAGATGCATCCCATCAGCAGACTGCTCAAGATCGCCGTTTTGGCAGGGCCGCCTCTTGCCCACCCTGTCAGAGAGTATGCTATGTCAATGAAAAGCTGGCCGCCATTTGACGCATTAAGAAAAGCACCGAACAAAACGAAGAGCACAATAAAAGTTGCGCAGATCGAAAGCGCACTGCCGAAAATTCCATTCTCCGAGTAACATAGAACCGAGACGATGCGATGAATGGAATATCCCTTGTGGTAGAGGATTCCAGGCAGATAAGGGCCGGATTTGGCATAGATGAGGAAAACGACCGCTGTAATGGCAAGAAAATTCCCTGTTACCCTTCGCGCCGCTTCCAAAACCAGAAAGATCAGAAGCGCCCCGACAATCAGCTCTACCGGAGGAAGCTTGGGAGAAATTCGGTTAACGCGGCTTTTCCAGGTCGCCATGATGAAGATCCCCACTCCTACTGCGGTCAGGCAGAGAAGCAGATCCAAAGGTGTTCTCGTTCTCTTTTTGGGATAAATCAGAAAGACAAGAGAATACATGATCAGCCAGTGAGTGACCGTTTGGAACATAGAGGACATGGCACCGATTCCACCAGTATAAAAATGGAACAAACATCCCAGAACTGAGATCGCAGCGATAACCTTATCTAATTGTTTGCTTTTGAGAACGTCTTTCATGCTATTCCCTCGCTTTGGTCCTATCGCCTGCCTTTTCGCGTTTGAGGCCGCGGGACGGCGAGCGATCCGATTTGTCGGCCGGATCACAGGACTCCGGCCTCTTTATAATAGCGCTCGGCGCCGGGGTGCAGAGGAATATCAGTTTTGGGGGCATTTTCCAGAGTAATGTCCGCTGCGGCCGGAGCGGCCGACTTCAGAGAATCCAGATTCTCAAAAATGGCCTTGGTCATTTTGTAAACAAGCTCCTCGTCAAGGTTTGCGTTGATCATGACCATATTCTGCGTCGCAACAGTGGTGACATCCTCCGGGAGATTATAGGTTTCCTTGGGGATGATATACTCAATATAGTAGGGGTATGCCTCCAGAAATTTGGCGCGGAAGTCATCGTCAAAGTTCAGGAGACGGAACTCTTTACCTGTGGCGGCAAGTTCCTGTACCGCACTGACGGGAGGACCGGCAGAAGCAATCGCCATATCGACCTTTCCATCCGCAAGAGCCTGCATCCCCTCGCTGAATGACAGGTAACTGGGAGTGATGTCATCCCATGTGTAGCCCAAGGTGTTAAGTACTTTTTCAAGGAAAAGAGAGGTGCTGTTTCCTTGAGGGCCTACTGCGATTCGTTTTCCCTTTAGGTCGGCAAGGTTCTGAATTCCGGAACTTTCCAGCACCGCATAGTGAACCACTCCGGGAGCAAAGCCGTTGAAAAGGCCGCGCAGATTCTTGTGCTCTGATTCAAAGGGGGCCTGCCCGGTATAGGCAAAATAAGCCATATCTTTATTTGCAAGGCCAATATCCGAATCTCCCAAATCGACCAGTCCAGGATTTTCAACTGTTCCTCCGGTAACCTCTACACGGGTTTCCACTTCTGGAATTGCCTTGAGAAAGATTTCGGATAGACCGACTCCCACCGGGTAATAAGCGCCGCCCATACCGGCAGTAGCAATGGAAACAGGAATCTTATCTCCATTGACAGCGGTTGAGGTGCCAGTATTCGAGGAAACTTCTCCGCTCGTCCCTGAACTTGTCGGTTGTGAGGAAGTGCCGCCGGAGCAGGCTGTAGTTATCATTAACATAGCCATACATAATAGGATAGAGACCGCTCTTTTCATAATTGCTCATTCCTTTCGATTATGGTGTGAAAATGACGATGCTTTCCTGACGTGTGCTGCAGCTACCACGTCAACTTTCTAAATAAGAAAGTATTAGTTTAAATAAGAAAGCCTAAGAAGAGAATAGCAAATAAAACTGCATTTGTCTAGATAAAAAGTTCAATTTAAGAGATATTGTGCAAGTTATTTGATAAAAGGAGTCTTTTTTGTTCTTTTTTACAAAAAGGAAGGGAGAGACTGTTTGCAGCCTCTCCCTTCCTTCAATTGTGCGCGGAAAACCATCAGATATGTTGGTGGGCGATAGAAATGCTCTTGATAATAGAGCTGAACGCAGCAAATAGCCATGAATCAGAAAAGAATAGAGACGGAAAAAAACGAAATCGCTGGTTTAGCCGCTGCAATGAATTTGATGCCGTCGTCGTGCCCTTCAGGGCTGGTGCGAACCGTACCTTCCGCGCGCGGTTTTGCCCCGGCGGGGAATACCCTGTTTGGCTCAAAACTGCTTTTTACCGGTCAGATAGCTCATCAGCTCATAGGCATGCGGCAGGAAGCGCCCCGTTTCCCGGGCGGACTTCTCGCAGTAGCGGACGGGAGCTCCCTTGGCGTCGCTGCTGCGCAGGATCGCAAAGGGGATGGGGGTGCGGGTGTGGGTGCGCACGGCAATGGGGGTGGGGTGGTCCGGCATCACCATAACGGCCCACTCCTCGCCGCAGCCGTCGAGCCAGCGCAGCACCGGGCCGACAATCTGCTCGTCAATCTGCTCGATGCTCCAGATTTTTTCTTTGAGCTGCGCCTGATGGCCGCACTCATCGGGAGCCTCGACGTGGATATAGACAAAATCGCAGTCGGTCGAGAGCGCCTGAATCGCGGCTTCGCCCTTGCCCTTGAAGTTGGTGTGGAAATTTCCGGTTGCGCCCTCCACGGGGATGCTGCGCAGCCCCATTGAGAGGCCGATGCCGTGCAGCAGGTCGACCGCCGAAATCATCCCGCCGCGCACGCCGTAGAGTGTTTCGAACGGCTCCAGCCCGGGCCGGGTGCCCTCGCCCCAGAACCAGACGCAGAGGGCGGGATTTTTGCCCGCCGCGCGGCGGGCGGCGTTGACCGGATGATCCCGGAATGCCTCGAGGGAATAGCGCATCATTTCCAGCAGCAGCGGCGCGTTCTCCCCCTCGGGGAGATGGCCTCGAACCGGACGGTTGGTGATGTCGTGCGGCGGGGTCTTGGTTCCGCCGGTTTTCGCATTGCGCAGCACCAGACAGTGGCGATAGCTCACACCGGGATAAAATTCAACCTTGTTGCTGCCGAATTTTTCCTGCATCACGGCGATGAGCTGGGCGGCCTCCCCGCTCGAAATTTCCCCCGCGCTGTAGTCGAGCATCGTCTTATCCTCGAGCGCGGCCTCATCTGAAAGGGTGACGAGGTTGCAGCGGTAGGTCACGTCGTCCGGTCCGAGCTTAACCCCCAGGCTGACCGCTTCAAGCGGGGAACGCCCGGTATAGCAGCCGGCGGGATCGACGCCGATTGCCGAAAGGTTCGCCACATCGCTGCCGGCAGGCATGTCCTGCGGAATGGTAACCGCCATTCCCATCACGCCGTCCGAAGCGATCCGGTCCATGTTGGGGTGGCGCGCGGCTTCCAGCGGAGTGCCGCCTTTCAGCTCCTCAAGGGGTTCGTCGGCCATTCCGTCCCCCAGAAACACGACATATTTCAAAACAGTTTCCTCCCTGTCAAAAAAATAAGCGCTTAAAAACAAGAACCTTTCCCATCATACTCTACTTTTCGCCTTTTCTCAACCGGATTGAGGAAATTTTTCGCTTTATGGCGGACGGTTGTTCTTTGCGAAGTACAATGCTTATCAAAATGTTCGCACGGCAGAACAGGCCCAAGAAAAGCGGAGGATGCGCCGGTCCGGAAATTGGGCCGAAGCGAACCGTTTGGCCGGCGAAACATCGCACACTGCCCCAGAGACAGGCCGAAGCGGGCCGTTTGGCCGGCGAAACATCATACATCAGCCAGAGACGGAAGGGAGCAAACCGCTCAACAAGTGAAACATCACATATTGCCTCAGAGATGGGATAAAGTGGGCCACTTGACGGGCGAGCATCACATACTGTTCCGGAGAGGGGCCGAAGCGAACCGTTTGGCCGGCGAAACATCGCACACTGCCCCAGAGACAGGCCGAAGCGGGCCGCTTGACGGGCGGGAATCACATACTGTTCCGGAGAGGGACCGAAGCGAACCGTTTAGCCGGCGAAACATCATACATCAGCCAGAGACGGAAGGGAGTAAACCGCTTAATATGTGAAACATCACAGATTGCCCCAGGGATGGGATAAAGTGGGCCGCTTGACGGGCGGGCATCACATACTGTTCCGGAGAGGGACCGAAGCGGGGCGTTTAGCTGGCGAAACATCACACGCCGGTTCAGGGAAGAGGGGCAAAGTTCAGCCGGAAGTCCTCGCACCATTCATCCCGGGATGGGTTGCCCTCGCAGCGGAAAATCCTCCCCTGCCGCAGCAGACAGACAACCGACCAGACGGTATCGGCCCCGAGGCTGCGGTCATACTGGCAGAGGAATCCGAATTTGCCTGAAAGCAGGTCTTTGGCAAAGGAAAGATTGTACCGCGTCCGGGATTGGAGCGCCGCGCGCGCAACCCGGTAACGCAGCCCCGACTGAAGATCGTCGGCGCATGGGCAGCGGTATTCACGCATCCCGGCGGAATGAAAGTCGTTGGTGGCTGCGACGAAGCGTTCACCGGGCCTTGGGATGATGATCTCGAAGCGCTCGGCGTTGCATTCCACCACTGCCATTCCGCCATGGCGGTCGGCGAGGGTGATCGTCTGCGAGGAGGAGATGGTAAACTCCCGCAACGCCCCGATCGCCTCCCGGACGGTTTTGCAGTGCTCGAGCAGATAGCGCACCAGCATCCCGGCGTTGAGGCCGGGCTTTTTCACCACCGGCCAGAGAAAGGTCAGGCCCGCCGCAAGGCCGAATTCGTTGACGCCGTCCTCGATCTGGACAGGAGCGGTGCTGTTGCCGACAAAGGCATGCTTTCCGCTGATGGTATAGTGGAAGCTCGCATCATACGGCTCGAGCATGGTGAGGAAATCGCTGTTGCGCCCGAAGATCACTTCCCCTCCCTCTCCTTGGGCGGCGAAGCAGGTGCAGCCCTGAAAGGGAGGGAAATTGTAGATGCCGAAGAGGAAGGCGGCAAGATCGGAGAAGGGCATTTTCAGCCCGTCGGCCAGCCCGCGGATTTCCGCGAGCAGGGAAGGATACTCCGCGGCGCAGATCCGTGCCGATTTTTCGCCGAAGTCCCGCTTCTCCGCGCTCAGGGCGGGAAGGTGCGCCTGCCCGGGGGAAAGACCGTCCGCGCGCAGCGCGCGTCCGAGCGCGGCTCCCGCGTCATAGGGATCCGCGCCTGTGCTGTAATGATTCATGATTGCTCTCCTTTTTTGTGTTTTGAGAGCGGGCCCGGCTCCTGTTTTGAGCATAAAGCAATAAAAATTTAATGTCAAGCGCTCCGGAAAAAGACCGCGCGCGGCTTCCCGAGAGGGAAGCCGCGCGCGCTTTGCGAACGGGGACGGTTATTTTTTTTGGATTTCCGACTTACCGCCCATATACATCCGCAGCGGCTCGGGGATGGCGATGCTGCCGTCCGCGCGCAGGTTGTTCTCCAGAAAGGCGATCAGCATGCGGGGCGGAGCGACGACCGTGTTGTTGAGGGTGTGGGCGAAGTAGTTGCCCTTTTCCTTGTTCCTGACCCGGATGCCGAGACGGCGGGCCTGCGCGTCGCCGAGATTGGAGCAGCTTCCCACCTCGAAGTATTTCTTTTGGCGGGGGCTCCAGGCCTCGACGTCAAGGCTCTTGACCTTGAGATCGGCAAGATCGCCGGAGCAGCACTCCAGAGTGCGCACCGGGATATCGAGCGAGCGGAAAAAGTCCACGGTGTTCTGCCAGAGTTTGTCAAACCATTTCGGGCTTTCATCGGGATGGCAGACGACGATCATCTCCTGCTTCTCAAACTGGTGGATGCGGTAGACGCCGCGCTCCTCGATGCCGTGGGCGCCGACCTCCTTGCGGAAGCAGGGGGAATAGCTGGTCAGCGTCTGGGGCAGTTCGGATTCATCCAGGAAGGTGTCGATGAATTTGCCGATCATCGAGTGCTCGCTGGTGCCGATGAGGTAGAGGTCCTCCCCCTCGATCTTATACATCATGTTTTCCATCTCGGCGAAGCTCATGACGCCGGTCACCACGTTGCTGCGGATCATGAACGGCGGGATGTAGTAGGTGAATCCCCGGTCGATCATAAAATCCCGCGCGTAGGAGAGAATCGCCGAATGCAGCCGGGCGATATCTCCCTTGAGGTAGTAGAAGCCGTTGCCGCTGGTGCGGCGGGCGCTGTCGAGGTCGATGCCGTCGAGCCGCTCCATGATATCGACATGGTAGGGCACCTCGAAATCGGGGACCGCCGGCTCGCCGAAGCGCTCGATCTCCACATTTTCGCTGTCATCCCTGCCGATCGGAACCGAGGGGTCGATGAGGTTGGGGATCACCAGCATCCGCTCGCGGATTTCCCCTTCGAGCTTTTCCTCGAGGGACTCCAGCTCCTCAAGTTCCCGGTTGATGGCGGCCACCTGCGCTTTGGTGCGCTCGGCCTCCTCCTTCTGGCCCTTGGCCATCAGTCCTCCGATCTGCTTGCTGATCGAATTGCGCTGGCCGCGCAGCTCGTCGCAGCGGGTCTTGGCGTCGCGGTACTGCTTATCCTTCTCGACAACCTCATCGACAAGGACAAGCTTCTGATCCTGGAATTTCTTTTTGATGTTCTCCTTGACCAGATCGGGATTGGTTCTCAGCAGTTTGATGTCTAGCATGACACGTCCTCCTTTTTATCGCTGCGGAAAGATCGCGGACGGCAAAAGAAAATCCCCCCGTCCCATGCGTCATGGGACGGAAGGATTCCGCGTTGCCACCCAAATTGCCGGGGGAGCTTCCCCGGCCTCTCGAACGCGCGGTAACGGGCGCGGCCCGCCGGCTCTTCGCCGGTGGCTCCGAAAGCGGAACGGAAAGCCCCCCACGCCGGTTTCCACCGCACACCGGCTCTCTGAAAATGGTCCGGGCAGACCGCTTCTTTCTTCACTGCCAACCTGATATTCTGTTGGAATACCCGATTATTATACCCCTTTCCGGGCGCGTTTACAAGGGGGATTGCCGGATGTGCGGCAAAAATTCTTCTCTTTTTCAGGAGGTTTCCTGCCGGAGCATCGCCTTGGCCGCTGCGCGGAGGCGCTGGGGGCTGGCTCCCGATCCGCCCGCCTTGGTGCCCTGCGGCATCGCCCGGCCATCACGCGGAGGCGCTGGGGGCCTTTGGATGGCGTTGATGGGCCGTTTTGGCCCGCACATCCGGGTGCTTCCGCTGTATGCAGCCGAACAGAGGCTTCGGATCTGTGTCCTCGGCGGACTCTGGCGTTGGGAGACGGAGGTTCGGCTCGTGGAGCGGGACCTCCAGAGAATCGCGCCCAACGGCGCGGCACAGACCTTCCGGAAAGGGAAATGAGCCGGGAACAATATCCCGGCTCATGATACGGATTATTTAGTAAAATATCGGATTCCATGCGGCTTTTTCGTAATCCACGAACGATACAGGCGAAAAGCGTTCGCCGTTTCGTGAAGAAGCCCCTTTACGGGATTGCTTTCCGAAATCGTTGGAATATCCCGAGGGGACTCCCAACCGCACCAAACCGCATACGGAATGCTGAAAACGATACAAAGGGCACAAACAAGCAAAACAGCGCAGCCGATCCCTGCCGCCGGAAGCAGGATAAAAAATCCCCAAAATCCATCAAAAAGGCCATCGAAAAGGCTGAACATACCACCACCTCCGCACCGCTTCTTTAATTTTAGTATATCAAACTCCGGTTCAAATGCAAGGAGGTGAAAACAGGCCGGGGACATGTCCCGGCTCATGATTGTATGAAGAAAACCGCGGCGCCCCCGCCGGTTCCGGCAGGAGGGCGCCGCGGTTTGAGAACAGGTTGTGCGCGGGCCGGCTTCAAATGTGTCAGCCGTTTTCCTTCTCGAAGGCGCGCATATAGTCAACCAGCAGCTCCACGCCCTCATAGGGCATATTGTTATAGATCGAAGCGCGCATTCCGCCGAGCACCCGGTGGCCCTTGAGGGTCAGCAGCCCGCGTTCGGCGGCGCCGGCCACAAACTTGGCGTCGAGATCGGGGGAATCGGTGCGGAAAATCACGTTCATCATCGAACGGCAGTCCGGACGCGCGCCCGCGATGTAGAAGGCGCTCTCATCGAGGAAGCCGTAGAGCAGGTCCGCCTTCTTTTTGTTGCGGCGGGCCATTTCGTCAACGCCGCCGATCGACTGGAGATATTCAAGGACCAGCATGGTGACATAGATGCTCCAGCAGTTGGGGGTGTTATACATTGAATCCTTGTCGGCCATCAGCTTGTAATTGAGCATGAGAGGGGTTTCCGCGGCCGGCTCATGGAGAAGGTCGTCGCGGATGATCACGATCGCCATGCCCGCGGGGGCAAGATTTTTCTGCACACCCGCATAGAGCACCCCGAACCTGGAGACGTCGATCGGTTCCGAGAGGATGCAGCTCGAGATATCGGCCACCAGCGGCACCTTTCCCGTCTTGGGGATGTAAGGAAATTTGGTGCCGTAAATGGTGTTGTTCATGCAGATATGAACATAGTCCGCCTGCGGATCAAGGGTCAGCTCCTCCTGCAGGGGAGTGTGGTCGAAGGCGGTCGCCTCACTGCTGCCGGCAATGTTGACCTTGATGAACTTTGCGGCCTCCTTGGAAGCAATGGTGGAAAAATTGCCGGAACGGACGTAATCGGCCGCTCCGTTGCAGCGCAGGTTGATCGGCAGAGCGGCGAACTGGAGCGAGGCGCCGCCCTGCATAAAGAGCACCTTATAGTTCTCCGGAATCTCCATGACCTCGCGCAGCAGGGTCTCCGCCCGTTTGGAAATCGCAATAAAGGGCTTGGAACGGTGGCTCATCTCCATCACGCTCATGCCGGTGCCGTTGTAATTGAGCATCTCATCGCGGCAGCGTTCCAGCACCGGGACGGGCAGCATCGAGGGGCCCGCCGAAAAGTTATAAACTCGGTCATACTGGTTCATGATAGTTCCTCCTTCAGGCAATGCGGCGGTAGGCCGCCATCTTATACCTATTCAATATACGGCAATCCGCGGGTCAAAGCAAGTGGAATCAAAGATTTTCCCTGCAAAAGTTGGGAAAAATCCTTCCGTCTCCTTGCCGCGCCGGAGAAAAGCCATGTGTATTTTCCTTGCGCCGGGCGCCCGGATGGCTTATAATAAAGCCGTAATCCAACAGGGAGGAAAATGCACATGAAACTTTCACCCGCCGAGCTTGCCCGGGTCGAGGGTTATCTGAACGAACGCCGCGGCGATATGGTTGACACCCTCTGCCGCCTTGTCTCGATTCCGAGCGTGAGCCGCGACGACCCCGACCCCGCGCATCCCTTCGGTCCCGGATGCCGCGCGGCCCTCGACGAGATGCAGAAGATCTGCGCCGAAAAGGGACTTGTGATGGTCAATCACGAGAATTACTGCGGCAGCGTCCGCTATGGGGACGGAGAGGAAGAGCTGGGCGTTTTTTCTCATCTCGACGTGGTTCCCGCCGGAACCGGCTGGACGGGCGATCCCTTTCTTCCGGTGGTGGAGAACGGTTTTGTCCGCGGACGCGGCGCGATCGACAACAAGGCGGGCGCGGTGGTCGGCCTTTACGCCGTCGAGTGCCTGAGGGCGCTGGGAATCCGGCTGCGGCATGCGGTCCGGCTTTTTTACGGATGCAGCGAGGAGGACATGATGAACGACGTCCTCTACTATGGGGAGAAGGTCGGCTGGCCGAAATTTTCCCTGATTCCGGACGCGGTGTTCCCGGCCGCCTTTGCCGAAAAGGGCATCTGCGCCGGGTATCTCACCTCCGGCCCCGTCGCGCGGGAGATCCGATCGCTTCGGGCGGGGACCGTCACCAACGCGGTGGCGGGGGACTGCGTGCTGACCCTCGCGCCCGAGCACTTTGCGGCAGTGCACGCCTGCCGGACCGAGCGGGTCCGGGTGACCTTTGAAAACAACGAAACGGTGGTGCGGGCTTTTGGCCTGGCGGCCCACGCCTCCCGGCCGCAGCAGTCGGTCAATGCCATCGCCCTCGCCTTTGATGTTCTGCTCGCCGCCGGTATCCTCCGCGGGGAGGAGCGAGGGCTGATTTCCTTCTGGGCCAGGTGCCTGCACGATTTTTACGGCGGGGAGCTGGGAATCGCGCTGGACCGGGGGGAATACGGGGAGCTGACCATCATCGGCGGCACCGCCTCGCTGGAGGACGGCTGCTTCCGGTTCGGCTTCAACTGCCGCTATCCCGCGGGGGATTCCTGTGAACGGATCGTGCCGCGGCTTGACGCGGTGTGCGGGGCGCACGGTCTTTCCCTCGCCGTCGAGGAGGGGGTTGACGGCTTCTGCATGAGTCCCGACCACCCGCTCGTGACCGCGCTGACCGCTCTCGCCAACGAGCTGACCGGTGAGCAGCGGGTGCCCTATCTGATGAATGGGGCGACCTATTGCCGCGATATCCCCAATTCAATCCCATTCGGTCCCGAGATGGATCAGGATGCCCCGGCCTTTCCGGTCGGAAAGGGGGGAATCCATCAGGCGGACGAATCGATGTCGATCGACGAGCTGGTGCGGGCGGTGAAGATCTATGTCGCGGCTCTCGTCGAGCTGGACGCTCTGATTCAATAAAATTTGATACAAATTGCAATTTTAAGACTGTAAATTACAAAAAGGAGAAATGGAAATGAAACAGATCATCGCATCCAGCAGTGCGCCCGGTGCAATCGGCCCGTATTCTCAGGCGGTCAGGGCGGGGAATTCCCTGTATATTTCGGGTCAGATTCCGATCGACCCCGCCACCGGTGAGTTTGCCGGGAATGACATTGTCACCCAGACCCGCCAGTCCCTGAAAAACATCGGGGAAATTCTCAAGGCCGCCGGCATGGATTACGGCGACGTGGTCAAAACCACCGTCCTGCTCCAAAGCATCGGGGATTTTGCCGAGATGAACCGCGAATATGCCAAGTTTTTTGAAACCGACTGCCCGGCCCGCGCCGCCTTTGAAGTCGGCGCGCTGCCCAAGGGCGCGCTCGTCGAAATCGAAGCGGTTGCCTACAAAGAGTAATATTTTGTTGAAAAAATCCGTCCCGGTATCTCCGGGGCGGATTTTTTACCAAGAGAACGGGAGCGGAACTTTTCGAGCCCTGCTTTGAGGCCGGGTCAATACAGGCACTTCACCCATCGCAGCACAAAGCGGTTCTTTTTGCTTTCGGTGCGGTCGATCTGGTCAAGCAGATCATCGACCAGCGCCTCCGCCTCCGTCCGTTCCTCGCCGGTCAGCCAGTGGGGGCTGAAGGCGGCCTTTTCAAAGAGCTCGGTCATCCGGCCGAGGGAATCGCCCCATTGAGCGCCCCATTTCTCGCCGGCGGGTGCGGTGAGCTTCCGAATCGATCCGGCGGGGTCGGGCAGGCCGACCGCCGGGAGCAGCTTGAGGAGAAACGCGGTCATGTTGCAGACCGCCTGATTCGGGTCCTCGACCGCAAAGGAGCGCTCCCGGCGGGAAATCAGCCAATAGCGGCGCGCCAGCCAGAGGAAGAGAGCGAGCAGCAGCACCCAAAGCGGGAGAAGCCAGAAAAGGACGGCGGCCAGCGGATTGGCCTGCTCGGCCGGCGGATCGGCGGGCGGGTCCTCCTCATCGGGGGGCGGAGGCTCATCCTGCCCGCCTCCGGCGGAGGCCTCGGGCGGAATGCCGCTGCTTACCGCCTGCTGGTAGCCGGGGATTACGTCAAAGGGAAGCCAGCCCACCCCGTCGTGGTAGTATTCGGCCCATGCCGAGGCGTTGCCGGAGGGAACATATACGACGTCGCCCGGCTCCACTCCCTCGAGATCCACCGAGGTGACAAGGTAGCCCTCGACATAGCGGGCGGGAATGCCGCAGTAGCGCAGCATCAGCACCGCGGCCGAGGCGTACTGCGCCGCGTTGGCGCTCTGCCGCTCATAAAGGGTTTGGATCAGGCTCCCTTCACCGTCAAAGCCCTTGGCGCGGGTCGAAAAACCGAGCTTCGAGTTCAGCACCGAAAAGATGGTCGATTTTGCGTCGGTATAGCCGCGGTGGGTTTGTCCGGGGACGCCGGCTTCTCCGAGATCGGGGGCAAGCTGCTCGCGCTCGATATCGGGAAGTCCGGTGTAATTTTCATAAACAAAATGGCGGTAGCGCGCCTCCTCGGTCAGATACTTCGAAAGAGCGGCGGAAGGGGCGTCCTTCTGTTGGTTGAACAGGGAGACGACCGCATCGGCCTTGGAAAAATCCTCTGGGAGGATGGAAAACTCGTATTCAGCCTGCCCGCTCCAGCCGGGGCTGCGGAGCAAAGCCTCGGTGGTTCGGTCCGCGTCGAGCAGGCCGCCGGTTTTGACGTCGGCCAGGCCGTAGGGGGCGTAGACCGCCGACCGGCAGGCCGAGATGTTTTTAACGGTCATCCGGTTGGCGCGCCCCTCATCGTAATAGCCGAGCGCCTCCGCCAGAGAACCGAGCTGTGTCTGGGGATAAAAGCCGTTCTGATGGAGCCGGTAAAAAAGACTGTTGTATCCGGCAACGGCATTGCGGTCGAGCGCCTCCCACCCGGAGCCGGTGAAGCGCTGGCCGACATAGCCGCGCAGGTGCATCGGATAGGGCGCTTCAAAGGTAATTTCGAGCGCGTCCTTCATCGAGAGGCGGTCGCCGGGCCGGCTCAGGTCGCCTTCCGGAAGGCCGGGCAGCATCTCTCCCTCGTAGCGCAGCGAGTGAATGGCCGAGCGGACCGCTCCGCCGCCCCGGGAAAAGAACCCGTCGAGCTTTTCCTGCGGGGAGCCGAGCGACACCAGCAGCAGGGAGCCGGCCAGCAGCGCAAAGGCCATCACCCCGGCCGCGGGCAGCAGAATGACGCCGCGGTCGGGCGCGCCGCCCCTGGCCGAAAGAGCGCGGCAGACAAGCAGCATGGAGGCAAGGCAGAGCAGCAGCGTCCAGACGCCGCCGGTATCGATGACCTCAAGCGGTCCGAGCACCGCGGCCAGCACCAGCAGCAGAGCGGCCGGCTGCCAGAGGGCGCGGCGCACCATCACGCAGCAGAACAGAGAAAGAAGAAGCGCGAAGGGAATCAGAAAAAGAGTGGTGCAGACGAGAAATTCCTCCGGCTCAACGGTTACGATATAACGCGGCTCGATGCGGGAGAATTCCGCAGCAAAGAGCTGCTGGATCTGGTTGACCGCGATCACCAGACCGTTGCGGGAGCGCTCGGCGGTGAAGGCCCAGAGCAGCACCGAACCGGCGCCCAGGCCGCCGGCCGCGGCATATTTCATTTTTTTGGTGATCTGCGGCAGCGGCAGGACAAAATGGAAGGCGGCGATCGCCGCCAGACCGACCGCCGCCATCAGCGCGCCCGCCGCGGGAAGCGCGAAAAGCCGCAGAAAGGAGCCGCCGCAGCCGAGAAAGAGCAGCACCGAAAGCAGCGCGCAGCCCGCCGCGTCCGGCAGCCCCGGAACGGGGGCGCTTTTGGGCGGCACGACCTTGAGCTGGATGGATCGGCTGTTTTGGGGCTTTGGCTGGGAATTGCCGCGGGGCCCGCGCGGAAACCACGCCGGGAAGGACAGCTTCATGGCCTGTCCCTCCTTTCTGATCAGACTATGAGATTCCCGAGCTCGTCGGGATAGGTCTTCGGATGAAACCAGATCAGGGTGTCGCTGGGAGTATCGTCCTCCCCCTTGGGACGGTCGGTGCAGCAAAGGACGGTCGTCCGCCGGTCCCCGGGAGGCGGGGAGAGCGGGCGGCCGACGCAGACCGCGAAGATGCGGGAATATTCGGGCGCAAGAAAAAGCTCTCCCGCCTGCTCGGTGCCGGGAATCCGCTCGCCGTGTCCCGAGAGGGCGCCCGGCAGCGACATGGTCAGGTCATCGATGTTCTGCACCGTCCGCCGTTCGATCGGGCCGTCACCCGTTTCCCACGCGACGGTATGGACGATCCCCTCGTCGAGCAGCGCCTGCGAGAGGGAAACCGCCGCTTCGGCGGCGGCGTCGAAGCAGGCGGGATGAGGGGAGCTGCCCGCGGGACGGCGCAGGTCGAACAGCAGAAGCAGCGAACGCTTGATGGGGCGTCCCGGCTCCCGGATCATCAGGTTATCATATTTGGTGGTCAGCTTCCAGTGAATCTGCCGCAGCGCGTCCCCTTCGCGGTATTCCCGGATCTGATGAACCTCGCTGACATCCTCGCCCGCGCGGGCGGGATCGTATTCCTCGCTCTCCTCAAGGGAGAGGTTCAGAAAACCGGTCAGCAGCCGCAGCGGGAAGGTGTTGGGCAGCACCGTTGTGATGGCCCGTCCCTTTGCCGCGACTGGAAAGGAGATCAGCCCGAAAAAATCAGCCGCCCGCACCCGCCCGGTTGAGAGCAGAATCTGTCCGCAGTGGCGCGAGCCGATCGAGAGGCTTACCTGCCTGGACGAAAAAGGGGGCAACGAAACGGCGACCAGTCGGGTAAACTGCTCGCCGGTCAGCCGGTTTTCGAGGGTCATGCGGCAGCGCAGCTGCATCAGCGGGAAGGGGCTGTCGTTTTTGACCGAAAGCTCCGCCGAAACGCCGCGGCGCTTGGGCGCAAGCTCCCGGGAGGAAAGGCGAAGGCTGATCCGCCGGGAGGCGAGACAGCTCACCGCCGCCGAGGCCGCGAGCAGCAGCGGCAGCAGCACCAGCAGGGCGCGCAGCGCCGTGGAACCGCCGAAGAGGCAGAGAAGCAGAATCGAGGCGAGCCAAATCGGCCAGAGCCAGAGCGGTGAGATCATCGGCGCGAGCCTCTGCCCGACGACCCCGAGACGGGGGCGGCGGTTTTTTCAAGAATTTCAGCGAGCAGGTCGGCGGCCGACCGTTCGGCAAGCCGGGCCTTGGAGCTGAGCAGCAGCCGGTGGGAGCCAACCTCCGGAAAGACATAGGAGACATCTTCCGGCACGACATAATCCCGGCCCATGACAAAGGCGCGGGCTTTGGCCATCCGGCAGACGGCGAGCGCCGCGCGGGGGGAAAGCCCGAGCTGGATCGCCGGGTGACTGCGCGAGGCCTGCGCGAGCCGGGTGATATATTCGTAGATGGAGTCGGCCACAAAAATTTCGTCGGTCTGGCGCTTCATGGCGGTCAGCTCGGCGGCGTTGGTCACCGGGCGCAGGGTGTCAAGCGGGTTTGCGGTCTGCCGGTCCCGCAGGATGTTGACCTGGCTTTCAAAATCGGGGTAGCCCACCGTCAGCCGGATCATGAAGCGGTCAAGCTGGGCGGGAGGAAGCACCTGTGTACCCGCCGATCCCACCGGATTCTGGGTCGCAATGACGATGAAGGGCTGCGGCACCGGGCGGGTGACCCCGTCGAGGGTGATGTGCCCTTCCTCCATCACCTCCAGCAGCGCCGACTGGGTTTTGCTTGAGGTTCGGTTGATTTCATCCGCCAGCAGCAGATTGGTCATCGCCGCCCCCGGCTTGTAGGCGAGCGCCCCGCCAGCCTTGTCGTAGACCGAAAAGCCGATCACGTCCGAGGGCATGCTGTCCGAGGTAAACTGCATCCGCTTCGAGTGGATGCCCAGCGTTTTGGCGAAGGCCAGCGCAAGGGTGGTCTTGCCCACGCCGGGGACGTCCTCCAGCAGAATGTGCCCTCCCGAAAGGATCGCCATCAGCACCTTGGCAAGGATTTCGTCCTTGCCGATGATCACCGTCTGGACCTGCCGGAGAATTTCGTTGCATTTACTTGCCATTCCTGTGCTCCTTACCGTCCCCCGCGCGCGGCGGAAAAACCGCTTTGATCCCGGCCCGCCGTGACTGGGCGGGCCGGGATCTCAGCCTCGCGGGAAATTTCGTGTGATTTAATGCCGGTCGTCGTCATCCGGGAAGTCGTTGTCGTCGTCGTACTCATCGTACTGGCTGTAGCCGTCATCCTGCCGCTTCACCTTGTTCTGATAGAGAACAAAGCCGACCGCGCCGCCTGCCGCGAGCAGGCCGACGATGACAAGCACCCATACCAGAGCCGAGCCGCCCTTCTTCGGGCCGTCGCTGTCATCCGCGTCGGTATCGACGTCGACCACCTCTTCCGGCTCGCTCGAGGGGTCCTCCTCCGGCGCGCTGGATTCTTCCTCAGGCTCGCTCGCCTCTTCAGAGGAAGAGGACGAGGAGGACTGGCCGGAAGAAGATGATGAGCTTGCCTGCGACGAGCTGGAGGGCGGATTATAGGTGGGGGTGGAGGAACTGCTGCTGGGGGTCGTCGGTGCGGGGACAACCACCAGATCGCCGGAGCCGGTGCTGCCCGAGGAGCTGCCCGAACCGGAGGATGGACGGCTCGACGAGGTTCCGTTGATCGACGAGAGGAAGCTGTTGCTCAGACGTTCGCTTGAGAGGAAATAGCGGCCGAGGGTGCGGGTCTTGATCGCGTAGGCATCCTCGGAGCTGTCCCACTCGGCGCTGACGCGCGCGACGTCGCCGTCCTCATCAACCGAGTAAACATAGTAGTTGTCCTCACCGTCCGAAGGAGCGAGGTAAAGGGTGCCGGTGCGGTTGAAGGTGGCATAGTTGCCGTTGAAAAAATCCACATAGGCGTCGGGGTATTCATCCAGAATATCGTCATAGAGGTCCTCGTCGGGATCGGTGGTCATGCCCAGCGTAATGCTCCCCTGTCCGACGGTGTTGACGACGAAGGAGCTGTCGGGGTCGGCCTCGAATTCGAAGATGAATTCGCTGTCCTGTTCAAAGCCGTCGCCCTTCTTGAAGATGGCGGCCTTCTCGGGGATGACCCCCTCGCCCACGTCGGTGTCGCTCGAGGACTTGTAACCGATTTCAATGGCGAGGTCGAGCACCACATCTTCAAAGCGGTTCTCGCGGTCGCCCTTGGTCTGCTTGACGGTGATCTCGCCGAACACGTCGCGGGAATCGGTGGACGAGCGTTCGTTGACCTTGATCGCCACGCAGTAAATATAGCTCATGGCGCTGCTGGTCGCGCCGGTCGGGGCGTCGGCCACGCGGATCTTTTTGATGGTGGGATTTCCGAGATAGCGGCCGCTGTTCTCTTCCCAGCTTGCCTTGGCGGAGGCGTCGCCCGCGGCGGACGACTCATAGACGTAGCGGTAGCGGTTGTTTTTCAGGTCATCATATGCCTTTTTGGCGGTTTCCATCTTTGTTTTCGCGGTGGATTCCGCTGTCTGCGCGTCGGCATAGGCCTTTTTCGCCGCGTCCAGTTCCTTCTGGGCGGCGTCCATTTTGGCCTTTGCCTCGGTGGCGCTGGCGGCGTTGTTCAGGTTGTCCTGAGCCTTTTTCAGCGTTTCCTTCGCTTTTGTGACATTGTCCGCGGCGGTTGTCACCGCCTGCTGTTTGCTGGAAACGGCGGCGTCGGCCTTGTCCTTGCGGCTTTGTGCGTCGGTTACCGCCTGAGCAAGATCGCTGTTGGTCTTCTGCGCATCGGCATAGGCCTTCTGCGCGGCGGCATAGGCGCTTTCCTTCGAGGCGTAGGCGCCGTTTTTATAGGCGTCACGGTCGCCGATCGCCTTCTGCCAGGCGTCATAGGCCGTCTTCTTTGCTTCGCCGGTGTCGGCCTCCGGGTAAGCGTCATAAGCGGCCTTGGCGCTGGTGACCAGCCCCTCCAGGCGGGTCAGCTCGGCGGATGCCGTATCAAACTGGCCCTTGGCGGTGTCCTGCGCTGATTTCAGGCTGTCAAGGGTCGCCTGCGGGACCGCGTTCGCCGTCTGCTTCGCCTTTGCGTCGGTCAGGGCGGCCGCCGCGTTGGTCTGCTCGGTTTTCGCGGCGGTCAGCTCTCCGTCGGCCTTGGTTTTGGCGGTTTCGGCCTCGGTCACCTTGTTCTGCGCGTCGGTTACCGCCTTTTCCAGAGCTGTGGTATCCCCGTTGGCGGCCTCATAGGCGGCCTTGGCGGTATTGTATGCCGTCTGCTTCTGCTCCTGGGCGGTCTTTGCCTTCTTTGTGGCTTCCTGCGCCGTACCGTAGGCTTTGTCGGCCGCGGCGTAGGCGGTATAGGCGTCATCGATTCCGCTTGCCCCGCCGTTTAAGAGCGGGAAATACATCGTCTCCCCGTAGGGAACGCGGCTGACCGAGCCGGACAGATCAAGCCGGCCGTCATCGTCCTCGATGTAGGCGACCTGCGAGACGTCGGCAACCTTGTAGGTGGCCTCCGCCGCCGAGACCGGAACGGCCAAAGCGGAGAGCATCGCGGCAGAGAGCAGCAATGCAAAGAAACGTTTCATACAAATTCCCTCCTGTAATCGATATCGTCCCGCCCCACGGCGGATCAAAGCGCCCCTGCCGGGAATTCTTTGGGACGCGGGGATCACCAATATCCTCCATTGTATCACATTCCGTCCTCTTCGCCTAGAAGCAAAAGTGAATTTTATGCGCAACAGGGGCCCGGCATTCCTATCCATAAGGTGTCATCCGAGGGAGACTTTTCTTGCCTGTGCTGAAAATTTTTCATAAAAAGTCCCCGCCGGGAAGCATCCTTGCTTCCCGGCGGGGCGGAAAAGGTCAGGGGCCGGAGATTAACGGCGGAAATCCCGGTCGTCGTAATCGTCGTCCTCGTCGTACTCTTCCTCATCATAGTCGTCGTAATCGTCGTCACGACGGCGGGAGCGGCCCGAACGGGGCGCCGAACGCCGGCGCTTCTTCGAGGAGCCCGCGCGCGAAGCGTAGAGAACGAAGCCGGCCGCGGCGGCGACGGCGAGCAGAGCGACAATGATCAGCACCCAGATAAAGGCGCCAAGGCCGCTCTTCTCAGGAGCGTCGGAATCGTCCGGTTCGGTATCGACGTCGATAATTTCCTCCGGTTCAGATTCCGGTTCCTCCGGTTCGGATTCCGGCTCGGATTCCGGCTCGGAGCTTTCTTCCTCCGGTTCGGAGCTGCTTTCCGGCTCAGAGGAGGGCGTCGAGGAGGAAGGAGGCGGCGTGGAGGAGGAGGGGCGGGGCGCGGTGCTCGACGAAACGGGCTGGGTGGTGCTGGAAGCGGGCGCGGTAGAGGAGGGCGGGGGAACCACCACCAGCTCTCCGGAGCCGCCCTCGGAGCCGGACGACGAGGAAGCGGACGAGCTTCCCGAAGAGCTGCTCGTGGTGCTCAGCTTCTCGTCCGAGAGGACGTAGCGCCCGAGGATATTGGTGCGGATGGCATAGCATTCCTCATATTCGTCCCACTCGGCGTCCACCCGCGAGAGCCTGCCCTTGCTGTCGATGGCGTAGACATAATAATCGCCTTCGTCGCCCGAGGGGCCCGGCAGATAGAGGGTGCCGGTGCGGTTGAACTGGGCGTAGTTGCCGTTGTAGAAATAGAGGTCGGCGGTGGGATATTCGTCGCCGATGTCGTCGTCGAAGTCGATATCCATGCCGAGGACGATCGTTCCCTGGCCGTTGGTGTTGACCACGAAGGAGGCGTTGGACTCGGCCGCAAATTCAAAGGTGTAGTCGGATTCCTCTTCAAAGCCGTCGCGCTTCGAGAAGGAGGCGGGCTTGATCGGGATAATTCCCTCGCCCTCGCTCTTGCTCGCGGAGACATAGCCCAGCTCAATCGCAACGTCAAAGGCGATTTCGTCGAAGCGGTACTCCTTGTCGCCGGTCGTCTGCTTGAGGGTTACCCGGCCGAAGAGGTCCTGATCCTTGGTGGCGCTCTTCTGCTCGGTCTCGATGGCGAGAAAATAGATCAGCCGACTGCCGCTGACGCCCGAAAGATATTTTTCGCTGTCCGCGGAAACGCGCTTGGGAAGAACCTCGACCTTACTGACATAGGAGCCGTTTTCCTCCCACTTGTCGCTGACCTTGATCTTTTCTACCTTGCTGCGGTTCGAGACATGGCTGCTGTTCTCTTTCAGCGGGAAATAGGCGGTTTCGCCGTAGGGCACGTTGTCGGCCGCGCGGGTCAGATCGACGTAGCCGTCGTCATCCACCAGATAAAAGCTGTCTGAAATGCCGGTGATTGCGTTTTCTCCCTCCGCAGAGGCAAAGACCGCGGTGGAAGCCATCATTGCCAGCGCCAGCAATCCTGCGAGAATACGTTTCATGAGGATACTCCTTCCTGAGTTTGATCGCGTCCCCGGCGGGGCCGCCCCATTGGGGTTAGAATAAGGATATTGTACCATATCGTAGCGAAAATGCAAGAAACTCATGAAAAAAGGTACGAAAATTGACAATTTGGAGAGAAAACGGTACCAATTTCGTAACCAATTCCGAAAATTCCGGGAAAGGGAGGCATAAAATGTTCCGAAAAAAGGAAAGAGGCGCGCCGCATCCGCGGCACGCCTCCGGAAATCCGAATTAAGCGGTCATCAATTTGTCCAGTTTGAAAGCCTTGAGGGCGTCCTGACTGAAGGAGATTCCGAGGCCGTCGGCCGCGGCCAGCAGCTTTTCGTTGTATTCATCCTGCTTCATCAGCGGGAGCATCGAGAGCTTGGCCGACTGATAGGCGCTTTCATCCTCCATCAGACCGCGGCGCTCAAACAGGACGCCGTAGTTGTCGTCCTCATAGGTTTCGGACACGTTCAACGTGTCGTTGGCAAAGATCTGGTCGCGCAGCGCCTGCGGATAGTTGGTGTTCCCGCGGTAGACCAGGGAAATCTGCTCTTCTTCGACAAGCGGGCCGTGGGTGTGGGCGTTTCCGCTGTCGAGGGCGCCGTGAATCGCTTCATCCTGGGCCACAATCAGGTCGAAGAGCGGTTCCCCCGCCTTGGAACGCTCAAAATAGGATTCGATCAGCTCCTGCTGCGCGGCGGCGCCCGCCTCGTCAAAAGCGGCTCCGGCCGCCTGATCGTAGGTCTTGGAGAGGACCAGCATCAGGACGCGGCGGTAATTTTCCTCATAGAAAGCGCGGTAATCCTCTTCGCTGACGGCAAATTCCCCGCCCTCGCCATAGTAGGCCGAAAAAACAAGCTGGGATTTGGCGGCGTTGAGGTTGATCGCTTCGACCGAGGAATAGCCGATGCCGGCCTTTTCCATGCGTTCGCTTTCACTTTCCCAGGACTGGCGCAGCCCCTGCGTCGCGGCAGCCGCAGTCTCCGGGTCGAGGGTGAGGCTGAGACGGTCAAATTCGCTCTCAACCGCGACAAAGATGCGGGTCAGCTCGGCAGCGCGGTTGTTGATCCAGTCGGCGGCCTTGGCCCCGTCGATTTCCTGCTCCAAAACATTCTTCGACATGTCGGGCACCTTGTAATAGGCTTCGTTGAGCGCGGTGAGCTGATGGGCGATATAGACCCCCGCGGGAACCTCCCCGCCGGAATAGGTCGCGGCAATACGGGTCTTTTCGCCGAAGGTACAGCCCGAAACCGAGCAGACCGCCAGCGCCGCAGCCAGGACAAGCGCCGCAAAGCGTTTGGTGTTCATGATTAACTTCCTCCTTAAACGTTGGTGCAACGGCATCTATTATACCCCTTCGCCGGTGGAAAGTCCAGAAAAAGATCAGTGCGCCGTAAAATCCGCACCGCAAAAGTGCCCTTCCTCCCACGCGCGGCAGAAGAAAGGGCACTCGTTTTGAAAAAGGGGTGGGGCGGGGTTCAGACGATAGCCCGCATGAGGATGGAGAAAGGGCGGTCACCCCGGAAAAACGGGACGGGGTTCAGACGATAGCCCGCATCAGAATGGAGAAAGGGCGGTCGACCCGGAAAACCGGGACGGGGTTCAGACGATAAGCCCGCATGAGGATGGAGAAAAGGCGGTCACCCCGGAAAACCGGGATGGGATTCAGACGATAGCCCGCATCAGAATGGAGAAAGGGCGGTCACCCCGGAAAAGCCGGGACGGGGTTTGGGCATATGGCCCGCCCGAGGGCGGGAGGAAGGATGACCGACCCGGTGATGCAGGGCCGTTACAGCAGGGCGGGGTCGTAGACGGCGCGCGAGCCTCCGACGAATTTGGGACGGGTGCGGGCGCAGGAAATGGAGGCTTCTCCGATTTTGCGCACCGAGAGCCGCACCGGCACCGCCACCGGACGCAGGTGCATTCCGATCAGCGTCTGCCCGATGTCGATTCCCGCCGCCGCGCAGCCGATTCGTTCGACCGCCGCCGGATGCCGGAAGGCCGCCCAGGCCGCGGTGGCAAAGGAGCCTCCCGCCTTGGGCTGCGGCACGACGTTGACCCGGTCGAGACGGTAGGCGCGCAGGGCCTCCTCCTCCACGATCAGCGCCCGGTTGAGGTGCTCGCAGCACTGGGCCGCGAGAAAGATCTCCGCATCGCGCAGCACCGGCAGAATCCCGTCGAGCACCGCCTTGGCAATTTCGGGGCTGGAGTGGGAACCGATCTTTTCGCCGCCGACCTCGCTCGAGGAGCAGCCGACCACAAAGAGGTCTCCGGGGGAAAGCTTCGCCGCACCGAGCAGCTCGGTAACGGCGGCGCGCGCCTGTTCGGTTAATTGAATGAGTTCCATCGTCAGAGCGCCTCCTTATTTGAACCGCCGGATATAGCCGCGGTATTCGTCGCGGGTGAAGGGGGGCGTATAACGGCTGATCGCCCCGCGGGCCAGCGCGGCGTTTTCCTTCAGCAGATGGTAGGCGGTCAGCGCCATCATCTTTGAGGGCACGACCAGCGCCTTTTCGGGATCAACCACCGCAAAGTCGCTGCTGTGCAGGCTCCCCCGCGTCCCGCTGTGGGTAAAGTTGAGAACCGGCATCACCTGTGCGAGATCTCCCACATCGGTTGAGGCGTAGTTCTGCACCGCGGCATCCGCTTTTTCAACCGAAAATCCCGGCCCGAAAGCGGCGCGGACCGTTTCGGCGGCCAGCAGCTGCGCCGGATCGGCGGGAATGAAGGGCCCGGGCAGGTAACCCTGCCAGGTTTCCGTCTCGGCCTTCGCGCCGACGGCGTAGGCGGTCCCCTCGAAAGCGCGGTCGAATTTGGCGGAAACCGCCTCGAGCGCATCAAGGTTGGCGGCGCGCACCATCCCTTCGACGGTGACGTTGGCCGGAACGACGTTGATTGCGTCGCCTCCGTGGGTAATGTTGGTGTGAATCCGCACGCAGTCGCGTTCCCGGAACCCCTCGCGGATCAGCCCGATCGCCGAAAGGCCGAGGGTCGCGGCCGAGAGGGCGTTGACGCCGTTGTGGGGCGCGGCCGCGGCGTGGGCCGCTTTGCCCACCAGCCGGACCGTTTTGGTGAAGGAACCGGTCGAACAGTTGTTGCCGACCAGCAGGTCGGCCGCGGAATCGACCATGTGGACATGAGTGGTCAGGGCAAGATCGATGTCATCGAATTCTCCGAGACAGAGCAGTTCCGACTTGCCGGAGCAGCGGCTGATCTTTCCCTCGGCGGTGAGCCGCACCCGGCGCTCGATCGGGACATATTCCTCGGCGGGGACAAGGAAAAACACCACCCGCCCCTGAATGGAGCGCGCCACCTCGGGGTCGGCAAAGGCCGCCGCCGCGCCGAGCACCGCGTTGAGCTGGGCGTGGTGGCCGCAGGCGTGGGAAATTCCGCCGGCCGCGGCATTGGCCTGCGGGTGGGTTGGACAGAGGATTCCGTCAAGTTCGCCGATTACGGCGACCGCCGGGCCGTCCCCGTTCCCGATTTCGGCCCGCAGGCCGGTGACGGCGAGGCCCTCCCGGACGGTGTAGCCGAGGCCGCGCAGCCATTGGGCCGCGCGCCGCGCGGTGTTGAATTCCTCATAGCCGGTTTCGGCCGAACGGTAGGTTTCCTCCCCGAAGGAGAGAAGCGCCCCGCGCTTTGCATCAATCTGTTCCAGAATCCGTGCTTCGATATGATCCATACTGCATTCCTCCTGATTCTTACTGCAAAACGGAATAGCCCTCGGGCAGTGCGATGGTTTTGGCGGGGATATTGCCGGAGACAGCTTTGATTTTCAGAATCATCTCAGCAAGCTGCTCATCCTCGAGGGTGCGGGTCATTCCCGCCAGCCTTCCCTCTTCGTCAAAGAAAAAACGGACGGTGTCCCCCTGCTGATCATACTGCTCATAGCGCAGCGTCTCGCCGTCAAAGGAGCCTTCTCCCCGTTCCTCAAAGGAGAGGTAGGAAAAATCGGTGTCGAAGCCGCCCGACATCTCGGCCGGATCGACCTTGGCACAGGTTTTGGAGGTATCGTTGACCAGCCAGGTCGTTCCGTCCAGCGTCACGACCCGCATGGTGGTCAGCGCGCCCGACATCTCGCTGGTCGTTTTGACCGCCGAATTTCCCTTGTCCACCGCGATGGTGACGGCGTTTTCCAGCCGGAGTCCCTCGATTTCGATGACCGAGATGCCGTCGATATAGTAGGCGCCGTCCATGAGCTGCTTGGCGATGGATTCAGAGAGGATCGGTTCATCCTCCGGCTCGCTCTGCGCCTGCGATTCCCCGGCGGGCTCGGCCGCGGAGACGGCCGCCGGACCGCCGGAGGAGGGGGACGGCGGAGAAAAAACGGAGGGGTCCCGGGAGCAGGCGGCGAGGCAGAGCGCCGCCAGAAGGGCCGGGAGAAGAGCGGTAAGCCGTTTGTTCTGCAACATGGGAGGCCTCCTGTGCTTTTTCCTTATCATAGCACAGGAAGGACAGAAATTCAAAGGGATTCGGAGGTTTGGCGCCTCTGCGGAAAAATTTCAAGAGCCGGACGCATCCCGAGACGGAAGTCTTCGGAGAAGGCAAACTCCGGCCCGATGGCGTTCGGGGAGCTTGGCAGGCCGCATGTTGCTCCGCAAAGCTCCCGCCTGCCGCCGGAAATCCCGTCGGGAAGCCGCGCTTTTTGCGCCGCGGCCGACTCCTTGGCCTCGCGGCGGCCCGGAACTTTTCAGATTTCCCGAAGCACGGCCGGGCAGAGACGGACGTGAAAAAACTGATGAATCGCTGTCGGCATGAAAACCCCTCCTTCATCCGCAGACGGCGGGCTTTACTCCCGCCGCGAGGGTGACCCAGTGGGCGGCGGAGCATTGACTGTCCGCAGACGGCGGGCTTTACTCCCGCCGCGAGGGTGACCCAGTGGGCGGCGGAGCATT
>Ga0129314_1000402_pt1 | contig 46671 bp, 37 predicted proteins | sample O1111metagenome_FD_94431 | JGI IMG/M metagenome (GOLD analysis project Ga0129314, IMG submission 94431) | Orangutan individual fecal microbial communities from fecal samples from Wisconsin, USA - O1111 metagenome | ecosystem: Host-associated > Mammals > Digestive system > Large intestine > Fecal... | reverse complement strand
GGAGCAAGAAAAAGGAAGAGACAGTCCCGTAGAGAATTTTGCCTTAGAAAAGGCCCGAATTCTCTGGGATTGTCTCTTCCTATCATGTTAGGGGTTAAAAGTCGGTATTAACCGATACCCCCAATTAATTTCTTGAATAAATCAGCGCTTCTTTTTAGGCTGTAACGAGATTGAAACAATTGTAGAGAGGAAAGCCGCATATTATAACGTTGGTTTTCATCAAGATGATAGTAATCGAGTATGCTTTTTTCAAAATCATCTATGGTATCTACGATATATGAGTTGCTGCCGTTTTGTATAGCATAGCCCTCAAATGCATGGCTTGTTCCGACCACTGGCAGAGCGTAGGACAAGGCTTCAGCAACTTTGACTTTCATGCCAGCGCCGTCAAAAATGGGGGCAATGTATAATTCTGCATTATAAAAATATGGCTCCATATTTTCCGGCGTATTCACTATTGTAATTGAGGGCATTTTCTTTACAAATTCTAAGAACTCAGGGGTTGGATGGGCTCCAGCGATACAAAGTTCTTTTGGAATCAATAGACGACTGTATATATTTTTTATAAACCATAATATGCCTTCATAATTAGAACCATACCACAGTGAACCGGTTATCAGCATACGTAATGGATGTGGAGCATGATTTTGGGTATCTAAAGGGGGAAGGTGTGTTGTTTTCTGCGGAATACACACCGGAATGACAGCTATTTTCTCAGATGGAATATGGTATAATTGGCACAAACGGTTCTTGTCTTTTTCTGTCAGAGCAATTAAATGATCGGCCCGTTTGACGATTAACTGTTCACGGGGTCTGGAGAAGCAGGCATCAATTAAATTAAACAAATTCCGGTGGTGACGATAATTATTTTGAGAATAATCATATTCTACATTGTGCACACGAACGAACAAAGGCGTATTTCCTATTCGTTTAAGGATATAATGTAATTTAGTGAAATCCATTACAATTGCATCATATGCAGAAAAATCAATACACAATTTAAGCCATGACCGATAGCGGCGGTTTGTATTCATGAACAGAGTATCAAATATTCGTAGAAATATGTTATTGCTAGGGGATAAGTAGTAAGTTGTATCATATAATTCGGCTAGGGAATTGTCTTCAATTTCAGGACCAATGTAGTCCACGGAGTAATTATTTTCCACTAGTGATAATAAAGTTTGCTTAATGACGATTCCTCCACCAGACATTAAAGAGGGAGGTTCAGGGGTAATTTGTAATAGTTTCATAGATATCTCCAAATTTGTCATATTTTTTGATGTTAATAAAGAATATATTCAGTATAGCATTAAATATTCAAGGCTGCAACCGTACATGTTATGACGAAGTTGCAGATTTGGGAACAAAATGGTATACTGAAAAAACATTATAGTTTATGAAAGGATAACAGACGGATGAATGAAAATAGCGGTTTAATTGTATCGTGGAAACGAGCCAATGAAATTATTACTGGTTTTTTTATAGTTGCAATACTAGCAATTTTTCCATTGGTTTTTTATGATTATTATTTTGATATTTTAGATGTAAAATACATGTTTTATTACGGTTCAGTGATTTTGTTTACAGTAGTCATCCTAATAACAGCTTTTATATATATGTATATTGATGCCAGAGATTATCAGTGGGAGAATTCACGTTGTATATTCAAGCAGCTTCAAAGAAAGTCCTTAAGAAGATCAGATTGGGCTATGATTTTCTTTATGATCGCAGTTTCCATATCAACCTTTCAGTCTGATTACTTTTATGAATCCTTTTGGGGAAATGAAGGCAGATACACGGGAATGTTTTTGGTTCTTCTATATTTTGTCAGCTTTTTTAGTGTTACCAGATTCCTAAAATTTAAGCGCTGGTATTTGGATATGTTTTTAGCGGCAGGAATGATTGCCTGCCTTATCGGAATATTGCAGTTTTTTGAAATTGACCCAATTGGATTTAAGGTAGGACTTTCATGGGACGATTATAGGATTTTTGCTTCAACCATTGGAAATATTAATACCTATACATCTTATATAGCACTTGTTTCAGGCATGAGTGTTGTTCTGTTTGCTCAGGAAAAGAATGTTTACAGAAAAATCTGGTATACAATTTGTGCGACTATATCGTTATTTGCATTGATAACAGGTATTAGCGACAATGCATATTTGGCATTGATTGCATTATTTGGATTGTTACCTTTATACCTCTTTAACAGTATAAAGGGTATTAAAAAGTATATGTTTCTTATGGCACTTTTGTTTTCCGAATTTCAGTTGATTGATATTATTATTAGCAAGTTTCCAGAACATGTATTGGAGATTACAGGCCTGTTTAATATAGTTGTCGGCTATGATAAGCTTTTATATGTTGTTGTAGGTTTGTGGGCATTAACAATATTTATTCATATATTGGATATTAAACTAATTAAGGAGAACTGTCTGCAGAAAAAGAGCAATTTGGGAAGGTGGATTTGGCTTGCGGTATTGATAGGTGGTATCCTATGTGTGGGATATATTCTGTTTGATGTTAATGTTAATGGTAATGTTGATAGGTATGGTTCTTTAAAAAATTATCTTTTTTTTGATGACGAGTGGGGAACACATCGTGGATATATCTGGAGAATAGGAATAGAGAGCTATCAAAAGTTTCCGCTAATTCATAAAATCTTTGGTCATGGCCCGGACACATTTGGGATTATCACTGTAAACAATTATTATGATGAAATGCTTAGCCGATATTATGAAAAGTTTGATAGCGCCCATAATGAATACTTGCAATATTTTATTACAATAGGCGTTGTTGGTTTAGCGGCTTATCTATCGCTGCTTTTTAATGCTATTAAGGAGATGGTTCATGGGGCTTCGGAAAATCCCCTTTTAGTAGCTATTTCATTTTCAATTATATGTTATGGGGCGCAAGCTGTAGTCAATATAAGTGTTCCGATTGTGGCGCCTATTATGTTGACTTTGCTTATGGTTGGAGTGACGGCGGCTCGGGAAGTGGCAGATAAAGATAAGCCCGTTTAAGGATATTAGAAAGGACAAGATAATGAATTCGGAAATGATTATGAAAGAATACCACCGTTGGGTAGATAGGGCAGCGGAGGATTCGGAGATTAAAGAGGAACTAAATAATATTGCTGATGACTATGAGAAGATTGAGGATGCATTTTACCGTAATTTGGAATTTGGTACTGGTGGACTAAGGGGAGTAATTGGAGCAGGAACAAACCGAATGAATATTCACACAGTTGCGAGGGCATCCCAGGGACTGGCCAGATACGTAAATAAGCAGGGATATAAAACAGCTTCCATTGCGATAAGCTATGATTCGAGGATTAAGTCGAAGCTGTTTGCAAGGATTGCATCAGAGGTTTTTGTGGGAAATGGAATTCGGGTATATATATATGATAGGCTAATGCCCACCCCGTGTCTGTCATTTGCTGTGAGGCAGTTGAAATGTGCAGCGGGTATTATGATAACTGCCTCTCACAATCCGGCACAGTATAATGGTTATAAAGTATATGGTCCGGACGGATGCCAAATCACTACTGTGGTGGCATCTGAGATATTGGATGAGATTGAGGCAATCGATATATTTGAGGGCATATGCAGGTCTGACTTTGATGAGTCAATTGCAGCGGGTAGTATCAATTACATTGTGCCTGAAATTGTCACAGGATTTATAGAGGCAGTAAAGAGCCAAAGCGTATTAGGATCAAATGATGTGGTGGATAAGAATGTGTCTATTGTTTATTCTCCGTTGAATGGCACAGGACTGGAGCCAGTACTGCGGACACTGAACGAAAGTGGTTTCACCAATATAATAGTAGTGAAAGAGCAGGAACAGCCGGATGGACATTTCCCCACTTGCCCGTATCCAAATCCAGAGATTCAAGATGCTATGTCCTTGGGGATTGGGTATGCAAGGAAATATAATGCAGATCTTTTGCTTGCAACAGATCCGGATTGTGATCGTATTGGGATTGCGGTAAAGGACGCAGATGGTAAGTATGTACTTTTGAGCGGAAATGAGACAGGAATGCTGTTGTTGGATTATATTTGCAGTAGAAGGAACGCTAATGGAACGATGCCGGAAAGACCGGTATTCTTCAAGACAATTGTAACAATTGATATGGCAGAAAGAATTGCGCAACATTATGGTGTAAGCACAAAAAACGTTTTAACTGGTTTTAAATATATTGGTGAGCAGATTGGCTTACTGGAATCAAAGGGACAAGGAGAACGGTATATCTTTGGCTTTGAAGAGAGCTATGGATATTTAAGTGGTTCCTATGTAAGAGACAAGGATGCAGTGGGAGGAGCATTGTTAATTTGCGAGATGTTTGCATATTATAAATCCAAAGGAATAGGGCTATGGGAAAAGATGCAGGAATTATACAGAACATATGGATATTGCCTAAATACACTACACACTTTTGAATTTGAGGGAGCGGCTGGATTTAAACGAATGCAGGAGATTATGGCATTTATGAGGGAGGGCATAGATAATATTGGTGGAATAAAGGTCGTGGATTGTATGGATTATTCCAAGGGATTGGATGGATTGCCAAAATCCAATGTGTTAAAGTTCCTTTTAGCGGATCACTGCTCTGCTGTGATACGTCCATCAGGAACGGAGCCCAAGATAAAAGTGTATATGTCAGTGAGTGCTGGAGATATGGAAGCAGCGGCAAGGATAGAAAAAAAGATGCAAGAGAGTATTATTGATTTTTTGGAGTTTAAGATTTTTTGAATTTTACCATAAAGCAGAGGGAAAAGCCTGAAAAATGTAAGCGCTAAATAGTCTCTTTCCAGACTCGGTTGAACATGCAGTATTAAAGTGCTATAAACATCACATGGAGTGATTACATGGAAAGTACAGTTATGGAGTGGGTGAAGAAATGGACCTGTTAACAAACTAAAGAAAAATGACCTTCTGTATGATATAATTATCATATCAATTGCGGGAGGCCATTTTTATGATGGGAAAACATACTGGGCAAATTTAGATGGTAATTTTTATTATAGATTCTATGGTTCCAGAGAGCTATCTCCTGAGACAGGTTAAAAAGGACCTGTTGACAAAATCACTTTTTTCTTGGTTTACAACAATAAGAACTGGAAATCTAGTAAAATCGAATCGTTATAATCCAAAATCATGCAGCTTTTACCATGCGCGTTAGATTATGTCATAGCAGCGAGGAGGTATTCTCCTTATGCCGAGCGAGTTTGCTACGTTTGGATTTTTGGCTATCAACAGGTCCATTTTTCGCACCCCCCCTACTGCACCACCCGATAACTCCCCCGATCCGGCGTCCCCGTATCCCACTCCGGCATCCAGGCCCCATCGCTTCCAAGCCAGTAATACATTTCAAGGGCATCTGATTTCACATAGCAGTCTGATTCCATGTATCCCCTATAATTAAAATAGTACCACGTATCATTGATCACCCTCCAACAGTCAGTTGCAAAGGTTCCATCCTTATAAGCGAAGCGCCATCCGGCAGATGTTTTCTGCCATTCTCCGTTGTCCCTGGTCCAGGCATTCTCGCGGTTGAGAACTTTGGCATCAGAATCAGAGGACCATCCGCTGGCTTCGGTGCTGTAGGTGCCAAGGGCGCGGACATTGAAGGTATAGCTGCCTTCAGTATTAATATAGGAACTGAAATCATATGAATTTTCTTTGGTGGTCACAGTTGCCAGGAGACGCTTGTCCCTGTACAGTTTTACCTCATACTGTTCTGAGCCATCCACTGAATCCCACAGGGCCGTGTCGCCGTTCCAGCTGGTTGCAGTGGTGCCGGGCAGATTGCCGGAGATCTCGGGAAGATAAACCTGAAGGATCAGGGTAACGCCATCTGATTCTATGTGAGACTCCTTGTACTGAGCGCTGCATCCGGACAGACTGAAATCACTTCTCTCAATATTGGAGAATTTATAACCTTCCCTGGCGGAGAGTTCCACCTCAGCCACGGGCCGTTCCCCGAAAATCCAGGTGTCGTCATCTTTTACATATTCCGTGCCTTCTACTTTGAATTGGCTGCTGCTGGAGCTTGCTGTAATGCTGCCTACAATATCGCCTCCCTTGGGGGCCTTGTCCCAGGAAAAGCTTAAGGAGACCGAGGTAATGGTGTTCTCCTGGCCATAGGCGGAGAAGATGCCTCCCAATGTGAGACATGCAGCTAAAGCCATGATTGCAATTATTTTTTTGTTCACTGAAATCCTCCTTTTCATAAATGATACGTTGCTTGGTGAATCATTGGTTGCTGTTTTTATTTTACAGTATTTCTGAGGAAATGTCCATTTCTTGCGGGAAAGAAAATTGTCTCCTGAAAATTGTCTGTTGCAGCCCGCCATACAACCATACACCCTAAGCTGTTTCAAAAGCATGCATCCTCGATGCCAGTACCGCATCATCAGAATCATTTGACCCATTGTGCAAAAATATTAAATTAATATGAAAGAAAATAGTCCGATATTCTATTAAAAAATTAAGATTACATCCCAGCAAATGTATACTATAATGGTAATAAGTAGGTTGATACCTGGTATGGTATCGTATAAGAACAGAGGTCGAATGAATACTACCAAAAAGCCGGGCGATAATTTAATGGAACATAAAAGCAAAGGTGGCTCTGTTATTTAATGGAGCCGCCCTATTAAACAGATGGAGAGCAGAAATCATGTACTCTCGGAGTCTCCCCGGCACTAATTTTTGCGTCTGATTTCTCACCAGTCGCACACAAATTGATTCAACATACACACCGTGTACGCCTCATGAATTTATGCGCAACTGACAAAAAAATCATCTCGCAAATCGGAGTACCGGGAGATTCCGATCGCACACATCAATTAAGAGGAGGATAATTTATGGGACACCTAACCACCCGTGACGCCTACAAATCCCTCGGTGACCGCATCAACTGGTTCACCCAGGGCGCTCCGGTGTCAGAGACACTATATAAGATCCTGCAGGTGCTTTACTCGGAAAAGGAAGCCAAGTGGGTTGCTTTGCTTCCCGTCCGTCCATTTACAGTTAAGAAGGCGGCAAAGATATGGCAGACATCAGAGTATAAAGCGGAACGCCTGCTGGATCATCTCTGTGACAAGGCTCTGCTGGTTGACTCCTGGCACAACGGTGTCAGACAGTTTGTTATGCCGCCGCCAATGGCCGGATTCATAGAGTTTGCTTTGATGCGGACCAGGGGAGACATTGACCAGAAATATCTTAGCGAGCTGTATTACCAGTATATGAACGTGGAAGAGGATTTTATTAAGGATCTGTTTTATGCCACGGAGACAAAGCTGGGCCGTGTTTTTGTCCAGGAACCGGTGCTGACCAATGATAAGATGAATCATATCCTGGACTATGAGAGGGCGACCCATATTGTGGAGGAGGCTGAATATATAGGCCTTGGCCTGTGCTATTGCCGCCATAAGATGTATCACGCGGGCCATCCCTGCGAGATTGACGCGCCATGGGACGTATGCCTGACCTTTGACAATGTGGCCCGTTCACTGGCGGAGCATGGAGATTATGCAAGGCTTATCTCCAAGGAGGAGGCGCTGGATGCCCTTGAGCGCTCCTATGACAGCAATCTGGTGCAGATTGGGGAAAATGTCCGTGAACACCCTGCTTTTATCTGTAATTGCTGCGGATGCTGCTGTGAGGCCCTTCAGGCAGCCAGGCATTTTAGCCCCATGCAGCCTGTGGCAACCACCAATTATATCCCTGAGATCTCAGATGAGAAGTGTGTGGGCTGCGGCAAGTGCGCCAAGGTCTGTCCTGTTCTGGCTATTTCCATGAGGGAGAATGGGGATGGACGCAAGAAAGCGGTTCTGGACAGGGACATCTGTCTGGGGTGCGGTGTATGTGCCAGAAACTGCAATATAAAAGCCATTGAGCTTAAGAGGCGCCCGGAGCAGATTATTACGCCTGTGAACAGCACCCACCGGTTTGTTCTCCAGGCCATTGAGAAGGGAACGCTGCAGAATCTTGTTTTTGATAACCAGGCATTTGCCAACCACAGGGCAATGGCCGCCCTGTTCAGCGCCATCTTGGACCTTCCGCCTATCAAGCAGGCCATGGCCAGCAAGCAGTTTAAGTCGGTTTATTTGGATCGCCTTTTATCAATGCAGAGTAAACGAAAAAAGGGAAAATTTACCTGATGTACACAGAGATGACTTTATGTGGTTCCTGTGATAGAATGAAAAGAATATCCGGGAACAAAGGATATGAGCAGAATACGGAATGAGATGATAAAATGATAGTCAGTGCAAGCAGAAGAACAGATATTCCGGCATTTTATGCGGAGTGGTTTTATAATCGCCTGGTAGAGAATTACCTGTATGTAAGGAATCCCATGAACCCAAAACAGGTCAGTGAACTGAAGCTGAGCAGGGATACTGTGGACTGCTTCGTGTTCTGGACCAAGAACCCCGGCCCCATGATGGACAGGCTTTCAATCCTGGATACCATGGGGTATCCCTATTATTTCCAATTTACCCTGACTGCCTACGGCCAGGACATGGAACCGGGACTTCCTGATAAGCGGGAGCTGGTGGAGACCTTCAGAACACTTTCACGGCGCATTGGGGCTGAGCGGGTAATCTGGAGATATGATCCCATTTTGCTGGGAGGGATTTATAATGTGGAATACCATTGCCGGTGGTTTGAGCAGCTGTGTAAAAGCTTAAGCGGGTACACGCAGACCTGTGTGATCAGCTTTATTGACATGTATGCCAGGATTAAAAAGAGTATGGAGCACATGGGAGTCTATGATATGGGAGCCGGGGATATACGTTTGCTGGCATCCCTGCTTGGCCCCATAGCAAAACAGTACAAAATAGGGCTGCAGACATGTTCAGAGGCAATGGATCTTTCGGAATATGGCATACAAAAGGGAAAATGTATTGACGACCGCCTGATCTCACGGATAACAGGACGGGAGCTGGATGTAAAAAAGGATGATACACAGAGGGAAACCTGCGGGTGTGTTAAAAGCGTGGACATTGGCACTTACCATACCTGCGCCCATTTTTGCAGATACTGCTATGCCAATCTGAATCCGCCTCAGGTACAGGAGAACAGAAGACAGCATGATCCGGACTCGCCTCTTTTGATTGGCAGGTTGAACGGAGAAGAGAAGATAACACAGCGGGTAATGAAATCCGTTTTTAGACACAGCGATGACGGACAGATGGAGCTTCAGTGGTAAGTGAAGGATAAAAGACATCCGTTCCTGCAGTAGGACAGAATAACACAAGACAGAATAAAACAAGACAGAATGAGGCAAGACAGAATGAATCAAGAGAGAGTAAGTAAAAACCGCCGTCACCCATCAGCCAACGCCGGGCGCACCCATTTTCCAGTACCCTTCATCATGAAAATGGCACCGCTGCCGGCCGCGCTCCTGTGCGGCCTGATGTTAGTGCTGGCCAGCCCCGGCTTTGCTTTTGCGGAGGAAAACTGGGACCAGGATGTGGAGATCACGGCCCACAGGGGAGATGTTTCCCAGGCTCCGGAGAATACGATCCCGGCATTTAAAGCCGCGATCGAGAGCGGAGCGGACTGGATCGAGCTGGATATCAACCAGACAAAGGACGGGGTCCTGGTGGTCCTTCATGATGAGAACCTGATGCGCGTGGCTGGAGTTCCCCACAAGGTCAGGGATCTTACGTATGATGAGATCCGCAGCCTGGATGTGGGCAGCCGTCTGGGGCCCGATTTTCAGGGGACATCCATTCCAACCCTGTCTGAAGTGCTGGATTACTGCCGCGGAAAGATCAAACTCAATATAGAGATTAAATATAGAGAGGGACAATCCCTGGAATTGATCCCGCAGATGGTAGAAATGATACGCCAGAGGGAAATGCTTCAGGAGTGCATGATAACATCCTTTAATTATGGCTGCCTGCAGATGGTTAAGATATTTGAGCCGTCCCTGGAGACCGGCCTTATCTCATCCCAGCCCATACCTCAGCCTGAGATCTACACCAGCGCTGACAACTTTGTCCTGAGTATTGAACTGATCGAGCCGGACACCGTGAACCGGATCCATGGACTAGGCAAGGAAGTGATCGCCTGGACCATTAATGACCAGTACTCTGTAGATAAGTGCAAAAAAGCCAGGGCAGACAATATCATAACAGACAGGCCGGATGATATTCTACCGGAGTAATGTGTTTTTTGTGGTTATTGGCAGCTGTTTACAGCGGTTACGTGGCATTTTCATCTGCAAACAGGCATAGACCAGGTATAGGTTTTCCGGAAAAGCCCATACTTTCCATATATTACCGGCATCAGATGCAGGCCGGAGCCTGGAGGAGAGATAATGAGAATACCGAAACATATTGGAATCATACCGGACGGAAACAGAAGATGGGCACAGAACCGGGGGATGGAAAAGGCGGATGGATACAGTCACGGCATTTCCCCGGGAATGACCCTGTATTATATGTGCCGTGAACTGGGCATTGAGGAAATGTCCTTTTACGGTTTTACAGTGGATAACACGAAACGCCCCACAACTCAGCGCCAGGCGTTTACAAAGGCATGTGTTGCAGCTGTCGGGGAATTGTCAAAGGAGGATGCAAGCCTGCTGGTATTGGGCAATACCCAATCGGATATGTTCCCGCCGGAGCTTCTTCCCTATACCACCAGACAGGACTTTGGGGCGGGGGGAATGAAGATCAATTTCCTGGTAAATTACAGCTGGGAGTGGGACCTGGGTTTCAAACCAGGGCCAAGGACATCCGGTGAACCGGCAATCAGCCGGCCGGCTTCCATCGGGCCGGGGCTTAAGACCGCAGATGTGTCGCGTATTGACCTGATCATCCGCTGGGGCGGCAGAAGGAGGCTGTCAGGCTTTCTCCCGGTGCAGTCGGTTTATTCCGACATATATGTGGTGGATGATTACTGGCCGGATTTCAGGCGCCAGCATGTGGAGGACGCAATTAAGTGGTACTCGGCCCAGGATGTCACCTTGGGCGGATGATGGGAACCACCAGGTTACCCGCTTTTGCGCCCATTTTCCCGCTGTCCTGAACTGTTACAATATATCATAATAAGGAATGGACCAGAAACTAAATTGGCGTCCGCGGAATATGCCCTGGGCTGGGCTGGCTTAAAAAGTCAGATCCGGGCCAGGCTTCATATTTCCCGGGCGCCAATATAAATTTCTACATTAAACAGACTGTTTTCAACATTTATAGACAAATTTAGACAGGGGGGTGTAAAATATCATAGAAAAAAATTGCAGTACGGGGACAGATATATGATACATATAGCGGTTTGTGATGATGATATCCAGTTGTGCAGCCAACTGGAAGATTATATAAAAAAATGGAAAGAAAAAAGAAAACTGGAAGTAGAGGTCTTTAACACGGGGAGGGAATTTGAGAAAGCTCTCAGGGAACGGTATTTTGACCTTATATTTTTGGATATTGTTATGAAAGACTGCAGCGGCATTGAGCTGAGCCGGTTTATAAGGGAAGAGCTTGGCAATGACACCAGCATGATCGTATATATGTCCGGATATGGGGATGAATACGCACTGGAGCTGTTTCAGTTCCAGCCCTTTCATTTTCTCAAAAAACCATTTAAACCAGAGGAATTCCAGCAGGTGTTTTTTAAGGCATGTGACAGGATACAGGGGGATTCAGGTATTTTTGAATTTAAGTCCAGCAGGACCGTGTACAGGGTTCCTCTGAAGGATATCCATTACTTTGAGGGCGATAACCGGCGGGTTAAAATCGTAACAGCCACACATACATATCATTGTTATTCCACCATTGAAAATCTTTTTTCCAAAATTAACATGGAGCAGGCGGGATTTATTCGGCTGCATAAGTCGTACGCCGTCAATCTCCGTTTTGTGGCAAAATTCAGCGTCAGGATGGTGACGCTGTTTGACGGCGAGGAGTTTACGGTCAGCGCGCCCTTTAAAGAGAACGCCCAGAGGCAGTATGAGGCATACAGTGAGAAAATAGGCAGGCAGAGATGATTGGTCCGGGTGAACAAACTATGAGCAAAAATTGATTCAGGCACAAAGCATCGTTACCATCGCTATTTATAATTCATTTCCGGGAACCGTGCATATCCGGGTTAAATCGGATGCATACTAACTTTGGAGGTGATAATCTATGAGTCCCAAGGAATTAGACTATATTGAAGACGCTTTAGGCCATGAAAAATTTTTGAAGACACAGTGCCAGGAAGCGATCCAGAACCTGCAGGATCCTGCCCTTAAGAATCAGGTACAGCAGATGGAACAGAAGCACCAGCAGATTTTTGATAATTTCTACAATCTCGTATAAGGAGGAGAAAGCAATGGATGACAAGTGTATCATGGAGAACCTTCTCCTTACAGAGAAAGGCGTATGTGACCTGTATGTTCACGGCACAATTGAGTCTTCCACAACCAATGTGCATCAGACATTTAATCAGGCGTTAAATGACAGTCTGTGTCTGCAGGATGATATCTACAAGCAGATGTCCGCACGCGGATGGTATCAGACAGAACAGGCTGAACAGCAGAAGATCCAGAAGGTTAAGAACCAGTTCGCAGGAATGTAGGTTTCGGCCCCGGTAAGCGGTCCGGGTAAGCGGCCCGGGTAACAGGCGGGTTACAGAATCCGGAAAAGAGCAGGGCATGTGGTCAGCATGTCCTGCTCTTTTGCCATATGGAAAGAATTCTTAGTCTGACTCATAAATTCCTTTTATGATCCGTATGGTCTTGTCCATTCCCAGCTTGCTTATGTTGAGAAGCATCTGGTGGGAATCAATGCTGCCCCATTTGTGCTTGGTATAGTTTTCATAATAGTTTTTCCTGCGCCGGTCCGTGGATTTGATGGCGTTGACAGCGTCCTTTTCCGTAAAGTTATAGCGCTCCATAATGCGGCGGACCCTGTCGTCCATGGAGGCGCAGATAAAGACATCGACCAGATCCGGGTAATTGCGCAGCACATAATCACCGCACCGTCCCACGATCACGCACGGGCCCTTTCTGGCCAGGGCCTCAATGATAATGGTCTGTGTTACATAGGTGCTGTCGTTCAGGGACAGCCCGTACCCGGTAACGGAATTGGGCTCCTTGGGTATCTGATAATTAGCCAGAAAGGTGGAGAGGGCGGATTCGTCAACCTTTTCCACGCTGACAGGGGAATGTCCCATCTTTTCAGCGGCCATCTCCACCAGGTTCCTGTCATAGAGGGGAATCCCCAGAAGGTCTGACAGCCTTTGGGCTACCTCATGTCCTCCGCTTCCGAACTGACGGGCTATGGTAATGATCTTATGGCTCATAGTTCCACTCCTTTCCAACCTGAAACATATAAAGTGCACAAATTAGTTGCTATATATGTTATTATACCGCACTATTTGCACAAAAGATATAGAAAATTATATTTTCAGGCTTTATCCTGCATGATCTCCCGTATACAGACATGTTCCTGCCCTTCGGCTTCCTCCTGTTCAGGGGAAATGTCAGTGGCCGCGGCCTCATCTCTGAGAAGATGCCTGCGCTCATGGATCAGATCCCATATGGTATCGTGCATCCATTTCACTGTGTCATTGAGTATTTTGTTCTCTGTGTCCAGGTTCATGATCACATTGTTCATCTCGGCAATGATCTCCCTGCTGTTGTAGCGCTTGTGGGGCTCGGTCAACCGTTCCACCAGGGATGGGTTGGTCCTCAGTATCTCCTTTGAAAGGTATTCGTCCCGTTCATCACAGGACATTCTCATAAATTCCGTATAGTGCATCCGCACCATGTTCATGGCCTCCGCGCACCCGCACTTGGGGCACTGGGGATGTCGGGAGGTCTGGTAATATGCGTAGTGTCCGCATTTGGGGCAATAAAAAACAGCTAACTCTCTCATAATGTCCTCTCCTGATAAGTACTCATAATATAAATAACGTTTCAGAAGCGAAAATATGTCTATTTTTTGTAACTTTCTTGTAATTTCGGCACAATGCACAAAAAAACGGCAGACTATTTGGCTAGTCTGCCGTGTATATCACTCTGCCTGATAATCTGAACGGATGATGGCAGAATGGTTTATTACTGGATCACACCTTCGGTGTTTACTGTCCAGATCTTTTCATTTTCATCTTTGAAGTCTTTGAATCCATTGCCAAGTTCCGGTTTTGCATTGGACTTGGAGGAGGATCCTGCCTTCTGTACGGTACCGTTTGCATTTACAAGGTACTGCTTATCGTCTAAGGTAACAGGTGCAAAGCGCAGATCTTTGTCAGCTTCCTGACGCAGGCCGTATACATACAGCACGTTGTCCTTGATGCCGTGGTATCCCTGGCCCTTTCTGGAGCCGTCTGTGTGGAAATACCAGTTCTGTGTCTCGCCTAAATCCTCATCGTAGATTACCTGCTTACCGGTCTTCATCACGCCTTCTTCATCAAAGTAGAAGTTGGCAATGGCGTCATTTTCAATATTTACAACCTGCTTGCCGGTCTGCATTTCACCCTTTGTATTGAACGCATACTTTTTAGAGTCAACGCTGAACAGCTCAAGACCCTTGGTTGCGTGGTAAGGTTTTCCCTTCTTAAAGTAGAAGCGGTAAAGCTCTGCTTCCTCGCTGATGCCTTCAACACCTTCAATGGTTCTCCAGCCATCGGCGCGCTTGCCGTCCTCATCATAGTACTGATATCCGGCTACGGTTGCCTCTGTCGGTGCAGGAGTTGCCTCGGAAGGGGTTGCCTGTGCCTCATCTGCGGTTTCCGCAGATGCAGGGAGCTTGAACCAGCCTGTCTGCATGCGGCCGTCAACAAATGTGTAGTAGTCGCCTTCTATCTTTTTGTCCACTTCATTTTCAATGCGTTTTCCTGTGTTGTCAAAATAGTACCAGGATTCAAGGATCTCAGGATCATCGGTTTCATCTTCCAGAAGAACCCAGCCGGTCTTCCTGCTGCCGTCTTCGCCTAAATAGTAGTTGTAGCCGTCAACTGTGATGGAACCGGTCTGCATGATGCCGTCCTCATTGAAATAGTACCACTGATTGTTAATGGATGCCCATTTGGAGGTCAGGGCCTTGCCGTCCCTTCCGTAATAATAATACAGATACTCCTGAGCGTCTTCTTCATTCCAGAAATCTTCGTTTTCTACGGAAACCCATTTCATGCTGACACGTTTTCCGTCTTCTCCTACGTAATACTCATCAATCTGCATGTTGGTGGCGCGTATACCGTCTGAATCCAGGTAATACCAGTCATCTCCGGACTTCTTCCAGGTATCGGTTACGGCATCGCCGTAAGAATCGTAGTAATACCAGTTTCCGTTTTCCTCTGACCATCCCGCGCTTTTAGCGTAAGCGGTAGAAGTAGTTGGGAAGAAGTTAGGGGTTACTGCTGCCATCAGCATTGCAGTGGATAATACAGCCAGAACTTTTGTCTGTTTTTTCATAATATTGAATCTCTCCTTTTTGATATGTGGTTTTGTCTGTGGCCGAAAATCCGTCCTTGCATTACGAGGTTCATTATAGCGGACAAATCCGCGGAATGATAGTGATGGTTACTGGAAGTTCTGGAATACGCTGGAGGCAGGGGGGCGGCCCCTTGAATGGCCTGTTTGGCCTGTATCCCCCCTTTATTGTAAGAGAAATTTAGTATTATTTTATGGTGTTTTATGCTATACTCTCGATATATTAACATTTTCGGTAACGAGCATAAGAATAGGGAGGGAGACCGCAGATGAAGATCAAGATTTCCAATTATATAGCAGCCAGGCTGGTGGAGGCAGGGATCTGCCAGGCATTCATGGTGACCGGAGGAGGTGCAATGCATCTGAACGATGGGCTGGGGCATCAGGAGGGGCTGCACTGTATCTATAACCACCACGAGCAAGCCAGCGCCATGGCTGCAGAGGCATATGCAAGGATCCATAACAGGATCGCTGCGCTGTGCGTTACCACAGGGCCTGGCGGCACCAATGCCATTACCGGAGTGGTAGGCGGGTGGCTGGATTCCATTCCCATGCTGGTACTGTCAGGGCAGGTCCGCTATGATACCACGGCCCGTTTTTCAGGGGTGGGGATCAGGGCCATGGGAGACCAGGAGTTTGATATCTGCAGATCCATTGAATGCATGACCAAGTATTCGGAGATGGTATTGGACCCCCTGCGTATCCGTTATTGCCTGGAGAAAGCATTGTATCTTGCCCGGTCCGGCCGCCCCGGCCCTTGCTGGCTGGATATTCCGCTGAACGTCCAGGGGGCCTTTGTGGATACGGAGGATCTGATTGGTTTTGACCAGGAGGACTATAATGCAGGAGGAGACGGCTGGGCAGGCGGTGACAAGAGCCACAGGATCAGCCAGGATATCGCCGGACAGGGCGAACTGCGCCAGGTACTTCCGGCCAGGGTGGAGCTGTCCACGGCCCAGGAGATCATTAAAAAGGTGAGAAATGCCAGACGCCCTGTGATCAACGCGGGCAACGGGATCCGCATTGCAGGCGCCCATGAGGTATTTATGGAAGTGGCTGAAAAGCTTGGGGTGCCGGTGATAACGGGATGGGACAGCGAGGACTGCATGTATGACGCCCATCCTCTTTATGTGGGCCGTGCGGGCAACATGGGGGACAGGCCTGGCAACTTTGCCATACAAAACAGTGATCTGGTACTTTCCATCGGCAGCCGTCTGAGCATACGGCAGGTAGGATATAATTATAAGACCTGGGCCAGGGAGGCCTATGTGATCGCCAATGATATCGACCAGGAGGAGCTGAAAAAGCCATCGGTCCATGTGGACATGCCGGTCCACGCGGATGCCGGGGATCTGCTGGAACAGCTGAACCGGGTTTTGGATGCCCTGCTGGCAGAGGAGGGCAGTGCACTGCCCCATAGCCTGAGCCGTCCGGGCAAAAAGCAGGTGTTTGACGGCGGGGAAGGGCTTCGATCCATGAACTGGAGCCAAACCTGCGCCATGTGGAAGGAGCGCTATCCGGTGGTCCTGCCAAAGCATTTTGAACATGGGGACCAGGAACCGGCCAATGTATATGCGTTTATTTGGGAAGTGAGCAGCCGTCTCAGGGAGGACCAGGTTACAGTGGTGGGCAACGGCTCCGCCTGTGTGGTGGGGGGCCATGCTTATGTAATTAAGAAGGGGCAGCGCTTTATCACCAATTCAGCCATCGCGGCCATGGGATATGATCTGCCCGCGGCCATCGGCGCCTGGGCTGCTTCCAGGACAAACCAGTTCTACAGCAATGGCGGAGATCCCAGCGGGGATGACCTGATCCTGGTCACCGGAGACGGAAGCCTTCAGATGAACCTGCAGGAGCTGCAGACCATTATCCATCACAGGATGAATATAAAGATATTTGTGATCAACAACGGAGGTTATCATTCTATCCGCCAGACCCAGAAGAATTTCTTCGGTGAGCCTTTGGTGGGCGTGGGTGTGGACAGCGGGGATCTGAGTTTTCCATCCCTTGAAAAGCTGGCCGCTGCTTACGGCTATCCCTACCGGTCCGCAGCACACAACAGTGAGCTGGCCCGGGCAGTGGAGGATACCCTTGGAATGGAAGGGCCTGTTATCTGTGAGGTATTTGTGTCCACGGATCAGAATTTTGAGCCCAAATCATCTGCCAAGAGGCTTTCGGACGGCACCATGGTATCGCCGCCTCTGGAAGACCTGTCACCCTTCCTGCCTGAGCAGGAGATGGATGAGAATATGATCATTGCGAGAATAAAGGAATAAGGAGTACGTGTTATGCGGATAGTGGTAACAGGAGCTACCAGCTTTATCGGACTGGCTGTTACAAAGGAACTGCTGGATAAGGGGCATGAGGTGTTTGCCGTGGCGCGGCCGGATTCCCCCGGCAGAAGGCGGCTGGAAGGAAAAGAGGGCTGTTTCATTATGTCCTGCACTCTGCGGGAGATCCACACCCTGGTGGGACGGAGGGAACTGGCAGGGGGAGCGGATGCATGGCTTCATCTGGGATGGGAGGGGGCGGGAAGCGACAACCGCCGCAATCCTGAGATACAGGCCCGCAACATTGCCTATGCCCTGGAAGCCCTGAGAACCGCTTACGCCCTGGGATGCAGCCGCTTTCTGTTCAGCGGATCCCAGGCGGAATACGGTATCTGTCATACGGTAATGAGGGAAGACGGGGAATGCCATCCCGTGTCGGAGTACGGCAAGGATAAGCTGAAAGTGTGCTCCATGGCTTCGGAGGAGGCGCGCCGTCTGGGGATCACCTATATCCACGCCCGGATTTTCAGCGTGTACGGCCCCGGGGATCATCCCTGGTCCCTGATAGCCACCTGTATGGACACATTCCTGAAAGGCGGGCATATGGAGCTTGGAGCCTGTACCCAGATGTGGAATTTCCTGTATATAACGGATGCCGCAAGGGCTCTTACAGGCCTTTTGCTTGCCAAAGCACCTGCCGGCGTGTATAATGTGGCAGGGGAAGATACCCGCCCCCTGAAACATTATCTGGAAGAACTGCACAGACTCTGCGGAGGCGGTGGAACCTATGAATACGGAAAGCGTCCTCCTAATGCGGAGGGAGTAGTCTCCCTGATCCCGGACACGGGAAAGCTGCATGAAGCGGTCGGCTTTAGGCAGGAGATCTCCTTTGAGCAGGGGATAAAGGAAATGCTTCATAAGGGAAATATTCCATATCAGAAAAGTCTGGGATTAAAATAAATTGTGTAAACGTTTGAAAGGAGGCAGATACATGAAACGATGCATCGCCTGCGGTGCTCCGTTATGGGAGACGCCTTTACTTACATTGGATAACATGCCGGCTTCCGCCCAGCATATGCCGGATGCCGCAGGGCTTTTAAAGGACCAGGGGCTGACCCTGGATCTGTGCCAGTGCATGGGCTGCGGCCTGGTCCAGTTTGACTGCGATCCGGTGGACTATTACAGGGATGTGATACGGGCAGGAGGTTTTTCCAAAACCATGGTGGAACTGCGCCGGTATCAGTATAAGAATCTGATCCAAAATTATCATCTGGAGGGAAAGAGGTTCATTGAGGTGGGCTGCGGCCAGGGCGAGTTTCTTAAGGTGCTGACTGAATTTCCCGTGGAGGCCCATGGAATCGAGCACGATCCCCATCTGGTGGAGCTGGCCAGGGCGCAGGGACTGGATGTGATGGAAGGGTTTACTGAAACGGAGGACACCAGGTTCCCCGGAGGTCTTTATGATGTTTTCCTCTCCTTTAACTTCCTTGAGCACCAGCCTGATCCGGGCACCATGCTCCAGGCCATTTACCGCAATCTTGAGGATGATGCGGTGGGACTGATCACGGTTCCCAGCTTTGAATATATCATGGACCACAACAGTTATTTTGAGCTGATCCGGGACCACATTGCCTATTATACATTTGAGACCCTTACGCCTCTTCTGGAGCGCAACGGATTCCAGGTGGAGGAATGCGAGGTCATTAACAGGGATACCTTGTCCGTGATAGTGAAAAAACGCCCGCAGATGGACACGGAGAATCTGTTGGACTGCTATGTGAATCTCCGGAAGGAGATGGAAAGTTACATGAAGTACCTGGACGCATGGGACAAGAAGATCGCCATGTGGGGGGCCAGCCACCAGGGGTTTACCCTGGCAGCCACCACAAAGCTGGGGGATAAGGCGCAGTATATCATAGACTCCGCACCGTTTAAGCACGGGAAGTTTGCTCCCTCCTCCCATCTTCCCATTGTGCCTCCGGAGTATTTCCTGGACCACCCGGTGGATGCCATTATCATCACCGCGCCCGGTTACACGGAGGAGATCGCGGCCAGTATCAGGGAACGGTTCGGCAAGGATGTGGAAGTGAGAGCCATGCGCTTTAATCATCTGGAACTGGTGGGATAATACCGTCCGTGTACACGGATGATGGGAAAGGAACTGGAAGGAAAATGAAGGATGTGACCCAAGGCGGCTTGGGAGCGCGTATTGTGATAACCGGAGCCACCGGCTTTATTGGAAGCAATCTTGCCAGGGTATTCCTGGAACACGGGGATCATGTATTTGCACTGGTGAGACCGGGGTCCAGGCACAGGGATGCGCTGCCGGTCCACGACAATCTTACAACCGTGGAATGTGATCTGGACCATGTGCCTGACTGCATACCGGCCATCGGACGGGCGGATGCATTCCTGCATCTGGCCTGGGGCGGAGTGAACCGTGAGGAGATCGACTCACCCAAGGTGCAGGCGCGCAATGTGTCCGGTTCCCTGGATTGTGTCAGGACAGCGGCCCGCTTAGGCTGCACCCTGTTTATGGATGCAGGCTCCCGTGTGGAATATGGCGCCGTGGAGGGCATGATGCAGGAGGATGTGGAATGTCATCCCGTGAACCAGTATGGAAAGGCCAAGCTGGAATTTTATCAAAAAGCAGCCCCCCTTTGCAGGGAGCTTAACATGAATTATTATCATCTGAGGTTTTTCAGTGTTTATGGATACGGGGATCACCCGTGGTCTATTATTTCCACCCTGGTAAGGGATCTAAGGCAGAATAAGCGGGTATCCCTAAGTGCATGCAGGCATCAGTGGAATTTTATGTATATTGAGGATGCGGTACAGGCAGTATATGAATTATACAGGCACGGTGTTCCGTCTGTGGGTCTGAGAAGCTGCATTGTGAATATTGCCAGTTCTGATACAAGGCCCCTCCGTTCCTTTGTGGAGGAGATCCATAAGATCGCAGGCTTTCGGGGTGAACTTGAATACGGCACATTTGTCCAGGCAAAAGAGGGCGCCCTTTCCATACGGCCGGATATCGGCAGGCTGCTTGGACTCACAGGCGGTGACTGGAAAGAGGAATATACTTTTTGCCGCGGCATTGAAGAAACTATAGAGAAAGAAGAAGCGAATAAAAGACATGAAGAAGATCAGCGTATTGATTCCCTGTTATAATGAAGCGGAAAATGCAGGTCCCATCAGCAAGGCGGTGACGGACATACTGGAAAGGGAACTGCCCCAGTATGACTATGAGCTTGTGTTTATTGACAATGACTCCACTGACGGCACAAGGGATATCCTGCGCGGGCTTTGCGCGTCCAATCCCAGGATTAAGGCGATTCTAAATGCACGCAATTTCGGTCAGTTTAATTCCCCCTATTACGGTATGCTTCAGGTGACGGGAGACTGTGTCATTGAGATGGTGGCGGATTTCCAGGATCCTGTGGAGATGATACCAAAATATGTCCGTGAGTGGGAAAAGGGCTACAAGATCGTAATCGGCATCAAGACCAGCAGCAAGGAAAATAAGGTGATGTACTGGCTGAGAAGCTGTTATTATAAGACCATCAAAAAGCTGTCCGATGTGGAGCAGATTGAACATTTTACTGGTTCAGGGCTTTATGACAGGGAATTTATTGAGGTTCTCAGAAAACTGGACGATCCCACGCCGTTTCTGAGGGGAATTGTAGCCGAGCTGGGGTACAAGCGCAAGGAAATCCCCTATGAGCAGCCCAAGCGGCGGGCTGGCAAGACCCACAACAATTTTTACCGCCTTTATGATGCGGCCATGCTCAGCGTCACCTCCTACACAAAGGCTGGACTCAGGCTGGCCACCATATTCGGAAGCGTGTGCGCTGTGATCAGCATACTGGTGGCCCTGGTGTACCTGGTGATGAAACTGATCTGGTGGGACCGTTTTCCGGCAGGTATGGCCCCCCTGCTGATCGGAATGCTGTTTCTGGGGTCGGTACAGATGTTCTTTATCGGATTTCTGGGTGAATATATCATGAGCATTAACCAGAGGGTGATGAAGCGCCCGCTGGTGATCGAGGAAGAGCGGCTTAACTTTGACGAGGAAGCGGACAAGGATGAAAAGGGCGGTGCAGAGGCATGAAATATAAAATAGATGTTGTGCGCATCCGGGAGAATTCCATCACGTTAAACGGATGGGCGATTGGAAAATCCCCTGAGAGCCGGGCCACCTTCCGGATCGAGGATGAAAAGCATAATCCGGTGAAATTCAAGCATGTATCCACGCGCAGGGATGACGTGAGCCAGATTTATTTTAAGAAAGTGCATAACAAGGAATTTGGATTTGACATCCAGTTTCCCTATGAGCGCGGAAAAAACTATTACCTTCTCATCCGCTGTGAGGGACGTCAGGCCAAGATCAAGTACAATGAGGACCTGATCACGCGCCGGGCCAGCGTTGCCCACAAACGGATGGAAAAGATAAAGGATCTCATGAACATGGAGACCGTCCATGTGGCTTTGGATTTCTGGAAGGAGTATGGGTTAAAGGCCCTGGTGGTCAAATCCAGACATAAGCTTCAGGGCATTGATAATGACTATGATTACGGCGAATGGTATGAGCTCACAAAACCAACAGATGAGGAACTGGCTGCCCAGCGGCAGGAGAACTTTGATTTTGAGCCGCTTTTATCCGTTGTGATCCCTGCCTATAAGACGCCGGAGCGCTATCTCAGGGAAATGCTGGATTCCATTCTGGAACAGACCTATACCAACTGGGAGGTGTGCATTGCGGACGGAAGCCCCAGAGGACAGGGGCTGGAGCGGGTCCTTAAGAAGTATGCGGACAGGGACGGGCGCATCCGATATGAGATGCTGGGCAGCAACCGGGGAATTGCGGGCAATACCAATGCTGCCCTGGATATGGCCAGGGGAGATTTTGTGATCCTGGCTGATCATGACGATACCCTGCCTCCCCATGCGTTTTATGAGGTGGTGAAGGCCATCAGTGAACATCCGGGATGCGATGTGCTCTACTCGGATGAGGACAAGCTGGACATGGATGGAAAGGCCCTGTTTGACCCGCATTTCAAGCCTGATTTTAACCCGGATCTTTTGACCAGCGTAAACTATATCTGCCACCTCTTTGTGGTAAGGCAGGATCTGCTGAAGCAGGTGGGCGGTTTCCGCCAGGAGTTTGACGGAGCCCAGGACTATGATTTTATGTTCCGCTGCACTGAGGCCGCGGAACATGTGCATCATATTCCAAAGGTGCTCTATCACTGGCGCTGCCACCAGGATTCCACGGCCAGCAATCCGGAGAGTAAGATGTACGCCTTTGAGGCTGGATCCAGAGCCATCATGGCCCATTATGAGCGCCTGGGCATAGAGGCCGAGCGTGTGGAAAAGGGGGTGGACCACGGCATCTACCATACCCGGTTTAAGATTCAGGGCGAGCCGCTTATATCAGTGATTATTCCCAATAAGGATCACAGCGAAGATCTGGATGTGTGCGTGAAATCCCTTATTGAAAAATCCACTTACCGGAACCTGGAGTTTATTGTGGTGGAAAATAACAGCAGGGAAAAAGAGACATTTGCCTATTATGAGAAAATGCAGGCATTGCACAGTAATTTCCATGTGGTCACCTGGGAAAAGGAATTTAATTATTCAGCCATCAACAATTATGGGGCCGGTTTTGCTAAGGGTCAGTATCTGCTTCTTTTAAATAATGACACGGAGCTGATCGATCCGGATTCCATAAGGGAAATGCTTGGTTTCTGCCAGCGGGAGGATGTGGGCATTGCCGGAGCCAGACTGCTGTATGGGGATGATACCATCCAGCATGCAGGGGTTGTCATAGGATTTGGCGGCATTGCAGGGCATACCTTTATCGGACTTCACAAGGCGGAGAACAGTTATTTCCACAGGGCCATGTGCGCCCAGGACTACAGCGCGGTCACAGCCGCCTGCCTTATGACCAAAAAAGACGTATTCGATGCAGTGGGCGGTCTGAGCACCGAACTGGCAGTTGCTTTTAATGATATTGATTATTGCATGAAAGTAAGGGCCTTGGGGAAACTGGTAGTATATGCTCCCTATGCATGCTTCTACCATTATGAATCCAAATCCAGAGGGCTGGAGGATACCCCGGAAAAGGTGGAACGGTTCAACCGAGAGGTGGCCATTTTCATTAAAAAATGGCCGGATATCATAAAAAATGGCGACCCTTATTATAATCCCAACCTGACCCTGCGCAAATCCAATTTTGCGCTTCGGGACCTGTTAAAAGAAAAAATCGGGGAACCATATGATTTAAGGGTTTACCAGCAGTATGCGCCGGAGGATAAACAGAATTCCCATGAGTGATCAAAACAACCATCAAAACAGTGATCAAAACAACCATCAAAACAACCATCAAGGCAGTCATCAAAACAGCCGTCAGCACAATCATCCACACAGACGCTGCGGCAGGGAGGGGAAGAAGGCCACTGTTGTCATACCCAATTATAATGGCCTCTCCTTTATGGAACCGTGTTTTAAGGCCCTGGAGCTTCAGATATGCAGGGATTTCGAGGTGCTGGTGGTGGACAACGGCTCCACGGACGGAAGCGTGGAGTGGCTGAAGGACCAGGGAGTGACCTCCATTTTCCTGGACAGCAACACCGGTTTTTCAGGGGCGGTGAACAGGGGGATCAGGGCTGCTTCCACGCCCTATGTCATCCTGCTTAACAATGACACGGAGCCGGACTGCCACTATGTGGGTGAGATGATCAAAGCCATTGAGCGTTCACCCAGGATTTTTTCCGTCAGCAGTAAGATGATCCAGATGTACCACAAGGAGCTGATGGATGATGCGGGAGATATGTACAGTCTCCTGGGCTGGGCTTTCCAGCGCGGGGTGGGCCGCTCTTCCGCGGGCTATAACAAGGCCTGCCGCGTTTTCTCGGCCTGTGCGGGGGCTGCTATCTACCGCAGGAAGATATTTGATGAGATCGGATATTTTGATGAGATGCATTTTGCCTACCTGGAGGACACGGATGTGGGCTACAGGGCCAGGATCGCAGGCTATGACAACATCTACTGCCCATCGGCAGTGGTGTATCATGTGGGCAGCGGCACCAGCGGCTCCAAGTATAATTCCTTTAAGGTAAAGCTGGCCGCACGCAACAATGTATATCTGAACTACAAGAACATGCCCGCTTTGCAGCTGGCTGTAAATCTGCTCCCTATCATGGCGGGGATCGCGGTCAAATACATGTTTTTCAGAAAGATCGGTTTTGCAAAGGATTATGTGGAGGGACTAAAGGAGGGGATTGCCACTGCGGGAACGTGCAGGAAGGTCCCCTATGACCCCAGGCACCTGCGCAATTACTTTGCCATTGAATGGGAATTGTTAACAGGTACTCTGATCTACCTCTATGAGTTCACTGCGAGACAGATTGCGAAATTATGAAGTTTTTAGAAATTAAGAGAAATGTTATAGAATAATGCCGATTTATCATGTATAATAACAACGATATTTACGGTATATAGGGATTTCCTGAGAAACCAAGGTGATATACAATGATAAAAGATAACCAGAAAAGGCTGAACCGCCTCCATGTCCTGCTGGACATAGTGGTCACGGCTGCGGCCTACGCTTTGGCATGGTTTATTGTTATCAGCGGTAAGGTGATACCGCTGGATGTAAATGTTGGCGTGTTAAAGCCTCAGGTATATTTTATGGCACTTATTTTCATTGTGCCCATTTATCTCATATTGTACGCCAGCTTTCACCTGTATGTGCCCAAGCGGATACAGGGACGGCGTTCAGAGTTTGCAAATATCTGTAAAGCCAACATTATCGGTTTGATGATTTTCACCTTCGTGCTTTTCGGCGCGAGGAAATTCATCCAGCACAACGAATTTTTCTCTACCAAGATGCTGCTGGCATTCTTTGTGATCAACATCATCCTGATGGAGACAGAGCGGATCTGCATACGTCTGTTTCTTCATTCCCTTCGGACCAACGGATATAACCAGAAGCATGTACTGCTCATTGGATACAGCCGCGCGGCCGAGGGGTTTATTGACAGGGTCAGTATGAACCCGGAGTGGGGATACCATGTACAGGGGATCCTGGATGACAATCAAAAGCCGGGTTACAGATACAGGAATGTTCAGATCCTGGGTCCCATGGATCATCTGGAGACATTTCTTGCCTCCAATACCCTGGATGAGATCGCCATCACTCTGAGCATCAAGGAATACGCTAATTTGGAGCCCATCGTGGCTGCCTGTGAGAAATCAGGCGTGCATACAAAGTTTATTCCCGATTATAATAATATAATACCAACCATACCTTATATGGAGGACCTTCAGGGACTTCCGGTTATCCATATCCGCCATGTGCCTCTTACGGGCGTGTTTAATGCAACGATGAAGCGGATCGTGGATATTATCGGCGCCCTGTTTGGTCTGATTGTATTTTCGCCTGTCATGGTGCTGACAGCTGTGCTTATTAAGATCACATCCCCCGGTCCTGTGATCTTCAGCCAGGAGCGCATTGGTCTTCACAATCATCCCTTTAGGATGTACAAGTTCCGTTCCATGGAGGTCCAGGACCCGGGAAAGGAGCGGGGACAGTGGACTACGCCCCACGACCCCAGGGTGACTTCCGTGGGCCGTTTCATACGTAAGACAAGCATTGACGAGACGCCGCAGTTTTTTAATGTCCTGGTTGGGGACATGAGCCTGGTGGGACCAAGGCCGGAGAGGCCCCTTTTTGTTGAAAAATTCAAGGAAGAGATTCCGCGTTACATGATCAAGCACCAGGTACGCCCCGGACTGACCGGCTGGGCCCAGGTCAATGGATACCGGGGAGACACTTCCATTACCAAACGAATCGAACATGATCTGTATTATATTGAGAACTGGAGCCTGGGTTTTGATTTTAAGATTATGTTTTTAACTGTTTTTAAAGGGTTTATTAATAAAAATGCATATTGATATGCATTCCGTATACATTTAAAATACTCCCAGCATCTTGGCTGAGCATGAACCGGGCAAGATCTGGAGCGTGTCTGGAATTTTTTTTCTGGCAGCGACAGCCGGGCTTGGACCGGGCTACATGATAGAATGAGGATAGACGAATGAATCGTGATTTTGAGAATGAATTTGGACAGGAAGATGAGAGATTGAGAAGCCGCAGCCGGCGCCGGGATTCAGGTGCTGGTTCTGGGGCTGATTCAGATACAGCTTCTGCCAGACGCCCCAGATCCGGCCCGGATGATGCCGGTATGGACCGGCCTGCCGCGAAACCGCGCAGACCTGTGTCCGGGACATCACGGGTACGGCCGGAACAGGCGGAGACAGAGGGGAGAAGGATAGCGGGGGCACGCCCGGAGGGGAATGTCAGAAGCAGGGCGGCAGGGGCCCGTCCGGTATCCGGAAACGGTTTGGAAAGCCGGCCCGGGACAGCCCGGTCCAGGAGACCGGAAGGCGCAGGAATGCCGGGAAGCGGAACCAGGTCGTCAGGCGCAACAGCGCCAGGCAGCGGGGGCAGACCGGCGGGAAGCAGAGCCGGGGCGGAAACCGGGTCCAGGCCGGCGGGAGCCAGAGCCGGGGCGGAAACCGGAACCAGGCCGGCGGGAGCCAGAGCCGGGGCCAGGCCGGCGGGAACCAGAGCCGGGGCGGAAACCGGAACCAGGCCGACCGGAGCCAGAGCCGGGGCGGAAACCGGGGCCAGACCGGCGGGGACCAGACGGGAAAGCCGCATTTATACACCGGAGGTCAACCTGGCAGATGACAGGGCATCCGGCGCCAGAGGGGCATCCCTTCGCAGGAACGGCAAGGATATATCGGACCGCAGCGCCGCCAAGGAGACTGCTGCAACAGATAAGGCAGCAGGCGAGACGAAGAAGTTTTACAGGATCATGCTGATCACCATGATCGTTCTGGAGTTTCTGATCATCCTGCCCGGGATTTTCGTGACCAGACAGTTTCTTAAAAAATATAATATGCTCCAGAGAGATCCCAAGTTTAATATTGAGCAGGAAACCAACCCTAACCTGAATGTGGATAAGGTTGCCAATATGAAGGGATACTGGACGGTTGCGCTTTTTGGCGTGGACAGCCGGAACAATTCCGTTGGAAAAGGCAATAACGCGGATGTTATCATCATTGCAAATGTTAACCAGGAAACCAGCGAAATCAAGCTGGTCAGTATTTTCAGGGACAGCTATCTGAATCTGGATGATGAAGGTTCCTATAACAAGATCAACCAGGCTTATTTCAGGGGAGGGCCGGAGCAGGCGATCAAGGCCCTGAACAAGAACCTGGATATACAGATTGACGATTACGCCACCTTTAACTGGAAGGCGGTGGCGGATGCCATCAATATTCTGGGCGGCGTGGATGTGGAATTGAGCAAGGCGGAATTTTATTACATTAACGCTTACATTACGGAAACCGTGGAGGCCACGGGGGTTGCATCCCAGCACCTGAAGTCTGCGGGAGTAAACCATTTGGACGGGGTCCAGGCAGTTGCCTACGCGCGTCTGCGCAAGATGGATACGGACTTTGCCCGTACGGAGCGCCAGCGGGAGATCATACAGAAGTGTTTTGACAAGCTGAAGACAGCGGATTTCGCAGTGATCAACAACGTTATGGAGGTTGTATTCAAACAGATCCTTACCAGTGTTACCCTGGATGATATAATCCCGGCAGCCAAGAGCCTGACAAAATATACCATTGCGGATACGGTAGGATTTCCAATGCAGAGAAGTGATGCCAATATGGGCAAAAAGGGCGACTGCGTCATTCCCCAGACCCTGGAGAGCAATGTGATCGCACTGCATCAGTTCCTGTTTGATGATGATGATTACCAGCCCAGTGACATGGTAAAGAAGATCAGTTCCAAGATATCGGCTGATTCAGGTATGTACAATGAAGGAAAATATATAGACAAGGTAGGTACTGACGGCGGATATATACCAAAGCCCACACAGAGTACGACCCAGGCCGCGGAGACTACCACTAAGAGCGAAGAGGAAGGTACGGATGTTAGTACCTCCGAGATCGATGAGGGAATCATTGACGGTGAGAACGAGTGGGATCTTGAGACCGATGAGTTCGGGGATATCATTGACCCGCCGGAGGATGAAAGTCCTGGTTCCCATCCGGGGACAACGCGGCCGTCAGGTACGACCCGTCCAAGCGGAAGCAGCTCAGCCACTATTCCCTATCCGGGTTATACCACCTCTCCGGCTGATGAGAGCAGTTCATCCGGTGTGTATCCAGGCTCCACCACGTCACCCGGCGGTGAAGTGACCGGGCCAGGTTCTACCACGGCCGCGTATCCGGGCAGTACCACCGGGACCTCGGCATCCTATCCGGGCAGCACCACCGGAACCTCAGCCGCGTATCCGGGCAGCACCACTACTACAGAGGGATATGTTCCCGAAGGACCGGGCTCTGTGATCATCGGACCGGGAAATTAACCTTTACCGGATACCTTTATCCAATGTAAAATAAGGGGGCCAGCAGGTTCACTGTAATTTATGACAGTGCCGGCTGGTCCCTTTTTAGTATTATATAAGAAAATGGTCACATATTTATCACAAATCATTGATACACTCTATTCAGAATCGGAAGATATGCGTGCAAATCAGGAAAGGGGATATATGAATGTACGATAATGATCAGGAATACGGTTGGAAATCATACGATAATCAGGGATATGAAGGCCGTCCATATAATGAACCGCAGTTTGACCAGGGACCCAATTTTAATCAGGGGCCGTCAGGGGGCCAGGGACCATTGGGAGGCCAAGGACCATTGGGAGGCCGCGGACCATTGGGAGACCAGGGACCGTCCGTAGACCGGCGTCCTCCAAAGAAAAGGGGCGGACTGTTAAAAAAAGCAGCTTTGATCACAGCAGGAGCGGTCCTGTTCGGAGGTGTTTCAGGAGGCGTCATGGTGGGCGTCCATGTGGCTGCTTCAAGATACTTGAACATTTATGCTTCAGCAGATCCTTCCGGCAAAGAAAACGGAGATCAGCCGGTTCCAGGCCCGGATAACGGCCAGATGGACGGAAAAGGGCAGAATGGGCAAAGCGGCCAGGGCGGATCAGGGTCCCACGAGAAAGTTCCCAACTCAGGAGGGGGAGGAGTGGCGGATGTGTCTGATATTGTGGAAGCGGCCATGCCTACGGTGGTAGCCATTACCAGCACCACTGTTTACCAGAGCAATAATTACGGCTATGGATGGTTTTTCGGCGGTCCCCAGACCTATGAAGTCCCCAGCTCAGGATCGGGGATCATCATAGGGGAAAATGACCAGGAACTGCTCATTGTGACTAATAACCATGTGGTGGAGAGTGCCTCCTCCATGAAAGTGGCATTTATAGATAACGAGGTAGTGGATGCAGTGATCAAGGGAACGGATGCGGAGACGGATCTTGCAGTGATCTCTGTTCCTCTGGACCAGATCAAAGCAGATACAAAGAGTAAGATATCCGTAGCCAAACTGGGAAGTTCAGATGACCTAAAGGTGGGGCAGGGCGTGATCGCCATCGGCAACGCGCTGGGATACGGCCAGTCCGTGACCGTGGGATATGTGAGCGCCCTGGACCGTGAGGTGCGGGTATCCAACAATGCCACCAGAACCCTGCTGCAGACTGATGCTGCCATTAACCCGGGCAACAGCGGAGGCGCCCTTTTGAATATGAAGGGGGAAGTGGTGGGAATCAATGCAGCCAAGTATTCGTCCACAGAGGTGGAGGGGATTGGATATGCGATCCCCATTTCCAAGGCCCAGGATATCATGAGCCAGCTCATGAACAGGAAGACCATGAATCCCGTGGAGGAGGCAAAGCGGGGATATCTGGGAATCCAGGGTACTACGGTAGATGAGGAGACGGCCAGCCTGTTCGGCATGCCCAGGGGAGTCTATGTATACAAGGTCCTGGGAGACGGGGCGGCGGCTGAATCGGATTTAAGGGATAAGGACATCATAACAAAGGTGGATGGACAGTCTGTCAAGACCATGACAGAACTTCAGGAGCTGTTAGCCTGTTATGAACTGGGGGAAGAGCTGGAGCTTACGGTCCAGACCCAGGAAAACGGACAATACCAGGAGCGTATTGTGCAGGTGACCCTGAAGTCCATGCCTCAGGAAGAACAAAGCAATCCTGCACAGTAAGTTAAATTTTTAAAAACAATATGAAATGAAAATGCTTCCTCTTGTTTGGGGAAGCATTTTGTTATATACTTATCCCAATGGCAGAAGACGGCCAGAGAGGCCCTGGAACCACGCAGGGATGCTTGTTACAGAGAGGAGAACTGACTTGGACGACAAAGACTATACCGAAGATGTGAAACCATCCGGTCAAGATAAAGAAGATAATAAGGAAGATGACAAATATGAGAAGGTCTGCTATATGTGCCGCAGGCCTGAGAGCAAGGCCGGTTCCATGATATCCATGCCCGGGGGAATGAACCTGTGTCATGATTGCATGCAGAAAGCTTTTGATTCGGTGACAAAGGGAGGCATGGATTTTTCCAAGTTTTCCAACATGCCGTATATGAATATGAACCTTAATGACCTGAACGTGACCCCTCCCGCGGTGGAGATCCCAAAGAAACAAAAGATCAAGAAAAAGTCCCAGGAACAGCCGGTCCTTACCATGAAGGACATACCCACGCCCCATGTGATCAAGGGAAAACTGGATGAGTATGTGATCGGACAGGAAAAGGCAAAAAAGGTGGTTTCAGTGGCCGTTTACAACCACTACAAGCGTGCTTTTTTGGACGGTAAGGCAGGGCAGGGAGAGGGAAATGCGGAAAATGCCGAGCCGGATGATGTGGTGATTGAGAAATCCAATATCCTGATGATAGGACCCACGGGAAGCGGGAAGACCTATCTGGTAAAGACATTGGCCCGCCTTTTGGACGTGCCTCTTGCCATTGCAGACGCCACCTCCCTAACCGAGGCCGGATATATCGGTGATGACATTGAAAGCGTGGTCTCCAAGCTTTTGGCCGCTGCTGATAACGATGTGGAGAGAGCCCAGCGGGGGATCATCTTCATTGATGAGATCGACAAGATTGCCAAGAAAAAGCAGACAAACACCAGGGACGTCAGCGGTGAGTCCGTGCAGCAGGAGCTTCTTAAGCTTCTGGAGGGAAGCACGGTGGAAGTGCCTGTGGGCTCCAACCAGAAGAATGCCATGACTCCCATGGCAACCGTGAACACGGATAATATCCTGTTTATCTGCGGAGGAGCATTTCCGGATCTGGAGGAGATCATTAAGGAAAGGCTTAAGAAAAAGTCCTCCATGGGATTTGGCTCTGTCCTCAAGGATACATATGACAGTGATCCCAATATACTGAGCCATGTAACCAATGAAGACCTGCGCACCTTCGGTATGATTCCCGAGTTCCTGGGAAGGCTGCCGGTGACAGTGACCCTTCAGGGGCTTACAGAGGATATGATGGTCCGTATTTTAAAGGAACCCAGGAATGCCATTACCAAGCAATATGAAAAGCTGCTGTCCATGGACGAGGTCAGGCTTGTGTTTGAGGATGACGCCCTTATGTGGATTGCCGAAGAAGCACTGAAAAGGGGAACCGGCGCAAGGGCTCTTCGGGCAATTCTGGAAGAGTTTATGCTGGATATCATGTATGAGATACCCAAGGACCCCAACATTGGTTCTGTTGTGGTGACACGTCCTTACCTGGAGAAGAACGGCGGACCGCTGATCCAGATGAGAGGATGAGAATGAAGTTGAGGATGGGAGGACGGTCCCCAGGACGGCCCGGTGCGGCAAACCGGCAGTCTAAGGGGAATTTACTCCCGTAACCGTAAAAATGTTTCATATAGATCCAGGGCTCCGTATCCCCACTCCCTGTTGGGATACGACAGCGCTGGATTTCTTCTTGCCCCCCGGATCAGGTAAGCTTTGATGGAGGCCTCACTCATGGTAATATTATTTCCTTCCACAATTCCCCATCCTAAAAGATTGGCAGCAGCGCCGGCAACGTGTGCGGCGGCAACCGAGGTTCCGGTCCTGGTGGTCATGGGAACGGAGGTTCCAATCCTGCGCCCGATGGCAGGTCCGCTTACATCAACGCCCGGGGCTGCCAGATCCGGCTTGATCAGTCCTCCCACCGTGTATCCGCGGCTGGAGTGAATGTAGATGCTGTTGTTCAGATGGTTGTAGGCGCCCACTGTGATGGGAGAAGGGGCATTTCCCGGAAGCGTGATGGTGGTGTAAGGACTGGGAGTCAGGAACACGGTTTCCTCCGAGATCAGGTTGTGGGTGGGAAGCCACATGTTAAATTGGCCTGTAAGAAACTGGGTATTGTAAACGCGTATTTTCCAGATTCCGGTCGTGGGGGCTTCAAAACGCATAAAAATAAGCTGCCTTCCCGACCCCGCTTCAATCAGCTGGTAATTCACGGTAATGACCGTGGGTTCCAAAAGGAAAGGGATAGAGGTTTCATTTCCGGCTATAATAGGAATACGGCTTATGGTTTCCCCGCTGGGGGAAAGAAATCCAACGGAATATGTGTCAATGGTGGAGGCCCACAGCTCAACCACGAATCCCCGCTGGGATTCCGGCTGCCCCACGCGGATCTCCACATCAACAGAAGACTCTCCTGTGGGTATGGTGCCCATGTAGTGATGACCCCGCCCTGTCTCATTGCCTGCTGCAATAACAGTTGCCGTGCCCAGATACCGGCTGATGTCCTGGAGCATTACGCTGAGAGGGGATGTTCCCTCGTGGCTGCCCAGATTGGAGCCAATGCCGAGAAGGATGACCAACGGTTTTCCGCGGCTGAATGCCTCCACGCGCAGATACTTGATTCCCATCATGATATCATTTTCCTGGTAAGCGTCAGCATCGCTGCTGACAAGGTAGAAATCGCGCAGATACTGTTTGGCAGGTTTTAGCTTGACGATCAGCAGTTCGCATTCCGGGGCGGCTCCGGTAAAATCTTCCTCAGGCAGGAAGCCGCCGGCTGCAATACCGGCCAGAAAGGTTCCGTGTCCATTGGTGTCCGTAGATGGGACCAGGGCAAGTGGATCATCGGATTCCAGGGCCTGGTTGATCTGTTCCCTGGTATACTCTGTGCCATAGGTCGCTCCGCTGGCATTATACCGGTTGGGTACGCCCGGCGGAATCAGGGTTTTATCCTCCGGCAGGCTCTGATCCCAGATGCTGTTGATCCTGGTGGTCCCGTCCGGATTCCGGAACAGGGGATTGGTATAGTCGATTCCCGTGTCAATGATGCCAATGAGTACACCGCGCCCCCGGTTGCCCAGGGCAGGGGATGAATGGGTGGAAAGGATACCGGAAGCTTCCATGCTGGAACTGTCTAAAAGCGTGTACAGTCCGGGGATACTGTAGTAGGAAGTCCGCCTTAATGATATGGGTTCCACAGTGTCCAAGGGAGTATATATAATACTGAAGTCAGTGCTTACAAAGTCCATACAGGGAATGTCTTCCGGGTTACCGATAATTTGCTGCTGGCTTCCGTAACGGTAGATAAAGTCAGCAATGGTTTCTGAGGCTGAGTTAAAAGGGCAGTCTGCCATGACATACCTCGTACAGGGTATTTGCTATTATTATATGCTGAATTTTAGAAACCTTTCACTGGACGGCAGTGTGAAACCATAGTAGAATGAAAGAAAAGCGTGGAAAGGAAGGCGGACATATGATTTATGGTTGGATAATAGGCGGTCTGGCGGCGCTGGATCTTGGCATAAAAAGTGTGATCGAAAGCGAGGAGGATGATACATTTCCAAGAGATCTGCCCTCAGCCAAGGGCCTGATCAAGGTTCACAAGAATCACAACGCAGGTTTTCCCTTTGGATTTATGAAGGAGCGGCCGGAACTGGTCAAAGGGATTCCGCTCATGGTCATCTCAGCCATGGCCGGCGCCCTGTGCGCCCTGCTCCAGGACAAAGGAAAGACAGCCCAGAAAGCGGGGATTGCCATTATCATAGGCGGAGCTCTCAGCAATCTCTACGACAGAGTGGTCCGGGGCTATGTGGTGGATTATTTTTCCATCGAATGGGAGCCGATCAAGAAAGTGGTATTCAATCTGGGAGACATGTTCGTATTTCTGGGAAGCACGATCATTATGCTGGAGCAGACAGCAAAAAGCCTGGCCGAGGTCAGGAAAAAGAAATAGGTAAGAAAAATAGATAAAAAGTACAAGGAAAAATAAGTAAAGAAACGCAAACGAAAGAAGACCGCAGTCTCCCCAAGACCGCGGCCTTTTTCTGACCGGCGATTTAAGTGGTGAAGGGGGAGCGGTACAGCAGTGGGTGAGAGGAATGGATGTACCTATCTCTCCCCCCACCTACCCCCAAGTCCCCCCTTAACTGATCATTCCCCCAATGGTTCCGCCCAGGGCGCATACGCCCATGACTGTCACGGAACGTTCCATATCAATTGGTGAACCCATGTTCATGGCCCAGGATACAGCGAACAGGACCACAAAATAGAACAGACCGGCCAGAAGCCCCCAGAAGAACCGGCGCTGCCTGATCCCTTTTCCGGCAACAAAACCGCCTGCCAGACAGGTGATAAAGTAAACTGCATACACCATGAGGTTTACCTGTCCCTCTTTCAAATGCAGTTTATACAGGGCAAATGCCAGGGCGGCCAGGAGGATTCCGGACAGCACGTAGGAAATGAGCAGGGAGCGGACCATGGGCTTAACGATACCATTTTCCATAGGATTATTCTCCTTCATAAGAATCTATGTTGCAGTATATTCCCGGAGGCGCCGTGAATATGACAAACCTTTGTAATTTACCGTTGCAAGGGGCTTTAACCTGTGTTATAATTTCAAGGAATTATATTTTGGATAAGAGGAGGTGCCGTAATATGAAGCACGTTAAGACATTGAATACGAATACCTTGAAGGATACCATGAAAAAGGGCGGATGCGGCGAGTGCCAGACTTCCTGCCAGTCAGCATGTAAGACATCCTGCACCGTTGGAAACCAGAGCTGCGAGAACGCTAACCGCTAGAGTGTATTTTATAAACACACGTTAGCATTGCTCAGACAGATCAAAGATACGTAAGGAAATTTGGTATAAAGCCCCTATGGTCGCTGGGATTATAGGGGCTTTGCCACGCAAAGGGATGGGCCGGTACTATGACAATGGGGAGTGTGATCGATCAATACCCCCTGCCGCACCGCAAAAGGCCCCTTAGAAAGAGAGAGTAGATTCGTGATTCATCAATTTATTAATAATGGTTACCATATTATACTGGATGTGAACAGCGGTTCCGTCCATGTGGTAGACCCTGTCGTATATGACGCAGTGGCGGTGGTGTCAGAGCTGGTTCCGGAGATGGAAAAGCCTGAACCCTTGTCTTCCAAGGTCAAGTCTGATGTATTTGACCGCCTGTGGGGCAAATACACACCCGAGGAGCTGGGAGAGGCCCTTGAGGACATCGAGGAGCTGATCGCCATGGAGCAGCTTCTTACAAAGGATATTTACCGTGATTTTGTTGTGGATTTTAAGCAGCGCAAGACAGTGGTCAAGGCCCTTTGCCTTCACATTGCCCATGACTGCAACCTGGCCTGCAGATATTGTTTTGCAGAGGAAGGGGAATACCACGGCCGCCGTGCCCTGATGAGCTATGAGGTTGGCAAAAAGGCCCTGGATTTCCTCATTGCCAATTCGGGGAACAGGGAGCATCTGGAAGTGGACTTTTTTGGCGGTGAGCCGCTGATGAACTGGGACGTGGTGAAGCGCCTGGTGGAATACGGCCGTTCCCAGGAGGCGGAGCACCATAAGAAATTCCGTTTTACCATCACCACCAACGGCGTGCTTTTAAATGACGAGATCATGGATTTCTGCAACAGGGAGATGAGCAACGTGGTTATGAGCCTGGACGGACGCAAGGATATCAATGATAAGATGCGCCCCTTCCGCAATGGCAGCGGCAGCTATGACCTGACTGTTCCCAAATTCCAGAAATTCGCCAAAAGCCGCGGCCAGAAGGACTATTATGTGCGGGGGACATTTACAAGGAACAATCTGGATTTTGCAGAGGATGTGCTCCACTATGCGGATCTGGGATTTGAGCAGATGTCCATGGAACCCGTGGTATCTGATCCGGCTGAGGATTATTCCATCCGCAGAGAGGATCTTCCGGCCATCCTTAAGGAGTATGACAAGCTGGCCCTGGAATATATCAAGCGCAAAAAAGAGGGAAGGGGATTTAACTTCTTCCATTTTATGCTGGATCTGAAAGCAGGCCCCTGTGTGGCAAAACGTATGGCGGGCTGCGGTTCAGGCACCGAGTACCTGGCGGTTACCCCATGGGGGGACTTCTATCCCTGCCATCAGTTTGTGGGCAATGAAGAATTTCTCATGGGAAATGTGGACACTGGTATTGTGAACACGGATATAAGGGATGAATTTAAGACCTGCAACGTGTATGCCAAAGAAGGCTGCAAGGACTGTTTTGCAAGATTCTACTGCAGCGGCGGATGTTCAGCCAATGCATACAATTCCAGCGGATCCATTAACGGCGCTTACGAGATCGGCTGCGAGATGCAGAAAAAGCGTATTGAGTGCGCCATCATGATCAAAGCTGCTCTTGCAGATGAAGAGGCTGAATAATATGAAATATCAGGTTATAACAAAGGACCAAAAAGCAAAGCGGGCCAGAATGGAGACCGTACACGGCGTTATAGAAACTCCGGTATTCATGAATGTGGGAACCGTGGGCGCCATTAAGGGCGCGGTTTCAACCGATGACCTTAGGGAGATCGGCACTCAGGTGGAACTGTCCAACACCTACCATCTCCATGTGCGCACAGGGGATAAGCTGATCAAAGAATTTGGCGGACTTCACAAATTCATGAGCTGGGACAGACCTATTCTCACGGATTCCGGCGGATTTCAGGTGTTTTCCCTGACCAAGCTGCGCAAGATTAAAGAAGAAGGCGTTTATTTTAACTCGCATATAGACGGGCATAAGATATTCATGGGACCGGAGGAGAGCATGCAGATCCAGTCAAATCTGGGTTCCACCATTGCCATGGCATTTGATGAATGTCCTCCCAGTCATGCCAGTTATGAGTATATCCGCCAGTCCGTTGACCGCACCACCAGATGGCTGGCCCGCTGTAAGGAAGAGATGGCCCGTTTAAACGGACTGCCGGACACCGTGAACAGGGAACAGCTGCTGTTTGGAATCAACCAGGGCGGTGTGGTGGATGAGATCCGGATCCAGCATGCCAAGACCATACGGGAGATGGACTTGGACGGCTATGCGGTGGGTGGACTTGCTGTGGGGGAAAGCCATGAGGAAATGTACCACATCCTGGATGTGACCGTTCCCCATCTGCCCGAGGACAAGCCCGTTTACCTTATGGGAGTTGGAACCCCGGCCAATATCCTGGAAGCAGTGGACCGCGGAGTGGATTTCTTCGACTGCGTGTATCCGTCCAGAAACGGACGCCATGGCCACGTGTACACCAACCATGGAAAACTGAACCTGTTTAACCAGAAATATGAGCTGGACAGCAGGCCCATTGAAGAAGGCTGCGGGTGCCCGGCGTGCAGATCCTACAGCAGGGCTTATATCCGCCATCTGCTGAAGGCGAAAGAAATGCTGGGAATGAGATTATGCACCTTGCATAATTTGTATTTTTATAATACAATGATGAAAGAGATTCGCGATGCCATCGAGGAGCACCGCTACAGTGAGTACAAAGCGGCCAAGCTTGCAGGCATGGAGAGCTCTCTAAAGGCTAATGAATAATTAACTACTGTGGCGAGGCGGCAGTAGATGTGAAGGAGGAAGTGAGAATGAATACAAGTAGTCCGATATTCTGGATTCTCTATATTGTTCTTCTGGGTGGTATGTTATATTTTATGGCAATCCGTCCTCAGAAGAAGGAGAAGCAGAGACAGCAGGAGCTGTTAAACAGCGTTGCAGTAGGAGATACCATACTGACCAGCAGCGGATTTTACGGTGTAATCATCGATATGACAGATGATACTGTAATCGTTGAATTCGGCAACAACAAGAACTGCCGTATTCCTATGCAGAAGGCTGCCATTGCTCAAGTTGAGAAAGCGGAAGCCTAACATGACATGAAACCCGGGGCATTGTCCCGGGTTTTCTGTATATAAGATTACACAGTCTATAAGATCTTACAGTCTATAAAGTTTTGCAGTCTATAAAATTTAGCAGTCTTCCAGGAGGTAAATTGGATGATTAAACATATAGTCTTTGATATGGGACAGGTTCTGGTAAGTTACGTGGGAGACCTGGTCTGCCAGAAGTGCATAGAGGATGAACAGGAGAGGAAGGACGTGAGCACATCCGTATTTGTGTCCCCGGAGTGGATCCTTCTGGACATGGGTGTCATGCCGGAGGAGGAGGCCCTTAAGAAAATGCAGGACCGCCTGGACACGGAGCACAAGCGGGATATGGCTGCCTGGTGCTTTTGGCATTGGCACGAATACAACATGAGACCTAAGGAAGGAATGGAGGAAGTGGTAAGATGGCTTAAATCCATGGGGTATGGGATCTATCTCTGCTCCAATGCATCGGTGCGCCTCCTGACTTGCTATAAAGAGGTGATACCTGCCATTGACTGTTTTGACGGGGTTTTGTTTTCCGCGGATGTCCAGTGCTTAAAGCCGCAGAAGGAGATGTACCAGCATCTGTTTGACCGTTTCCGCCTGAAACCGGAGGAGTGTTTTTTTATCGATGACCTGAGTCTGAACATAGAGGGGGCACGCAGGTGTGGGATGGACGGATACTGTTTTGAGGACGGGGATGTAGGGAAACTGAAGGAAGTCCTGGGTTCCTTAAACCGCCAGCAGCCGCATTTTAATGAGAAGTAGTGGGAAGTATGGCAATCAATGGTAAGTGACGGATGTTTGTGGTAAGTATGGCAATTCTTATGATGGAAATACATAGAAAAAGCTCCGTACCAATTGGTACGGAGCCATTTTCTTTAGGATTTCGGATTTTCAAAAAGGGTTGAAGGATAGTTGTTAAATATTCGTGCATTTCTTATGTACTTAGTATAGCATGCAATCCTCCAAAATGTTTGAATGTTCCTTGAATAGATTATTAAGAATTTCTTAATTCAAATATACGAGAAAATAACGGCCGGTCCTAGATGGAGAGAGTGCCTTGCAGAATCACATATCTGAGACACAAAACTCCTTTGGCCCCCTATCACCGTATTTTGGTGTCCTGCAAGGCAACGGATGGAGGCGCACTTCGGCGTACGCAGATTAATGTTAACGCGGCCAGCCGCCAAAAGATGGCTGGATAGAGACGAATAAACGGCGCAGCACAAAAGAATCCCCCAGAGTTGCCGCTCTGGGGGATTCACTTTGTCCGATGGACCATAACCACATACTTTAGCTAAATTCATTATAATCCGAGTGGTGAGAAATGTCGATAGCATTTTCAGGATAACAATCATACCGTACTTATGGAAAATAATTGCTATATAACTGCAGCTTCGTCTTTCGCGACTGCATACTGGGAGATCTGTTCCACAAACTTACCACTGCCTGAATGGGATAGAAGTTAAGAACCCCTTATAAAGGGGGATGGCCCGGTCTGGTACGCCCTTTCAGGCGCCAGTACCGGGCCGCGTCATCTCTGACTGAAATCAATATATCACAGTTTGGGATGAAACTCAATAGTAGTCAGATAATCGTAATGAAGCGTAATATTTCTTACAAAAAAGTTGGGCTTTTGCGAAAGAAAGTATGAAGAAAAAACCGCCTGAGTACATCCGTGCACTCGGGCGGTTTTTAGTGGAAGTAATGGGGCTCGAACCCATGACCTTTCGCGTGTGAGGCGAACGCTCATCCCAGCTGAGCTATACTTCCATGAGAATATTATAGCACGATAAATTGGAAATACAAGTGTTTCATTCCTAATAATGTAAAAAAATTGCAGAATATTGTACTTTCCATCATATTATAGTATTATGATATCAACTACATTGGGGCGGATGTACTCTCAAAGTCTCCCCGGAACCCGGCTTTGCGGCTGACAAGAATCAACTCGCAAATCTGGGTGCCGGAGACTCGGAGGGTACACGGATGAATAAAAGGAGGTAGTTTTTTGTGGATCTATATGGGGATTTAAGGAAAATGATGGATGTGGCATCAGGCAGGCGCAAGGCATCCCTGGTATTAAAAGGCGGGACGGTTGTGAATGTTTTTACGGAAAAGACCGAGGTGGCTGATATCGCCATTGAGGACGGATACATAGCTGGCATAGGGGATTATGAGGGGGAGCACAATGTGGACCTGTCGGGCCGGTACATCTGCCCCGGCTTTATTGACGGTCATATACATATTGAAAGCGCCATGGTGTCACCTCCTGAATTTGAGAAGGCGGTCCTGCCTCACGGCACCACGGCTGTCATAGCGGATCCCCATGAGATCGGCAATGTAGCCGGCTGCCAGGGGATCGACTATATGCTGGAGACCACCAAAGACCTGGATCTGGATGTGTTTATCATGATGCCCTCCTGTGTTCCTGCCACGGCTTTGGATGAGTCGGGGGCTGTTCTGGGACCGGAGGATCTAAAGCCTTACTACGACAACCCGCGTGTGCTGGGCCTTGCGGAGGTGATGAACTCCCTGGGAGTGGTTGCCGGAATGGATGACTTGATGGGGAAACTCAGTGATGCCGGCAGCAGGGGAATGGTGATAGACGGCCATGCTCCGTTTTTGGAGGGAAATGGGCTGAATGCTTATGTGTGCGCCGGGGTGCTCTCGGACCATGAGTGTTCAGATATTGATGAGGCGCTGAAAAAGCTTGGCAGAGGCCAGTACATCATGATAAGGGAGGGGACCGCGGCCAGGAACCTGGAGGCGCTGATGCCATTGTTTGCCGCCCCTTATTATGAGCGCTGCATGCTGGTCACGGACGACAAACACCCCGGTGATCTGATCTCCATGGGGCATATTGACTATATCATACGCAAGGCTGTTTCACTGGGGGCGGATCCCATAAAGGCCATTAAGATGGGGACTCTCCACAGCGCCAGGTACTTTGGCTTAAAGGACAGAGGGGCCGTCATGCCCGGACTGCGGGCAGACCTGGCAGTGCTGGAGGATTTAAAAGATTTCCGTGTGCTGGCCGTGTATAAAGACGGGAAACTGGCAGCGGAAAAAGGCGTATGCATTCAGGAAAAGGAGGACAAAAGCCGGGAGCTGGCATCTGCATTCCCAAGGGTATTTGATTCCTTCCATCTGGATGAAATTACATTAAAGGACCTGGAGCTGGAAAAGAAGGGAACCATGCAGCGTGTGATCCAGTTTCAACCCCATGAGCTGCTCACACAAGAGAGGATCCTGCCATGGCCGGATGACGATACTGCCGCGGCGCAGGGGGACAGGGCACAGGGAGTGGATCTGAATGAAGACATTGTAAAGGCAGCTGTCTTTGAGCGCCATTTACATACAGGTCATACCGGCATTGGCTTTATTGGAGGATATGGACTGAAGAAAGGTGCAGTGGCCACCAGTGTGGCCCATGATTCCCACAATCTTATTGTCATAGGTACCAATGACAGGGATATGGTTTTGGCAGCCAATGCCGTGAGAAAGAATAAAGGCGGCCTTGCCGTGGCGGTGGACGGACAGGTGACAGGGGAGCTGGCCCTTCCCATCGGCGGCATCATGACCCAGGCTTCCGTGTATGAGGTGGAATTTCAGCTTGAGAAACTGAAGGAACAGACAAGGGAGCTGGGGATCAGCGAAGACATTGATGCCTTTATGACACTTGCCTTTGTAAGCCTGCCGGTGATACCTAAACTGAGGATCAACTCATATGGCGTCATCGATGTGGACCGGCAGGAGGTTGTGGAGGCAGTCTTTTAAACACCTATGGATTTATAAAAATTAATTTTCCTTTTCACAACGGTATTTTCCCGGGACTGCGGGCGGCGCAGTGGAACGCAATTCATTTTCCCGGAATATCCTAATAAAAAAAGGAGAATATCGTGATGTGAATCAGGCAAGAGAAGACATAAATTGTGACATCGTATATTCCATGGGAATCACGGGGAAAGGGGTTGGTGTTGCAGTCCTGGACACCGGCGTTTATCTCCATGAGGATTTTAAGGATAGAGTAACAGCCTTTGCTGATTATGTAAACCAGAGGCCGCAGCCCTATGACGACAACGGGCACGGGACTCATATATCAGCTATGATAGGAGGGAGCGGCGCTTCCTCGGAAGGAAAGTACAGAGGGGTGGCGCCTGGATGCAGTCTGATATCTGTAAAGGTACTGGATCACAAGGGAAACGGATATGCCTCGGATGTACTGGCAGGATTAAAATGGATCAGGGAGCACATGCAGGAGTACGGCATCCGCATTGTGAACATTTCAGTGGGCTCCCTTTCCAGACGTGATATGACGGAGAACTCCATATTGGTGAGGGGAGTCAATGCGGCCTGGGATGATGGGCTGGTTGTGGTAGTGGCAGCCGGCAACCATGGTCCGGGCCGTATGACCATTACCACACCGGGGATCAGCCGCAAGGTTATCACAGTGGGATGCTCCGATGACCATAAGGAAGTGGAAGTGATGGGAAGCCGGATGGTGGATTATTCCGGCCGCGGTCCCACTTTGGCATGTATCTGCAAGCCGGATATTGTGGCTCCCGGGTCGGGGATCGTCAGCTGCTGCAATGAGCCCGGCCGGTATTTCTCAAAGTCAGGAACCAGCATGTCAACACCTCTGGTATCCGGCGCCATTGCACTTTTACTGGAAAAGTACCCGGAAATGAGCAACAAGGATGTGAAGCTGCGCATCCGTGAACGGGCCGTGAACCTGGGCCTTCCCCATAACCAGCAGGGGTGGGGAAAACTGGATGTGGCCCGCCTGCTGGAAGATTAGACCAGTAACAGATTGATAAAAATAAAAAATGCCTGAGCCCATCGAAGGATGGGTATCAGGCATTTCACGTTCCGGCGCGCCCGCGCTTTTAGGTACAATGAAGAAATCGGAAACCTACGCCTCCCAGCGCCCGGAAGCCCCGCATGGGAGCACCAGTCCTGACTGGGTTACGGGAAGGCCCACCTCCTGGGCATTGACCGTACCGCCAAAGCGGGGAATCACTTCCACTCCCAGCATGTAGCTCAGCACGGAGGGGGCCAGGCCCGTGGTGTATGAGTTGATCAAAAAGAACAGGGGCTTGTCTGAAAGAAGCTGCACGCACAGCTTTACCAGAGGATGGATGGCATCCTCAATTTTCCAGATCTCACCCTTGGGGCCGCGCCCGTAAGAGGGAGGATCCATTATGACCGCGTCATAGCGGTTGCCTCTGCGGATCTCCCGTTCCACAAATTTTACGCAGTCATCCACGATCCAGCGCACAGGGGCGTCCGTCAGGCCGGAGGAGGCGGCATTTTCCTTGGCCCATGCCACCATGCCTTTGGATGCATCCACATGGGTAACGCTGGCTCCTGCTTTTGCGGCTGCCAGTGTGGCGCCTCCAGTGTAGGCAAACAGGTTCAGCACTTTTATGGGCCTTCCCGCCTGTTTGATCTTATCCCCAAACCAGTCCCAGTTGGCTGCCTGTTCCGGAAACAGCCCTGTATGCTTAAAGCTGAAGGGCTTCAGATTAAATGTAAGGCCATTATATCCAATGGACCACTGCTCCGGCAGGTCGAAGAATTCCCACTCACCGCCGCCTTTGCTGCTGCGGTGATAATGGCCGTTCATGTGCTTCCAGCCCTTGTGGGTCTTAACTGTATCCCAGATGACCTGCGGATCAGGACGGACCAGCAGGTAATTGCCCCAGCGCTCCAGCTTTTCACCATTGGAGCAGTCTATGACTTCGTAATCATTCCATTTGTCGGCAAGCCACATAATTATAAAAACCTCATTTCCTCAATATCTGATGTGATAAGTAGCAGATTGCATCATCCCGGCCGCAGGGTTACTGCCTGGATGAAGTATTATAATACAGAGTATAGTCTAAATTGTGTGTAAACGTCAAGTTTATGATAAAAAAGAAAAAATACAGTCTATCGTAAACAAATTGAAAGATAAATAAGGTTGAATAATTACGGGAGCCTTGATACAATATAGGTTAGGATTGCAGGAGTCTCATACTACGTGAATGGCTTCAGCATGGGCGAGTGCAGATGGGAAGAGGAGCTGAGCATATGAAGAAACATACAGTGGCAGTGTGGGTGCTGGCAGCGGTGCTGTCTTTGGGTACGGCTACGATTTCTGCCATGGCGGCGGAAGGTTGGGCCCAGTCCGGGAGCAGCTGGGTTTACTATGATTCCAATGGAAACCGCGTATATAATGCATGGAAAAAGGGGGCGGACAACCAGTGGCGTTATCTGGACGGTGAAGGCAATATGGCCACTAGCGCCTGGGTTGATTCCGATTATTATGTTGACAGCAATGGTATCATACTCACTGACAAGTGGTTGAAACTGACCAATGATGACGGTGAGTACGAGTGGTACTATTTTGGAAGCAGCGGGAAGATGATGTCCGATGCCTGGAAAAAGATCGATAACAAGTGGTATCATTTTGACGGGGACGGACGTATGGAGCTGGGCTGGATCCTGGATGATATGTACTACACGGGAACGGACGGTGTTATGCGGACAGGATGGCAGAAGCTGGAACCCCCGGATGAGGATGATGACAACAGGGACCGCGTCACACCCGGGATCGACAGTGTAACGGATGATGATGGAAGGTATTGGTACTATTTTTCCTCCAGCGGCAAGAAATTCGCACCGGACAGTTCGGACGGAGATTACACGGCGCGTAAGATAGATGGTACATATTATTGCTTTGATGAGACTGGAGCCATGCAGACAGGCTGGAAGAATGTGCGTTCCTCCTCCAATGATTCCATTGAGGATTACATGTATTTCGGCGCTGACGGAAAGGCCAGGATCGGCTGGTACTCCATAGAACCCCCGGATGACCTGGAAGGCTATGACGGTGATGTGGAGTGGTTTTATTTTACAAACAGCGGCAAGCCAAGGGCTGCCGATACAGAGCGGCTGACCACCAATGATATCGTGAAACTGAACGGTAAATCCTATCTGTTTAACCACCTGGGCAACCCGGTTTACGGACTTAAAAAGGTTTATACGGGTTCCGGGGATGATGACTGGACCACCTTCTATTTCGGTGACAAGAACAAGAGCTGCGTGCAGAAGGGTAAGATAAAGGTCACGGAGGACGATGGCAATAAGTCGGATTTTTACTTTGCGGATAACGGCCGCGGGTACAATGGCGTGAAGGATAACTACCTATATTATAAAGGAAAGCTCCAGAAGGCCACGGACGGCCAGAAGTACGTGTGCTACCGGGTGGATAATAAGAACTATGTGGTCAATTCCTCCGGCAAAGTTATGAAGAGCACAAAGGTAAAGAACAGTGACGGGGTAAAGTTTGTTACCAATGCCAGCGGGCAGCTGACATCAGCGGATGAAGATACGGATATTGATTCCTATGTAACAGAACCCATGGAACCCTATTGCACTGAGGATTAAAACATGGATCATTGGGAAAGACTTCTGGTATAACAGAGGTCTTTTCTTTTTGGCCCGTTGGCCATTGAATCAGTATCATAAATAGCAATGCAGATAACTATGCAGAAAAAAATAAAAAAGTACTTGCATTTAATGGAGATGTATGCTATCATAACAAGGCTGTGGCATGATAGCGTTGAAGCGAGAGGTTGCCGCCCACAAAGTGAGGCGGGTTTTCCGTGGAGCGAATGTCAAGTTAGGAAACTGGCGACAAGTCACTGTACCAATTAAAGAAACTGCAGGATAAATGGCAGAATCAGTGTGGAGTTCCGTTGGGACACACACGGAAACGTGTACAGTCACCGCTTGTCGTACTTGGTTTAGAAGTGCGAAAAGGAGGCGACTTTTTTTATGGCAAGTCAAGTAATGAGAATCACTTTAAAGGCTTATGATCATCAGTTAGTAGATCAGTC
>Ga0129314_1000399_pt1 | contig 46732 bp, 38 predicted proteins | sample O1111metagenome_FD_94431 | JGI IMG/M metagenome (GOLD analysis project Ga0129314, IMG submission 94431) | Orangutan individual fecal microbial communities from fecal samples from Wisconsin, USA - O1111 metagenome | ecosystem: Host-associated > Mammals > Digestive system > Large intestine > Fecal... | reverse complement strand
CAACTCCGGCTGGCGGCCTTCCTGCGGGAGCGGTATTTCTGCACCTACTATGATGCGGTGCGGGGGATGCTGCCGGCAGGACTGTGGTTTTCTGCCAAGGAAAGCTTTTCCCTGACGGAAAACCGGCAGTGGAAGGAAAAGCCGCCAACCCGGGAAAACGCCGAGAAGATCCTGTCCTTTCTGGAGGAAATGGGCGGCCAGGCCCAGGGGGATGCCCTGCGGAGCCTGATCCCGGAGGAAGATGCCTTGTCAGAAGCTGTCAGCTACCTGGTGCGGAAAAAATGGCTGACAGCCAAAAGCGACTTTATTCGCCGCACCAAGGACAAAACCGAGAAAATCGCCACCCTGGCAGCCTCTCCGGAGGAAGCCATGGAATATGCCTCCCGGCGGCCGAAATCTGCCCTGATGCAGAAAAACGTGCTGGAGCTGCTGTGCAGCCTGGGCAGTGTGGCAGTAAAGGAGCTGTGCTACTTTACAGGCGCATCCACCCAAACCATCAACCGGCTGGAAAAGCTGGGGTATCTGACCTTGTCGGAACGGCCGGTGCTGCGGTGCAAAGAGATCCAGCCGGCCAAGCTGGAAGGGCCGCTGGTACTCAATGACGACCAGCAGACCTGCTTTGCGGGGCTTTCCCGGCAGATGGCCCAGCCTGAGCCTGGGGTGGCCCTATTGTATGGTGTCACCGGATCGGGAAAGACCTCGGTCTATATCAAGCTCATCCAGGCAGCGCTGGATGGGGGACGGAGTGCCATGCTCCTGGTTCCCGAAATTGCGCTGACCCCCCAGCTCCTGGGCCTTCTGGCGGCCTATTTCGGGGAGCAGGTGGCGGTTCTCCACTCCAATCTGTCCGCCGCAGAGCGGTATGATCAGTGGAAGCGTGTCCGTCAGGGAAATGCCAGAGTGGTGGTGGGCACCCGCAGTGCGGTGTTTGCCCCCTGTGATCCCGGCCTCATCATTCTCGATGAGGAGCAGGAGCATTCTTATAAATCAGAAAACAATCCCCGGTACTGTGCCAGGGAGGTGGCCATCTGGCGGGGTGCCAAGGAGAAGGCTCTGGTGCTTCTCGGCTCTGCCACCCCCTCCATTGAAACCATGTACCGGGCCCAAAGCGGTTTATACCGCCTATATACCCTGAAAAACCGCTTCGGCGGACGTAAGCTTCCCACGGTGGAAATCGTGGATATGCGCCAGGAGCTGAAGATGGGCAATGACCTGTCCCTGAGCCTTCCCCTGCGGGAGGCCATCCTGGATACCTGGAAAGCCGGAAAGCAGACCGTTCTGCTGCTGAACCGCCGGGGCAATTCCCGGTGCCTGGTGTGCGTGGACTGCCGGGAAAGCCCGGAGTGCCCCCGGTGCAGCGTCCGCCTGACCTATCACAGCGCCAACCACCGGCTGATGTGCCACTACTGCGGCTATTCCCAGCCGGTGCCGGATCGCTGCCCCAAGTGCGGCGGCCCTATCAAAACCATCGGTACCGGCACCCAGAAGGTGCAGCAGGAGCTAGCCATGCTTCTGCCGGAAATGGAGACCATCCGCATGGATGCGGACACGGTCAGCGCCGTGAACACCCACGAAAAGATTCTGGATCGGTTCCGCGAGGAAAAGATCCCGGTGCTCATCGGCACCCAGATGGTGGCCAAGGGGCTGAACCTGCCGGATGTGACCCTGGTGGGGGTGCTGGATGCAGATCTGAGCCTGTACACCGGCGGCTACCGGGCAGGAGAGACGACCTTCAATATGCTCACCCAGGTGGTGGGGCGGGCCGGACGGGGAGATGCCCCCGGGCGGGCCATGATCCAGACCCTGGTGCCGGAGCATCAGATCATCCGTCTGGCGGCCCGGCAGGATTATGACGGCTTCTATGCGCTGGAGCTGGGACTGCGCCGGGTGCAGAATGCCCCGCCCTTTGGGGATTTCACCCTGATCACCTTTATCGGGGAGGATGAGGGGGCGGTGATGCGGGGGGCGGTCAAAATGCGCGACAGCATCCGCACCTGTCTGCGGCAGCCGGAGTATGCCGGGGAGGAATGCACCGTTCTGGGGCCTGCCCCCTGTCCGGTGCCGAAAATCAACTATCACTTCCGCTACCGGCTGACCCTCCACGGAAAAATGACAAAGAATCTTCGCCTGCTGCTGGCCTTCCTTCTGCGCCAGTTCGGTCGGGACGGAGGCAATCGGGGTGTGTCGGCCTTTGCGGACATCAACGGATATGAATAGAGAAAAGAGGATTTACCATGGGACTGCGTAATATTTTAACGGATAAGGATCCGGCTCTGCACAAGGTCTGCAAGCCGGTGACAAACTTTGACGGCAAGCTGCATAAGCTGCTGGACGATATGGCTGAGACTCTGAAGGAGGCCAACGGCGTGGGTCTGGCAGCGCCTCAGGTGGGCATCCTGCGCCGGGTGGTCATTGTGGATGTGGGTGACGAGATTGTAGAGCTGGTCAACCCCACTCTGGTGGAGACCGACGGTGAGCAGATCGGTGCCGAGGGCTGCCTCAGCGTTCCCGGCAAGTACGGTCTGGTAAAGCGGCCCTACTATGCCAAGGTCAAGGCCCAGGATCGCTATGGCGAATGGTTCGAGGCAGAGGGCGAGGAGCTCATTGCCCGGTGCTTCTGCCACGAGCTGGATCATCTGGACGGCATTGTGTACACCGAGGTCATGGAGCGCTTCCTGACAGAGGAAGAACTGATGGCCGACGAATAAACCGGGAGGGCAAAGATGCGAGTTGTTTTCATGGGAACGCCGGACATTGCGGCGACCTGCCTGAAAAAGATCCTTGCCGACGGCTTTGAGGTGGTGGGCGTCTATACCCAGCCGGATCGGCCCAAGGGCCGGGGCATGAAAATGGTCTTCTCCCCGGTAAAGGAAGTGGCTCTGGCCCACGATCTGCCTGTGTTCCAGCCGGAAAACTTTCGGCAGGAGGAGACGGTGCAGCAGCTGCGGGACTTGAAGCCCGATATCTGCGCCGTGGTGGCCTACGGACGGATTCTGCCCCAGAAGGTGCTGGATGTGCCCACCTATGGCTGCATCAATATCCACGCCAGCATTCTGCCCCAGTACCGGGGCAGCGCCCCCTACCAGTGGGCCGTGCTGGACGGACAGAAGCAGACCGGCGTTTCCGCCATGTATCTGGTGCGGGAAATGGATGCCGGCGATGTGATCGAAATTTCCAAAACCCCCATTGGGGAAAATGAGACCGCCGGAGAGCTTTTGGATCGTCTGGCGGTGCTGGGTGCGGATCTTCTCAGCAAGACCCTGACTCGCTTCACCCAGGGCCCGGTGTCTGCAACGCCCCAGGATCCGGAAAAGGTCAGCTTTGCGCCTATGCTGGAAAAGACCATGTGCCCCATCGACTGGGCAAAGACGGCCCAGCAGGTGCATGACCATGTCCGGGGACTGCATCCCTGGCCGGTGGCTACCATGCAGCTGCAAGGCAAGCTCTTTAAGGTTCACGAGACCCGGGTGGTTCCCGGCAGCGGCCAGCCCGGTCAGATCCTGGGCCTGACCAAAACCGGTCTGGTGATGGCCTGCGGCCAGGGCGCGGTGGAGATCCGTTCCCTCCAGGCCGAGGGCGGCAAGCGGATGGCGGCTCCCGATTATTTCCGGGGCCACCCCCTGGAGCTGTAAGCCGTGGGGGCCAGACAGACGGCGCTCAATGCGCTGATCGCCTGCCGCAAGGAGGGCGCCTGGTCAAACGGTGTTCTGAAGGAGTACATTCAGCATGACCGCCTGGACGGCCGGGATGCGGCTCTGGCGGCACGGCTGTGCTACGGCGTGATCCAGAACCGGGGCAAGCTGGACTTCTATTTGCAGCAGCTGCTCACCGGGCGGCTGAAGGATGTACAGCCGGTGGTGCGGGATATCCTCCATTTGGGGCTGTACCAGGTTTATGAACTGGATAAAATTCCGGACAGCGCCGCAGTCAATGAGTCGGTGGCTCTGGCAAAGCAATACAGCCGCAATCCCAAGGCCCCTTCCCTGGTCAACGGCGTGCTGCGCAATGCGGTGCGCACCAAGGGGAGCTTGCAGGAGCCTACCGCCTTTGCGGACAAATACAGCCACCCCGATGCCCTGATCGGGCTTTTGAAGCAGAATCTGCCCAAGGGCACCCTGGAACCCATGCTCATTGCCGACAACGAGGCCCCGGAAATGACGGTGCAGGTCAATACCCTGCGCACTTCTGCCCAGGCGCTGACGGTGCAGTTGCAGGAGCAGGGAGTTGGGGTCAAGCCCCATAGCTGGATGCCGGACTGCCTGGTGCTTTCCGGCACGGGAAATCTGGAGCAGCTGCCCGCCTTCCGGGAAGGTAAGTTCTATGTTCAGGATCCTGCCTCCCGGCTCAGCGTTCTTTGCGCCAAGCTGCCAAAGGAAGGTGCCCGGGTGCTGGATTGCTGCTCAGCCCCCGGCGGAAAGAGCTTTGCCGCCGCCATTGCCATGGCAGGGTGCGGAAGGATCCAATCCTGTGATGTTCATGCCCATAAGACGGAACTCATTGAAAAGGGTGCCCAGCGGCTGGGTTTGGAGAATATCACGGTCTGCCAGCAGGATGCCACCCGGCTTGTGCCCCAGTGGTGCAATGTGATGGATGCGGTCATTGTGGATGCCCCTTGCTCCGGCCTGGGGATCATCCGGAAAAAGCCGGACATCCGCTATAAAAACCTGACGGAAACGGAAGCACTGCCTGCTTTGCAGAAGCAGATCCTTTCCAATCAGGCAAACTATGTCAAACCCGGTGGGATCCTTATGTATTCCACCTGTACGGTACTGAAACGGGAAAATGAAGAGGTGGTCAGCGCCTTTTTGCAGGAGCATCCGGATTTCTACCCGGAAGCACTGGAGCTGCCAGCCCTTTTCCCCGCCAACACCTCCGGGATGCTGACCCTGATCCCCGGACAATACGATACGGACGGCTTCTTTATCTGCCGTCTGCGGAGGAGACCATGAATCTGAAATCCATGACCCAGAGCGAAATCGGGGCAGTATTCCAGGAACTGGGCCTGCCCGCCTTCCGGGCCAAGCAGGTGTATTCCTGGCTGCATAAGGGCGTTCGCTCCTATGACGAGATGACCAATCTGCCCAAGAGCCTGCGGGATGTGCTTTCGGAAAAATACCCCATCCACCCCCCAAAGGTGGTGCGCAAGCAGGAATCTGCCAAGGACGGCACCATCAAGTACCTCTGGCAGCTCCAGGACGGAAACTGCGTGGAGACGGTGCTGATGCGCTACCGCTACGGCAGCACCGTGTGCATTTCCACCGAGGTGGGCTGCGGCATGGGCTGTGCCTTCTGTGCCTCCACCATCGGCGGCCTGGTGCGGCGGCTGGAGCCCTACGAAATGCTGGACGAGGTGCTGTTTACCCAGGTGGACTCCGGTCAGACGGTTTCCCATGTGGTGCTGATGGGCATTGGCGAGCCGCTGGACAACTTTGACAACGTGATGCGGTTTTTGGAGCTGGTGAACAGCCCGGAGGGGTTGAACATCTCCATGCGCCACATCAGCCTTTCCACCTGCGGCCTGGTGCCGAAAATCGACGCTTTGGCCCAGCGGAAGCTCCAGCTGAGCCTGGCCATTTCCCTTCACGGCCCCAATGACGAGATCCGGGGCAGGCTTATGCCGGTCAATCGGGCCTATCCCATGGATCAGCTGCTGGCCGCCTGCCGGCGGTACTATGCAGCCACCTCCCGGCGAATCCACTTTGAATACGCCATGATCGACGGGGTCAACGACTCGGAGGACAACGCCAAAGAGCTGCTGCAGCGGCTCAAGGGTCTGCCTGCCCATGTGAACATGATCCCTCTGAACCATGTGGAGGAAAGCCCCCTGAAACCCAGCAGCCGTGCTGCCGTGGCCAAATTCCAGAAGATCCTGGAGGCAGGGGGCGTGACCGCAACGGTGCGCCGCACCCTGGGCGGGGACATTGATGCCTCCTGCGGTCAGCTGAGAAGAAAATACACCAAAGAAAAATCGTGATCCATCGGCGGCGGAACAGCATAGCCTTGCTGAGATCCGGCTGATTTTATAGATTTTTCAAGAAGAATTCAGAAGGCAGATCCCCAAACCCCTGTATTGGGGAAAGGGAAGCTGCCGAAACAGAAAGGAGAGAACGCCCATGCAATGCTGGGGACTTTCGGATCCCGGCTGTGTCCGCACCCAGAACCAGGATGCCTATCAAATGGAAAAGCTGGATCGCAGCACACTGCTGTGTGTGGTCTGTGACGGCATGGGCGGAGCCAAATCCGGCAACATTGCCAGCTCTCTGGCGGTGGATGTGTTTTTGCAGGAGATCCGGCAGAACTGGAAACCGAAGCTGGATCAGGCGAAAATCGACCAGATCCTCCAAAACGCCGTAAAGCTTGCCAATTTTACGGTGTATGACCAATCCCGGCAGATCCCGGAGTTTGACGGCATGGGAACCACCCTGGTGGCGGTTCTGGTCTGCGGGAAAAAGGCCACCGTTGTCAATGTGGGCGACAGCCGTGCCTACGGCATCGACCGCAGCGGCATCCGCCAGATCTCCAAGGATCATTCCCTGGTGCAGATGATGGTGGATCGGGGAGACCTGACCGCCGAGCGGGCCAAAAGCTATCCAGGCAAGAATTTTATCACCCGTGCCGTCGGCACAGAGACCACCGTCCAGTGCGATATTTTCCACCTGGATGTGGTCAAGGGGGACTATTTCCTGCTGTGTTCCGACGGACTCAGCAATACCATGGACGATCAGGAGATCCTCTTTGAGGTCGTCCACGGCGTCAACAAGGCCCATTGCTGCCAGCGGCTTTTGGACATTGCCAAGAACCGGGGGGCGCCGGATAACGTGACCAGTGTACTGGTTTTAATATGATTTGCCTGTCTCGAAAGGAGCAATTCTGAAATATGGATCAATACATTGGACGGCTGCTGGATGAACGATACGAGATCCTGGAGGTCATCGGCACCGGCGGCATGGCCGTGGTTTATAAAGCCCGCTGCCACCGGCTGAACCGGCTGGTAGCCATTAAAATATTAAAAGACGAGTTTGCCCGGGATGAGGAATTCCGCCGCCGCTTCCACGCCGAGGGCGAGGCCGTGGCCATGCTGAGCCATCCCAACATTGTGCAGGTCTATGACGTTTCCTGTACCGATCAGGCAAACTACATTGTCATGGAACTGATCGACGGCATTTCCCTGAAGCAGTACATGGAAAAGAAGGGGGTTCTCAACTGGAAGGAAACCCTCCACTTTGCCATGCAGATCGCCAAGGGACTGGAACACGCCCACAGCCGGGGCATCATCCACCGGGACATCAAGCCCCACAATGTGATGGTGCTGAAAAACGGCAGCGTGAAGGTCATGGACTTCGGCATTGCCCGGGTCATGAGCAAGAGCAACACCCTGACCAAGGAGGCTCTGGGCAGTGTACATTACATCTCCCCGGAGCAGGCCAAGGGCGGTCATACGGACAACCGCAGCGATATCTATTCTCTGAGCGTTGTCATGTACGAAATGATGACCGGCCGGCCGCCCTATGACGGAGAATCCCCGGTGGCGGTGGCCATTCAGCACATCAACGGCGGCGCACCCATGCCCTCCACCCTGAACCCCAACATTCCCAGGGGCTTGGAGCAGATCATTATGAAGGGTATGTCCCTGGAAGTCCAGGATCGCTATGTGTCTGCCACGGAAATGCTGCAAGACATGGAGGAATTCCGCAAGAACCCCGCCATTGTGTTTGACTATCACTCTATTGTAGACGATGCCACCCAGCGGATTTCCCCGGTGGGTACCCCGGTCAAGCCCAGAACCACAGCCGAAAAGGTGGTGCAGGCCAAAACCGGCCAGGCCCCTGTGCGCACATCCGCCGACAGCGGCCGGATCCGCGCCAATGCAGGTACCCCGGCTGCCGGACAGCAGAGAAAGCGCACCACCGGAACCATGAACACCACCCGCAACCGGGAGGCCGCGGAGGCTGCCCGCCGGGCCCAGAACCGCCGTTCCGTGGAGGAGCGGAAGCGGGAAGAGGAGCAGCGCAGCCGGGTGACCACGGTGGCCATTGTGGTGTGCAGTGCCGTTGCCATCTTTGCCATTGCGGTGTTCCTGGTGGCCCTGTTTAACGGCGTGCTGCTGAATAAGGAACTGGAATACGTCAAGGTGCCCAACCTTTTGGGAGAGACCTACAGCGTGTACATGGATCAGGAGCTTCCGGATTTCCATTTGCAGCTGCGGCCCCAGCAGTATAACAGCCAGTATGGCAAGGGTGTCATTATGAGCCAGGAGCCGGAGGGCGGTACCGAGGTGAAGAAGGGTGCCGATATCTGGATCACCATCAGCATGGGTGCCGAGCCGTCGGAAAAGGTCATGGACAACTATGTGGGCTTCCGGCAGGAGGAAGTGAAATCCGCCCTGACCGGGCAGGGCTTCCAGCCCCTGTTCAGCGATGAACCCAGCGATGAGATCCCGGCAGGCTCCATCATCCGTACGGACCCCGCCGCCGGTACCAAGCTGGAGGAGGGTCAGGCCATTAAGATCTACGTCAGCTCCGGCCCGGATACCGAGACGGCGGATATGCTCAACGTGGTGGGCAAGGACAAGGCCCACGCCATTGAACTGCTCCAGGCCAAGGGCTTTACCAATGTGCGCACCGTTACCGTAGCCAGCGATAAGCCTGCCGGACAGGTGGTTTCCCAGTCCGAAAAGGAAGGCCAGGAGCTGGATGTGAATACCGAGATCTTCCTGGAAATCTCCGAAGGCCCCGCAGAAACCAAGGAAACCACCGAATCTACCCAGGAGACCAAGGGCCCGGAGACGGAGCCCACCCAGTCGGCGGCGAAAAAGGTGCCCATCTCCTTTGCCCTGCCCCACCGGGATACTGCCTACACCGCCCAGATTCTCCGGGAGGGACAATCCTACCTGGAGGTGTCCATCACCCCCGGCACGGAGCTGCTGAACCTGACGGTGGAGGGCTCCGGCACCATGCAGTTCTCTCTGGTGATTGACGGAGCGGTCTACAGCTCCCAGAGCGTGGAGTTTTAACCATGGGGGAAAAAGCAACAGGCCGAATCATCCGCTCCATCAGCGGATTCTATGATGTACAGCTTCCGGATCAGGTGGTTACCTGCCGGGCCAGAGGCATCCTGCGCAAGGAGGGCAGCAGCCCCCTGACGGGAGATGTGGTGAACATCTCCCTGGAAAAGGGCAAGGGGATGGTAGAATCCATCCTGCCCCGGCGCAACAGCTTTGTCCGTCCGGCGGTGGCCAATGTGGATGCACTGGTGGTGTTTGCCGCCAATGTCAATCCCATTACCGAACCCTTCCTCATCGACCGGGTGGCAGCCATTGCAGGCGACCAGGGGGTGGAAGTGTATCTGTGTGTCAACAAGTGCGATCTGGATCCCGGCGCGGAGTTGGTTCGCATCTACAGCCATGCAGGCTTCCCGGTGATTTCCACCAGCGCCGAAACCGGCGATGGGGTGGAGCAGCTGCGGCAGCTTCTGAAGGGCAAGCTCACCGCCTTTACCGGAAACTCCGGCGTGGGCAAAAGCAGCATTTTAAATCGGCTCTGCCCGGAGCTGACCCTGCCCACCGGGGAGGTCTCCGAAAAGCTGGGCAGAGGAAGGCATACCACCCGCCATGTGGAGCTGTTCTCCCTGGGACAGGACACCTATGTGGTGGACACCCCCGGCTTTTCCTCCTTTGATACCGACCAGATGGACGTGATCCTGAAGGAAAATCTGCAATACGCCTTCCCGGACTTTGGCCCCTTTATCGGAGACTGCCAGTTCCGGGACTGCTCCCACCGCAAGGAGCCGGGCTGCGCCGTTCGGGGGGCCCTGGAGCGGGGGGAGATTGAAAAGACCCGGTATGACAGCTATCTGCGCCTTTACGAAAAGGCAAACCAGATCAAGCTCTGGGAATTGAAATAGTTAAGGAGGAACGCCATGGGCTGCAACGGAAATTGCGCAGGCTGCACCGGCGGCTGCAACAGCTGCGGCGGCTGCGGCTGGGCCGGGGATCTGGTGCTGACAAAGCCGGAAATGGACTTTTTGCAGGAGCTGGGCCAGGTTGCATTTCTGCCGGTGGCCAGAACCATGGGGGATCTGACCCCTGTCTATCTGGAAGCCGGGGAAGAATGCCGGGAGGAATACAGCCGGGTGCTGCTGTGCCTGGAAAAGAAGGGGCTGATCTCTTTGGACTATGACAAGCCCCTGAAAAACCAAAAATGCCAGGCCTATGCCGCCTATCCCATCCAGGGCAGCATCGCCCTGACAGAGCGGGGGCAAAAAGTTCTGGAACTGCTGGAATATCAGGGTTACTCAGAAGAAATTTGATATTTTTGCACCAATGTGTTTCTGACCAAACGACAGATTTTCGTCCCAAACGCACAAAAAACAAATATTTTTGAAAAAGGGCTTGACGAAACCATTCTTTTGCGCTACAATGAAGCCACGTTTTTCAAAAGACAAAGCTGTGATGAGAAGAGTAAGCATTCGCTCACCGTTCAGAGAGCCCCGGTTGGTGAAATGGGGTACGGCAGAAAATGCCCAACATGGTCTCGGAGCTGCACAGGCGATAGGTAGTCTGTGACGGGGGCACCCGTTATCGTGCAGGAGTATGTTGGTACTCCCAGAGGCGGTTTTCGTGAGGAAGCCGCGAAGCAAGGTGGTAACACGGTATTTTTCCGTCCTTGTGCCTATGGGCACAAGGACTTTTTTGTTGAATCTTTTATTGAATCTTAGGAAACTCTGAATAAATCGCCTGCGGCTGGGTAGCGGATCTTTTGCCCCCAGCCTGCGGTTTGGAAAACGGGAAATACATACAGTATTCCTCCGTTTTCCAAACCTTGCCTGAGAACAAAATCTCTCGCTACCAGCTCTTGCCAATTTAATCAGAGCTTCCCTTATTGAGGTGAATGATTTGGAACCCATTATTGAAATTAAGAATCTATCCAAGGTGTTCGGCTCCGGGGAAAATCAGGTGGCGGCATTGCACAATGTTTCTCTGGCAGTCCGGCCCGGCGAGATTTTCGGTATCATCGGCCTGTCCGGTGCAGGCAAGAGCACCCTGGTGCGCTGCATCAACCTGCTGGAGCGGCCCACCGATGGCCAAGTTCTGTTCCACGGCCAGGATCTGCGGAACCTGAAGGACAAGCCCCTGCGGCAGCAGCGGCGGAAGATCTCCATGATCTTCCAGAGCTTCAACCTGCTGGAGCAGCGCACCGCCCTGGATAACATCTGCTTCCCCCTGGAGCTGGTGGGCGTTTCCAAGAAGGATGCCCGGAAGCGGGCCATGGAGCTGCTGGAGATCGTGGGCCTGCCGGATAAGGCCAACGCCTACCCTGTGCAGCTGTCCGGCGGTCAGAAGCAGCGCATCGCCATTGCCAGAGCTCTGGCCTCTGACCCGGAGGTGCTGCTGTGTGACGAGGCTACCTCCGCACTGGATCCCACCACCACCGATTCCATCCTGAAGCTGTTGCAGAAGATCAACCGGGAGCAGGGGATCACCGTAATCATCATCACCCACCAGATGTCCGTCATCGAGCAGATCTGCCACCGGGTGGCCATTCTGGATGCCGGACAGGTAGCGGAAGTAGGCGATGTGGAAAAGGTATTTGCCAATCCCCAGTCCAAGGCCGGTCAGCGGCTGGTCAGCCCGGATATGGGCCTGCCCTATACCCCGGAGGACGGCCCCATCGCCCGAATCGCTTTCGGCGGCAATGCTTCCGAGGAGCCTATCATTGCATCGCTGACCATGGATCTGGGAATCAAGGTCAGCATCATGGGTGCCGACACCCGGAATGTGGACGGCAAGGCCTTCGGCACCATGCTTATCAGCCTGCCGGAGGATCCCGAAACCAAGAAGGCCGTGATGGATTACCTGAACAACCATCCCGGTGTCAGCGCAGAGGAGGTGCAGTAAGATGTTTGATTTGTTTTCCGATCCCGTTAAGGTAGCCCAGCAGCTGGAGATCATCCGTGCGGAATTTGGCTTTGCCACCTGGGAGACCCTGTATTCTCTGCTGCTGGAAGTGGTATTTGCTTATCTGATCGGCCTGCCCCTGGGCGTGCTGCTGGTCACCGGCGAAAAAGAGGGCATCCGTCCTCTGCCCGGCTGGCTGATGAAGATCCTCAATGGGATCATCAACCTGCTGCGCTCCGTTCCCTTCCTGATCCTGATGATCATCGTCCTGCCCCTTTCCAAGGTGCTGGTGGGAACCAAGGTCGGCACCATCGCCACCATTCCTCCCATGGTCATCGCCGCCTTCCCCCTGGTTGCCCGAATGGTGGAAAGCAGCCTGCGGGAAGTCAACCACGGCATTGTGGAAGCCTCCCAGTCCATGGGCGCATCCACCTGGCAGATCGTCACCAAGGTGATGCTTCCGGAGGCACTGCCCAGCCTGATCTCCGGCGGCACCATCACCGTTGCCACCATCCTGGGCTACGGTGCCATGGCCGGTGTCATCGGCGGCGGCGGTTTGGGCAAAATGGCCATTAACTACGGCTACTACAATTTCAAGTCCATTGTCATGTGGGCAGCCGTCATCGGACTGATCATTCTGGTGCAGATCTTCCAGTCCGCAGGAACCAAGCTAGCCACAGCCTGCGATAAGCGGCTGCGGAATAGAAATTAGGGAGAACCCCCGGGCTTTCCCAATCAGAAAAGGAGAGTATTAAAAATGAAAAAGACCATCGCTATCGCACTGACCGTCGTACTGTGCCTGGGCCTGCTGGCAGGCTGCGGCAGCAAAACCGGTGAAAAGACCATCACCGTAGCTGCATCCCCCACGCCCCACGCAGAGATCCTGAAGGTCGCCAAGGATGTCCTGGCCAAGGACGGCTGGGATCTGAAGATCACCGAGTATTCCGACTATGTGGTTCCCAACAATGTGGTGGAAGACGGCGAAATGGATGCCAACTACTTCCAGCACGTTCCGTATCTGGAAACCTTCAATGCCGAAAACAACACCCACCTGGTAAGCGTTGCCATGGTTCACTATGAGCCCTTCGGCATCTATCCGGGCACTAAGTCTGCTATCGCCGACCTCACCGAAGGCGATAAGATTGCCATTCCCAACGACGGCTCCAACCGTGCCCGGGCACTGCTGCTGCTGCAGCAGGAGGGCATCATCGGCCTGAAGGAGGGTGCCGGCATGGAGGCTACCGTTCTGGATATCACCGAGAACCCCCTGAACCTGAACGTGGTGGAGATGGAAGCTGCACAGATTGCCGGTGTCCGTGACTCCGTGGCTCTGGCTGTCATCAACGGCAACTACGCTCTGAACGCCGGTCTGAACGCCGGTACCGATGCCCTGGCTGTGGAGGATGCCCAGTCCATTTCCGCAACCACCTACGCCAATGTGCTGGTGGTCAAGGAAGGCAACGAGAACAGCGAAAAGACCCAGGCTCTGAAGAAGGCTCTGCTCAGCGATGAGGTCAGAGACTACATCAACAACACCTACTCCGGCGCTGTGGTTCCCATTTTCTAAGGTATCACCCTACAGTTTACCGGCAGGGGCCTGCCCCTGAAAAAAGGATACGGATCGGGAGGGGAGACCATCCCGATTTTTACAAAACACACCTTCCGATGCAATTGCGGAAGCGAACCTTGTCATAAGAGATGATACTATGAATACAAATGAATTGCGGCGGGGGATCCGGATGGGGCTGCCTGTGGGGCTGGGGTATTTTTCCGTCAGCTTTGGCTTTGGGGCCATGGCGGTATCCCAGGGGATCCGGGCGCTGGATGCCACACTGATTTCCGCTGTGAACCTGACCAGTGCCGGACAGTTTGCGGGGCTGACCCTGATCGTTGCCATGGGAAGCCTGTGGGAAATGGTCATGACCCAGATCGTCATCAACAGCCGCTACAGCCTGATGAGCCTGGCTTTGGCCCAGCGGATGGGGCAGCGGATCGGTTTTCTGCCCCGGCTGCTGATCGCCTTTTTTAATACCGATGAGATTTTTGCCCTGGCGATGGCGGATCCGGAGCCGCTGACGGTTCCCTATCTTCTGGGATTGGGGCTTCTGCCCTTCCTGGGCTGGACCGGAGGCACCTTGGCAGGAGGGCTGGCAGGCTCTGCCCTTCCGGCGGATATCCGGGCGGCGCTGGGGGTAATGCTCTATGGTATGTTCATTGCCATTGTGATCCCCCCGGCAAAGCAGGAGAAGGCAGTTCTGGTGACGGTGATCCTGGCGCTGATTTGCAGCTGCGTGTTTCACTGGGCCGATGGGCTGAAAACCGTCTCTGTCGGTGTTTCCATTGTGATCTGCACCGTGGCAGCGGCAGGGGCGGCGGCCATTTGCTTCCCGGTGGAGCCGGAGGAGGAATCATGAGCATTTATACCTATATTTTTGTGATGGCTCTGACCACCTATCTGATCCGGGTGATCCCCATGACCCTGTTCCGCCGCCCGCTGAAAAGCCGGTTTCTCCGCTCCTTCCTGCACTATGTTCCCTATGCCTGCCTGACGGCCATGACCTTCCCGGCAATCCTGGAAAGCACCGCCTCCCGTTACAGCGGTGCAGCGGCCCTGGTGCTGGCGGTATTTCTGGCCTACCGGGGAAAAAGTCTGCTGACGGTATCCTTGGCAGCCTCCGGGATCGTGATCTTGATGGAACAGGGGATGAAGCTTTTTGCCCTGTTTTAAGGGAAAAAACCATTTTTTCGGAACTAAGTTGTAAAATAACTGTGACTTCCTCCGGTTTGGCTTGACGAACCGGAGGAAGTTTGCTATACTGCTTGCGAAAGAGGGAGTAGTCGGCGCAAGGATTGCGGGACGGAATCGACATATCGGGTTTTTGCCCCGGTTCCGTATGGAATGACGAGACTTTTTGCGTATGATCGGCTCAGCTCCTTCCCCAAAAGCTCCTGTGCCGCGTCTGAAAAAGAGAGGTACGGAGGTTTTTGTTTATGGGAATGGGAGAGCTGCTTTTGCTGGCTCTGGGTGTCAGCATGGATGCCTTTGCGGTGTCCATCTGCAAGGGACTGGCCATGAAGCGCACCGGGATCCGGGAGGGTCTTGTCTGCGGCGGCTGGTTCGGCGGATTTCAGGCGTTGATGCCTACCCTGGGTTTCTTCCTGGGCACCTTGTTTGCCGAGGCCATTGAGGCCATTGATCACTGGGTCGCCATGATTTTGCTGGTGATCATCGGTGTGAATATGCTCAAGGAGGCTTTTTCCGGGGAAGAAGCCGGGGATGAGGACGGCGGCGCAGACTTGTCCGTGAAAACCATGCTGCTTCTGGCGGTTGCCACATCCATTGATGCCCTGGCGGTGGGAATTTCCCTGGCTATGGTGGGCAATGTGAATATCTTGCTGGCGGCAGGGCTTATGGGCCTGTTTACCTGTGGCATGAGCATGGCAGGTGTGAAGATCGGAAATGTCTTTGGCAACCGCTATGAAAAGAAGGCCCAGGTGGTGGGGGGCGTAATCCTGATTCTCATCGGACTGAAAATTCTGTTTACTCATCTGGGGATGATGCCATGAAACGAAACAAAATGCGCAGCCTCTGTATCTGCCTGATCCTGATGAACACCGCCTTTATCTGGGGCAATTCCCTGCTTCCGGGCAGCATTTCCGGGGACATCAGCGATGAGGTGATGCAGATGTGCAAGGATGTTTTGGAGCCGATTCTATCCATTTTCGGAGAGGAAACGGTTCATCCCCCTGGAAACGGAATGCTCCTCCTGCGAAAAAGCGCCCATTTTTTAGAGTATCTGCTGCTGGGCCTGAACTGGTGCTGGCTGTTCCTGGTTCTGGGACAGAGGGGCATTCACCGGTTTACCATGCCCATGCTCCCGGCGGTGCTTACCGCCATGGCCGATGAAACCATCCAGCTGTTTGTCCCCGGACGGGCCAGCAGTCTGGTAGATGTATGGATCGACACGGCCGGTCTGACTCTGGGGATCCTTTTGATCCTTGGGGGTACAATAATTCAGAAGAAAAAACAAGGGAAACTCTGAATAAATCGTCTGCGGCTGAGCGGCGAATCTTTTGCCGTCAGCGCTTGCCGATTTCATCAGAGCTTCCCAAGCAATGAAAACTTGGAGGATAAGAAACTATGAAAAAACTGATTGCGATGACCCTGGTGCTGTGCATGGCGGTATCTCTTTTGGTCGGCTGCGGCAGCAGCAAGCAGCCCGAAACCACCCAGCCTTCCGCAGAGGCGGTTCCCGCTTCCGCACTGGAAATTCTGGAAACCGTCTGGGGCAAGTACACCGAGGATGAGAAGTTTTCCATCAGCGGCGGCAATGTGGAGTCCAATGTGTCCGATGCTCCCGGCAGCTACGATATGACCTATGCCGAGAACATGACCTATGACCTGCTGGTGCCTGCCGATCAGATCCAGAATATCACCGAGGCCGCTTCCATGACCCACATGATGAACGCCAACAGCTTCACCTGCGGTGTCTTTAAGCTGGCAGAGGGTGTGACCGCCGGAGACTTTGGCAAAGTGATGCAGTCCGCCATTCAGGAAAACCACTGGATGTGCGGCTTCCCCGATACCCTGCTGATCCAGGAGATCGGCGGAACCTATGTGCTGGTGGCCTTTGGCCTGGATGATCTCATCGCCACCCTGGGAACCCATGTGGCTGAGGCCTATCCCCAGGCCGTCACCCTGGCAAATGAGCCGGTGGAAGCGTAAAACACCTTTGGCAGCGACCCCCTGGGCCGCTGCCATTTTTTAAGGAGAAGAGCCATGCTGTTTTCAAGCATCCCGTTTCTGTATTATTTCCTGCCCATGGTGCTGGCGGTGTACTTCCTGGCCCCCCGGAAGGCGAAAAACACAGTGCTTCTGGTTTCCAGCCTGATTTTTTACGGCTGGGGGGAACCGAAGCTGTTGTTCCTGATGGTGTTTACCATTGTGCTGTTCTATTTCTGCGGTCTTGCCATTGGGGCCCGCCCCTCTGCCCGGTGGAAAAAGGGGTGGCTGCTGGTATCCGTGGTGATCAGCCTGGCGCTGCTGGGGATCTTTAAGTATGCCGACTTCTTTATTGGCAGCTTCAATACCCTGACCGGGCTGAGCATCCCGCTGCTGCGGCTGACCCTGCCGGTGGGCATCAGCTTCTATACCTTCCAGTCCCTGAGCTATACCATTGATGTCTACCGGGGCAGTGTGCCGCCCCAGAAGAACCTACTGTCCTTTGGCGCCTATGTGTCCATGTTCCCCCAGCTGATCGCCGGGCCCATTGTCCGCTATGCCGACATTGACCGGGAGCTGGAGGAACGCAGCCACAGCTGGGAGGGCTTTTCCCTGGGAATGTGCCGCTTCCTGGTGGGCCTGGGAAAAAAGGTGATCCTGGCGGATAACTTTGCCCTGCTGATGAAGCTGTTCCGGGAATCCGATGAGAAAAGCGTCCTGTTTTACTGGCTCTATGCTGTGGCCTTTACCCTGAATATCTACTTCGATTTTTCCGGCTATTCGGATATGGCCATTGGCCTGGGGCGGATGTTCGGCTTCCACTTCCCGGAGAATTTCAACTATCCCTACCTGTCCAAAAGCATCACCGAATTCTGGCGGCGCTGGCACATGACCCTGGGCAGCTGGTTCCGGGACTATGTCTATATCCCCATGGGAGGCAACCGGGTAAGCCGGGGACGCTGGGTTTGGAACATTCTGACGGTGTGGATGCTCACCGGCCTGTGGCACGGTGCGGCGTGGAACTTTGTGCTGTGGGGGCTGTTTTTCGGCTTCTTCCTGATGATCGAAAAATGGGTACCTGGGCTGCAAAAGCTGCCCAATGCCCTGCGCCATGGCTATGTGATGCTGGCGGTGATTTTCAGCTTTGTCCTGTTTAATGCCAACAGCCTTTCCCAGGCGGCAGGGGACATGGCAGGGATGCTGGGGCTGGGGGGCTTGCCCCTGATCAGTGCCCCGGCAGCCTATTACCTGAAAAGCTATGGGCTGCTGTTCCTGCTGGGGATTCTGGGGGCAACGCCTCTGGTAAAAATCCTGGCCCGGAAGGCGGCGGATACCAAGGCGGCCTGTGTACTGGAGCCTCTGGTGCTGGCGGCTCTGCTGCTGGTTTGCACCGCCTATCTGGTGGACGGCTCCTTTAGTCCGTTCCTGTATTTCCGTTTCTAAGGAGGGCGGCAGAATGAAAAAACGAAATCTTGCCGTGCTGCTTTTGTGGGCGGTGCTGACCGGAGCGGCCTGGCTGCTGCCTGCCCGGGAGCTTTCCGAGGCAGAGCGCAGACCCCTGGCCCAGATGCCTGCCATCTCCGGCCAGACGATCCTCAACGGAAAGTTTATGACCGGCTTTGAAAAGTACTCTCTGGATCAGTTCCCTCTGCGGGACGGCTTTCGCACCATCAAGTCTTTGTTCCACTTTTACGGCCTGCACCAGCTGGACAACAACGGCATCTATCTGGCAAAGGGCTATGCGGTGAAGCAGGAGTATCCTGAAAATGCCGACTCTGTGGCCCACGCCCTGGAGCGATTCAACCACCTGTACGAAAAATATCTGCAGGACAGCCGGGTGTCCATGGCCATTGTTCCGGACAAGGGCTATTATTTGCAGGACGGTCATCTGCGGATGGACTACGATCGGTTCTATGCCGATTTTGCCCAGGGGCTGCCCTGGGCCCAGCAGATCGACCTGCGGGAGTGTCTTTCCCTGGAGGATTACTACCGCACGGATATCCACTGGCGGCAGGAGAAACTGGCAGAAGCCGCCGCAGCCCTTTGCCAGGGGCTGGGGGTGGGGGCATTTGACCCGGAGGGATTTACCGTGACAGCCCTGGAACGGCCCTTCTATGGGGTGTACTACGGTCAGGCGGCTCTTCCCATGGAGCCGGAGACCATGTATCTCCTGGAAAATGCGGTTATCCAGGCCTGCCGGGTGTATGACTACGAAAGCGGCAAAGAAAACCCGGTCTACGACCTGGGTAAGCTTACCGGCCGGGATCTGTATGAGGTGTTCCTCTCCGGTTCCCGGAGTCTGCTCACCATAGAAAATCCCAACAGCCGGACAGACCGGGAGCTGATTCTTTTCCGGGATTCCTTTGGCAGCGCCATGGCCCCGCTGCTGCTGGCAGATTACGCAAAGATCACCCTGGTGGATCTGCGCTATATCCCCATAGACCGCCTGGATCGGTTCCTGGACTTCCATGGTCAGGATGTGCTGCTGCTGTACAGCATCCCGGTGCTGAACAACAGCCAGACAATCAAATAGATAAATCAGCTGTCCCACATCCGGGACAGCCGATTTTGCCCATGAAAAAGCCCCGATGCGGTTGACCAGACCGTACCGGGGTTTTTTCAGAGAAAAAGAGAGGTAAGAAAATGAAAAAGAATGTAAATCTTTATTTACACCCATATTATACCCCAGGGGTATTAAAAAATCAGGCTTAAATTATTAAATAAGTATTAAGCAGACAGAAAACAGACTCTCGTTTTTGTGCAAATTTAACAGATGTGAACTTTTTGTAGCATTTGCGCTGGAGCCCTTGACTTTTTGCGAAAACGCGGTATGATAAAAACAAATGAATTAGCACTCAACTCGTGAGAGTGCTAAAGAGTGAAAGGAAGGATAGCTGTGAACTTTAACAATTATACCCAGAAGTCTTTGGAGGCTGTCCAGAGCGCAAAGGATATGGCCATCAGCAATGGCCATCAGCAGATGGAGCAGGTACACCTGCTTCTGGCACTGCTGCAGCAGGATGGCGGTCTGACCCCTCAGCTGCTGAAGAAGATGGATGTCACCGTAGAAAGTCTGGAAGCCGCCGCCAATGCCGAGCTGCGGAAGATCCCCAGCGTCAGAGCCAGCCGGGATGCCGACCGGTTCTATATCACATCGGATATGGATGCCGCTTTTACCGCCGCTGAGCAGGAAGCCCAGACCATGCACGATTCCTACGTCTCCGTGGAGCATCTGCTCCTGGGTCTGCTGGAAACGGCAAAGGGCGGTGTCAAATCCCTGTTTGATACCTACCGCATTACCAAGGAAGGGGTTCTCAAGGCTCTCCAGGCCGTCCGGGGCAACCAGCGGGTCACCACCGACAGCCCGGAAAGCACCTATGAAGCCCTGGAAAAGTACGGTACCGACCTGGTCAAGCGGGCACGGGAACAGAAAATGGATCCTGTGATCGGCCGTGATGAGGAAATCCGAAACGTGATCCGGATCCTGTCCCGAAAGACCAAGAACAACCCTGTGCTGATCGGTGAGCCCGGTGTTGGTAAGACCGCCATTGCCGAGGGCCTTGCCCAGCGAATCGTCAAGAAGGATGTGCCCAAGTCCTTGCAGGACAAGACCGTGTTCTCTCTGGACATGGGTGCTCTGGTGGCCGGTGCCAAGTACCGGGGCGAATTTGAGGAGCGTTTGAAGGCAGTCCTCAATGAAATCAAGGAATCTCAGGGACAGATCATTCTGTTCATTGATGAGCTGCACACCATCGTCGGCGCAGGCAAGACCGACGGCGCAATGGATGCCGGCAACCTGCTCAAACCTATGCTGGCCCGTGGTGAGCTGCACTGCATCGGTGCCACAACCCTGGACGAGTACCGCCAGTATATCGAAAAGGATCCCGCTTTGGAGCGTCGATTCCAGCCGGTACAGGTGGATGAGCCTACCGTGGAGGATACCATTGCCATCCTGCGTGGCCTGAAGGAACGCTATGAGGTGTTCCACGGCGTGAAGATCGCAGACTCTGCCATTATTGCCGCCGCCACCCTGTCTAACCGCTATATCACCGACCGGTTCCTGCCGGACAAGGCCATTGACCTGGTGGATGAGGCCTGCGCCCAGATCCGCACCGAAATGGACTCCATGCCCACAGAGCTGGACAGTGTCTCCCGGAAGATCATCCAGATGGAGATTGAGGAAGCCGCACTGAAGAAGGAGGAAGATCCCCAGTCCAAGGCCCGGCTTGCCGAGCTGCAAAAGGAGCTGGCAGGGGAGCGGGACAGCTTCAATGCCATGAAGGCCCAGTGGGAGAACGAAAAGAACGCCCTGGGCAAGGTTCAGCAGCTGCGGGAAAAGATCGAAGATCTGGGCCGCCAGATCGAAGCCGCCGAGCGCAGCTATGATCTGGAAAAGGCAGCAGAGCTGAAATACGGCCGTCTGCCGGAGGCCAAGCGCCAGCTGGCTGAGGAGGAACGCCGCACCCAGTCCGCCAAGGAAAATCACCTGCTCCGTGACCGGGTCACCGAGGAGGAGATCGCCCGGATCGTGGAGCGGTGGACAGGCATCCCCGTGGCTCGTCTGGTACAGGGCGAGCGGGAGAAGCTGCTGACCCTGGGCGAAACCCTGCATCAGCGGGTGGTTGGCCAAGATGAGGCCGTCCGTGCCGTCACCGAGGCCATCCAGCGCAGCCGTGCCGGTATTCAGGATCCCAACCGTCCCATCGGTTCCTTCCTGTTCCTGGGCCCCACCGGTGTGGGTAAGACCGAGCTTGCCAAGGCGCTGGCACAGGCACTGTTTGACGATGAGAACAACCTGGTGCGAATTGATATGTCCGAATACATGGAGAAGTTCTCCGTGTCTCGTCTGATCGGTGCGCCTCCCGGATATGTTGGCTATGAGGAAGGCGGTCAGCTGACAGAGGCCGTCCGCAGAAAGCCCTACTCTGTGGTTCTGTTCGATGAGGTGGAGAAGGCCCACCCGGATGTGTTCAATGTTCTGCTGCAGGTACTGGATGACGGCCGTGTGACCGACTCCCAGGGCCGGACGGTGGACTTTAAGAACACCATCCTGATCCTGACCTCCAACCTGGGTTCGGAATATCTGCTCAACGGTATCCGCCCGGATGGCTCCATTGACGATGGCGCCAAGGCGCAGGTGGAAGCCCAGCTGCACCGGGCCTTCCGTCCTGAGTTCCTGAACCGTCTGGATGAGATCGTGTTCTACAAGCCTCTGACCCGTGAGAATATGACCCGGATCATTGATTTGCAGATCGACAAGCTGAACCGGCGTCTGACGGAGCAGCAGATCCATGTGGAGCTGACGGACAGCGCCAAGTCTGCCATTGTGGATGCCAGCTATGATCCCCAGTACGGTGCCCGTCCTCTGCGCCGGTATGTCCAGCACACGGTGGAGACCATGCTGAGCCAGAAGATCCTCCGGGGCGAGGTTCTTCCCGGCCAGACCGTCACCGTGGATGCCCAAAACGGCGATCTGATCCTGAAGTAAACAAACAAAATTGGCAGGAACTCCCACTGGGGGTTTCCTGCCAAGATTTTTTATTCTGCCCAGTCCGGCAGGGCTTCAAAGCTGCGCAGACTGCCCTGCCAGGGGAAAGAAACCCGGCAGGAAAAGAGCATGGGGGCAGGGATGTCATCCCGGGCACCGTACTTGTGATCCCCGGCCAGGGGGTAGCCCCGACTGGCAAACTGCACCCGGATCTGATGGGAACGGCCGGTGTGCAGACGGATGCGCACCAGGCTGTCCGGGCCGGATGTGAGGACACGGTATTCCAGCCGTGCCTTTTTGACACCCTTGCGCTCCTTTTTTACCACAAATACCTTGTTTTTGGCGCTGTCTTTAAAAAGCAGATCCTCCCAGTCCCCGGTTTCCGGGGGCGTGCCGTGTACCAGCGCCACATATTCCTTGACCATACTGCCCTCCTGAACCGCCTTGCTCAGGGCAGCGGCAGCCTGCCGGGTGCGGGCGTAGACCATGACCCCGCCTACATTTTTATCCAGCCGGTGAATGGGGAAGATCTCTCCCCCCAGCACCTGGATCAGGGCGGCGGGAACCTCCTGCTCCGAATCCAGCCCCACAGGCTTGACACAAACGGCCAGTGCTTTGTCAGAATACAAAATCTCCATAGTGTTTCCTCATAAAAACAATTTTTCCCATTATAGCACATTTTTTCGCAAAAAACAAAATAAATCAGAAATTCAGTTGCGGCAGGGGAAAATTGATGTATAATAGGAGCCAAGAGAAAAGGAGGATACCATATATGACCACACAGGATTTTCAGAAAAAATCCCCCCTGGCGATTTTTCTGAGCTATTTCAAGAACCACAAAAAGCTCTTTGCCATTGACATTGGCTGTGCTTTTGGCATCTCCCTGATTGACATGAGCTTCCCTCTGGTGACCCGCAAGGCCCTGTATGATCTGCTGCCCAACCAGAAATTCCGGGTCTTTTTCATCATCATGGCGGTGGTGGCGGCCTTTTATGTGCTGCGGGCGGGGCTGAACTATATCGTTACCTATCTGGGCCATACCTTCGGTATTCGGGTGGAGGCAGATATCCGCCGGGATCTGTTCCGGCACATGCAGGAACTGAGCTTTGATTTCTATGACCAGAACCGTACAGGAAAGCTGATGAGCCGCCTGACCTCTGACCTGTTTGATCTGACGGAGCTGGCCCACCACGGCCCGGAGGATCTGCTGACCTCGGTGCTGACCATTTTGGGCGCGCTGGTGGTGATGGCAACCATCCGCTGGCAGCTGGCTCTGGTGGTGGCTGTGATGGTTCCCATCTTTCTGGCGGTGGCGCTGAGTATGCGCAAGCGCATGATGGAAGTCTCCCGGAAGACCAAGGAGAAGGTGGCCTACATCAATCAGGAGATCGAGAGCAGCCTTTCCGGCGTGCGCACGGCAAAGGCCTTTGCCAACGAGGCAGTGGAGGCGGCCCGGTTTGACGGGGCGAATGAAATCTATAAGACTGCCAAGCGGGGCTTTCACAAGGCCATGGCCATGTTCAGCAGCAGCGTGGAATTCTTTCTGTGCAGCCTGAATGTGATCGTCATCGGCCTGGGCGGCTACTATGTGATGCAGGGAGAAATGGATTACCGGGATCTGGTGACCTTCAACCTGTACATTGCCACCTTCGTCAACCCGGTGCGGAAGATCTCCAGCTTCTCAGAGCTGTTTGCCAGCGGCTTTGCAGGACTGAACCGGTTCGTGGAGGTCATGCGCATGGAGCCCACCATCCAGGATAAGCCCGATGCCAAGGTGCTGGATCGGGTTCGGGGAGAGATCCAGGTGGATCATGTGTCCTTTGCCTACGATGGCGATCTGGATGTGCTGCACGATGTGAGCCTGCAGGTAGCCCCCGGTGAGACGGTGGCCATTGTAGGCCCCTCCGGCGGCGGCAAGACCACCCTGTGCCAGCTGATCCCCCGGTTCTACGATGTTACCAACGGGGCCATTCGCCTGGACGGTGTGGATCTGCGGGACATTACCCAGAAAAGCATCCACGAGAACATCGGCATCGTCCAGCAGGATGTGTTCCTCTTTGCCGATACCATTCTGGAGAACATCCGCTACGGCAAGCCCGGCGCTTCCATGGAGGAGGTGGCAGAGGCTGCCAGAAAGGCGGAGATCTACGAGGATATTATGGCTATGCCCAACGGCTTTGAGACCTATGTGGGAGAGCGGGGAACGCTCCTGTCCGGCGGTCAGAAGCAGCGGGTAGCCATTGCCCGGATCTTCCTGAAAAATCCCCCGGTGCTGATCCTGGACGAGGCCACCTCTGCCCTGGACTCCGTCACCGAGGCCAAGATCCAGCGGGCCTTTGATAACCTGGCAGTGGGCCGCACCACCCTGATCATTGCCCACCGGCTGTCCACCATCCGCAACGCCGACCGGATTATCTCCGTTGCCGACGGCCGCATCACCGAATCCGGCAGCCATGAGCAGCTGGTCAACACCGGCGGCATCTATTCTCAGCTGTACAAGACCCAGAACGCCCTGGCACTGGAAGCGATGAAATAAGCCCCCATGCCATGCGGGGCAGAACCCTCTGCCCCGCATCCAGTGACGCTGCGCTATGTGTTTCTTTTGATAGCATTATGACAGAAGAAGGTGGGACGATGCTGGATTATTCCCCGTTGTGGGAAACCATGGAGCGCAAGGGAATCAGTCAGTACCGTCTGTTAAAGGCGGGGGTGGACAACAAAACCCTGGATGCCCTGAAAAAGGGAAACAATATCACCTTGCTGACTTTGGAAAAAATATGCCGCATTCTGGATTGCACCCCGAACGATGTGGTTCGATTTCAAAAATAGCGTCATCTCCTGTGGAAACTTCCGGGAGATGACGCTGTTTTTATGGGGTTTACATTTTTTCGGGAGCGGAGAAGCCCAGCAGGTTGATGCAGGTTTCCAGAATTCCCTTGGCAAGGCCGATCAGGGCGATATAGCCGGCCTTCTTGGCTTCGTCCTCCTCGCCCAGGATCCGGGTCTCGTGGTAGAACTTGTTGACGCAGCCTGCCAGCTCGTAAATATAGGCGCAGATCAGGTTGGGAGCGGCGGACTTGAATGCGTTTTCCAGGGTGGGGCCGAACTTGGTGATGGCCAGCATCAGATCCTTAGCATAGGGGTTGGCAGGTGCCTGAATGGGCAGATTTTCCCAAGCGCCGTACTTTGCCAGAATGGACTTGATGCGCACGATGGTGTAGAGGATATAGGGGCCGGTGTTGCCTTCAAAGGCGGCAAAGCGATCCATGTCAAAGACATAGTCCTTGGCAGGCTGGTTGCTCAGGTCGCCGTATTTCAGGGCAGCCAGAGCAATCTTGGCGGTGGTGGCTTCCACCTGGTCATCCTCCACAATGTGGTTTTCCACCACCTTAGCCCGGACGAAATCGGTCATGTCCCGGATCAGCTGCTCCAGACGCATAACACCGCCCTCACGGGTCTTGAAGGGTTTGCCGTCCTTGCCGTTCATGGTGCCAAAGCCCAGGTGGGTCAGGGGGAAGTCCGCAGGGACGATACCACCCTTTTTGGCGGCCCGGAACACCTGCTCAAAGTGCAGTGCCTGGCGCTTGTCGGTGACGTAGAACATTTCATCGGGGTGGAAGTCCTGCATCCGCTGGATCATGGTTGCCAGGTCGGTGGTGGCGTAGATGGCGGAGCCGTCGGACTTGACCAGAATACAGGGGGGAACTTCCTTCTTGTCGGTTTCCTCTGCCACGGGGATGACCCAGGCACCCTCGCTCTGGACAGCCAGACCCTTCTTCTTGAAGTCCTCCACCATGGCGGGGATGTAGGGATCGGCATCGCTTTCTCCCAGCCAGGATTCAAAGTGGACATCCAGATTGTTGTAGATCCGGGTCATGTCTGCAACGGACAGGTTCATAATGTGCTGCCAGATGGCGCGGTAGCCCCGGCGGCCCTGCTGCAGCTCAAAGGTGGCGGTGTGGGCCTTATCGGCAAAGGCGGCATCCTCCTTCTTCTTGGCGGAAGCAGCGGGGTAGATTTCCTCCAGCTGGGAAATGGTGAAGGGAGGCTCGGTGGGGTATTCGCCGGTGTAGTCCGGGTCAAAGTAGCACAGGTCGGGCTGGCGCTCCTGCAATTCGGAGATGATCAGACCCATTTGCAGGCCCCAGTCCCCCAGGTGAATGTCACCGATGGCGTTGTAGCCGAAGAACCGGTACAGCCGCTTGATGCTCTCACCGATGATGGCAGAGCGCAGGTGGCCGATGTGCAGGGGCTTTGCCACGTTGGGCCCGCCGTAGTCCACCACAACGGTCTTGCCCTGGCCGGACTTCTCAATTCCGAAATCCGGGGCGGTGCGCATGGCTTCCAGGTAGTTTTGCAGGAAGGCATCGGACAGCTTCAGGTTGATGAAGCCGGGCATGACTGCCTCCACCATGGAGTAATCGGCGGCATCCAGCTTGGCGGCCACAGCCTGGGCGATCTGGATGGGGGCGCACTTGTACTGCTTGGCGGCGGACAGTGCGCCGTTGCACTGGTATTCACACAGGTCGGGACGGTTGGACACCGTGACCCGGCCGAAGGCGGCATCATAGCCGGCATCGGCAAAGGCCTGCTGCATTTTGGAAGTGATGATGTCTAAGATCTTTTCCATTACTTGTTGGCTTCCTTTCTCTCGGCCATCCATGCCAGGTAGTCGTCATAGGTGCCGTACTTGTCGATAATGGTGCCGTCCGGCTGGAAGGCAATGACACGGTTACAGGTGGAGGTCAGCATTTCGTGGTCGTGGGATGCCAGCAGCACCACGCCGGTGAAGGCTTCCAGACCCTTGTTGACAGCCTGAATGGATTCCATGTCCAGATGGTTGGTGGGCTGGTCCAGCAGCACCACGTTGGCACCGGAGAGCATCATTTTGCTGAGCATACAGCGGACCTTTTCGCCGCCGGAGAGCACGTCCACAGGCTTGAATACATCCTCGTTGCTGAACAGCATCCGGCCCAGGAAGCCCCGGAGGTACACATCGTCCTTCTTGGCGGAGTACTGGCGCAGCCAGTCCACCAGCTCGGACTTGTTGCCGTCAAAGTAGGCGCTGTTGTCCTTGGGCAGGTAGCTGCGGATGGTGGAAACGCCCCACTTGACGCTGCCCGCATCCGGCTCCAGCTCGCCCATGAGCACCTTGAACAGAGCGGTCTGTGCCAGCTCGTTTTCACCCACGAAGGCGATCTTGTCGGTGCGGTTTACAGAGAAATAGACGTTGTCCAGCAGCTTCACGCCGTCCACGGTGACGGACACATCCTTGACGGTGAGCACGTCCTTGCCCAGCTCCCGCTCCGGGGCAAAGCCCACGAAGGGATAGCGGCGGGTGGAGCAGGGCATTTCCTCAACGGTCAGCTTGTCCAGCAGCTTTCTGCGAGCGGTTGCCTGCTTGGCCTTGGACTTGTTGGCGGAGAAACGCTGAATGAACAGCTGCAATTCCTCGATCTTTTCCTGGTTCTTCTTGTTCTTGTTGCGCAGCATGGCCTGAACCATCTGAGAGGATTCGTACCAGAAGTCGTAGTTGCCCACATACATCTTGATCTTGCCGTAGTCGATATCCACGGTGTGGGTACAAACGGTATTCAGGAAGTGGCGGTCGTGGCTGACGGCGATGACCATGCCAGGGAAGTCCAGCAGGAAGTCCTCCAGCCAGTTGATGGCTTCAATGTCCAGGTTGTTGGTGGGCTCGTCCAGCATGATGATGTCGGGGTTGCCGAACAGAGCTTGGGCCAGCAGCACCTTCACCTTCAGACGGGGGTCGGTGTCGGACATATTATCATAGTGCAGCTCGGTGCCGATGCCCAGACCCTGCAGCAGGCGGCTGGCATCGGACTCGGCTTCCCAGCCGTTCATATCGGCAAATTCGGCCTCCAGATCGGCAGCCCGCAGACCGTCTTCGTCAGAGAAGTCCTCCTTTTCATAGATGGCGTTCTTCTCCTGCATCACGTCATACAGGTGCTGATTGCCCATGATGACGGTATCGAGAATGGTGTAGTTATCGTAGGCGTTCTGGTTCTGCTTCAGAACGGAGACCCGCTTGTCCGGGTCGATGGTGATGCTGCCGGTGGTGGAGTCCAGCTCTCCGGTGAGTATCCGCAGGAAGGTGGACTTGCCGGCACCGTTGGCACCGATAATGCCGTAGCAGTTGCCGGGCAGGAACTGCAGGTCAACGTGCTGGAACAGCCACTGACCGCCGAACTGCATACCGAGATTCGAGACAGTAATCATTTCATACTCCTTATTCTTGCTTTCATTGGTAAGCTCTTTGCAGAGCACATAATCTTACATGATAATCATACCATAAAATGAAAAATAATCAATGGAAAAATGGAATTTTATCCGACCAATTCCGGGGAAAAAGGAATTGTAAATAAAGAGAGAACATTTTTGGAAAGGGGTTGCTTTTTTGGAAAGATGCGCTATAATATTAGCACTCAGACATAGAGAGTGCTAAACACGAAAGGACGCGAAACACATTATGGAAAAGCACCAGTTTAAAGCCGAGTCCCAGCGTCTGCTGGACCTCATGATTCATTCTATTTATACCAACCGGGAGATCTTCCTGCGGGAGATCATTTCCAACGCCTCCGATGCCATCGACAAGCTGGCCTACACCGCTCTGACCGACGACAAGGTGGGCATTGCCCGGGATGAATTTGCCATTACCATCACCCGTGACAAGGAAAACGGCATCCTCACCGTCTCCGATAACGGTATCGGCATGAGCCGTCAGGAGCTGGAGGACAACCTGGGCACCATCGCCAAGTCCGGCTCCCTGGGGTTCAAGCAGGCCATGGAGAAGCAGGAGGATATTGACATCATCGGCCAGTTCGGCGTTGGCTTCTACTCCGCCTTCATGGTGGCCTCCTCCATCACCGTTATCACCAGAAAGTACGGCGAGGAGCAGGCATGGAAGTGGGTCTCCGACGGCGTGGACGGCTACACCATTGAGGAAACCACCCGGGATGCCGCCGGTACCGATATCATTATGACCCTGAAGAAGGACACCGAGGACGATACCTATTCCGAGTATCTGGAGGAATACGAGATCCGCAATCTGATCCGCAAGTACTCCGATTACATCCACTATCCCATCCGCATGGAGGTGGAGAAGTCCCGGAAGAAGGAGGACTCTGACGAATATGAGACTTACACCGAGGTGGAGACCCTGAACTCCATGGTGCCCATCTGGCAGCGGCCCAGAAAGGATGTCACCGACGAGGAGTACAGCGCTTTCTATCAGGACAAGTTCTGCGACTACACCAAGCCCCTGCGGATCATCCACCAGAGCGCCGAGGGCAGTGTGAGCTTTAAGGCCCTGCTGTTCATCCCCGGCAAGGCACCCTATGACTTCTACTCCAAGGACTTCAAGCGGGGCTTGCAGCTGTACAGCTCCGGCGTGATGATCATGGATTCCTGCGAGGATCTGCTGCCGGAACACTTCCGTTTCGTCCGGGGCGTTGTGGACAGCCAGGATCTGAGCCTGAATATCAGCCGTGAAATGCTCCAGAAGAGCCGCCAGCTGACACTTATCGCCCGGAACATTGAAAAGAAGATCAAGTCCGAGCTGAAGGCCATGCTGGAGACCGACCGGGAGAACTACGAGAAGTTCTACGATGCCTTTGGCCGCCAGCTGAAGTACGGCACCGTTGCCGACTACGGCGTTCATAAGGAAGCCTGCCAGGATCTGCTGATGTTCTGGTCCCACAAGCAGGGCAAGCGCATCACCCTGAAGGAGTATGTGGAGGCTATGCCTGAGGGGCAGGAGAAGATCTACTATGTTCCCGGTGAAAACAAGGAGCATCTGGCAAAGCTGCCCCAGGTGGAGACCCTGGACAAGAAGGGCTACGATGCCCTGCTCTTTACCGAGGATGTGGACGAGTTCATTCCCCAGACCCTGATGACCTACATGGAGAAGTCCTTCTGCAACGCATCTTCCGAGGATCTGGGTTTGCAGACCGAGGAGGAAAAGAAGGAAGCCGAGGAAAAGGCAGAGGAAATGAAGGGACTGCTGACCTTCGTCAAGGAGTCCCTGGGGGATCAGGTCAAGGAGGTCAAGCTGTCCCAGAATCTGGGCAGCCACCCCGCCTGCATGACCCCCGAGGCCGGCATGAGCTTTGAAATGGAGAAGTACATGAAGCGGGCCAACCCCGAATTTGCATTCCCCGTAGGCCGGATCCTGGAGCTGAACGCCGACCACGAGGCAGTGAAGGCTCTGAGCAAGGCCATGACCGAGGATCCCGTCAAGGCAAAGGACTACGCCCAGCTGCTGTGCTACCAGGCTCAGCTCATGGCCCAGCTGCCCCTGGAAGATCCCTACGCCTACACCGACCTGGTGTGCAAGCTGATGGTTTAATCGCGGAAAATCCCCATTTTCCAAGAAATAAGGCAGCACTGCACAATTCGGCAAGAGACAGCAGCGAGAGATTTTGCCCCAAGATAAAGTTTGGAAAACGCAGGAATACTGGATGTACCCGCAAGGGGTATGCCGCATCCGTAAGCCAGCTTACGCTGGCAACGGCTGCGCTATATTTCAAGTTTTTCAAACTGAAATATTGGGACAAAAGATCCGCTGATGTCCGCAGACGCAATTGTGCGGTGTTGCCATAACCCAATAACCGATTTTGGAGGCTGTCTCAATGAGGCAGCCTCCGTTTTTATGTCTGATCCAGAAGGAACCGCCAGGGCTTTGCCTGATCCTCCGGGGCGGCGTAGCCGATGCCGATCCGCGGGGCGGTGCGGACGGGGCAGCGGAAGCCGTCATCGGCGATCCAGATCTGGTCAGAGGTCACGGCGTTGGCCCGGTTTTGCGCTCCGGTGATGCCCAGGGCACGGGTCAGCTTTCCCGGCCCTTCTGCTTCCAGACAGGCCCGGATCAGAACCCCCTGGGGATCCTCAGCATCCCCGGTGATGATGTTCATCAGCCAGTGAACACCGTAGCACAGATATACATACACCGTCCCGGCATCGGCATACAGAACCTCCGTCCGGGGAGTGCGGCCCTTGTGGGCGTGGCAGGCGGTGTCGGCGGTGCCGCAGTAGGCTTCGGTCTCCGAGATTCGCAGGGCCTTGCCGTTGTACACCAGTAGTTTGCCCACCAGCTCCGGGGCGACCTCCAGGGCGTGGCGGTGATAAAATGCATAGGTCAGTCGTTCCATGGGGAACCCTCCTTGTTGGTTGGACATATCCTTATCCTATCACAGGCCGGCTGCGTTGAAAAGAGGGGATGTAGCAAAATATATGGAATTTTTATCTATTTCAGCAATGTCACCGGCGGGAATTTTTTGGTAATATTCCATATTGTATTCTCATGGCATCCAGCCTATAATAAACAATAATATACGCACATCTGTCCGCGTCTTGCGGACGGTCTGGAAAAATGGAAAAGGGGCGTGACTATGAAATACATTGTGATTCTGGGAGACGGAATGTCCGATGAACCCATCCAGGCGTTGGGAGGCAAGACCCCGCTGGAAGCGGCCCATACCCCTACTCTGGATGCGCTGGCATCTGCCGGGGAGATGGGACTGGTGCAGAATGTGCCGGAGGGAATGCACCCCGGCAGCGATGTTGCCAATCTGTCCGTCCTGGGCTATGACCCCAGGGTGTGCTATTCCGGCCGCTCGCCCCTGGAGGCGCTGAGCCTGAATATTCCCATGGAGCCGGAGGACGTAGCCTTTCGGGTGAATCTGGTGACCTTGACGGAGGAGGAGCCCTATCCGGGAAAAATCATTCTGGATCACAGCGCCGGGGAGATCTCCACCCGGGATGCCCACATTCTCATGGAGGCCGTCCGGCAGAAATTCAACACGGAAGAATTTCGGTTCTACCCCGGCACCAGCTACCGGAATATTATGATCTGGAAGCATGGAAAGTCGGTGCCTTTGGAGCCGCCCCATGACCATCTGACCCGGAAGATCGGCCCCTATCTGCCCCAGGAGCCGGTGCTGCGGCGCATCATGGAGGAAAGCTATGACCTGCTCAACGACCACCCGCTGAACCGGGCCAGGGCGGCAGAAGGAAAACACAAGGGAAATTCCCTCTGGTACTGGGGTGCCGGTACCAGGCCCAGCCTGGAGAACTTCCAGGCAAAAACCGGGCTGAAAGGGGCGATGGTATCGGCGGTAGACCTGTTAAAAGGCATTGCCGTGGGCTCCGGTATGCGGGTCTATTCGGTGCCCGGGGCCACCGGCTCCATCGACACCAACTGGGAGGGAAAGGCCCAGGCAGCCATAGATGCCCTACTTCGGGATCACTGCGACTTTGTCTATGTCCATCTGGAGGCCCCGGATGAGATGGCCCATCAGGGTCTGACCCGGGAGAAGATCCTGTCCATTGAATACTTAGACAGCCGGATCGCTGCCCCCATCAAGGCGGCCTGTGAGGCATCCGGGGAGCCCTTCCGGATGCTGGTGCTGCCGGATCATCCCAATCCCATCCGCTGCCGCACCCACACCGCCGATCCGGTGCCCTATGTGCTCTATGACAGCACCCGGCAGCGCAGAGCCATTGCCCATTACAGTGAAAAGGAAGCCGCCAAGACGGGGAATTTTGAGCCCGATGGTTATCGGCTGATCACCCGTCTGACAGAAGAATAAGGAGGGGATCCTATGTCCAGAGTGTATAATTTTTCCGCAGGCCCGGCAGTGTTTCCGGAGCCTGTGCTGCAGGAAGCCGCCGCAGAAATGCTGGATTACCGGGGAACGGGTATGTCCGTCATGGAGATGAGCCACCGCTCCAAGGCCTTTGCAACCATCATCCAGGATGCCGAAGGGGATCTTCGGAACCTCATGGGCATCCCGGAGAGCTACAAGGTTTTGTTTTTGCAGGGAGGGGCCTCCCAGCAGTTCGCCGCCGTCCCCATGAACCTGATGAAAAACCGGGTGGCTGACTACATCCTCACCGGCCAGTGGGCCAAGAAAGCCTGGCAGGAGGCGGGGCTCTACGGCACCGCCAATGTGATTGCATCCTCTGCCGACGGGAATTTTTCCTACATTCCCGACTGCTCGGATCTGCCGGTCAGCGAAAATGCCGACTATGTTTATATCTGCGAGAACAACACCATCTATGGCACCAAGTTCCACACCCTGCCCAATACCAAGGGCAAGGCTCTGGTGGCGGATGTGTCCTCCTGCTTTTTGTCTGAGCCGGTGGATGTGACCCGGTATGGAATGCTCTATGGCGGTGCCCAGAAGAACATCGGCCCTGCCGGTGTGGTCATTGCCATTATCCGGGAGGATCTGATCTCCCCGGATGTGCTTCCCGGGACCCCCACCATGCTCCGCTATAAAACCCAGGCCGATGCGGGAAGCTTGTACAACACCCCACCTGCCTACGGGATCTACATCTGCGGCAAGGTGTTCCGCTGGCTGCTGGACAGAGGCGGGCTGGAGGCCATGCAGACCTACAATATTCAAAAAGCCAAGGTGCTGTATGACTTTTTGGATGCCAGCCGTCTGTTCCGGGGAACCGTGGTTCCCAAGGACCGTTCCTTGATGAATGTCCCCTTTGTCACAGGGGACGATGGGCTGGATGCCAAATTTGTGGCAGAGGCTGCCGCAGCTGGCTTCGTGAATCTGAAGGGCCACCGCACCGTTGGCGGTATGCGGGCCTCGATCTACAATGCCATGCCCATAGAGGGGGTGGAAAAGCTGGTGGCCTTCATGGACACCTTTGAAAAGGCCAACCGATAGGGAAGGGGGAAGCACCATGTATTCCATTCATTATCTGAATCCCATCTCCCACAAGGGCACGCAGCTTTTCACCGACCAATACCAAACAGCTGACGACCTTGCCGATGCCCAGGGCGTTCTGGTGCGCAGTGCCAATATGCATAAGATGCCCCTGCCGGATGACCTGCTGGCCATTGCCCGGGCGGGAGCCGGGGTGAACAACATCCCTTTGAAGGAGTGCGCTGACCGGGGCATTGTGGTGTTCAACACCCCGGGAGCCAATGCCAACTCCGTGGTGGAGCTGGTCCTGTGCGGCATCCTCCTTGCCGGCCGGGATATTGTGGGCGGCATCAACTGGGTGCAGTCCATCCGTCAGGAGCCGGAGATTGCCAAGCTGGTGGAAAAGGGTAAGTCCCGCTTTGCAGGCCATGAGATCCGGGGGAAGAACCTGGGGGTCATCGGCCTGGGTGCCATCGGCGGCCCCTTGGCCAATGATGCCAGAAGGTTGGGAATGAATGTGGCGGGCTTTGACCCCTTCATTTCCATTGACGCTGCCTGGCACCTGGACAGCCAGATCCGCCGGGTGCAGAACCGGGAGGAGCTTTACCCCTGGAGTGATGTGATTTCCCTCCATGTCCCCCTGACCGAGGACACCCGGAAGATGATCAACGCAGAGGCCATTTCCCGAATGAAGGACGGGGTGGTGATACTGAACTTTGCCCGGGATGCGCTGGTGGATGACGAGGCCATGGCGGAAGCCCTGGCCAGCGGAAAGGTATCCCGGTATGTCACGGACTTTCCAAATCCTGCCAGTGCCAATATGCCCGGGTGCATTGCTATCCCCCATCTGGGAGCCTCCACCCAGGAGTCTGAGGACAACTGTGCCAGAATGGCAGTGACAGAACTTATGAACTATCTGGAAAACGGCAACATTGTCCACTCCGTCATCTATCCCGACTGCGATATGGGCGTATGCACCACCGCCGGACGGATCACCCTGCTGCATAAAAACATCCCCAATTCCCTTGGCCGGTTCACCGCCGTCATCGCCGGGGAGAACCTGAACATCGCCGGACTGATGAATAAGAGCCGGGGGGAATATGCCTACACCATGCTGGATCTGGATCACACCGCATCCCCTGCCGTGGTGGAAGCTCTGGGCAAGATCGAAGGCGTTGTCAAGGTGCGGGTCATTCGGTAAAGGGAAAAACGAAAAAGCCAAAATTGAGGGAGATCCATACCGGGTCCCCCTCAAATTTTCGTGTGCAGAAAAATTTGAAAAAAGCAGAAAAAGGTATTGACAAAAAGCTTTGCATCGTGTATTATATCTGAGTCGTCAGCAAATGCTGCTATAGCTCAGCCGGTAGAGCGCATCCTTGGTAAGGATGAGGTCTCCAGTTCAAATCTGGATAGCAGCTCCAAACGCTTCAAAACCGCATTGGTTTTGGAGCGTTTTTTATATGCGGTTTTGCCGGAAAGGGCGCTTCCGCTATTGAATTGTTGATTCAAATATGATATATTCATAGCACAATATAACAAATCGAAAGGGGATATCCCAATGGCACATAGACCGGACAGTGAGCCCACCAGAAAGCGAATCCTGCAAACCTGTGTTCGTCTGTTCCTGGAGCAGGGGTACAAGAAAACCACAATGACAGAGATCATTCAGGAGGGAAATGTATCCAGCAGCAGCTTCCAGAACCTGTTTGGCGCAAAAGACGGCGTTCTGCTGGAACTGACAGAGTTCATGTTCAGCGGGCAGTTTCAGGAGGCCCGGAAGGCCACGGCAGATCTGCCTGCTGTATTTGTCTATGCCGCTGAGACGGCCATTCAGCTCACCCTGACAGAGCTGAATGAAAATCTGCGGGAAATCTACATTGTAGCCTATTCCAAACCCGCCATTTCCGAATACATCGTTCGGCAGACCGCCCTGGAGCTGCAGCGGCTGTTCAGCGATTATCTGCCGGGCCTGAGCTATGAGGATTTCTATAAGCTGGATATCGGCAGCTCCGGCATTATGCGCAGCTATATGGCCGTACCCTGCACCGAGGAATTCACCTTGGAGGAAAAGCTTCGCTGCTTCCTGAACCTGAGCCTGCGGGCCTACAATGTCCCCCAGGAAGAGGTGGATAAGGCCATCGCCTTTGTGGAAGGGCTGGATATCCGGGCTCTGGCCACCCAGACCATGCAGAAGCTGATGCAGGCATTGCAGATGCGCTATGATTTCACCTTTGTCACAGACCCCACTTCCCAGATCCGCCAGACACTGTAACCTATAACAAGCTCTATATTCTATAGCCGCCGCAGTTCTTCATGAGCTGCGGCAGCTTTCTGCTTTCAAAGGGCGCGGCAGGGCTTACCGCATCTGCATTGAGCCGAGCATTTTTTTCGGGCAGTTCTCAAAAGACGAGAACTGCCCGAATTTCATTTCTTGGTATAATACTGCGCCTGGGCATTCCAGAGAGCGTGATATTTGCCCTCCTGGTCAGCCAGGAGCTGATGGTGAGTGCCCTGCTGGATCACTTTTCCATCCTGGAACACGGCAATCTCGTCGCAGAACTTGCAGGAGGACAGGCGATGGGAGATATAAATGGCGGTTTTGTCCCCGGCGATCCGATCAAACTTGCTGTAGATCTCCGCCTCGGTAATGGGATCCAGGGCGGCGGTGGGTTCGTCCAAAATGATGAACGGTGCATCCTTGTATAGCGCCCGGGCAATGGCGATCTTCTGGGCCTCGCCGCCGGAGATCTCTACGCCATCGTCAGACAGATCCTTGTAAAGCACGGTATCCAGCCCTTGGGGAAGGGTTTCCAGGCGGCCGCCGAATCCGGCATCCACCAGGGCTTTTTCCGCCCGTTCCCGGTCATAGTCCATGCTGCCTGCCACATTGCTGCCCAGGCTCTGGCTCAGCAGCTGGAAGTCCTGGAACACCACGGAGAAAATGGCCATGTAATCATCGTAGCGGTACTTGCGGATGTCGATGCCGTTGAGGAGGATCTGCCCCTCCTGGGGGTCATAGAGCCTGCACAGGAGCTTGATAAAGGTGGTCTTGCCGCTGCCGTTTTCGCCAACGATTGCCAGCCGCTTTCCCACCTGGAACTTCATGTTCACATGGCGCAGGGCCCAGATTTGAGAGCCGGGATAACGGAAGGATACGTCCTGAAACTCCACATGATACTGACGATCCGACCGCTTTTCGGTGGTCAGACTGCCTTGGTACATTTCGCTGGGAATATCCAGATAGGCAAAGGTCTTTTCCAGGTAAGGGGTATTGGCTTTCAACAGTCCCGCAATGTCCGACAGGGCAAACACATTGCCCACCATGGCCGTGGCGGCCCCAATATACTGGGTGCAGCTGCCCACATCAAAGGCCCCGCCCAGGGCCTTCAGGCAGGTAAACAGATAGATGATGCCGGTGGTCAGGGCGGTGACACTGGCACCCAGGGCGGCGTATCGTCCCATTTTTCCTCTGGCCGCTTTCCCAAAAATCCCCTTGGTTCCAAGGGCCGAATTTTCTTTCCAGTAGGCTCCGATCAGCCGCTGCTGGTCATTCATGCGAATGTCCATGCTGCGCTTCTTCTCCCCGCCGAGAAATCCAAAATGACTGAACAGCCGGTTTCCAAAGGTGCCTTCCTCTGTAAGCTCCGTCCAACACAGCTTCACCTTGGAACCCAGATGCCCTGCCAGAATGCTGACGGCCAGGATACCGGCTGCCAAAACCACAATAAACACCGGATGATTGAGTACCGTCAGCCACCCTCCGCTCTGGGGCACAGGGACGGTAAAGAGCCGCACCGTCAGGGCGATACCGCTGATGAGGCCAATGACACCGGTGAGAACCTCGGCGTAAATATCGGGAACCCGTTCCATGCCGAAGCCCGCCCAATTTTCGGTCTCCTTGATCTGATCCCGAAGATCCCGGTTTTCCTGATTATCCAAGGCACCATAGTCCATGTCAAAGGCTTTCCGGATAAAAAGGATCTCTTTTCGCCCCACCAGGTCGCTGAGAAGGGTGTTATAGCGCCTTTCCAGCAGGGCTTTCCCCATGGCCGCCGCTGCCGTACACAGAACCCCTGCCAGCACCCACCGCCAGAGCATTTCTTCCCGGCGAAGGACAGCCAGCTCCCGGAGGATCCTTGCGGAAAAAAACACCGTTACATAGGGGGTGATGGCATTAAAAATGCAGTACAATGTCAGTACCGGGAAAAACCGGGGGGAGACCCGGTGCAAAACCCGGATGGCCCGCAGATTCAGGGCTGCGGTTTTTTGAAAATTTTCTGTTCTTTTCATCCTTAAAACGCCTTCCCTTCCTGATAATACCGGCCTTGAACTTCAAAAAGCTGGGCATAAGCCCCGCCCAAGGCCAGCAGACTTTCGTGGGTGCCTTCCTCCCGGATGCCCCCATCGGCAAGGAAAATGATGCGGTCACAGAACCGGGTGGAGGCCAGGCGGTGGGAAATAAAGACAGAGGTTTTCCCGGCGGTCATGGCGCTGTATTTCTGATATATGTCATTTTCCGCCAGAGGGTCCAGGGCGGCTGTGGGTTCATCCAGCAGCAGGATGGGGCCGTCCTTGTACAGGGCTCTGGCCAGCATCAGCCGCTGGGTCTGGCCGCCGGAGAACAGAACCCCGTCTAAATACACGTCCCGGCCCATGTGGGTCTGCAAGCCCTGAGGGAGCTTCTCAAGGAATGGGGTAAGCCCTGCTTTTTCAACGCAGTCTGCCATCCGTTTATCATCCATGCCCTCTCTCGTCTGGGCAATCTGCTCTGCCACCGTCACATCCAGCAGGGAAAACTCCTGGAAAACGGCGCTGAACAGGGTATAGTACTGTTTCCGGTTAAAAATTCGGATATCCTGGCCGTTCAGCAGCACCGTCCCTTCTGTGGGATCCAGCAGGCCGCACAGGAGCTTTACCAGGGTAGTTTTACCGGCACCGTTCAGACCCACAATTGCAAGCTTCTCCCCGGGGTGAACCGTCAGGGTCAACGCATGAATGGTGTCTTTCTCCGCCCCCGGGTAGCGGTAGGAGACGTTTTGCAGCCGCAGTTCATATCCTGCCGCCTGGGGAACCTCTGCACCATCGGCAAAGCGGAAGGGTTCCGGGTAGTCCAGAAATTCCCGGAGACAGGAAATATCCAGGCTTTCCTTGTGCAGGGCATTCAGCTCCTTGAGAATGCCCACCACCCATTGGGTAAAGGTGGATACCGCCGTAAAGTACAGCAGAAATTCCGATACGCTGAGCCCCTCCTCCAGAGCCATGTGAATGAGATACACATAGGCGATGCCGTTGCGGGCCATGGTCAGCAGAACCTCTGCCAGATCCGCCAGCACCTCCACACGCTCACATTGAAGGCTGAAATCCAGATACAGATCATGGATCTGATCCAGCAGCTCCTTCAGCCAGTTTTGCAGGCCGAAAATGCGAATATCCTTGGCAAGCTCCAAAGATTCCGCCTTATTGCGGATGTACCGCTTCTTTTGAAAGTAGATTTCTTCCTCCTCCCGGTGCTGATAACGCCAGTTGTTGGCGTATCTGGAAGCCAGATAGCCCAAAACACAGGTAAAAATAACCACCAGCAGGAGAACCGGGTCTATCCGGGACAGAATGGTCAGGTATACCAAAAAGCCCCCGATGTTTTTCAGCAGCATGGTCAGGGTCTGCCAGATGTGCTCGGTAGCCTCGTTGTTTCCCTGGCAGCTCTGGTAAGCCTTGGCGCGCAGCTTTGTAAAGGCTTCCCTGAGGGTATTGGGATAGGCGGTTTCATTGCACTTGGCTGCCACCTTCCCGATGATGGCGGAGCGGACATCCACCCTGGCAAACAGGGTATTTTCCTTGATGTACGCCATGGCTCCCCGGATCAGGAACAGGGCGGCGGTAAAGATGCCGATGGTTGCCAGCAATTCCAAAGGGGAAACCCGCCGCTCCACCTTGGATAGCACCTCCGGCGCAAGATACAGCTGCACCACATTCAAAAGCACCTCTAACGTGGCCGTCAGCAGGCAGAACAGCAATGTGCGTTTCCGGCTGCCCCAGGCGGTTTTGATCATCCAGAGCACATTTTGCGTAACACCATATTTGGGTTTGTTGTTTTCCTTCATGTTTTTCACCTCGCAGGGTTAGGTTATCACAAAAATTCGTCCCCGGAGCATTCTGGGGACGAATCGTTCTTTTCGGGGGATGAACTGCAATGCCTTATACTGAACTCCAATTAAAATCTTTAAAAAAGATTTTAATTGCCTGAAAGGCATGGCGTTCATATGAGACTTGTTTTGTGATTTCTTTCCTTATAAATCACAAAACTGGCAGCGCCTTCAGGCGATGCCTTCCTGATTAAAATTAAGATTTTAATCAGGAAATAGTATTACACCTGGGGCAGAAGAATTTCCGTGGTAAAGGCGCCGTCCTCACTGCCCCGGCTGATGTAGCCATCCAGCCGCTCCACAATGGCGTCGATCCGCACAAGACCGAAGCCGTGGCCTGCACCCTTGGTGCTGGGAAACAGCCGCCCTGCGGATTTCAGCTTTTTTCCGGCGGTAAAGTTGGTGAAGGAAATGTACAGCTGGGTGTTTTTCATGTCCATGTACACCCGGATGTGCCGCTTCTCCTCCGGCAGCTGCATACTGGCCTCAATGGCATTGTCAAAGAGATTGCCCAGAATACAGCACAGGTCGATCTCCGAGGACTTGAGCTTCACCGGGATATGGGCATCCGCCGTGACCCGGATCCCTCTGGCCTTGGCTAGGGAGATCTTGGAGTTGAGAATGGCATCGGTCATGGGGTTTCCGGTTTTGATCACCGTATCCACAGTGGTCAGATCTTCGTCCAGCAGATCCAGATAGTGCCGGATGGCATCCCAGTCCTGGGCGGCGGCGTAGGCCTTCATGGTCTGAATGTGGTTGCGGTAATCATGCCGCCACCCCCGGATCTGGCGGTACATATTGTCCACCTCCCGGTAATGGGTCTCGATCAGCTCCTGCTGGTAGGAGGCAATCTGCCGCTCCACTTTTTTGGAAAAGAATCCCATATTTTTTACCTCATGTTGATAATGGCCCGGTTCACGCCGTCATAGGCACCCCGGGGCAGGGGCAGGGCCGTCCCATCACTGAGGCGGATCTCCCCTTTGGTGACCCGGCTGATCTGGGTCAGGTTCACCAGAACGGAACGTCCCACCCGGTAGAATCGGTCATCCAGCTGCTTTTCCAGCTCCCCCAGGGTCATTTTCACGGTGACATCGGACTGGCCGTGGATGGTCACATAGTTGCCGAACACATCTGCGTATCGGATCCGGTAAACCGGGATGCGCACCATTTCTCCCCCCAGGGAAAAATGCAGCACCTTTTCGTTCTTTGCGATCTTCCCGGCGGCCCGATCCAGCACCGCCCAGAGCTTTTCTTCCTTGACAGGCTTCATCAGATAGTGCAGCGCAGCCACCTCGTAGCCCTCGGAAATGTAATCGGAGTAGCCGGTGATGAAAATGATCTGTACCGTGTCATTGCTTTTGCGCAGCTGCTTTGCCATGGTGACACCGTCCATAGCGCCCATTTCAATGTCCAGAAGCAGAATGTCATAGTCGCTTCCCTGGGCATAGTGAAACAAAAAGCTTTCCGCCGAGGCAAAGGCATCGGTATGCACCAAATGACCGGCAGCCGCTGCCCAGGTGCGCACCATATTCAAAACATACTGCCGATCCGCGTCAGAATCATCGCAAATGGCGATTTTGTACTGCATCCTTCTGCCTGCTTTCCTTTTTATAGTTGCTTCCAATTATAGCACAAAAAAGCCAGGTGTTCCAACTTTTTTTCAATGCCATAAAATAACCGGGCGCGCATCCTTGCGAATGTACGCCCAAAGACGAGAGAACCGCCGCAGCTCTTTGTGAAGCTGCGGCGGTTTGGGGTTATTTCTGATATTTGCCCTTCCGGGGGAGGGGGACTCTCTCGGACAGAAGGTTGCCCAGAACACCGAACAGGATGCCTGCAAACAGGGCGAAAATCACGTCGGTGGGGTAGTGGACATACAGGTACAGCCGGGAGAAGGCAATCAGGAAAGCCAGGATGGTGGCCGGGATGCCCAGGCGCTTGTCATTGAGCATCAGCACCGTGCAGGCCTCAAAGGAGGCGATGGTGTGGCCGGAGGGGAAGGAATAGTCGTGGGGGGTCTTTACCAGGAGCTTTCCGCCCTGGAGCAGATCGTTCCAGGTTCGTCCCAGTTCCTGAATCTGGTAATCATAGGGCCGCATACGGCCAACCAGGGGCTTGAGGGTGATGTTGCACACGATCAGGCCCAGGATCATGGCGATGAACATACCCACGCCGGTGCGCCGTGTCTTGGGGAAGAACAACAGGAGGGCGGCAAAGGCCATCCAGAAAATGCCGGCATCACCGAACAGAGTGATGATGGGCATGAGAAAATCCAGGAAGCCGCATTGCAGATGGGCCTGGATCCAGTCCAGGATCGGCAGGTCGAAGGACACTGCCAGGCTGTTCAGAATAGCTGTCATGGGTCGTCTCCTTTCAATCAGGCGTTTTCAAACAGGGGATACAGAACCATGGGGGTCAGGGTTCTGTCATTGGGAATGGTCACATCGCCATTGGCATCCGGCTCAAACACCAGGGTCATGGTCTTGCTGCCATCCTCCTTCACAGTCTCGGTGGCCCAGCCGGAGAATACCTTCCCGGCGGGAACGGACAGCAGAGGTGTTGCCAGGGTGGTGGCCTCCATGTCATAGAAGTCGTTGGACAGCACAGTGCCGTCGTTCATGAAGGTCAGCCGTACCTTGCCCACGGTTTCCGGCAGGTTGGCGTTGGTCATCTTGATGACCTTCCAGCTGTCGCCCTGCTTGGAGAACAGCAGGGTGGAGTTGATGGACTTGACCTGGGTGCCGCCGTCGGTCAGGCGGATGGTCAGTTCACTGGTGACATAGGCAGAGAACATGGTATCGGAGTAACGGCAGTAGTTGGTGACGGAGTCTTTGTCAAAGCTGATGCCGTTGTTGCCCTTGGTCCAGGTCAGAACGGTCTGCATGATGCTCTTGTAGGCAGCGCCGGTGGCGTCGAAGTACTTGCCCACCTCTGCGCCGGTGGCCTCCTTGATGCCGTAGCGGGCGTAGACCTTCAGAGCTTCCAGAGCCAGATTCCGCAGATCATCGGGCATGGAAATGGCATCGGCGGTTTCCACATACATACCGGTGGAGCTGTCATAGGTGACCTCACGCTGACCACCGGCAGCATCGGTGACGGTGATGGTGGGCTGGGACAGCAGATTGCTGATCTCATAAATGCTGGTCTTGGGGGCGTTGGGGTAAGCCGGCAGGAAGCCGCTGGTGTCCTCCTTGACGGTGGAAACCTGAACCACCTGATCGTCAGACAGGGCGATGCCGTTGACATAGGGGATATGGCCGTCCTCGGTCTGGATCCGGTAGCTGTTGGCACGCTCGAAGAAGAAGCCAACGCTGTCCAGCTGCCAGTCGGGGATGTCGGGCAGATCCGACTGAACCTTGCCGGAGGTGCTCTGGTCGGTACTCTCGGCGGCATTGCGGTTGACCATGGTGAAGTAGGCGATCTTCTGATCTCCCAGCTTGACCAGGTACTTGGCGCCCTTGCCCAGACCGTTGGAGGTCTCCTGATAGGTCAGGGACTGGTCACCCACCAGACCCGTCATGTAAGAAACAAAGGAATCCTTGCCCTCGTACATGGTGTCGGTGACACCGGCGGAATCGTACAGGCTGCCCCAGTCGGGATGGGTAAACAGCTGCTGGAAAACCGCCTCCGCCTTGGCGGTGGGCTGTGCGGCTTCAAAGTCACCCAGCCAGCCGTTGAGCCAGTTCAGGCCGAAGTACACACCTACGAAGAACAGGAAGATGAACAGGAAATACAGGGTGTAGAAGATCACACTGCCCAGCCGGGGGCCCTTGCGCCGGGGTTCGGGAGCAGCGGCGCGCTGCTTTGTGGGGGTTTGAACACCGCCGTAGCCGTAGGCTGCGGGGATCTTCCGGGCAACCTCCGGGGGATAGCTGGGAGTCTTCCGGGCAGTTTCCTGGGGATAGCCGGGAGCTTTCCGGGCAGCGGGTGTCTCGTGAGGGGGCATCTGCCGCTTTTGGGGGGCCTCCGGGGCAGCGGATTGCCGTCTGACGGGGGCTTCCGGGGCTGCCTGCCGTCTGGTAGGAGCCTGGGGTGCGGGGGACTGATTTTTGGAGGCGGTGTTCCGGGATGCGACGATATCCTCTACGCTGACCCCGGCGCCCTTCTTCTTTTTGTCAAATTTACCTTGATACATACGTTACCTCCCGATTACTGAGGGGAGCGGACGAGCCAATAGTTGGGCATCCGTCTGGGCTTGGACTGGAGGACAGAGTAGCTGTTGATCATCTGCACCTGACCGGCTTCACCGAACAGACCCTGGGTGTCCCGGTAGAGCATGACGGAGGAAGAACCGCCGTCCAGGTTACAGGCGTTGACTGCGCCGTACTCCATCATAATATCGGTGACATCCCGATATGTGCCGCCGGCAGAACCGGCCTGACGGCCGTCAATGCACAGGAAGATCACAGCACCGTCGGCTCTCTGGCCGATGGCGGTACGGGGGTTCCAGCCGGAGGCCTTGTTATAGGCTTCCTGGTTGACCTCGCCGTTGATGATCAGGGGAGGGCCGAACTCACAGCCGTCCCGGATTTGCAGCCGGGCAGCCTCGTCCTCGGTCATGGACTTGGCAACCACCAGCTTGTCGTTGACATCAAAGCCAACGAAGCCGCCGCCGGTCTCCGCAATGGGGATATTGCCCCGGTACTGGTTGCAGCGGAAGGTGCCCTGGGAGTAGACAATACCCGCAGGCACACTGCCAACGTAGGAGTTTGCCGTGCCGTCGTCGTTGAAGGCACCGGCGTTGACGGCGGCGATAATGCTTTCATCCGCCTCCGCCATGACTTCATTCAGACGCTTGCCGGGGATCTCGGTGGAGTAACGCTCGGTGGAAGTACCCATGAACACATTCTTGGGATCCCGCACCACCATAATGTGTGCATTAAAGGTAGAACCCTGATAGGATTTGATATACACACCGTCGGGATGGTTGGCCCACTCGTCGTTGGAACCGGAAATGATGCCGCTGCGGTCGATGTTGACCAGGTTGGTGTCGGTGATTTCGTCAATGGAGTTGTCGGTAACACCGTTGCGGATGGAATCCAGAACCTCCGGCTCCAGGAACAGGCCGGGGATCCACTTGGTGGCACTGGGCTCCAGCAGGGACATGGTCAGAACCGACCGGGCCGCCGGGGAGGGGCCGTTGAAGACCAGATTCATAACCAGCACCAGACCCGCAAGGATCAGGATGATGACGGTGAACAGCACCAGGAAGAACCGGCGGATGATCCGGCCCACCAGACCGCTGCCCTTTTTCTTCTTTTTCTTTTTGGGCTTGGGGGAGCGCAGCTCCTCGTCGTACAGATCCAGGTCAGGGGTTTTGTTTTTGTTTCGCATACTTAAATACCTCTTATTCGGATTTTTGCGGTGCAAAGACCCAGCGCTGCTGGATCATATAGCTGAGGAAGTACAGAGCGGTCATGACAATGGCATAAATCAGGGTGCGCAGACCGTTGGCGCTGTCCTGAATCCGGAACAGGGTAAACACACCCTGGGTCAGCAGAACCTGGGCGGCCATCTGGGGCAGAGCCAGACAGTAGTAGCGCAGCATGGCTTTGCCGGTGCTGACGTTGGTCTGGAAAACCAGCTTCTTGTTCAGGAAGAAATTCAGCAGGGAGGAGATCACTCTGGCTCCCACACCTGCGGCGGCAGTCAGGGCAAAGCCCTCCAGAAGATTTTTCAGCAGTGCCGACAGCAGGCTGAAAGCCCCGGTATCCACCACGGCGCTGATTAGGCTGCTGAGGGTGTAGCGGAAGAAATGGGCCAGAATCAGCTTGTAGATCCGCCAGGAATCGTGAATCACCCGGAAGTGGGAGCTTTTGTTCTCCTCAATGTAGACGGTGCGGATCTTGGATTCCTCAAAGGGAATGGCCTGGGTTTTGAAAGCCAGCAGCATATTGGTTTCATATTCAAACCGATCGCCGTAGACATCCACCAGCTTGACAAGCTCGGATCTGGGGATGGCCCGCAGACCGGTCTGGGTGTCGGAGATGGTCATGCCCACAAAGAGCTTGAAGATCATAGAGGTGGTCTTGTTGCCGAAGCTGCTGCGGGCAGGCACATCCTCCTGGTTGAAATTCCGGCAGCCCAGCACCACATGGCCGGTTTCCAGCATCTTTTCGCAGCAGGCCCGGGTGTCGGCAGGGTGGTGCTGGTTGTCGCCGTCCACGGTGACAACGCCCAGACCCTCCGGACGGTTTTCCAGGAACCAGCCAAAGGCGTTTTTCAGAGCGGCGCCCTTACCCCGGTTGACCTCATGGTGGAGCAGGTGGATTTCAGGATGGGCAGCGGCGGCATCCTCAAAGTAGTGAAGGTTTTCCGGCTTGCTGCCGTCATTGACCAGAATAATGTCGGAAAAACCGTATTCCAGCAGACCGTCGATGACAGCGTTCAGCTTTTCATCCGGATCCAGGGAGGGCAGGACTACGGTGATCTTGGATAAGTCTTGCATTTCTACTATCGCCTCTTCTTCTCTTTCGCATCGCATAAGATGTCATAATAAACTCAATATACTATAGCATATCTGCCGGGAATTGCAAAGTGTTTTCCGAAAGAATTAATAGAAAATAAAGGAATGACAGCACAAAGGGTGGAAGCTGGGGGATTTTCTGGCCGTTGCTTACCCTCTAAGTCAAGTCTACCAGATTAGACCTTTCCTGTCAACTGCCCTCAACAAAAAAGAAAGGCGCGCCAAAAGCGCACCTTTCCCCTAGTAGAGCGTATCCTTTAAAACTTCATTTACGCAACGAAAATTTTGCGGCGGTAATTCGGTGGCACAGACTGCGTAGGGGCGGATAGTAT